>Ga0307479_10000407_pt1 | contig 38571 bp, 29 predicted proteins | sample atmos_gasesECM4C_FD_203743 | JGI IMG/M metagenome (GOLD analysis project Ga0307479, IMG submission 203743) | Hardwood forest soil microbial communities from Morgan-Monroe State Forest, Indiana, United States - atmos_gasesECM4C_515 | ecosystem: Environmental > Terrestrial > Soil > Temperate...
GACAACGACGTGACCATGACCCCTCCCCAGGGCACAGTCTTCGGCCCTTTGAGCGCTGGGATCAACATCAGGGGTTTTGCTCAGAGCAATGTAGCGCTGAACAACAGGATTCGAGGACGTGCAACAGCCGCACTCTCCGTGGATGTTTTTAAAGGCGGAATCCCGGATAACAACGCGCTCGTTCTCAACCGCTTCGATGACTTCGAGGCATCGGTCGCTGACGTCTTTGTGGGCGGCCTCGTCACGAACACGCGCATTGCCGGGCCGGGCACAATCGAGGACCTCGGAACAGGAACGATTATTATTCCGGCGCTCTTCTAAAGAAGCGGGTGCTCCAGCCATTCTAGCCGCCAGTGGCCAAGATTGACGGATGACGGGCAAACCGGAACTTATGCAAGGGTCACCGGCTTGCTCGTTGACCATAATTCGAGGCATTTTTTCCTCGCGCAGGCCAGCAAACTTGAGGACCTAGCCCTTTCTCTCCCCATGTAGCGGCGCTACATGACTATAATCTCGACAGCCGAAAGCGGAGCAACGATGAAAACGGAATTGCTGCGACTCAACGGCGCTGTCGAGCGGGATCCCGCCATCGATGCGTGGATGAAAAAGCATGCAGGTGAATTGGGAGTTATCGCGCGTCAGTGGTTTGAAGTGATGCGAAAATGCGGAGACGAAGTCCGGGAGCTTTTGCATGACGGCTGTCCGGTGGCCTGTTTGGGAGATGCGCCCTTCGGGTACGTCAATGTATTCAGGTCGCATGTAAACGTGGGGTTCTTTCACGGCGCGTCGCTGCCGGATCCGGCACGCTTGTTGCAAGGCACCGGCAAGTTCATGCGCCATGTGCGGCTGAGACCGGGAACGGCCGCAAACGCCGCAGCACTACGCAGGCTCATCGATACGGCGTATTCGGATATAAAGGCGCGCGTCGAAAACGGCTAGCTCAGGCATGGACTTTGAGAGGCCACATGCGCAATGCTCGAGGGCAGAGGAGGGGGGAGCTGGCCGGCGGCGAGGGCGTCGAGGGCGTCGAGGGCGTGGAGGCGGGCAGTGAGTTCACGTTCGGTCAGCTTGCGTTCGCGGAAGAGCGAGCGGAGATAATCGTCGGCGCGACATTGGCCTTTCTGCATGTTGCATTCGCGGCAGCTGGAGACGAGGTTGCGGTACGAATTGTTGCCCGAGCGCGCGCGCGGAACGACGTGGTCGATACATTTCATCGGCGGGGTGAGCAGGCGCAAACAATAGAAACAACGCCCGGCTTCGCGTGCATGGATGGTGTGACGCAGGGCATTGGTGCGCATGAAGTTCTCCTCCTCGAGGTTGACAACGAAACCTGGCGGGACGCGCCGGGGTTTGAAGTCCTGGGGCTGGCCGGCGGGAACCTTTGAGGCAAGGTCGGCGAGGATCTCTTCGGGGAGGCGCACTTCTGCTACGTGACCAGCGTGGCTGCATTCGAGCAGGCGTAACGCTTCGTAGTCGACGAGCCGGCGCACGGCGCAGCTTGCTGCATCGGGTCCCAGGCAGATACCCCGTGCCAGCCAAGGCATGGAAAACCGGAGCTCCAACTTTCCTTCCAGGCGGGTATGCCGCAGAAGATAACAATAGGCGGCGCGGTCGATGGGTCCAAGGTGTAGGCGCGGGACAAGCAAGTCGTCGATTTGTTTCCACACGAGTTCGGCGCTCGGTTTTTTTTCATTTTGAGATCCAATGTTGGGATGGAGAAAAGAGAAAGATGCAACACAGAGGTCACAGAGATTCGGAGTACCCCGACCGGATCGGGGCAGGCGCCGGTCACAGAGAAGAAGAGCAGAGAAAAGAAAAACGCCCAGACTGAGGTCTGTGCCCCTAAAACAAAAACGCCCCGGTCAAAGCCGGAGCGCAGTTCTTAATGAAATAAGGCTATCAAATGGGGTACTTACTTTTCAAATAACTTCTTGTGTCTAGTGCAAGTGCCTATCTTTCCAAGGACTTGCAAAACCTCACTTGCAAGTAATCTGCGAAACCCAGCTCCTAAAAGCTCAGTTTCATCCCCAGCTGAATCTGGTGCAACGGCGATGGCGGTTCGGGAATTGAGAGTCTCGCGTCCTGGCCTCAGTTCGAGCCGCGCTTCAACCGCGAACCTACTTGGCCTGTTGGCCGGAAGCGCAATGCTGACCAGACCTCGTCGATGGCGACGATGGAAACGGCGCGCCATCCCGCAGCACTCATCGCTTCGCGGATTACGTCGCGACTGAGATCTCCCTCGACCTTCGAGGTTTTCTTTGGGTAAGAAATCCACACCAAAGCGTTCGGAGCCGCATGTTTGGAGAGCTTCGTAGCGAACCTGCCGATCTCGGACAGGCGCGTCGCAAAGACCTGCACGAACGGATACATCCCAGCGGGCCTCGAAGAGACGTTGAGCCCGTCAGGCAGGGGCGCCAGCAATTTCAGATAGCCGGGAGGCGGAGCGATGACCAACGCTCGCATGCCGGGGTTCATACCGAGCTTTCTGGCAATTGCGTTCTTCATTTGTGATTGACCTTGCTGGAGAGCGCGAACTGATTCCCGTCGGGATCCTTGAAGATGGCGATTGATCCCCAAGGCTCATTCTTGGGTTCCTGGGTGAAGCTGACGCCCTTGGACTTGAGGACTTTGGCGGTTGCGAACACGTCGTCGCACCAGAAGGCAATCGACTGGAATTCTCCGATGCGCTTCTCGTGACCATCGGGGGTGTAGAGGGCGACGCCGGTCTCGGCGCCGGGGATGAGGAGTTCAATCCAGCGCTGCTTATCCGTGAACGGTTGATCGGTGACGACCTTCAATCCCAGTGCCCCCGTGAAGAACTTCAGCGAAATGTCCTGATTGCGAACAGGAATGCCTACAAACTTTATTCCGCGAACCATAGGTGCTCCTCCTTTGGAGCGTCTGGACGATAGCCTGCAGAATCTGTGGTTGCAATCAGCCAGTCATTGCTATATTAACAGTCGTTATAGCGATGCTGAACCTCGATGATTACGTCGTAGACGTGTTGATGCGCGACCTGGTCGGGCATGATCGCAGACCGGCCAGTTTCCTTGTTTATGTATGGCTCACCTCCGAACAAGCACGCCGGGAGGGAGCCGTTCAGGTGAGTTATCAGGAATTGGCCGAGTCGGTTGGATTGTCAAAGAGTTCGGCGCAAGCTGCTGTGAGTTGGCTGGTCCGAAGGAAACTGCTCGCCGCCAGTAAGGAAAATGCTACAGCTATCCCGTCCTACACCGTGCGGAGCCCCTGGAGGGAGGCTACACGCCGCGTCGGCCTCCGCCGCAGTCAGTGATTGTTCCTCCTTAGGAATTCGATCCGAACCACGGCTTCTGCGAGACGCCGGCAGTTAGAAGCTCAGCTTCATGCCCAATTGAATCTGGCGCGCGCCGGTGGTGAAATCGGGGCGGACATATTCGGAAGTGGAGTGGCCAAAGACCGTGGCGTCCGCCAGGAGATTGTCCGGCTGGTTGAACTGCACGCGATTGAAGAGGTTGTAGAACTCGAAGCGCATGTCCAGCTTGACGCGATCGCGGATTCCCACCTGCTTGTCCAAGACCGCATCGGAATTGTTGATGCCCGGGCCGCGGAAATGATTCCGCCCAAGGTTACCGCCGACGCCGTAGCACGCACATGGCGGAGGCACGCTGAACAATGCAATCGACGGACCGGTCTGCGTCCGCGGGTCGCTGCTCGCCGGGACGGTCACGCCAGTATTCAGATTGGGCCGCGCATCCAGGCCCGTATGCGCAGCGTCGATGGGCGCAAAAATGTCCAATGGCAGGCCGCTCGAGAACGTGGAGATTCCGGAAACCGTCCAGCCTCCCACCATTGCGCCGGCGGCGCCATTCTGCAAATGCTTGTGGCCGTGGCCGACGGGAATTTGCCAGGAATAGTTCGCCACCAGCCGATGCGTAACGTCAAATTCGGAATTGCCGCGCTCCGCGGGCAAGTTGAACGAGTCCCGAGGATACGGAGTAAAGGCGATATTGTTGTTGATGGGGATCAGGGGATCGAGGCCATCGTCGATGGCGTGCGAAAAGGTGTAAGCGCCCTGAACGGCAAAGCCGCGAGAGAAGCGCCTGGTGATGTTCAATTCCAGGGCGTGATAAATGGAATTGGCGACGCCTTTAAAGAGTTCGGCATGAAGAAAGGCGTTGTTGTTGACACCATTGGTTCCGGCTGCCACATACGCGGGTATGCCGGACTGGAGTCCGAAGTAAAGAGCGTTGAACTGCAAGCTGCCGAGGCAAGCTGCGTCCGCGCCCGGAGGGCCGCCTTGACTGATAGAGGCGCAGGCCGCAACCAACTGGTTCACAAGGGCGGCCTGCGGCGGGTTGCCGTCCACCAGGCGGAGCAGATGCGTTCCCTTCGATCCCACGTAGTTTGCTTCCAGAAGCAGGCTGGGATATGGCTCAATCTGGATGCCCGTGCTCCAGTTCTGCGAATACGGAGTGTGTAGGTGAGGATCAACTAGAAAGGGAAGAATCGGAGAGTTGCAGGCCAGGCTCGGGCACGTCGAAGAGGATTGAAAACTGCCAAAGGGAGTGAGCGCGGATAGAGTGCAGGGCATACCCATGGCAAAGCTCGAACAAGTTTGCGTTTCCAGCATCTGAAATGGCGGGTCGCCACGGAGAAGGCTCACAAGCTGGCCAAAGACGCGGTCATGATAAATGCCATAACCGGCGCGAATCGAGGTCTTGCCGGTGTGAAATGGGTCCCATGCAACCGAGAGACGCGGTTCGATGTCCTTCCAGTCATCTTGATAGAGCGGCGCTCTTCCCGCTCCCTTGCCCACCGGAGTGAACGTGAAGGGTCCAGTGCCATCTGGCGAAACCAGCAGAGTCGACATACGGTTTTGCGCTTCCACCGGCACGCCAAAATATTCATAGCGCACGCCGTACGTGAACGTCAGATTCGGGATAATTTTGTAAGAGTCCTGCGCAAAAGCGGCGACCTCCCGCTGGCGGAAACCCCGCAGGTCGGTAGGTGTGCGGTTGCCGGCGTTGTCGAAAAACTGTGCTTGCGTCTGTGTATCGATTCCGCCGTACAACAGCCACATCAGGTCTTGAAATATGGGATCCTGATCCAGGCTGGTTCCCGTTCCCACCGCTGGAATACCCAGGTTTGAGAAAACAGCGGAGTCTGTAATCGTCCGTGAAGCGAAATTGTTTGTACTGTTCGAGTAAACGCCACGATATTCAGCGCCCGTCTTGATGGTGTGGCGGCCAAGGACCCAGGAAATATTGTCCCCAGCCGTGTAGGTTCCCGCGTCACGAGTCGAGCCGCTGGTGTCGCCCAGGAAAATGCAGCCAAAGCCTGAGAGATTGCTGGTTAGCGGGACATCAAAGCCATGGCCCACGCCGTCCACAAAAGCCCCGTTGTTCAAGCCGTCGAAGAGGCTCGTGCCGGTGCACGTGAGGGGAAACTCCAAGCGATTGAACGCCAGATGCAGTTCGTTGGTTAGTCCGCGGGCAGCGGTCGAGGTTAAGCGTGCCGTGAGGTTGTGATTGTGCTGCCGCGTGGAAACCCCACCGATGCCAGGAAGAAAATCTTCGTGCTGATAATCCGAATCGGAATACTGGTTGAAGGTGTAACGCACCGACAGCATGGCCTGCTCGGAAAAATCGTGATCGATGCGTCCGGTAACGTTGTTGGCGTTGGCCAGCGAATGGCTAGGGAAATGAAGGATGCCGCGAGCGGCGTCGAGAATCGTTCCGTTGGGGTCGGGATAGAGTGCAAGAATCTTTTGCATGGTGGGGTCCGGCGGCAAGCCGAAGATGTTTTCCGGGGAATTCTGGTTCAAATTGACCGTCGTTCCATTAAACGTGAATATGCCGTTTCCGGTTGTGAAAATGTTTTTGAAAGTTGACGTAGGAACGATGCTGGTTTCCAAAAGTGTGGTGCTGAAGCGCCAGAATTCCTCATTCGCAAAAAAGTAAGTCTTGCTCTTTTGAATCGGCCCCCCGGCCGAAAAACCGAACTGGTTGCGCACGAAAGGATTCTGATTGCGGTCTTGCGCGAAGAAATCTTTCGCGGAGAGAGCCGTGTAGCGCCCAAACCAGTAAACGTCGGCATGGAAATCGTTCGTGCCTTTCTTGGTGACGATGTCGATGATCGCGCAGTTGTTGCGGCCGAATTCCGGCAAGTAGCTATTGGTGAGCACCCGGAATTCCCGAGTGACCTCTGGGTTTAATGCGCTGAGCCCTTGGCCGCGAATCGCCGGCATTGTCCCCAAGTCCGGATCGTTGTTGTCCGCGCCGTCCAGCATGAAATTGTTGCTGCGTTCGCGCGAACCGTTCACGGAAAAGCCGCCTAAAAGGGTGTTCGACTGAATGACACCGGGGGAGAGCAAAACCAACTGGTAGGGATCGCGCAGAATAAGAGGCAAATCTTCGATCTGGCGGCTGTCCACTAAGTTGCCGACCTGCGCGTCGTTCAAGTCCACGGGTGCTACCGCTTCGGTAGAGACTCGTACGGTTTCCTTTACAGGGCTAACTGCGAGTTTCGCATCGAGTGTAAGGACCTGGTCCACGCTGAGCGGGATTTGTGAGTACAACAATGTGTTGAAACTGGGATGCTCAATGCGTATGTCGTAGAGACCCGGGTTGAGGTTTGTGATGCGGTAGACGCCTGATTCGTCCGTTTGAGCCCATATCGCCGCGCCGGTGTCCACATTTTGCGCGGTCACTTTGGCGTTTGGTACTGCTGCTCCAGAACTGTCTGTGATGGTGCCGCCGATGGAGGCGGTCTGAGCCCGCGGGCAAGAGGGAAGAAAGAGGAATGCAAGCAAACCAACGAATGCGGCCCTGCATTTCATAACAGTAGGCTCCTCTCGCGGTTTGGTGCCAACTGATTTGATGTCAACTAAGATGTCCCAGCCCTGCAAAGGTTTGCCCAACTTGGCTCGTCGTGTGTTGTGCGCACAAATTACACACTGCAATCTAAGCCAATCCGCGCAAGACCCGCAAGTGGCAGTTCGAGGGTCAGAATGCAGATTCAAACTGGCGGAAGCGGCGCTCGAGTTCCCATTGCTGCGCAGCCTTTTCACTGGACTTCAAAAAACCCGCGCAGGCCGGGGAAGGTTTGTCGTTTCCCAGAGCATCCTTCGAGCAAGCAGGAGCGACGCCGGCGAAGATGTCCGGGGCGCGCCACAGACTTTCTCCGGGTAGAAAACTGTGCTCCATGCCGGTGCGCACCATCTCCTTAAGGTCTGCATAGCCCAGACCGTAGGTTTGCACGGTGCGTACATATTCGTGCGTCAAATCGATCCGGGAAACGCCTTCGTCATCGGTAGCCAGGGCGACAGGCACGCGGAATTGGCGGTAAAGCGGAAAAGGATGATCTTTGCCGCTAACGCCAAGGATCAGGTCATTGCTGGTGAGGCTGATTTCCACCATCACGTGCCTTCGCGCCATTTCCTTGAGGAGGTCGTGAGGGCTGTTTTCGTACATCACGTCCACACCGTGGCCGATGCGTTCGGCATTGGCCTCTTCGACAGCCAGCCGAATGTGGCAGCACAGTCCTTCATAAGGCACCAGGCCGGGCGCCAATTCGCCGGCATGCAGGCTCAGATGAATCTTGGGATAAAGACCACGCAAGAAAGCGATCATGCGCATGTGCACCGCGTAGTCGGACATGGAGATGTAGCCGTCCTCGGGCATGACAAAGTTAATTCCCACGAAGCGCGGATCCGCGGCAGCGGTCTCAAAGCACAGCAGCGTTTGGGCAAACACCTGCTGTTTGGGAAAGCCGCGCAGAACCTGGCAGAGAAAGCGGATTTGCACGCGGCAGGCGGAAGCGGCCTCGGGCTGGCCGCAACGCCCGCGCTGACGGCGAAGGGCTTCCGCCTGGTCTAGGGCGGCCGTTGCCAGCGCGACTTCGTCACGCAAGCCGCGAGCCAGCAAGGCGTCTCGCAACTGGGGGAAATCGTCGCGCCAGCCGATTTCGCCGGCGATGGTCGCAGCGTGGCCAAATGGGGGCGTGTGCATTAACTCGAGGTATTGTTCGTTCTGTGCGTCGGCTCGCGTGGCGACTTCGTCAAGCCACTCGCCGAGATGGCGCGGATCGGTGCCGTCAAACTTCGCGAAGGTGTCGAAGAAATGGTCGTGAGCTGTTGCGCCCGGAGAAGGGACGAACCCGCGCATGGAGAAGGCATCGACCAAGGCATCGAAAAGATGTTGATCGCGATAAGCTTCGGCCGCCGGGACGCTCCCGCTGACACAGGTTGGCTCGGTCGACGCGCTCTCCAGTGCAGATGGCCCCTTTGCAAAGGCCAGGGAGGTGAGGTTCACGCACAGATGATCTTCCGCGCCAGCACGAATCCATGATTCGGCGTATACCGCGCCGCTCAAGTGATTGTGGAGGTCGGCGCCTTTGGGCATTTTCTTGAGGAGGTTGCGCAACTGAAGGGGATTTCCGCGAGCGGCGTCCAAATTCAGCGCAGCGCGCCGCTCGCCATCGGTTTGTCCGCTGGCGGAGGCCTGTGGTTTGCTTTGCGCCAATGCGTGAGGTGCCGCTCCAACGAGGAACAGAGTGGCAAGCCAAGCCGCTCTGCGTCGAAAGAGGCTAAGCGAAACACTCTTTGGAAAAATTTTCATGCGCGGTCCTTCCTGGGCTTTTTTGGCCTGGGCTTTTCTGGCGCATGACGGAGGGACGGGCTGAGGCCTGCCCCTACATTATGCGGGCTCAGCATAGCAAGAGATGAAGAGAGGATTCTCAAAAAAATCCGTCAAAATGGATTGCAGCGGAACCACTTGGACTCGCCGGGGGATGTTGAGGTTCTAAACGGTTATAAATTACGGAGTTGGTGGCCATTGCACGCAAGATCCCAAGGAACGGCTTTCGCCGTAAGCGAATGTTGTTGAGGGAGAGGTGGCGCGGCACCGGTGGGAAACTCCTTGACAAAGAGGCGGGGGCTGAAATATAAGCCAAGCAGGGGAAATAACCGGTTAGCGGCCGCAGCCACTCGCAGGGGGAGCGAGAGCGGACGCGCCGGGCCAACCATGCAATCAAAACTCGTGAGCAAGTCGGACGCTCGCGAATCCGGAGGAACTATGCGAGTTCCAAGAAATGGGAAATATGTGGGATTTTTGTTGGCGGCAGTGTTGCTCGCTGCGAGCGCCGCCTATGGCGGCGTGACCGCCAGCATTTCGGGAACGGTAGTGGATACCACCGGCGCAGTGGTGGTGGGTGCGACGGTCACCGCAACCAACGTGGAGACCGCGATTAAGACTACGCAGCAAACGAACGGTCAGGGTTATTACTCTTTCCAGTCGCTGCCTCTGGGAAAATACACAATTGAAGTGGAGCAAAAGGGATTCAAGACCTATCACGAGACGGGATTGGTGTTGGAGGTTAACGCGGCTCTGGTCGTTGACGTCACCCTGCAACTGGGACAATCCACGGAAAAGGTCGAAGTGACCAGTGCGGCGCTGCACGTGGAAACGGCCAACACGCAGATGGGCGAGGTCATCGAAGGAAGCGAGATGACCGCCGTGCCATTGGTCAAACGCAGCTATACCGATTTGCTGGCTTTGCAGCCCGGGGTGGTTTCGCAGTCTTCGGGGCTGAACGGAGCGCTCGGAGGTCAGCAGTCCGGTAAGTTCCTCGCCGCCACATTTGCGATACCCCTAGTGTCCGGGGACTTGAATGCCGGCGCGCTTTCTGTGAACGGGCAACGCGAAGCGGCCAACGGCTACATCCTGAACGGGGTGACGGTGCAAGAGGCGGGTTTCTCGGGCGCCGGAGCCGTTCCTAACCTCGATTCGATCGCGGAGTTCCGGATATTAACCAACAACTTCGACGCGGAATACGGGAATTACAGCGGCGGCCAGATCAATGTAGTTACCAAGTCGGGCACGAATCAATGGCATGGCAATGCGTTCGAGTTTTTGCGAAATACAAAGCTCGACGCTGCAAACTTTTTCGAGTCAGGTAATCGTGGTGTTTACCAGCAGAATCAGTTCGGAGGTACGTTCGGAGGTCCGATTAGGAAGGACAAGCTTTTCTTTTTCGCGGACTATCAGGGAAACCGCGTAATCCAGGCAATCCCGGAAACCATAAACGGGGCTCCGACCGCGGCTCTAATTGGAGGAGACTTGACCTCGGTCATCCCAAACCTTCTCGGCAATAAAGTTGTAAGCGGCCCCGTGTCAGGTCCGGGGTCAAATCCAAACAACTGGGCGAATCAGCTATCGGCTGAATTAGGCGGCCAGCCCATAATGCCCAACGAGCCGTATTACACCGTGGGTTGTACAACAACGGCACAATGCGTCTTTCCTAATGCGCATCTCGATCCCACCCACTTTAATCCGATTTCCAAAAACGAACTAGGCTTCATACAGCCCGCAAATAATGGGGCGCAAAACGCCTTTTTCAATAACTCAGGGAAACTCGATCTGCATGACAACAAGTTCAGCGGGCGAGTCGATGCCAACTCTGGATTTGGGCTTCTGTCCGCTTACTATTATTTCGACAACTTCAATCGAATTGATCCCTATTGGGCTGCCCCTGGTCCTCTATATCCAGGATTCAGCATTAAGTCCCAGGGGCGGACTAACAGTGTCAGCCTCGGAGATACCAAGACTTTCGGATCGGCCACGGTTAACGAGGCTCGTTTCGGGTTTTTCAGGTTGGACACGCCTTTCAACCAGCCTCTTGGCGGCACACAAAAGACGCTCGCCCAACTTGGGTTCGCCTCTGGTGCGAATCGCCAGCCGGGTATTCTACCGTTAGCACCTCAGCTTCAGGGCGTTCCCGAAACTGACTTCAATAGCTTCTCGATTGGAGTGCCGAGCAAACCGATCCGCATCACTCAGAACAGCTACCAGGTTCTCGACAACTTCAGCAAAGTTATCGGCACACACACCGTGAAATTCGGAGGCCAGTACCACTACAATCAGCTCGAAGAAAATCTCCTCTCCAATGCCTCGGATGGCAATGTTTTCTTCGGTACGGCCGTGAACGGCGGGACCAGCGAAACAGGCAGCGACTTCGTTGATTTTCTCATCGGCGCGCCAAGCTCGATTATCCAAGGGGAGGCGTTTCCTTCTTACGGCAGGAGCTTTTATTTGGGCCTGTACGGACAAGACAGCTGGCGCATCAAATCAAATCTCACATTTAACTATGGACTGCGCTACGACGTGAACTCTTTCTGGCACGAAAAGTATCACGAGATACAGACAATCATACCTGGCGAGCAATCTGTCGTTATTCCGGGCTCACCCACGGGATGGGTCTTCCCCGGTGATCCACGTGTTCCTTCCAGTTTGGCCCCCACTCGTTGGAACAACTTTGGCCCGCGCCTGGGACTTGCCTATTCCTTCGGTGATCATGAAGGAGCTCTGGGCAAGGTTCTTGGGAAGTCCGGGTCCACGAGTGTCCGCGTCGGCTACGGTATCTTTTACACGGCGCTCGAGGGCGCCACGGACTTTGTTGAAATCGGAGACGCTCCCTTTGGTGACTTCACTGGCCAATTTGGTTCCACTTATGCTGCCCCTTTCACGAACCGTCAATTTGGAACCTCCATTAGCAACTTCTTTCCGGTTCTGATTCCCCCAAAGCATTTTTCCGCCAGTAATCCCATCACCAGCGCCTGCACCGCGCTCCCCCCTGGCGTTCCCTTCTGCCCCTACGACACACTGGCTCATTTCTTTTCTGCCTTTGGACAGATCGGGAGTTCGCCGGCGTTCTTTAACGGAAACAAATCGCCCTATGCGGAGAACTACGAGCTGTCGATCCAGCGCCAGATCACTTCGTCAGATTTGGTTACCCTAAGTTACGTCGGGACACAGGGACACCACCTGTTGCTAGCCAAATCGGCGAATCCTGGAAACCCCGCTTTGTGTTTGCAACTTGCGGTAGCCGGGTGCGGTCCTGGTGGGGAAAACAATATCTATGTACTTCCCAATAATTCGTTTGTGCTCAGTACGCGGGCGGTACTTCCCGGAGTAGTTTTACCTGCAGGCACCGACATTGGAGCATCCTCATGCAGCGCGGGATCGAACAGCACGTCAAACTGCATCTTGCCGAATGGTCTTACTGGAATTGTTCCCTTCGGGAACGACTCTTACTTCATCAATATGGGCAATTCTGCGTACAATTCCGCGCAGGTCAACTGGCGGCATACCAGCGGGCGGTTGCAGACGCTTCTGGGGTACACGTTCAGCAAGGCTATCGATCTGGCTTCCGGCTTCGGCGAGCAGGTTAACCCGGTTAATCCGAAGCTGAGCCGGGGGCTTTCTGCGTTCGATTCGACGCACAATTTCGTGCTCAGTTATAGCTATCGCTTGCCAATCGATATGCTAGGCGGGCCGAAGAGGCTGACGAACGGATGGGAGATTAGCGGGATTACGCGGTTTTCTACCGGCCTTCCGATAACGCTGGTGGAAACCGATGACCAATCTTTGCTAGGCACCAACTTCGGAGGGCCAATCCCTCTTAATGTGGATACTCCCAATCTAGTGGCTCCGGTCAAGATACTGGATCCGCGAAAATCGGCTTGTCCGGGACCCTGCTTGTTTTTTGATCCTAGTTCGTTCCAAGGGTCCGCACTCGGCCAGGAGGGCAACGCAAACCGGCGGTTCTTCCATGGCCCGGGAGTAAACAATTGGGATTTTGCTGTTCTGAAGAACACGCAAATCAACGAGCGGTTCAACCTCCAATTCCGGGCGGAGCTGTTCAATATTTTTAATCACGCCCAATTCATTGCTCCGAGTCTGATTGGGCTCAGCAACTTCAATCCTGTATCCACTACGACTTCTTTCGGCTCCATCAATTCAGCCGAACCGCCGCGCATTGGGCAGCTCTCGCTGAAGTTGAATTTCTAGAAGGCCCAGGTTTGGCGGGTTGCTGATTCACTTTCGCTCGGGGAGCCAAAGCCAAATCGGCTCCTCGCCTGGAGAGAACCCGGCGGTCTGAAGACCACGGCTACAGCGGCGAGGTGGCGCGAATTATCAAGAGTATTCGGTATGTCGACCAAGAGTGTACTCGCAGCAACCCTGGTGAAGCCGGGGCAGTATGAGATACGCGAATACCCCATGCCTGAGCCTGGGCCTGGGTGTGCCCTGGTGAAAATGGAACTGTCGGGCATCTGCGGCACGGACAAACACACGTTTCAGGGCTACACCACGCAATATGGGAATCGCAAGCTGGAGTTCCCGATTATTCAGGGACATGAAAATGTCGGGACGATTGCGGCCATTGGCGGGAGGCCAGAGTATAAGGATTTCGAGGGCGTGCCGCTGCAGGTGGGAGACCGCGTGGTGGTGGGAGCCAACGTGTCCTGCGGGCAATGCTATTACTGCCGGCACGATTTTCCGTACTACTGCTGTGAGAATACGACGGATTACGGAAACAACTTGAGCGCCAAGAGGCCGCCCCATCTGTTTGGAGGTTGGTCGCAATACCTGTACATTCTTCCGGGAAGCTTTCTGGTGAAAGTGCCGGAGGAATTGCCGTCGGAGATTGCGGTGCTGACGGAGATTTTCGCGGTTTCCGTGGGGCTAGACCGCGCCAAACAGATGTCCGTATTCCCGAGCGAATCTTTTCGGTTCGATGACACGGTGGTGGTGCTGGGCGCGGGCCCTTTGGGAATGTGCTTTCTGATGAAGGCGCGCATGCTGGGAGCGGGGACGATCGTGGCCGTAGACCTTTCGGAATTCCGGCTGGACTTTGCGAAAAGATTAGGCGCGGACCATGTCGTCGATGCGAGCAGGACCGCGAAGGCCGAGCGAATGGAAATGATTCGCGACTGGACGTGCGGGCGCGGCGCGGATGTGGTCGTGGAATGCGCGGGAGTTCCCGAGGCCGTTCCGGAAGGGCTGGAGATGCTGCGCGTGGGCGGCTTGCTGGTGGAAGCGGGGAATTTTTCGGATTTGGGGGAAGTGCCAATAAGCCCGCACCGACATCTTTGCGCGAAAAATGCGCGCATTCTTGCGGTGGGCGGCGAGGAGCCCGCGGCTTATGGACCCGGGATGCGCCAGATGGCGCGCTACATGAAACACTACCCGCTGCGCGAATTCGTGACGCACCGGTTTGGCTTGCGCGACGTGAACGCGGCGATGCAGAAATCAATGGCAGCGGATTCCATGAAAGTGGTGCTGGAGCCGTGGAACTGATTTAGCCGCAGTGAAAGTGTAACTTGCTTGGCAAGGAGAGAAGAACGGCATGAGCGGAATGAATGAGCAGTTTCTATTTGCGTCAGCGCCCGACAGCTGGGGGGTGCTCGATTATCCCGGGCCTTCGTGGAAGCAATCGTACGAAAAAATGCTCGACGAAATGGTGGAAGCCGGATACACAGGCTGCGAACTGGGACCTTACGGATTCTTTCCGACTGATTCAAAAATTCTTCAGCCACAACTGCAAAAGCGAAAACTGCAACTGCTGGGTTCTTTCGTGCCGGTGAAAATGACCGACCGCGGGGCGCACAAAGCAGCGATCGAACGCATCCGCAAAGTGGGAGACCTACTAGCGGCGCTGAAGGCGCCGTTTCTGGTGATGGCGGACGACCAGTTCGCGGAACGAAATGCGTTTTCGGGACGCGCATACGACAAGGACTGCCCCAAGCTGACGGCGGAACAGTGGAAGCACGTGGGCCGCATCGTGGCTGATGCGGAAAAAGTGGCGAAGGAATTCGGCCTGGACCTGGTGTTTCATCCGCACGTGGCCACCTATGTGGAGACGCCGGAAGAGTGCGAGAGATTTTTCGACGCCACTTCGCATACAGACGTAGGCCTCTGCCTGGACACCGGGCATTGCGTCTATGGCCACGGAGACTCCGTCAAGGAAGCGGAAAAATACAAGGGCAAGCTGCGCTTCGTGCATATCAAAGATTGTGATGAAAAGGTATTGGCAGAAGCGCGGCGCAACAAGTGGAAGTTCGAAGAGGCGATCGAACACAAAGTCTTTACCGTGATAGGCAGAGGCGACATCGACTTTCCGGCATTTTTCCGGACGTTGGTGAAGAATGGATTTTCAGGATGGTCGGTGGTGGAGCAGGACGTGAAGTTCGGGGCCACGGCGATTCCACCGGCGGAAAGCGTGGCAGCCAGCTTGAAGTACCTGAAAACCGTGGTGAGCGGACTGAGCGCGTCAAGCGCAGCGAGATAGCCGCCTGTGTGGTGGTTGCGGCATGGAGTGAACGGGGAATCTTCGGCTCGGTGAATTGAGAATCGGAGAGCGTGAATGCGGAAGCTAGGAATAGGCGTTCTGGGCGTTGGGGAAATGGGCAGACGCCACGCGGAGAACCTTCGCAGGCTGGTGCCCGAAGCCAATCTGGTGGCCGTTGCCGACGTGGCTGCGGATCGCGCGCGGCAGGTCGCCGAAGAGTTGGAGATCGAGCGGTCCTTCGGAAGCTTGGAAGCGATGCTCGAGTGCAAGAATCTTGACGCCGTGCTCATTGCCGCGCCGGACAAGCTTCATGCCCAGGCCATCGGAGCCGCGGCTCGCGCAAGAAAGGACATTCTTTGTGAGAAGCCGCTGGCCGTGAACTTGGCGGACGCGCAGGCGGCGCTCGACGCGGTTGCCAAGACCGGTGTGCGCCTGCAGATCGGTTTCATGCGGCGCTATGATCCCGCTTACGCGGCCGCGATGAAACGGATTGAAGCAGGAGAAATCGGCGTGCCGGTTGTTTTCAAATCTGTTGGGAGGGACAAAGACGCGCCGCCGTTGGCCGCTTATCAGTCCAACGTGAACGGCATGCTGTTTTACAACAGTACGATTCACGATTTCGATTTGGCGCGCTGGATGATGCAGGACGAAATCGCGGAAGTGCATGCCTACACGTCGGTGACGATACGGCCGGAGGTCGCGCGGTACGGTGATGTGGTGGCCAGCGTGGTAAACCTGAGGTATCAGAAGGGCGCCATCGGCAACGTGGAGTCCTATGTGCAGGCGGTGTACGGGTATGACGTGCGCACGGAAATCGTCGGGTCGAAAGGCTCGATTTTGGTGGGGAGTTTGCAGCAAGTTCCCGCAACGTTCTTGAGCGCCGAAGGCGGCGCATGCGTTCTGGCCGACCACTTCCTGACAAGATTTGCCGATGCCTATGTGGCCGAAGTGCGGGACTTCGTCCACAACATTTTGCATGACCGGCCGATGCGCGTCTCCGGCGCGGACGGGATGCGGGCGTTGGCCGTCGCGGTTGCGGCGGAGAACTCGCATCTTGCAGGAAAGCCCGTGAGCGTGGACGCTGAACGGGTTGGCGCAGCGAGGTGAAGTGAAGTAGAAGCGCGCGCCAAGACGGTGCTGTCTGCGCGCTTGGAGCGAGCGACGCCAAGCGGACGAACTTGGAACGGCGTGCCGGCAGGAGGAACACTATGACTCAAGCGACCGCAACGGCCTACAAAAGCCCGCTACACAAAATGACACAAAGTACGCCAACTTGTTTGTGGAACGACTCGGCATCGCTCCAGGAGCTGACTTACTCGATCGAGCATGGCGCCGTGGGAGCGACGTGCAATCCCGTCATCGTTCTTACGGTGCTGAAGAAAGAAATTGATACGTGGAAACCGCGAATTCACAGCTTGATCGAGCAACGCGGGACCGCTTCGGAAGAGGAGATTTCGTGGCAACTAGTTCGCGAAATTTCCGCGCGAAGCGCCGCGCTGCTGGCGCCGATTTTCGATGCGCATTGCGGCAGGAACGGACGGCTTTCGATTCAGACCGATCCGCGGCTGTTCCGCGATACGCAAGCGATTCTCCGGCAGGCGGAAGAATTTGCCCGCATCGCCCCTAACATGATCGTAAAAATACCGGTCACCAAGGCGGGAATTCCGGCGATCGAGGAAGCCACGTATCGTGGAATCAGCATCAATGCGACGGTCTGTTTTAGCTTGCCGCAGTGCATCGCTGTGGCCGAAGCGGTGGAACGCGGGCTCAAGCGCCGGGAAAAGGAAGGCAAAGACATCGGCGCGATGGGCCCCGTCTGCACCATCATGGTGGGCCGGTTGGATGATTGGCTCAAAGTGCTGATGGAGAAAAACGACGTGGCCATTGATCCCGGGTATCTGGAGTGGGCCGGCGTTGCTGTCTTCAAGAAAACGTACCGCATCTTTCGCGAACGCGGCTATCGCATCCGGCTGTTGTCGGCGGCGTTTCGCAATCACATGCACTGGAGCGAGCTGATTGGAGGAGAGATTGTTATTTCTCCGCCCTACCCCTGGCAGGTGCGTTTCAATCACAGCGACATCGAGGTGCGCGAACGAATCGACGATCCTGTGTCACCGCAGATTGTCGATGAACTGTCCAGAAAATTTGGCGATTTCCGGCGCGCCAGCACGGAAGGCGGTATCGCTATCGAAGAGTTCGATTGCTTTGGCCCGACTCGCCGAACTTTGCGGCAGTTCATCACCGCGTGCCACGACATTGATAGCCTGGTTCGTGACTATCTCGTTCCGAATCCCGATGTTTTGTGAACTCTCGTCGGGACTGGGTTCTGTTCACAAATTTTGTTCTGGAGGCCAGAGCACGTGGGAAAACTCGCCATCACCAGTGGTAAGCCGATTCGAAAAAAGCCGTTTCCTGCCTGGCCGCAAAGCACGAAAGCGGAGCTGAAGGCTATCGCAGACGTGCTGAAAAGTTCGAAGTGGGGAGGCCAGCCGTTCCCCGGCAAACATTCCGCAGCCTTCGCAAAGAAATTCGCAAAGCTGCATACCGCCAAATACGCGCAATGCGTGAACACAGGAACGGTGGCCATCCAAGCGGCTTTGACGGCCATCGGGATTCGGCCAGGCGATGAAGTCATTGTTCCCGCTTACACGTGGGAGGGAACCGTCGGGCCAGTCCTGCTCGTCAACGCCGTACCAGTCTTTGTGGACATTGATCCAGACACCTACTGTCTGGACGCGCGGCTCATCGAAAAAGCCATCACTGCAAAGACGAAGGCCATTCTCCCGGTGCACCTGGGGATGCGCTTTGCCGACATGGATGAAATCCCGCGCATCGCCGCCAGGCATAACTTGAAGGTCGTCGAAGATTGCGCTCACGCCCATGGCGGCAAGTGGAGGGGCAAAGGGGCCGGGTCCATGGGCGATCTCGGCGCGTTCAGCTTCCAATCGAGCAAACTCATCACTTCGGGAGAAGGCGGCGCGGTCATCACCAACAATCTCGAATACATGGAACGGGTCCAAAGCTACATCAACGCCGGGCGCGCCAGCGTCACGGATCAATATCACCACCGCATCATTGGTTTCAATTACCGCATGGGCGAATTCCAAGCCGCAGTGCTGGGTCCGCAGCTCGACCGGCTTCCCGCGCAGGCGAAAATACGCGATCGCAACATGCGCCATCTCGAGTCGCGATTGGAGAACACTCCGGCGATTGGCGTCTTGAAGCCCGAGCCGCGCATCACGGGTCAGGCCCCTTACGGCTACGTGCTCAAATACTTCTCGGAAAAAGCAAAAGGTATTCCGCGCGCCGCTTTTGTGGCGGCCCTGCAGCTTGAAGGCATTCCCTGCGATGGCCTCTTTTACGAGCCAGTCTACAAAAGCTCCCTTTTCCCGCTCGATCCGTTGGATTTTCCGGCGCTCAGTTGGGGCCGCGAGAAGCCCATGGACTTGAGAAGCATGTACTCGTGCCCGGAAGCCGAGCGCGCCGCCTACCACGAAGCCGTTTGGTTTCCTCACCAGCTCTTTCTCGGGATTGCAAAAGACGTGGACGATATCGCGAACGCGGCCCATAAGGTACTCGACGGCATCGAAGAGTTGCGCAACCTGGATCACAAGGCCATTCGCAACCAGAGACTCGGCCGTGCAGACCGTGAAAGTTAGTGCGGACGTGAAGGCGCCGAAAAAAGTTGGGTTTGCCGTGGTAGGCCTGGGCAATATAGCGCGAGGCTCGGTCCTCCCGGCTTTCGCGAGAAGCAAGAGGGCGCGGCTGGTGGCGGCGGTCGACCGCGACAAAGAGAAGGGAGCGCGTGTGGCGCGGCAGTTCAAAGCCAACTCGTTCTATGTAGCGGAAGAGTATTCCGCGTGTCTTTCAAACCCGGAAGTGTCCGCCGTCTACATCGCGACTCCCCCCGGTGCGCATGCCGGCTTCGCCGTGCAGGCTGCGCGCTCCGGCAAACATGTCCTTTGCGAGAAGCCCTTGGCGGCGAACACGGCGCAGTCCACTCAAATGGTAGAAGGTTGCCGGCAGGCCGGCGTGCTGTTGATGACCGCGTACAGAAAGTATTTCGAACCGAGCACGCTTTTCTTGAAGCGGCTCATTCAGGACGGCTCACTCGGCCGGATCGACATGATTCACACGGCGTTTAGTGAACTGTATGTGCCGGGCGTCTCGCAAGCCTGGCTGGTGGATCGCGAAATGGCCGGCGGCGGCCCGCTGATGGATTTGGGAGTGTATTGCGTGAACACGAGCCGCTGGCTCGTGGAGGAAGATCCCTGCGGGGTGACTTCTGTCTCGTGGGCCAATGACGCGGCGCGCTTTCGCCAAGTCGAAGAAGGCATCTCCTTTCGCATGCTCTTCCCCAGCGGGCTGAGCGTAGTCGGCAGTTCAACATACAGCGCGGCGCTGTCCTCCTTTGTATACGTGCAAGGGACGAAAGGATGGGCTTGCTTGTCGCCCGCCTTCCCCTTTGAAGTGGAACGGCGGGTTACCGGAAGCATTGCCGGCCGCCGCGTGGAACGAAAGTTCAAAGTGATCGACGAGTTTGCTTTGGAGCTCGACGCCTTCTCCGCGGCAATCCAGGAGCATCGTGCCGTTGTGCCAGATGGCGCCGAGGGTCACAAAGACATGATCATTCTCCAAGCGATCTATGAGGCTGCGAGCAAGGGGTGGCTGGTAGACATAAAGTACTGAGCTGGACGATATGGCGCCAAAAAAACATGCCAGCAGGAAAAAGTCCGCGAAAGCGGCGAGCATCTATGATGTCGCGCGCGAATCTGGCGTATCCGTTTTCACTGTCTCCGCCGTGGTCAACAATAAAAGCCACGTCGGCAAGAGCCTGCGCGAGCGCGTGCAATCCGCCATTCGCAAGCTGAACTATCGCCCCAATCTGATCGCCCGCAGCCTGGCCAAACAGCGCACGCACACCATTGGGATGATCGTGCCGGACATTGCCAACCCATTTTTCCCCATGGTCGTCCGCGGGGCGGAGGACGCTGCGCAAAAGCATGGCTACAACCTTCTGCTGTGCAACAGCGATGACAATCTCGAAAAGGAAGAAAAATCCGTCGAGCTGCTCCTCTCCAAACGCGTGGATGGGATCTTGCTAACCAAGGCTGCGGAAGATTTCCGGCCGTCCTTGCGCAAGATGATCAAAGACGTGAACATTCCTTTCGTCCTGGTCATGCGCACGTACCCAAAACTGACCAAAGATGCGGTGATCACTGACGACTACCAGGGCGCGTATGACGCTGTTTGTCACCTTGCGCGTGCCGGCAGAAGACGCATTGGACTTGTCGGCGGTCCCAAGAAAGTAAGCAATGCCCTGGCCCGCTCGCAGGGCTTTTATGATGCCCTGAAGGCCAAAGGTCTTCCTTATGACCCCGAATTGGTCGTGGAGGGCGATTACCGCTTCGAATCCGGTTTTCGCGCCGGGCATGCCCTCCTCTCGCACCGGCCCGACGGAATCTACGTGGCCAACTATCTAATGACCATCGGATTGTTGAAGGCCGCAGACGAAATGGGCTTGCGCTGTCCGGAAGATTTCGGCTTGGTGAGTTTCGACGATTACCCTTGGCTGGGAATTCTGCGCCCCCGTTTGACTACTGTGGAACTGCCCAAGCATCAATTGGGAAGCGAAGCCGCCGAGTTGCTCGTGAGGCGCATTTCAGGAGATCATAGCCCGCCTGTTCTGAAAAAGCTTTCGCCGGAATTGCGCATTCGAGAATCCTGCGGATTTGCTCTGCACGTTGCCCGAGCGCAGGCCTAGGACTCCGTAAAGTCGAAGAGCTTGGGGCGCAAGGTGAATCCGCGCGTCTTGTATGCAGCGTACACCAGGCCAAAGCACAGCCACGCGAGCCCCGCATACTTCGTCCAGGGTTGCAGGCTGATCAGCAGCACAAAACAAAACACAAATCCGAATCCAGGCACGAAAGCATCCACAAAGAAACTTCTCTTGTGTCCTGCCACCGGCGAAAGCCAGAAATGCCGCAGCGAAGCTATATTTACGCCCATAAACGCGAGCAGCGCCCCAAAAGTGACGATTTCCGCCGATCGTTCCCAGGGAATCGTCAGGACGCCGATATACGCGAGAATCCCCACGATCCAGATGTTGTAAATTGGGTTGCCCTTCCTCGCGTTCAGATGGCCAAAGATTTTCTTTGGTAGGACGTCATCGCGCCCCATGCTATAGAGCAGGCGCGCGGCACCTACGTGCCCAGCCAGGCCACACGCAATGCTCGATACCAACAGCATGATTCCGTAAGCCGCAAATAACAGCGGCCCGCTGGCCAATCTCGCCACGTCCATGAAGGCCGTCTCCGGATTTTGCAGCGTGGTATGGTCGGGCCAGACGCGCTGAGCCAAATAGACTTGCAGGCCGCTGAACAGCCCGGTAAAAACGCACACCAGCACGGAGGCCAACAGTACATTGCGCTTGGGATTGTGCACTTCTTCGGCAAGAATCGAGACGCCGTCAAAGCCGATAAACACCAGCGCCGCAAGCGATGTTCCTGCCGCCAGCGCACGCAGATTGAACGTCGCGGGGTTGTAAATCGGCTGCAAGGAGAAAAGCCCCGAGATTTTTTGGTGAAGGACCACGAAGCGGACGGCCTGGATCAGAAACACCGACGTGACCAGCAGCATGAATCCGAGCAACACTTCGTTCGTGCGCGCCGTGAACTTGATGCCTTGCACGGTCAGCAGGGTGATGAAACCCATGGCCAGCGCCGCAATCACCGCAAAGGGAATCCACGGAACCATTCGCTGAATAGCCAGCACAGCATAGAGCGCGTTTTGAATGGGCTGAAAAAGGTATTCCAGAAACATGGCCCAGCCGACAAGGAATCCAATGTGCGGGTTCAACTCCCGACTGATGTAGGTATAGACGGAACCCGAAGAAGGGTAGACATTGGCCATGCGCCCAAAGCTCACTGCAGTTACGGACATCGCCACCATGGCCAGCATCAGCGTGGCCACGGTGTGGCCGTTGGACAGCACTTGCCCTTCTCCGAAAAGCGGCACCGCGGCGATCGGCGAGGTTAAAATAATTCCGTAATAAATGAGGTCCCAGAGGCTAAGGACTCGCTTCAGATGAGGTTGCGCTGTTGCTTCCTTTGCGATGGTCCCTGCGCTCGTCTCCACCCTGGCCTCTCTCTCCCCAATCTCAAAGAAAACAGCCGCATCTTCAAAGAATTTCTATGCTTTGATTCTTCAGGTTAGTCAGAAGAAGTATCTCTCTTTCTTTCGCTCTTCCTCGTACCTACGCCGCGCTGCCTGAACCGCCTCGCGCTCGGAAACCTCCGCGACTGGAACGTCCCACCACGATTCATATCCCGGCACGCGATCATCGTAGGAAGTTTCCACGACGATGACGGACGTGCGCGGCTGTTTTCTGGTAGAAGCCAACGCGGACTGCAGCTCCTCGGCGGTGCGGGCGCAAACGGTCCAAGCCCCCAGGCTTGCCGCGTTCGCGGCGAAATCAACGGGCAGAACGTCGCCATCGTACTTGTCACCGCGGCGATACCGGTAATTCGTGCCCATTCCCTCGTTCCCGCAGCTTCGGCTGAGCCCCCCGATGCTTGAGAAGCCATGATTGTCCAGAAGCACGATATTCAACTTCACCCCTTCCTGGATCGAGGTCACGATTTCCTGCGCCATCATGAGATAGGAGCCGTCTCCAACAAGGACGTAGACTTCACGGCCAGGCTGCGCCAGTTTCGCGCCCAAGCCGCCGGCAATCTCATAACCCATGCACGAATATCCATACTCTAGGTGATACCCGCCTGGCCGGCGCGTGCGCCACAATTTGTGCAAGTCTCCGGGCAAGCTCCCCGCGGCGCAAACCACAACGTCCGAAGCCTCGGAGAAATTGTTGACCACGCCAATGACCGCTCCCTGCGTAATGGGAGGATCCTTCCGTAGACCGTAGATGCGGTCGACTTCCTTTTCCCATTCGGCGCGAAATCGTGCGATTTTGCTGCGATACCCTTCCTCCACGCAAAAGCCGGCGAGGGCGATGTGCAATTCTTCGAGCGTTACGCGAGCATCGCCAATTAGGGGAAGCGCCGCGTGCTTGTAAGCGTCGAACTCCGCCACGTTAATACTGATGAAGCGCACTGCGGGATTCTGAAACGCTGTCTTTGACGCGCTCGTGAAGTCGCTGTACCGCGTGCCGATCCCCACCACGAGGTCCGCTTCGCGCGCCAGAATGTTCGCACCCGGCGTTCCTGTCACTCCCAAAGCGCCTACTTCTTGCGGATGGTCAAAGGCGAGCGCGCCTTTCCCCGCTTGCGTCTCCGCGACAGGAATGCCTGTTGCGTGCGCCAACTTCGACAGAGCCTCTGTGGCTTCCGAATAGAGCACGCCTCCGCCGGCGATGAGAAGCGGCTTCTTTGCCTGATGAATCCAGGAGACCGCTTTTTTTAACTGGCTTTCATCACACCGCACGCGCGGGATCACCCAATCTCGCTTCCGAAAAAACTCCTCCGGGAAATCGAACACTTCGGCTTGCACATCCTGGGGCAGACTGAGCGTGACGGCGCCAGTATCCGCCGGCGAAGTCAAGACGCGCATGGCTTCGGGCAGCGAGGTTAGCAACTGTTCGGCGCGTTCAATGCGATCCCAATAACGGGACACCGGCTTGAAGCAGTCATTGACGGAAACGTCTTGCGTCGCCGGCGATTCCAATTGTTGCAAAACCGGTGCGACGTTTCTCCGCGCGAAAATATCTCCGGGCAGCAGCAACACGGGCAGGCGGTTGATCGTTGCCGCAGCGGCGCCGGTCACCATGTTGGTCGCGCCTGGGCCAATGGAAGTGGTGCAGGCCAGCGTCCGCTTCCGGAAACTCGCCCTCGCAAAAGCTGCCGCGGTGTGCACCATGGCCTGCTCGTTTCGGCAGAGATAGTAGTGGAGTTGTGGATCTTGCTCGAGCGCCTGGCCGATTCCGGCCACGTTGCCGTGCCCGAAGATCCCGAAGCAGCCTTCAATTAAGCGATGCTCTTTGGAATCGCGGATGGAATACTGATTTCGGAGGAAAGCAACCAGCGCTTGCGCTACCGTCAGCCGGCGTTTCATTCAAAGACTCCTTTTGTGCAGAATGGCCCGCGCCGGCCACTAGCATGCCGCACCTGCAGGAAAGGATGCCAGAGCGAAGAAAGCCGTATGCTAACCGCTTATCTCCAAGAGCGCGCTCGCCCGCTTCCAGTGTTGTGGGTCCTCTGCCATTTCCGTTAAGCACTTTCGAGCTGGCTGCTGAGCCTCTAGCGCACCAGCGGCACACGCGGGTCCATCTCTTTCCAGGTGGACTTGAGCCAGACATGGTTGGGATCTTCCGTAACGGCCAGCGTGCGCGAGGTCCCCGCGAGAAAGTTGAGGTAATAAACATTGTATCCAGGTCCAGCCACCACAGGATGGAAGCCCGAACGCACCAGGACGGCGTCGCCATCCATGGCCCGCACGGTTACGTCCTGTGATTTGTCCGCTGAGTACAAACGCTGCAGGGCAAAGCCTTCCGTCGGGCGGTCGATCCTGTAATAGTAGATTTCGTCGAGGTCCACTTCGACCGGGGGATTGTGTACATCGTGTTTGTGGGGAGGATAGCTCGACCAATTTCCACCGGGCGTATACACTTCGATAACCACCAACTTATCTGCTGGAAAATCGGGCCGTATGACGTCCACAATTTGCCGTGAGGCGTTTCCGCCGCCGCGCAAACTGCTCGCGACATCGCTCGGAGTGATCAACCGAGGCTGAAGGCGGGCCCTGGAGGGCACGCGGCATTCTGCGATTTCACATGTGCTTGCCGCTCGGAACTTGACCCGGTGACCCGCCGGCATGTAAACGGCGTATGGCAAGCCGGCAAAAACATTCTCTCGCTTGCCGATCTGCTTTTCACCTTGACCCCAATCTACCGCGCAATTCCCCCCCAAGAGGACGAATGCGGCCTCTTCCTGGTCCGTGCTCGTGAGGAACTCTTCCCGAGGCTGCAAACGCCGCACGAACAGGCTCATCCATTTCCAACCTGCGTCATCGCGAGTCAAATGAAGAAGCTCGCCCCCCTGGGCTGGTGGCACATTTCGGGAATGAACGATATTTTCGTCGCCGCTCACGTCGCGTCCCTCAAGAAATCAGCGGGGCCAAGAGCGGTCTTTCCCCGCAAAATCGTCTAACCGCTTTGACACTATGGCAAATGCCCCTTTCCATGTCAATTGTGCCAACGCCTGTAACGGGAATCGAAAAGGGATTCCCGGAGCACTCTTTTTTTGATCATTGGGGCGGAGAACCCGAAGATGAACTGCTCGTAGACGACGGGGGGATCAGTCGATCAATTTTGGCGAGAGGTTGGGACAGGTGATGGTGCCGGGGGCCAGAATCGAACTGGCTACGCCCGCCTTTTCAGGGCGGCGCTCTACCAATGAGCTACCCCGGCATTTTCGGAGCTCTTCAATTTTAGGGGCGTCGGTCAGGCGTGTCAATTCGCTGCGCGTCAGCGCTGGCCACCAGGCATGAGCGAAGGACACTATCACGAAGCTTGCAAATCGGAGTTTTCTCCGATCACTCAGCTACCAGGAATCGGAGAAAAGCCGCAGCGCGGCCGCGAGACTGCACTTTTGATATTGTGCATAGGCGCCCGCCGCGCGCTGGCGAATCCGCTCATTCGATTCTCTGAGAATCCATCCGTCGAGGGCGGCCTTCAGTGTGTAGGCTTCAGGTGCCATCAGGCCGGTGGTCCACAGGAGCGGCTGCGCACCTGCCTTGCGGAGGAGGTTCCGGAAGTAGGACTTGCTGGCGCAGGCCAAAATGATGGCGGAGCGGTTTGCGCCCGCGGAATTCGGGAACTCCATCGGCAAAGGAAAATCCATCAGCCCATCGTGGCCGACATAAACGACCAAGTCAGCTGATGGCGGAAGAGAGATTGCCTCGTCTCCCGAGGTTGACGTGAAGGAAATGACCTCGGGATTCATGCCTGCAGCGGAGCGAAAAAAATCCGTCAATGCCTGCTTGATTTCGCTTCCTTCATAGGCATCGGCTACGAGTATCGTTCCGCTGGCGCGATGTTCGAAGAGGCTTCTCTCGAGAAGATACGTTTTCAGTTTCTGGACGGTGGAAATTTCCTTCCATTCCGGGCTTTTCTTGAAGAAAGCCCGAACGCCGAAAGCAGCGCCCCAGTAAAGATTTCGGCCTGCATCTTCGCCGTTTCCCAAGACGGCCGGGACAGGAATGATCCCCTGGTGCTGATTGTCGGCAAGCGCCACGAAAACGTGAACAGTGCGAGGCTTGGTTTGCGCGAACGCAGAACAAAACGGCAAGGAAAGGGCAGCGGCCGTACCAATGATTCGAGCCAGCCGTGTCATTCTTTCGACTCGTCGAATTCCTTCATCCAGTTTCGGTTTTTCAAAACTTCACGGGGCTTTGTACCGTCGGGCGGGCCGACGATGCCGTCTTTTTCCATGAGGTCGATCAAACGTGCGGCGCGGCCGTAGCCGATCCGCAGGCGGCGTTGCAGCGTAGAAGTGGAGGCTCGGCCGGCATCGCAAACCACGCGAACCGCATCCTGGTACAGATCATCGTCCACGTCGTCAGCGTTATCCGTTGCGCCTTCGTCAACTTCCTCCGCGGCTTTGCCGCTTTCTCCCTGCGGCGGGTCCAGCAGCTCCTCCTGGTACTTTGCATGAGCCTGCTCACGCCAAAAGTCGCACACCGCGGTGATTTCTTCTTCGGTCACCAGCGGGCCGTGAATGCGGTGCAGCCGCGCCGAGCCCGCCGGCAGATACAGCATGTCGCCTTTGCCGAGCAGCGATTCCGAGCCGTTGGAGTCGAGAATGGTGCGCGAATCCACTTTGCTGGCCACGCGGAAAGAAATACGCGCCGGGAAGTTTGCTTTGATCAAACCGGTGATGACATCCACCGAGGGCCGCTGGGTCGCCAGGATCAAATGGATCCCCACGGCACGCGCCATTTGCGCCAGCCGCGTGATCGATTCCTCGACTGTGTTCGTGTCCACCATCATCAAGTCCGCCAGTTCGTCGATGACGATGACCAGGTAGGGAAGCGGCTTGTGCACCGGCTCTTCCAGGTTTTCGAAGAGCGAAAGCGACTGCTCCTTCTTGAACGTGCGGTTGTACTGGTCGATGTTCCGAACGCCGCGGTGGGCCAGGAGCTTCAGGCGATTTTCCATCTCGCGCGTAGCGTTGCGCAGCACGTTCGAGGCGATTTTCGGATCCGTCACCACCGGCGCAATCAGGTGCGGGATATTTTCGTACAGGCAGAGCTCCAGCCGCTTGGGGTCGACCAGCACGAGTTTCACGTCGTCGGGGCTGGCCTTGAACAGAATGGACATCAGCAACGAGTTGATGAAGACGCTTTTGCCTGTTCCAGTGGAGCCCGCGATGAGCAGGTGTGGCATGGCGGCCAGTTCCGTCACGCGAATTCGCCCGTGCAAGTCCCGGCCCATGGCCAGCGTCAATTTGCTCGGCGAATGCATGAACTCCTGCGCCTCAATGATTTCCCGCAGCGCGATAGTTTGCCGCCGGTCGTTCGGCACCTCGATGCCGATAGTGGATTTGCCCGGGATGCGCTCGATCAGGATTGACTCCGCTTGCAGCGCGAGGCATAGATCTTCGGTCAGTGCGATGATGCGGCTGTATTTGATGCCCGCCTCGGGCTTAAATTCAAACGTCGTGACTACCGGGCCCGGGTTGATTTGCGTCACGCGCCCCTGTACATCGAATTCCAGACATTTCGCTTCAATCGCGCGCGCGCGCTGCTTCAGCTCCTCTTCGTCATGTTTCTGGCTGCGCTCGCCCTCGTGCAGCAGCGAAGGCGACGGAAGCTTGTAATCCGGATGATCCTTTGCGATTTTCGGCTCAGCCGCTTTTTTCGCGGGGAACTTCGCGGTGTCGCGGTTGAAGACAAAAATCGGTGACTTCCTCGCAGCACCGCTACTCTCTTCTTCGTCTTCTTCAGCGATTTCCGCTTCGCCCCCGAAAATGTCGCTGGGATCCGCAAGCGGAATCGATTGCTGTGGATCGCTGGCTGCTTCAACCCTTCCGACGGATTGCAGCGGGACCGGCTTCCTTCCGGACAACCGCGACTGCTCAACTTTCCGCCGCATGCGCTGCTGCTCCCGCCGGTCCCGCCAATCACGCCAGCGCACTTGCGCTTTTTGCAAAAGGCCAAGCCGTTCCACGGCCCCAATTGGTCCTTTTGGGCTCATCGCCCAGGCATGCGTGCCCGCAAAGGAAAATCTTGTGGTCATGAACAAGGAGGTAAAAAAGAGAACCACGGCCACGAGCAGCGCGCCCCAAAAGTTGAAGCCCGCGAGCAATTCGGCAGAGACCAGCTTGCCCACGAATCCGCCTGCCGGAATTGCGCCGCGCACCAAGGGGAAATGGCACAGCGCCAGGAGAGAAGGAAGCGACAAGAGCAGCAAGCCATAGCCGATGAGCGTGGCCGCTTGTGACTCGATTGCCCTGCTGCGGAACCAGCGCCAGCCCAGCGCTAGCAGCGCCGCCGGCAGCAAAAACGCCGCGAAGCCGAAGACTTGGAAGAGCGCATCCGATCCATACGCTCCGGCCGGACCGATCCAATTCTGCGTCGGAGCAGCTTCCGCCGCGCTTACGTTCCAGGAAGGGTCTTTGGGCTGATACGAAAGCAGGGCAAGTCCGACCAACACTGCCAGTGACATACACAAAAACCCAATCAGTTCGTTGAATCGTTTATTTTCTGTTGGCGTCAGGAAGCGCACAAAAGTCTCCTCAGCGGTTGGGGAAGGCTGAGTGTTTCGGCGGGTGCTGGCGCTATCGCAATCCCGCCCGGAAGAACGCCCAAACAAGAATAATCATACCAAACGCTAGGCGGTAGACAACAAATACTTTCAACGTGCGTGTCTCCAAATAGCGCAAAAAGAAAGCGATGACGAAATATCCCGCGATTCCCGAAACCAGGATACTGGTCACGAGAGTAGATAGGGGCAGATCCAGTCCTCCCGCTTTGTGCATCTTGATTAATTTTGGCAGTTCCATGACCACTGCTCCCGCGATTGCGGGCACCGATAGGATGAAGGAGAACCGAGTCGCTGCCTCCCGGGTCAGCCGTCGAAACAACCCCGCAGTGATGGTGATTCCCGATCGCGAGACTCCCGGCCACAATGCCAGCGCTTGTGCCGTTCCGATTGTGAGCGCATCTCCAAGATTGGACTCCTTCTCCTTGCGCGTCAGGTCTTTCTTTGAATCCGCCCACCACATCAACAGGGCAATCAGCACCAGCGAAAGGCCGATAATCTTTGGCTGCCGCAAATTCTCTTCGATTTGGTGATGGAACAGCAGCCCCGTTGCCCCTGCCGGAATCGTTGCAAACACCAGATACCAGAACATTTTCCGGTTGTGGGCAATCTCCGCGGCCGCCGCCGTCGCTGGGTATTTCATTCCCAACCCGCACAGGAGCAGTTTCAGCCAATCCTTGAAAAAATACAGCACCAACGCCAGCAAAGTTCCCGCATGCAGTGCCACGTCAAAGGCTAGCCCAGGGTCCTGCCATCCGGCAAACCACGGGAAAATAATTAGATGCGCCGTGCTGCTAACCGGAAAGAATTCGGTAAGCGCCTGGACCAGCGCCAGAATGATCGCTTGATAGAAAGGCATTTCGCTTATTTGTCCTTTTGTGTCGGCGCGGCTTTTAATGCACCGGCCAGGAATTTGCGCATTTCGTACGCGTCAATGCGGCCAAGGTAGTAGCGCTTCAACGTAGCCTCGATACGATAGCCGCGGGTCTTCCAGAAGGCAACCGCCGAATCATTATCGCTTGCGGTTTCCAGCAAGACAGCGCGCACGCCGCGTGCCGCGAGATTTGCTTCGAGCTTCTCCAGCAAGACGGTACCCACGCCGCGCCGCCTCTCCTTTTCTGCCACATCGAGCGTAATAATATGCGCGAGCGGCGGGTTTTCTTCGCTCACGGCGAACCCCACGACGCCCCCGCCATCTTCCGCCACCACGCAATCTGCCGACGCTAGCGTCAAGAAATAGCGCAGCGTCGTCTTCGAGTAGGAAATCCCCGGCGGAAAACAAGCTTGGTCCAAGCGATGCAGCGCCGCGAAGTCGTGCGGGTCGTAGGACCGGAGGGTGATCGCCATGGCGGTGATTGTAGTCCAGAACTTTGGTCACCGGGATCTTTGCAAAAGGGTTATGGAGAGCCCACCACGAGCGGCTGACTGGTTCACTTCTGCGGTTGAACTGCCGGCATTTTCCGCAGAAGGGCCTCTGCGGTTTGCTTTGCGAAGCGCGCAGCCAGTGGTTCCCAGGTGCGTTCGCGCGCGGGTTCGGGAAGCCTCAAGTGAGAATCTAGCTCATTCACCAACTCGCTGAGTTCAGGCGAAGAACCTGCCTGTTGAATATGCTGCAAGAGGCCGTGGTGCGCGTGTTTGCGGTTCATGACTTCCATAGCGTCCAGCAACTGGCGGTGTGCCGTTCCCTCCCATATCGCCAGGATCATGGCCTCGCGGAGCCAGCGTTCTACCCCGAATTCTTGGAGGACGCCGAGGCCGCCGTGCACCTCCATGCACCACTTTGCGGTCTGCACGGCGAATTCCGCGGTGTGGTACTTGGCGAGATGTGCCAAGAGACGAAACACATGATAGCGAGGGGAATAGGGAGGCCGCTCTTGCCAGACTTCGTTCAGAAGCTGCACCGCTTCCCACGCCAGGGCAAAAGACGCGCGGAGGCCTTGCAGGCGCTCTTCAAATTGGCCGTGCAGCATGGGGTGGTCGAGAATGCGCCGCCCAAAAGCAATTCTTGTTTCGGCAAACCGCAAACTGTCGGCAATCGCGCCTTGCGCCAGGGCTACGCTCCCCATACTGTTTGCGACTCGGGAGACGTTCAGCGCTTCCAGAATGAGATAGATTCCGTCCTCCGCTCGTCCCAGCAGAAACGCCTCGCTGTCCCGCAGTTCCACTTCGCCCGTGGGCACCGACCGTGTGGCAATTTTGTTCTTCAACCTACGAATCGTGTAGTTCAATTCTCCGTTGCCACGGTAGCGCGGAAGCAGGAACAAGGCCAACCCGCGTACGCCTGCAGGCGCCCCTTGCGGCCGTGCCGCTACCACCGCAAGCTCCGCGCCGGCATTGCTCGCGAAATACTTGTCTCCGGTCAGGTGCCAATCCTCTCCATGTCGCACCGCCGCGGTTTCCACGCCGGCTCCGAGGTCGGACCCCCCTTTGATCTCCGTCATCCACGTGGCGCCCTGCCATACCGAATCATCCTCACGGAGCAATTTTTCGAGGAAACGCTCTTTGAGCGCCGCATTGCCGTATTTGCTCAGTGGAACGGCGGTTGAGAGTGAAACGGTATACGGACACGTGAGCCCGCAGTCGTAAAACGAAGTCAAGTAGATCACGAGAAAGGAAGGAAGCAGGGATTTGTCGCGAAAGGCGCGCCAAATTACCCCCGAGCGGTAACCTTGCTTCAGCAGTCGCCAATATTCGGCCGGATAGAGAATCTCGTCAACGCGCTTGCCGGAGGCGTCGAACATGCGCACCCACGGCGTACCGCCGCGGTCGATCGCCTCGGAAATGGCCCGGCCTTCTTTCTCCCAATAGCCTTCCCACTCGCGCAGCACACCATCGTACGGTGTGGAACCGACCATCGCGGTCAGGAAGCCACACGGAGAGCGTACGACGTCGATCTCCATGGATCACCCTCCCCTCAGGATGTGGATGATACCGCGATCGCCCGCGAATGTTCTCTTGTTGCGCTCTTGCTGATTCTTCGGTTGGTTGCGCCTTCGCGCGGCTTACGCAGACGATCCGGCCGCGGTTTTCGCGCGTTCCGCCACGCGCAGTCTCTTTCCCACCGGTGAGCTTCTGGCGATGAACCGCATGCACTCGCAGAATCCCTTGCGGTTTCCCGGCGCCTGGCAGGCGTAGCGGTAAGCCGCGTGCACTGTAGCGCGGTGTCCACACAGGCACAGTTCCCGCGAAGGCGTAGGCGCGTGCCTTCCTCGCCTAGCGCGCACAGACTTCGACTCGTTGCCATCCTTCGTTTCACTCACGGATCCCCTCTCAGTCCGGCGTTTTGCGGGTCCCCGCCCGCAGAACCCCTGCTCCCGGCCCCAGCTTCCCCATCACGCTAACCGATTATCGCCTTGAAAGCGCTCCGTTTCAACAACTATGCCTCACCCTCCTGGTTGTCACACTCATTATTAGCAATATTCTGAATGATAGCCGCTTTGCGTTATGGCGTCGCGCCCGCAGGCCAACACACGCCCGCGACTTTGGCGGCTCAGTCGGAAGGGTCCACCGAAGCGGCGGGTTGCTGCGCCTGCTGCGTGGTGGACGCACTGGCGCGCGTCACGTACACAGCCAGCAAAAAGCTCGAAAACAACAACAGCATTGCCAGGTAATAGGGCGCTCCCGGAACGTGCACATTCCTGCGCGGTGAAATCGCTACCGCAAAAACCTGTGTGAATAGCACTGGCCCCGCCATTCCTGTCATCGCGCGCAGGGAATTGATCGCGCCTTGCAGCTTTCCCTGGGAGGACGGGTCCACTCGCCGGGACATCAGTGACTGAATTGCTGGCGCTGCAATGCCCCACAGGGCAATGAAAGGAATAACCGCATAGAGCACCCACCCGCGCGCGGCCATGGCGAAGCCTGCGAATCCGAGTGTCCCAAACACCAGCCCGGAGAGCACACTGCGTCGCTCTCCAAAGCGCTTCACAAAGGGACCGACGAGGACGCCGGAAATCAATGACGCGCAAACTCCCACAGCCGCCAGAGAAAGCCCAACGTCGCCGCGGCTCCAGCCATATCGTTTCTCCGTATACAGTGCCCACATCGATGGCAGGGAATTCTGCGCAAGGTAATAGAGTGTAACAACTGCGGCCAGACCGGCGAGCTGCGCGTGCGAACGGAGCAAAGTCAGCGAACCAAGCGGGTTGGCCATGTGCCACGCCGATTTGGCGCGCTTCTCAGGTGGCAACGACTCCGGTAAAACAAAGAAGCCATAAAGAGAGTTGACCAGACTCAGGAAAGCCGCGGCCCAGAAAGGTGCTCGAAGGTTGGAGTTGCCAAGGTATCCGCCTACCGCCGGCCCAATGATGAAACCAAGTCCAAATGCCGCGCTGATATATCCGAAGGGCTTGGCACGCTTCTCGGGCGGCGTGACGTCGGTAACGTAAGCAAAAGCGGTCGAAATGTTCGAGGCCGTTATCCCGGAAACGATGCGGCCAATAAATAGCCACCTAAGCGTCGGGGCTAGAGCCATTACGATGTAGTCAATGCCCAGGCCGAAGCAGGAAAGGAGAATTATGGGCCGCCGGCCAAACCGGTCGGACCATGCGCCTAGAATGGGCGAAAACAGGAACTGCATCGCGTTCCAGACGAACAAGAGATATCCGGTGAGATAGGAGGCGCGCCCGAAGTCTCCGCCCTCGAATTGGCGTATGAGATCGGGAAGCACCGGCGCGATGATCCCAAACGCCACCATATCAAACGCCACCATGACCAGGATAAAAAGAAACGCGGTGGCGCTGGGGCCGGCAGACGGAGGCGCGGCGTTTGTAGTCTTCTCAGCCATCAGCAGGTCGGCGGCCTACACCTCGAGAATGACTGGAAGAATCAACGGCCGCTTGGAAGTCTGTTTATTGATGTACCGCTTCAAGTCGACGCGAATCTTTTCCTTGATTACGCCCCAATCGGAATTCTCCTCGGCGCTCGATTCCGCCACGGTTTTCATCAATACTTCGCGCGCGCCCACCAGCAGCTCCTGGCCGTTCTCGCTCATCAGGCCGCGGGTGACAATCTCCGGCAGGGATCCCAGTTTTCCCGTGTGCTTGTCGATCGCAATGATGGGTACGACGACGCCGTCCTCGGAAAGATGCTTCCTGTCGCGAATCACCACTTCTTCGATTTCCTCGAGCGAGCCGGAATCCACCAGCACGCGCCCAGCTGCCACCGCCTCGCGCCGGTGCGCTCCCTCTTCTGTGAATTCGATGGATTGGCCATCCTCGACAAGCAGAATTTCCTCGGAAACAGCGCCAAGCTGGTGCGCCAGCGCTGCGTGGCGGAACAGGTGCCGGTACTCCCCATGGACGGGAATGAAGTACTTCGGCTTCACCAGTTGCAGAATCAGTTTTTGCTCTTCCTGGCTGCCGTGTCCGGAAACGTGAATCACGCCTGCGGTATTGTCGTAATACACCAGCGCGCGGCGGCGGAACATGTGGTCCAGCATGCGGAAGATCGATTTCTCGTTTCCCGGAATAATGCGCGCGGAGAGAATGACGGTATCGTTTTCGTCCACGGAAACGTGCCTGTGATTGTCCACAGCAATGCGCGAGAGAGACGACATCGGCTCGGCTTGGCTGCCACTCGCCAGAATCACCAGCCGCTTGGGATCGAAGGAGCGAATGTCCTGCGGTCGCACCACCATGCCGTCGGGAATGCGCAGCAGGCCCAGCGAGTGCGCGATTTCCACGTTATCGACCATGCTTCGCCCGACAAACGCGATTTTCCGGTTCACCCGCACGGCAATGTCGATGACCTGCTGGATCCGGTGAATCGAAGAAGCGAAACACGATAGGATCACGCGGCGCGGTGCCGAACGGCACAGTTCCTCGATGCGCGGCACGATGGCGCGCTCCGACGCCGTGAAGCCCGGCCGCTCCACGTTCGTGGAATCGCTGAACAGCGCCAGCACGCCTTCCTTCCCGTACTTCGCAAAAGCATGCAAGTCGAAGGGCGCGCCGTCCACCGGCGTCTGATCGATTTTGAAGTCCCCTGTGTGAACGATGACTCCGACCGGTGTGCGGATAGCCAGCGCCACGCAGTCCACCGTGCTGTGCGTCACGGGGATGAACTCGATTTCATACGGGCCGATTTCCACCAGCCGGCCGGGAATCACTTCTCGCAGCGTCGTGGAATCCAGCAGCCCCGCCTCTTCGAGTCGTTTTTTCACCAGGGCCAGCGTGAATCGCGTTCCGTACACCGGCACATTCAAATCGCGAAGGATGTAGGGAAGGGCGCCGATATGGTCCTCGTGCCCGTGGGTCAGCACAATGGCGCGAACCTTCGCTCGGTTCTGCTTCAGGTAAGAAATGTCCGGTATGACCAGGTCGACGCCAAGAAGCTCGGATTCGGGAAACATCATGCCGGCATCGACGACGATGATGTCATCGCCGTAACGCAACACCATCATGTTCATGCCGAATTCGCCGAGACCACCGAGAGGAATGACAAAGAGAGATTGCGGGTTCTTGCTCAAGAAAACGCCTGCTCCAAGACGACATCGAGCATCGTATCACACAGCAGTGGCTCGTGACTCGCTTGGGCAGGCCGGTTCGTGAATAGTTGTGGCTGTAGGCTGGCAGAAGGCCCGATTGCGCCAGTGGCAGAGGTTAGTGGTCGCGACCGCTGCTGAAGAGATGCGCGATGGAAACAAGAATTACGGCGCCAAGCGTTGCGGCCGCCAGCGAATACCAGAAGCCGCCGCCGAAGATTCCAAGCTTCACAAAGACCCAGCCGCCGATGAAAGAACCGACCAAGCCGAGAACGATGTCCGTGATGCATCCGAATCCTCGGCCGCGCGCGATTTTTCCCGCCAGCCATCCGGCGACCAAACCGAGAAGAAGCCACGAAACAAGGCCGTGTGATTCAAACCAAACACCGACAAACTTGTCCGCAAAAAAGTATTCGGCCACCATTGTGCCTCCTTGGAGGGAAGGAGGATTGTACCTGAGTTCGATGTTTCTACAAGCGTGCGCTCCTTCGGCTAAGAGCACGCTTTATCGGGCAGCCGGCTGCTGCTGGGTCATGCAGTGAATTGTCCCGAGGCCTAGCACCAGGTCACGGCAAGCAATGCCGGCCACTTCGCGGCCGGGAAACAACCGTGCCAGCGTGTTTAGGGCCTCGCGGTCACGCGAATCATTAAAAGTTGGCGCTAGCACCAGCTTGTTGGCGATGTAAAAGTTTGCATAGCTGGCGGGCAGGCGCTGGCCCTCGAAATATACGGGCGCAGGCATGGGCAATGTCTCTACACGCAAGGGCATGCCATCCTGATCCTTCCTAGATTTCAAGAGCGTCAGATTTTCTTGTAGCGCGGCATAGTTGGCATCCTTGGGATCGTCTTCGACAATCGTCACGACCGTAGTCGGGTTCACGAAGCGCGCCAAATCATCTACGTGCCCGTGCGTGTCGTCCCCCGCAATTCCGTTCTTGAGCCAGAGCACGTTGGTGGCGCCAAGATACTCCCGGAAAACTTCCGCGTAATCTTCTTTGGTGAATCCCGGATTTCTTTCCTGTACTTTGCTCAGCAGGCATTCTTCTGTGGTCAGGAGTGTGCCGCGGCCGTTTACGTCGATGCTGCCGCCTTCGAGCACCACACGGCGGCCTTTCAGTTGCGGCAGCCACGTGCGGCGCTTCAGCCTCTTGTTTGCTTTCGCAACGATCGTGGCGTCTTTTTTGTGATTTGGGTACTTGGCCCATCCGTTGAACTGGAAATTGTTGAAGGCCACTTTGCCGGAGTCGGCTCGAATGCAAATAGGGCCGGAGTCACGCATCCACCCGCGGTCCGTGGGAACCAAAAAGAAATCGACAGCATCCAGATTGGCTTCCGAATTTCTCAGTATTGTGCGCACGCGCGATTGCGCTTCGCGGTTCTCGACCAGCAGGTAGACCCGCTCAACCCGCGACAAGTGGCGGACGATTTCGGCAAAGGCCCAGGGAATGGCGGCAAATTTCCCCGGCCAGTCCGTTACTTCGTGCGGCCAGCCCAGCCAGGTGGCTTCGTGAGGTTCCCATTCAGCCGGCATGCGAAAGCCGAGGGAACGCGGAGTTGCGGAGGCAGCGATCGTCATCATAGCTCGATGTAAGCTCGCGTGTTGTTTTAACACAGAGTTCGCAGAGAACACAGAGAAGAGAAAATTTGTTGCAGGGGCGCAGCATGCTGCGCCCCTGCTTGGCAATGAACCTGTGCGACAGAACACTAGAAGATTTCAGCAGGAAGGAGGGTGACAAAGAGCATTTGATCAAGAACGAGCATCAATTGCCTACAAACATCAACTGCAGCCTCTATTTTTCTCCGAGCCACCGGCTTAATATGGGCTGATAAGCATCGATGCGCCGGTCGCGCAGAAAGGGCCAATTGCGCCTCGTCTCCTCGCTTTTGGCAGGATCACATTCAACGACCAGGATTTCCTCTTTGTCGTTGGAAGCCTCGGAAATAATTTGGCCGAAGGAGTCAGTCACAAAGGAATTGCCCCAAAACTCCAGCCCGGGATCGCCGTTCTCCGGCCTGCCTTCGAATCCGACGCGATTGACCACTGCAACGTAAACGCCGTTGGCAATGGCATGGCCGCGCTGAACGGTTTTCCACGCGTCCAGTTGCGCCGCTCCAAACCGCGCCTTCTCGTGCGGATGCCAGCCGATGCTCGTGGGATAGAAAATCACCTGGGCGCCGCCAAGCGCCGTGGCGCGCGAGCCTTCCGGATACCACTGGTCCCAGCAAATCTGCACGCCGACGCGCCCGTATTTCGTATCGAAATTCGGGAAGCCCAGATCGCCCGGCGTGAAATAAAACTTCTCGTAGTACAGCGGGTCGTCGGGGATGTGCATCTTACGGTACTTCCCGAGGAAGGACCCGTCCGCATCCAGCACCGCGCAACTGTTGTGATATATCCCCGGGGCGCGGCGCTCAAAAATAGAGACTACCAGGGCCACCTTTGTTTCTTTGGCCAAGCGTGCGAGTTTCTCTGTCGTGGGCCCTGGCACAGGTTCCGCAAGGTTGAAAAGTTCCGCGTCTTCGGTGCGGCAGAAATATTCGCTATGAAAGAGCTCGTGGAGAGAAATAATTTGCGCGCCGCGCATCGCCGCCTCGCGGATTTTCTCGATGGCCCGCGCCAGATTTTCATCCGCGTTCTTCGCGCATTTCATCTGTACGAGCCCGATGGTAAATTTGTCTCCCATGAAATTTAGTTTAGCATGGGCAGGACGCAAATTTTCTTGCGCGATTTTCCTTTCCTTTGCACCGCGTTTGTACTAAAAATCTTCCGAACATTCGGGCATCATCGCAATACATCAGCACGACGGATTTCAGTCAATCGCCACGAGTTTATCTTTCGCGAGTCGAGGAGCGTCGCATGGGGAAGCGGCAAAGCAAAACGGTAACCGGGCGCGTGCTGCACGACCCTGTGAAGGATAAGCTGCGGCCCATTTTCCCGTTGGACCTGTCGCGCTGCCGGACCATCGATGAGCTGGTGCGCGCCATGGGCAATACCGCGTTCACCGGCCGCCAGATTGGCGATGCCGCCGATGTCCTGGAGGCCATGGCGCGCGATCAAGACTGTTTCGTGGTTATGACCCTTTCCGGAGCTCTCACCGTCGGCAAGATGGGCTTGGTTTTCTGCGACCTGATCGAGTCCGGCGTGGTGAATGCCGTGGTCTCCACTGGCGCGCTGATGGCTCACGGACTTGTTGAGGCCACC
>Ga0307479_10000408_pt1 | contig 38560 bp, 34 predicted proteins | sample atmos_gasesECM4C_FD_203743 | JGI IMG/M metagenome (GOLD analysis project Ga0307479, IMG submission 203743) | Hardwood forest soil microbial communities from Morgan-Monroe State Forest, Indiana, United States - atmos_gasesECM4C_515 | ecosystem: Environmental > Terrestrial > Soil > Temperate...
GGCCGCAGATCGGAGAGTGGATCCTTGAGGTCGGGCGCGGCTAGAATAACCAAGCGTCCGATCCAGGAGGGTGGCCATGTGGGCGAGTCTTCGAATCGTCTGCGCCTCAGTGCTGGCGATCGCACTGGCAGCCTGCGCCACGGCGTGGTTTCACGTGGGCAACGATTTCGATCTGAACGCGTTCACGAGCCGCGTCAACCGCGGCGCGACGACCCGGGACCAGGTCAAGGCCTGGCTCGGTGCACCCGCGTCGACCGGAGTCGACGTGGAAACCGACGGCAAGCAGTACGACAAGTGGAACTACTATTTCGCCGAAGGGGCGATGTCGCACCTGTCCGAAACGACGTTGAAAACGCTGCAGATCAAGTTCGATTCGCAGGGAATCGTGCAGGGCTACGAGCTGTCGCAACCGGCCAAGTAAGCCATCGAATTCGAACGGGGGCCGCCCCGATCCTACCTGCGCGTGCGCGTGCGCGCCGGCCAGGCCTGCATCGCGACGCCGACGGCCGAGTCCAGCTTGGGGCGCGGCGCGCCCGCCTTGGCTTGCACGCTCAGGCCGGCCATCACGACTGCGAAATACGCCGCCAGCGCCGGGATGTCGGCCTCCGGCGGTAGTTGCCCCTCCTTCCTGGCCTGCTTCAAGCGATCGCGGATGGCCGATTCGCTGGCTTGCTGTGCCAGGCGCAGTGCATCCTGCACCGCCTCGGGGGTGCTGGCGAGGCCGCAGTCGGCCGAACCGTTTACGACGAAGCAACCGCCCGGTTTCGACGGATCGGTGAGCCCTTGCACCGCCGACCGCATGAACGATTCGATGGCGCGCCGCGCATCGGACTCGCTGCGCAGCGCCTTCAAGTTGTTTTTTGCGGTTTCCCGTTCGCCGTACCGTTGTAGCGCCTTCAGGTACAGCGATGCCTTGTCACCGAACGCCGCATAAAGGCTGGGCTTGTTGATCCCCATCGCGTGGGTCAGGGTGCTGAGCGAGGCCCCCTGAAAGCCGTCGCGCCAGAAAACCTCCAGCGCGCGGTCCAGCGCCTGGTCTGGATCGAAGCCGCGTGGGCGCCCCTTCTCCAAGATTTCGTCTCGAAATTGGCCGGTTGACGAATATTGTACCGATTGGTATATTTTTTACCGATCGGTACAGATTGCGGAGATTTCCCTTGGTGCAGTTCATCGACGCGAGCCGGCGCCCTGCGCGCGGCCCCGCAGGAGAAAGCGGATGGCAAGACTGACTGGAAAGACGGCCCTGATCACGGGTGGAACGACCGGCATCGGTCTGGCGACGGCCAGGCTGTTCCTCAGCGAGGGCGCCCGCGTCGCCATCACGGGCCAGGATGTGGATCGGGTGAAGCAGGCCGGTGCCGAACTGGGCGCGCATGCGATCGCGATCCGGGCCAATGCCGCCGCCGCCGTGGAGATGGAAGACGTGGCGCGCCGGATCAAAGCGGAGTTCGGGGGACTGGATATCGTATTTGCCAACGCCGGCGTGGCGAAGTTCAAGCCCTTTGCCGAAATCACGGATGAGCACATCGACGAGCACTTCGACGTCAATGTACGCGGCGTGATCTGGTCGGTTCAGAAGATGCTGCCGCTGCTGCGCCGACCGGCCAGCGTGATCCTGAATGCCACCACGCTGGTCGAGCAGGCCGCCGCGGGCATGAGCGTGTACACCGCGAGCAAAGCCGCGGTGGCCTCACTGGGTCGCGCGCTCGCAGCCGAACTGATCGGGCAGGGCATCCGGGTCAACGTGATCAGCCCGGGGCCGATCGAGACGCCGATCTTCGGCAAGCTCGGCCTGCCCGAGGATGTGCTCAAGCAGATGGCCGCCCAGATCGTCACCAGGGTACCGATGGGCCGGATCGGTCACGCCGATGAAATTGCAAAGGCCGTACTGTTCCTGGCGTCCGAGGATTCCTCGTACATCACGGGCGAGAACCTGCTGGTCGACGGCGGCATGGCCCGGGTCTGACCGGATGACGTGCCGCGGGTCAAGCTGCACGCGGCACGTCATCGAAGAAATCGACGATCCCGGTTTCGAGCGAATACTCGGCGCCGACCACCACCATTCCGTCTTCACGCACCAGCTGCTCGATCAGTTGCGATCCATGCTGCAGCTGGTTCACCGAGGCGCGGATATTCGCGCGCACCGCCTGCCGCATCAATGCGTCCGGGTCACGGCGCAGCTCGGTGGCGAGCAGACCCTCCACCGAGGGCCGCACGCGGTTGACGATCGAATGAAGATTGCGTGACTGGTTTTCCGCGGGGCGTTGCAGCTGCTCCAGCGTGGCTTGAACCGCACCGCAACGGGAGTGCCCCAGAACGACCACCAGCCTGGTGCAGAACCGCTCAGCGGCGAACTCGACGCTGCCGATCTGGGAGGGCGCAACCACGTTGCCGGCCACCCGGATCACGAACAGGTCGCCCAGCCCCTGATCGAACACGATCTCGACCGGGACCCGCGAGTCGGAGCACCCGAGGATCGCTGCGAACGGCTCCTGGCCGGAGGCCAGGTCGCCCGGACGCAGGCGGCTTGCAAACGCGCCGCTGCTGCGATCGCCCGACGCGAACCGGCGGTTGCCCGCTCGCAGGCGTTCGAGTGCCTCCCGCGCCGGAAACATGCGCCATTGCCTCCAGGAAAACCGCTTCAGCGATCCAACTGCGAAGGTGCCCTTTTCGTTCCAGGCTGCCCCGTCTCGGCCGGCCGTTCGGATCAAACCGGCGGCGCGTCGTGCTCCATGGCGAGCTCGGCCTTCAGGCTCTCGATGTCGCGGTAGATCGACGCGACCGCACGCACGCGGCCCTGGCGCTTGTAGCGCAGCAGGCAGTCGCGCGCCGCGATGTCGCCGTCGACTTCGATCTGGTCCCAGGCTTCGGCGTGACCGACGTAGTTGATCTGTACGTCGTAGTGCTGGCTCCAGAAGAAGGGCACGGCGTCGAACGCCTCGTGGTACCCCAGCATGTTGCGCGCCGCGGTCTGTCCCTGGCGTTGGGCCACCACCCAGTGTTCCACGCGGATCGCCTCGCCGCCGTGTGGATCGGGCCAGCGCGCGATGTCGCCCGCCGCGAAGATGTTCGGCGCGCTGGTGCGCAGTTCCGGATCCACCCGCACTCCCCGGTCCAGCGCCAGTCCGGCGGCTTCGGCAAGTGTCGTGCGCGGATGCACGCCCACGCCCAGGACCACCAGATCGGCCGGCAGCGCAGCGCCGCTTTTCAGGTTGGCCCGCTCGCGGTCGATCGACACCACCGCATCTTCCAGGTGGAACGTCACGCCGTGCTGCTCGTGCAGCGCCCGCACGAAGTCGCCCAGCTGCGGGCCTAAAGTGCGCGCCATCGGGCGCGCCTCGGGCGCCACCACGTCGACCTGGATACCGCGCGCGCGCAGTGCCGCCGCCACTTCCAGACCGATGAAACTCGCGCCCACGACGACCGCGTGCCGCGCCGTTTTCGATCGCTCGATGATCGCCCGGCAATCGGCCAGCGACCGCAGCGTGAACACGTGCGGCAACTGCGAGCCTGGAAACGACGGGCGGTTCGCCTCGGCGCCGGTCGCGAGCAGCAGCCGATCGAAAGGAAGCGTTCGGCCGTCGGCCAGCGCGACCGTGCGTAACTTCGGGTCGACGCCGACTGCCTGCGTGCCCAGCTGCAGGTCAATGCCCTGTTCCGAATAAAACTCGCGCGGTCGCAGCGGAACCCAGTCCTCGGGTGCGTTGCCGGCCAGGTAATCCTTGGACAGATTGGGACGGTCCACGGGCGCCGCCGCATCGTCGCTGAGCATTGCGATGCTGCCCTGGAACCCCTCCCGGCGCAGCATCTCCGCCGCGGCGAAACCGGCAGCGCCGCCGCCGACGATGACGATGCGCCCCGGCGCCGCCTCGCTCGACGCGCGGGCCCCGGTGCGGCTCTCGGTCTTCTTGCGGCCGGTCACGTACAGCTTGCCGTCACGGCGCTCGATCGACCAGCACGAAACCGGGCTTAAAGCCGGCGCGCGCAGGGCCTCACCCGTGCGCAGGCTGAAGCAGGCGTGGTGCCACGGGCAGCGCACCGTGTCGTCCACCAACAGGCCTTCGGCGAGCGGGCCGTTGTAGTGCGTGCAGGTGGCGCTCAGCGCGAACACCTCCTGCCCCCGGCGCGCCAGCAGCACGGCCTCGTCGGCGACATGGCCGCCCAGCATCCGGCCGTCGGCCAGATCGGCCTCGACAATCCCTTGCGTCAGGTCCGGGCCGGTCGGGCCCGACTCGTCGGTCGACATACCGTAAGATTGTGCGCTCTAGCTGCGTTCGCGAACACGCCTCGCCTGCGGGATGGGTTGGCGGACGTGTTGCCCGCTCCAAATCCAACAAAAAGCCTGGAGGAGCATGAAGAATTCCACACCCGGTTTCTCGCGCCGCTTCTCGTTCGCGCGGCAAAGGCGGCACCTTACGTTCACGCTCGCGCTGCTCGCTTCGGCGCCGGTCGCCGCCGACGAAGGCATGTGGACGCTCGACCACTTTCCGTCGGCCCAGGTGGGCGCCGAGTATGGATTCGTGCCGGACGCGAGCTGGCTGGACCGGATTCGCGCCTCCGCCGTGCGGCTGACGAGCGGCTGCTCGGCCTCGATCGTTTCGAAGGACGGACTGGTGCTGACCAATCACCATTGCGTGGCGGATTGCGCCCAGGCGCTGTCGACGCCGAAGCACAACTTCGTCGCGGACGGCTTCGCGGCGCGGTCGCGCCGGGAGGAAAGACTCTGTCCCGGCATGCAGGCGGAAGTCCTCGGCCAGATCAGCGATGTCACCGACGAGGTGCTGGGCGCAATCAAGGCGGCCGGGACGCAGGATGTGATCAAGGCACGTGACTCGGCAATGGTGGCGATCGAAGACCGCGGATGCCGGGACGGCTCTCAGGCGCGCTGCCAGGTGGTTTCGCTGTATGGAGGCGGCCAATACAAGCTTTACAAGTACCGCAAGTATGCGGACGTCCGACTGGTGTTCGCACCGGAAATCTCGATCGCATTCTTCGGGGGCGATCCCGACAACTTCAATTTCCCCCGCTACTGCCTGGACAGCGCGTTCGTGCGGCTGTACGACGGCGGCCGGCCCGCCAGCACGCCGGCGCACCTGACGTGGCGCAAGACCGCGCCGGCCGCCGGCGAGCTGGTGTTCGTCGCCGGAAATCCGGGCTCGACCAGTCGCCTCGAGACGATCGCGCAGACACAGATGGACCGGGACTGGACGATACCGGTACGCCAGCTGGTGCGCTCCGAGCTTCGTGGCCGCCTGCTCGACTATGCGGATCGGGGCGCAGAGCAAAAGCGCACCGCCACGTTCGTCCTGTTTGCCGTCGAGAATTCATTCAAGGCGTTCTACGGCATTGAGCGTGCGCTGCTCGATCCGGATTTCTTCGCGCGCAAGGTCCGCGAGGAGCAGGAACTGCGCGCCAAGGTCTCCGCCAACGCGGAGCTTGCCTCCGCCGTGGGCGATCCGTGGGCCGACATCAGCGCGGCCATCGAGCGCTATCAGGCCCTGTTTCTGAGCCACGACTTCCTGGAGGTCCGTGCCGGCTCGGTCTCGCAGCTGTATGGCTACGCACGCACCCTGGTGCGCGCCGCGGCCGAGCGTAAAAAACCCAGCGCCGAACGGCTGCCGGAGTACTCGGACAGCAAGCTGGAGTTGCTGGAAAAGGAATTGCTCGATGCACAACCCGTCTACCCGGGTATCGAACGCATCGGGCTCACGATGTGGCTGAGCAAGACCCGCGAGTACCTGACCGTCGACAACCCGCTCGTGACACACCTGCTCGGCCAGCAGTCGCCCGAAGCGCTCGCGAACCAACTCGTGGCGGGCACGCGCCTGGCCGACCCCAAGGTTCGAGACGCGCTTTGGCGCGGCGGCGAGTCCGCGATCGAGGCATCCAGCGATCCGCTGATCCGTTTCGTTCGCCTCACGGATGCCGACGCGCGCGCGCTGCGGCTGCGCTATCAGCAGCAGATCGAAGGGCCGATCACAAACGCGGCCGAGCGGATCGCGCGGGCGCGCTTCGGGATCTATGGCGATTCCGTCTATCCGGATGCGACCTTTACGCTGCGGCTTTCATACGGGCGCGTCGATGGCTGGACCTACCAGGGAAATACGGTCGCGCCGTTCACCGACTTTGGCGGGCTGTACGCCCGCGCAACCGCTGCCGAGCCGTTCCGCCTGCCCAAGCGCTGGCTTGATGCGAAGTCCAGGCTCGATCCCGCCGTTGCGCTGAACGTCAGCACCAGCAACGACATCATTGGCGGGAACTCCGGGTCGCCACTGATCGACGCGCAGGGGCGGGTGGCCGGCGCTATTTTCGACGGCAACATTCACTCGCTGGGAGGCGATTACGGCTACGACCCGCGCCTGAACCGCTCGATCGCCGTACTGACCTGCGCCATCGGAGCGGCGCTGCGCCACGTGTACGCGGTGCCGGCACTGGCCGACGAGCTGGAAGCCGATTCGAATTAAAGGCGCCTCGCTGGTGAAGCTGCTTCCGAACCCGCGCGAGGAGGGAATGGAAAATGCGTGCACGGGCGTGCCGGCGAACAGCTGGTGCCCCTAGCGCATCAGGGCCGGGCGCTGCCGGCGCATTGGGACAGGGAATTCGAATCGACGCAGCAGGTGGTCGGCCGCCAGTAGAACCATCCGTAGCGCCCGTCGGCGCTGGTCTGCACGGGTCGCGCTGAGCCGGGCGCCTGCGGCAGCGGCTGCTCGCCGATGTCGAAGCAGGTGCTTACGGCCGGATACGCCTGCTGCATCCGGCCGAGTCGATCGACCGGGTACGGCAAGGTGCCGAGCTGGTCGCGCGCGATGCTGAGCGCGCGAAAGGCGGTCTTGGCCGAGTACACGACCGGCGGCGTGCCCAGATCGCGCATCTGGCGCGGATACAGCGTGCCCCAGCCGCCCAGCGTGACCGGCTCGGCGTCGAGCCACGAATCGATTGCGAGCAGGTCGCGGCAGCCCGTGCGCCAGTTGACCTCATCGGTCTCGGACGCGTAGGCGAGCGCCGGCACGACGGGGCCGACGCTCGACGCACCGTTCGCGATGATCGCGGCAACGGCCGCCGACGCGGGGTCGCATGCCGCGTCGGCCGCCGCCGAAGTGGGCGGCGCCGGCGCGCGTGCATCGGACGGCCGGCATTGAAGGCACGGGGGCTGCCCCGACAGCATCCAGGCCGTATCGCTCAACTGCCAGACGTGCACCTCGGCCGTGTTGTCCAGGCTGGAGTGCGTCGAGCTCACCGTGCCGGCGGCTGCGGTCGCTGACGAGCCGGGCAGCGGCAGCGCCAGCAGCGAATCGCCGGGAGCGCGCACCGTCTCGACGAACGCGACCGGCACGTACATCCAGAGTCGGTAACCACAGGGAACCATCCCGCACCAGCACGGCCCGAGAAACTGCACCCGCGTACAGGCAGGGTCCGGGCTGATCCGGCCCGCCAGCTGCAACGCACTGAACGGCGGATCGGCCGCTGCCGGGGCCGGCCGCCACAGGGACGCCGCGGTGCACGCAACGAGCGCGATGCGCAGTGTCGTGCGCACCATCCCCTGCAGCGTGATGCGGGGGTGCAGGTGGCGTGCCGACGTTGGCGGGACGGTTGGATCGATCATCGCAGCGAGCGATTGTGGCCATCGTGGCGGCCGAGCGCACCGCCTGCGCCGGTAGTCGCGCGCCACCGGATGGTCGGCGCTGCCGCTGATCCGCCATGGAAAAGGCCCACCGGGCAAGCGCGAATACGCCCCATGGCGGCGTGCCGCGATCACCCTAGGATGGCGCCATGGATACCACCGCCCCAAGCTTCGATCCGCTCGCGACGCAGGCCGCCCACGCCCGCATCGACGAGCTGCTGGCGCCGCTGCGAACCGTGGCGGACGTGCGTCTCGATGCCGAGCTGGGGACCCGGCTGCAGCAGATCGTTGCCGCGTCGCACTGCCTGTGCGTGATTGCCGACTGCGGCGGCAACGGCCTGGTGTCGGCGCCCTTGCAGATGCACGGCACGATGAATCGCGACCTGCAGGCCCTGTATTCGGCCCTGATCGGCGAGCGCGATCCGCTCGCCCTGCGGGCGCGCCAGGAATGGCGCCCCCTGGTGGCGCGAGTCGACGAACACGCGGCCTGGGTGCAGTCGCAGGTGCGACACGCCGACACCTACGTGGCCTGGCTGCAACGCAACGGCGCCGGCGGCGCGCGCGATCTGGCGGTCGTGCCGGCGCGGGGCCGGCTGACCCGCGGCACGCTGTTCGTCTTCATGCAAAGCGGGCCGGCGGAGGCGGAGGTGCTCGCTCTGTTCTACGCCGCGCAACGGCTGGCGGTCACGCTGGAGTTGCGCCACCGGCCCTTCATCGCGGAATTGATGACGATGCGATTTTCGCCGCGCGAAGCCGACGTGCTGCGGGCCGGGCTGAAAGGATCGGCCGACGAGCAGATCGCCGCCTGGCTGGGACTGTCGGTCGATGCGATCCGCTACTACTTCAAGAAGTTCAAGCACCGGGTGCCGCCGGCCATCGGCCACATGAAGCCGCGCGATCTGGCGCGCATACTGCACCAGTTGGATCGCCTGTAAGGCAACCGCCGGTTGCGGCGACCCTGGGCGGGCTCCACCGGATCTTGATGGACGATCGCGAACTTCAGCGCTACTCGCGCCACATCCTGCTCGATGAGATCGGCATCGAAGGCCAGCAGCGGATCAGCGCCGCGCGCATCCTGCTGATCGGCGCCGGCGGCCTGGGGTCGCCGGCAGCGCTTTACCTGGCCAGTGCAGGGGTTGGACGGCTGACGCTGGTCGATTCGGATCGCGTCGATCTGACCAACCTGCAACGACAGGTGCTGCACACCACCGAGCGCATCGGGCAACTGAAGACGACCTCGGCCCGCAGTGCGCTGCAGGCGCTCAATCCGCAAGTTCAGGTGGTCGAAGTCGCGTGCCGGGCCGGGCCGCAGGAGTTTGATCAGCTGGTGGCCGAGTGCGACGTCGCACTGGACTGCAGCGACAATTTCGCCACGCGCCACGCGCTGAACCGCGCTTGCGTCCGCTATCGCCGCCCGCTGGTGTCCGGGGCCGCAGTGCGCTTCGACGGCCAGCTGGCCACTTTCGACCGGCGCCTGGACGACGCCCCGTGTTATGCCTGCCTGTTTCCGGAATCCGCCGAGGCCGAGGACGAGGCTTGCGCCATCATGGGGGTATTCGCGCCGCTCACCGGCACCATCGGCTGCCTGCAGGCGGCGGAGGCCTTGAAGCTGGTGTGCGGCAGCGGGGCCACGCTGCACGGCCGGCTGATGATCATCGACGCGCTCCAGATGCAATGGCGGTCGCTGGCGATCCGTCGCGACCCGAACTGCGCGGTCTGCGGGGCGGGCTGAACCCGACCCGCGGGCGCGCCAATCAGGCGGCGGGCCCCACCATCGTCGTCAGCTGGACTTCCAGACCCTCAGTGGGCTGCTTGCGAAAGCCGCCCTTGGCGAACCGGTGCCAGCGGCCCAGCACGTAGGCCACCGCCAGCGCGGCCCGGGCGCCCGTATCCAGGTCAGCCGGCAATTCACCTTGCGAAACGGCCACGCGCAGGCTCTGGCGCAGCGACGCCTCGATCCGCTCCAGCAACTGGTTCATCCGGTCCTGCAGCCGGTCGTTTTCGTTCACCAGGGCGTCACCGATCAGCACGCGCGTCAGGCCCCGATTGGTCTGCGCGAACTCCAGCAGCATCTGCACGATGCGTCGGGCCTGCCGCAAGCCGGACTGTTCCTTGGTCGAAATGTCGTTGATCAGGCCGAAAATCGTGGTCTCGATGAACTCGATCAGCCCTTCGAACATCTGAGCCTTGCTCGCGAAGTGCCGGTACAAGGCGGCCTCCGACACATCGAGCCTGGCCGCCAGCGCCGCCGTTGTCACCTTCTCGCCGCGCGGATCCTCGAGCATCGACGCCAGTGTCTGAAGGATCTGAAGGCGCCGCGTGCCGGGTTTGCGGCGCGTCCTGCCGGACTCGGCGCTGTCGGTCGTTTGAGTCGGGATTTCCATCGGCGGTCGGCTTGCGGAGGGCCAAAATCTACCGGAATCCCATCCGACGTGGGGAATTACTTACTTGTGCTCGATATTGCGGCGCGCGACCCAAGATGGTGCGTCCGTGGCTGCACCGGGGCGCTCCTCAGGGAGCCCGGCACAAGCAGTGCGCCAGTACCCGGGTGGGAGTTACGCCCCCTGACAGCAGCCGGTCGATGTCGTCGCCGACCCGCAACGGCGCCTCGATGCCCGGCAGCAACCTGGCCGGCATCGGCCCCGCCAGCCGAAGCACCGCCCGCGCGGCTCGATCGGCCAGAATGTCCAGCAGGCGATTCAGACCCCTGGGTTCCAGTTCGATGTAGGCGGTCCGAAAGCCCGTTCCCAATTTCGCCTGCTGCGCCGCGTCATGGATCGCGGCGGTCAGCCCACCGAAGCCGTCCACCAGGTGCCGCTCGCGCGCCTGGCGGCCGGTCCAGACGCGGCCCTGCGCGACCTCCTCGATCTGCTCGGCCGACGTGTGCCGGCTGGCTGCCGCCCGCGCCAGAAACTCCTGGTAAGTGTGACCGACGCTGGTCTGGATGACCTGTCCGAAACGCGGATCCAGCGGGCGGCGCAGATCAGGCCCACCGGCCAGCCAGGTGGTCGTGACTCCGCCGGTATGCACCCCGACCTTGTCCAGCGTCTTGTCGAAGGTCGGCACCATCCCGAACACCCCGATCGACCCGGTGATCGTGGCCGGGTCCGCCAGCACTTCGTCGGCCGAAGTCGACACCCAATACCCGCCCGAGGCGGCCACGTCGCTCATCGAGACCACCACCGGCTTGCCGGCCTTGCGGGTGACCTCCAGCTCGCGGCGGATCAACTCGGCGCCGAAGGCACTTCCGCCCGGCGAGTCGACCCGCAGTACCACCGCCTTGATCGTGTCATCGTCCCGCGCGTGCCGGATCAGCTCGGCGGTCGAGCGCCCGCCGATGACTCCCTGCGGTCCTTCGCCGTCGATGATGTCGCCCTGGGCGACCACCACGCCGACCTGGGAGGTGCGGTCGCCCAAGTCCGGCAGCGCGTTGCGATACTCCTGAAACGAAACCTGGCGGAAGGTCCTGTGCTCCGGATCCTCCGCGCCGCGCTTGATCAGCAGCGCGCGCAGCTCGTCGCGCGTCATCAGCGCATCCACCAGCTTCTCCGACAGGGCGAGCTTGGCCAGATCGCCTCCGGCGGCGGCCAGGCGCACCGGCAGCTCGTCGATCATGTGGCCAATCGCGCCCGGCGCCAGCTTGCGCGCCTGCTCGACCTGCCGGGTGTACGAGGCCCAGGCGTCGTTCAACCAGAACGAATCGGCCTCGATCGCCTCGCGCGAAGGCGCGTTGTTCACGAACGGCTCGACGAAGCTCTTGTACTTGCCGACCCGGAACACGTTTACGGTGACGCCCAGCCGGTCCAGCGCGTCGCGGTAATAATTGCGATAGCCACCCAGCCCCGTCAGCAGGATCGCCCCGCTCGGGTGCAGGTAGACCTGGTCGGCGTGCGCGGCCAGGTAGTACTGGCCCTGGCTCATTTGCGAGCCCCACGCCAGCACCTGCTTGCCGGACGCCCGGAACCGGTCCAGCGCGGCCACGACCTCGTTGAGCTTGGCCATGCCGGCGTTGCCCAGGTCGTCCAGGATCAGCACCACGCGGGCGATCTTCGGATCACGCGACGCGGTGTCCAGCACCGCGACCACGTCGCGCAGCTGGGTCTCGCGTTCGACGCCGCCCAGCACCTCGGTCACCGCGGCCTCGCGGGCGCTGCCGCTGAACTGCTCGACCAGATCGCCCTTCAGACCCATCACCAGGGTGGTGTTGTCCGACAGGCGCAAATGGGTACCGCTGAACAGCGCAAAGCCCAGCACGAGGATGATCAGCAGGAACAGCACGTTCACCACCAGTCGCCGGGCCGCGTCGACTGCCCGCAGGAAGCCTCCGACGGTCCGGCGCAGCCATCCAGGGTTTGGGTCGGCCATGGGACTCTCCCAGCGCTTGTGGGTTCGAAGCGGGCGAGCTTAGCCCAGACGACGGAACAGCTGGCGCACGGTGCGCACCCGGGCATCGACATACGCGGCGCCGGCCAACGGACGCCGCGCGTGCGGAGTGACCCGCAGCACCGTCGTAAAGCCGGCCGCGCGGCCCGACTTCAGATTGGCCAGACTGTCGTCGACCAGCACCGCGCGACCTGCATTGACGCGGCCCGCCAGTTTTTCGCGTGCCAGCACGACCCGCAGCATCGAAACCGATGGCTTGGGCCGGAACTGCCCGTGCAGGCGCAGCCGCTCGATCGAGTAACGCTCGCGGATATGGCGGTGCAGCCCGAGCCGACGCAGCACCTGACCGGCGTAGGCGCCGGGCGCATTGGTCAGCAGCACCTTGCGCCCCGGCAGCCGCGCCACCATGTGCGCCACTCCGCGCTCGATCCGCACCAGTTTGTCGACCCGGAAGTCGTGCGTTTCGCGCAGGAAGCGGTGCGGATCGACGCCATGATGGCGCACCAGGCCGAGCAGGGTGGCGCCGTACCGCCGCCAGTATTCGCCTCGGAGCTGGTCGGCCCGCTCCCGGCTCAGTTCCAGATGCTGCTGGACGAAATCGGTCATCCGCCGGTCGATCGCCGCAAAGATCGCGTGCGAGGCCTCATGCAGCGTGTCGTCCAGGTCCAGGAACCAGACCCGGCTTGCACGCCGGCCGCTGAGCAGTTTCACATTCGGCCAGACGGCAATCCCGCTAGTGCGAGCGGATCATGGTTCCGACGCCGCGATCGGTCAGGATTTCCAGCAGCAGGCAGTGGTCGACCCGCCCGTCGATGATGTGCACCGAATTCACGCCGCTGTGCGCGGCCTCCAGCGCCGAGGAGATCTTCGGCAGCATGCCGCCCGAAATGGTGCCGTCGGCGAACAACTCCTGCACGCGGGCTGCGGTCAGGCCCGTGATCAGCCGGCCTTCGCGGTCCAGCACGCCGGGCGTGTTGGTCAGCAGCACCAGCTTTTCCGCGGTCAGGATCTCGGCGATCTTGCCGGCCACCAGGTCCGCGTTGATGTTGTACGACAGGCCGTCGTCGCCGAATCCGATCGGGGATATGACCGGGATGAACGCTCCGTCCTGCAGCGCGCGCACCAGCGACGGGTCGATCGCCACGATTTCGCCGACCTGTCCCAGGTCGTGCGTGCGGCCCGGATCGTCGCGGTCGGGCAGCCGCATCCGGCGGGCGCGCATCAGGCCGCCATCCTTGCCGGTCAGGCCGACCGCCTGGCCGCCGAAGTGATTGATCAGCATCACGAGCTCCTGCTGCACCTGGCCGGCCAGCACCCACTCGACGATCTCCATCGTCTCGGCGTCGGTCACCCGCATGCCCTGAACGAATTGCGACTTCTTGCCGACGCGCTCCAGCGCCTCGTCGATCTGCGGCCCGCCGCCGTGCACGACGACCGGCTTCATCCCGACCAGTTTGAGCAGCACGACGTCGTGCGCAAAGCTTTCCTTCAGGGGCTGCTGCGTCATCGCGCTGCCACCGTACTTGACGACGATGGTGCGGCCATGGAAGCGGCGGATGTACGGAAGCGCCTCGGAAAGGATCTCGGCCTTCAGTTCGGTCGGGATCTGCGCCCGGTCCATAGGTCGCGGCAGGAAGATGCGTTCGCGGGTATGCGATCGGCAGCGGGAAACTACGGCGAGTCTAGCATCGGGCGTGAAGGGGCGAGCTTCAGCTCTCGCCCAGCAATCGCTTCAATCTGCGCATGGCGGCCTGGCGCCGCCCGCCGGGGGTGACTGCGTGCGGGCCGGCCGGGCGCTTGCGCGCGGCCACCGCGACCGGGTTGCGCGGCCGCAGCGCGTCGGTGCGGAACACCAGCTTTTGCCGGGTCTTCAGTCCCTTGGCCATCGTGCGGGCCGGTCACAGCACGTAGCGAGCCAGGTCCTCATTGGTCGCCAGCTCCGCAAGCCGCTGGTCCACGTAGGCCGAGTCGATCACGGCGTGCTGCGATCCCTGGCTGGCGGCCTCGTAGGAGATTTCCTCGAGCAGCTTTTCCATCACGGTGTGCAGCCGGCGGGCTCCGATGTTCTCGGTGCGCTCGTTGATCGTGAAGGCGATCTGCGCCAGCCTCGAGACCCCGTCGGGGGTGAACTCGAGCGCCACGCCCTCGGTTGCGAGCAGGGCCTCGTACTGGCGCACCAGGCAGGCGTCGGTACCGGTCAGGATCCGCTCGAAATCGGCGGCGGACAGGGATTCGAGCTCGACCCGTATCGGAAAACGCCCCTGCAATTCGGGCATCAGGTCGGACGGCTTGGACAGGTGGAATGCGCCGCTGGCGATGAACAGGATGTGGTCGGTGCGGATCATCCCGTACTTGGTGTTCACGGTCGTGCCTTCCACCAGCGGCAGCAGGTCGCGCTGCACGCCCTGGCGCGACACGTCGGCCCCCTGCACCTCGCTGCGGCTGGCGATCTTGTCGATCTCGTCCAGGAACACGATGCCGTTGGCCTCGACGTTGGCGATCGCCTTCAGCTTCAGATCGTCATCGTTGACCAGGCGGGCCGCTTCCTCGTCGACCAGAGCGCGCAGCGCCTCGCGCACCTTCAGCTTGCGCGTGCGGCGGCGTCCCGCGCCAAGGTTCTGGAACATCGACTGGATCTGCTGGGTCAGCTCCTCCATGCCCGGCTGCGCCAGCACCTCCAGCTGCGCCGACGGTGCCGTCAGCTCGACCTCGACTTCCTTGTCGTCGATTTCGCCTTCGCGCAGCTTCTTGCGCATTTTCTGGCGGGTGCCGCCATCGACGTCGCGCTCGGACTCGCGCGCCAGCGGGTCGCGCGGCGGCGGCAGCAGGACATCCAGCAGACGCTCCTCGGCGGCGTCCTCGGCGTGCGCGCGCACTTTGCGCATCTCCGCCTCCCGGGTCTGCTTGACCGCAATGTCGGCCAGGTCCCGGATGATCGAATCGACGTCGCGCCCCACGTAGCCGACCTCGGTGAACTTGGTGGCCTCGATCTTGATGAACGGGGCCTCGGCCAGCCGCGCCAGGCGACGCGCGATCTCGGTCTTGCCCACCCCGGTCGGACCGATCATCAGGATGTTCTTGGGCGCGATCTCGCTGCGCAGCGGCTCGGCCACATGCTGGCGGCGCCAGCGGTTGCGCAGCGCCACCGCGACCGCGCGCTTGGCGCGCTGCTGGCCGACGATGTGCTTGTTCAGTTCGTGAACGATTTCCTTCGGGGTCATCATCCGGGCGGTGTCACTCGAGCGTCTCGATCGTGTGGCTCTGGTTGGTGTAGATGCACAGGTCCGCCGCGATCGAAAGGGAGCGGGCCACGATGTCGGCCGGCTTCAGGTCCGTATTTTCCAGCAGCGCGCGCGCCGCCGCCTGTGCATACGGCCCGCCCGATCCGATCGCGACCAGGCCGAGCTCGGGCTCGAGCACGTCGCCGGTGCCGGTGATGATCAGCGAGGACTCGTGGTCGGCCACCGCCAGCATCGCCTCCAGGCGGCGCAGGATCCGGTCGGTGCGCCAGTCCTTGGCGAGCTCGACGGCCGATCGCATCAGGTTGCCCTGGTGCTTGTCCAGGCGTGCCTCGAATCGTTCGAACAGCGTGAACGCATCCGCGGTGGCTCCCGCGAAGCCGGCCAGGACGCGCTCCTGGTACATGCGCCGCACCTTGCGCGCGGTGTGCTTGAGCACGATGCTGCCGAACGTCACTTGCCCGTCGCCGCCCATCGCAACCGAGGCTCCGCGGCGAACCGAAAGGATCGTGGTGCCGTGAAATTCGTCCATGGGGTGATTATGACGCCGCGGGATGACGCGCGCGCCCTCACCCCCGCAGCGCGCCCTTGGAACGACTTCAGATTTGCGGTGATCGGTCGCCCCTCGCCCGCGTAGCGGCAGAGGGGAGGGGGTGAGGGCGCGCGCGGGTCAGCTCAGTTGCGGCGGAGCTGGACTTCGGCCACGGCCGACACGCCGAGCAACTGCAGCAGCGCGCCCACCAGCGGGTTGACGTTGCGGAATTCCACCGTGGTGCCGAGCCGCTGAAGCCTGATCACGTGTCCGAGCAGGGACGAGGCCGCGGAGAATGCCATCCGGCGCAGGTGGCGGCATTCGACCATGACCCGCTGCTGGGCGCGCGCGCTGGCCATCATCCGGCCGAACATCGGCTCGCCGTCGCCCGTGATCTCTCCGCGCCAATCCAGCGGATCGAGAACGCTGGGGGCGGCGCCGACGGTGGCGCGCGTCTTGATATTGGCCGAATACGGCTCCCACGACGGCGGCGACACTTCGAACGTGATGCAGTACTGGATTCCGGTTTCCTCGAAATCGTTCTGCCGGTTCAACAGCCGCTGCACGTCGAGCAGCAGCATCCAGCAGGCATCGCTGCCGTCGCGCCGGCCCGGCTCGATCGCCGCCCGCAGCGGATTGACCAGCTGTTCGGCGCCCAGCACGATCAGTTCATGGCTGGCGCGCTTGAACGCGTTGAATACCCGCAGCAGCAGCTCGGCGCCGACGGTATCGACGGTGCGCGCATCCGAGACGTCCAGCGTCAGCGTCGCATTGGTCATCGCCAGCGCCTTGAGCTGCTCCAGCGGCTTCACGATGTTGGAACCGATGGCGGAGGGCAGTCTGACGACCGGGCTGTCCGTCTTCGGCTCGGGGCGCGGTCCGACCGGTTCGTAGTCGCTCCAGCCCGGCGTCGAGTGCTCGAAGCGCAGCGCGTACTGCATCGTCAGACGCTCGAAGCCGGCCTTGTCGCCTCGCTGCTGCAGGAATTCGAACAGCATCAGCCAACCGCGTTCCGCCGCAGCGCCCAGCCGGTCGGCCTCGATCGCGGAGCGCAGCACGGCCTCGGCGGCCTGGTCCTGACCGTTGGCGAACAAAATGGCCGTCTCGTCCAGCGCCGAGCTCGAATCGCTGGTGCCCAGTTCGATCGCCTCGATTCCGTAGCTGGTCGCGTCCTCACCGGGGTCGAAGGGCTCCTCGGGCGCAGCGGGCGGCGGCGAAAGCTCCAGCTCGGGCAGCTCCTCGTCCTGCGAATTGCCCGGCCGCCCGGTCGAGACCGGCTCCGTCAGCACCGAATTGGCGGCGATGTTGTTGTCGCGGATCGGAGCTCCGCGTGGCCGCAGGAAATCCTGTGACATCTCCGATTCGATCGCATCGATCTTGGCCGCCGTGGCCATCGCCAGGCTGCGCGCCAGTTCGCGGTCGGGAATCGCGTTCTCGGTGGTGGCGAAGGTCGGTGCGGCGGGCGTGGAGGTGCGGTTCAGCGAGCGGTTCACCGGTCCGGCCAGTGGCCGGGCCAGCGAGCGCGCATCGTGCGAGGCGGGCCGTGCCGGCGAACGTGCCGCGTGTGCATGGGCAGGCGACTGTGAACCGCGCCCCGCGACTTTCTTCGCGGGCTTCGGGTCCTTCTTGAAAAACGAAAACACCACGTGCCGGGTCCTGACATCCAGTGCGAGTTGCGCGATGAACTTCGGTGCGGTCGCCCGGGAAGCCGGTGGGCCGTCGTAGACAAACCGACGGGCCGGACCTCCCTCATCGAGCCGTCCGGGTCAAATCGCTGCGATTCGGCCCAATATAACAATTATTCGGTTTCTTAAGGGTCGAGTCTCCGCCAGTTTACCGGCCGCCTTTAGAAATCAGAGGCATAAGGCCTAACCAATGCGAGGGGGACACCTTCAGCTAAAATAGGGGCTGCGGGGCAGAAGACGCGCGGAGCTAACAGCATGATCACCACAGCCACGACGGTAGGCGCCTACTTGCGGGATTTGCCGCCTGACCGCCGGGTCGCCATGGCGCGCGTTTGCAGCATGATCCGCCGCTCGGCGCGCGGCGTACGCGAAAGCATGCGCTACGGCCTGGCATTTTACGAGCTGGATGGGCCGCTGTTCGCGCTCGAATCGGGGCGCCGGCACATGTCGCTGTACGTGGCCGAGCAGGACGTGGTGCTGCGGCACAAGGATGCCCTGGCGGGCGTGAACGCGGCGCGCAGCTTCATACGGTTTTCCGATTTCAACCGACTGCCGCTCGACGTGGTGGAGAAGATCGTGCGCGAGTCGGTGGTGGCGCGCCGGGCGCGCGCTGCCAACGGATCGATCCCGACCCAGGCCGAGCTGCTCAAGCTATGGGCGATCAAGGAGCAGGCGGCACAAGCGCCACAGGCCGTCACGCGAGCGGTGGCGGCGGCGCCTGCCAAGCCGGCACTGGCGCGCGCGCCCGCGGCCAAGCGGACGGCAGCCCGCACGGCGGCGTTGCGGCGGGCCAATGCCTCCAAGACCTCAACGCGCAGCACGCCCGAGCGCCGCCCCGCGCGCAGTTCGTAGGTTAGGTGGAAGGCGGATCATTCCGCTCGTCGGGCGGCGGTTGCTCGCGCATCGACCAGGCCGGGTTTTCGGCCGGCTTGATGGGCGGCGGTTTTTGCAGCCGCGCGAACCAGCGCCATCCGGCCGCCAGGCACGCGATCTCCAGTGCCAGACCGGCGATCTGCAGCGGCCAGATGCGCCAGGCGCCTCCGACGGCGAACAACACGATGCCGCCGAGCGCGGCCAGCACGAAAGCAACCACCCGCCACCCCATCATCGCCTCGCCATCGCGCGCCGTTTCAAGTCCAGCCCGACGCCGCGGTTCACGAATTGCAGCGTGGCAACCCGCGCCGGATCGATTTCTCCGGCCGAATACAGGCCTGCCTGCACCATGCTTCCGAGGAAATGCGCGATCCGCGCCAGCTTCATCGCTCCGATGCCCAGCGTGATCGCGTCGGACGAATCGATGATGCCTTGCGAGCGCATCAAGGCGACCGATGCTTCCAGCTCGGCCTCGCTGATGTCAGGATTGTCGCGCCGCATGGCCGCGTTGGCAGCCCGGCGGTCTCCATACAGGTAGCTGGTCCAGCCCAGTATCGAGGCATCGACGAAGCGCTGGACCAAGTCCGGATGGTCCTGCACCATCTGGACCCGCGTCTCGATCAGCGTCGAATAGGTGTCGAAGCCGTGATCGGCCAGCAGGTGCACTACGGGCTCGAAGCCGCCCTCGTTGCGAACGTAGATCGGCTCGGCGATCGAATAACCCTGCTGCACGGCGCGGGGGTTGGCCAGGAACGGGCCGAGGTTGAAGTTATAGGGCCGCAGCTGCTCGTCGCGAAAGCCGTGCGTCACCTTCAGCCACTGCCACCAGGTGAACTGCGCGTCCTTCGCCACCAGCACCACCGGCGCCTCCTTCAGACGCTCGAACTGCTCATAGCCCTGACCCGGGTGCGCGATCAGCGCCTGCGGATCCTTCTGGAAAATCGCCGCCACCTGCACGGTAGGCAGACCGTTTTTCACGTTATCGAATGCGTGCAGCAGATTGCCGGTCATCAGGAAATCGATGCGGCCGGCCGGCAGCAAGGGCCGGTTGTTCACCTGCGGCCCGCCCTGACGGATCGTGACGCTGAGGCCGTAGCGCTCGTAGGTGCCGTCGGCCAGCGCCTGGTAGAAGCCGCCGTGCGCGGCCTGCGCCTTCCAGTTGGTGGCGAACACGACCCGATCGGGCTGCGCCCGCGGCGCCGTCGGCACCAGCGCGGCCGCCGCGATCAGTACGCCGGAGCAAAGCTGTTTGAACAACCCCTGTTTTGACAACCCGTCACGCGGCGCGCTCGTTGGCTCTGGCTTGCAGCGTAAACCAGAACGTGGCGCCCTGCCCGGGCGCCGCTTGCGCCCATATGTGCCCGCCGTGGCGCGCGATGATGCGGTGGGCGGTGGCCAGGCCGATCCCGATGCCCGGAAATTCGTCTTCCCGGTGCAGCCGCGTGAACGGCTTGAACAGGCGGCCGGCGTGCCTCATGTCGAATCCGGCGCCGTTGTCGCGCACGAAAAAGGCGCGCTGCGCGCCGCGCCCCTGCGCTCCGATCTCGATGCGCGCATCGGTCGTGTGGCACGTGTATTTCCACGCATTTTCGAGCAGGTTCTGCACCGCCACCCGGATCAGCCGGAGGTCGCCGTCGACGGCGAGTCCGTCTTCGATGCCAACATCGACGCGACGCTCGGGATGGACCCAGCGCAGGTCCCCGAGCGCCTCCTGGACCAGGCGCGACAGGTCGATCCGCTCGAGCGTGAGCTCGGCGCGGTCGACGCGCGACAGTCGCAACAGACCGTCGATCAGCTCCCTCATCTGCTCGACCGACTTGACGATCAGCGCCAGGTAGTCGCGCGCCTGCGCATCCAGCGCGTCCCCATGGTCCTGCAGCAGTGCCTCGGAGAAGCCCCCGATCGCACGCAGCGGGGCGCGCAGATCGTGCGAGACCGTGTAACTGAAGGTCTCGAGCTCCTTGTTCATCGCTTCGGCGGCGCGCCTGGCCGTGATCAGTTCGTCCTGGCCGCGTTTGAGCGCGACCAGGTTACGGACCCGGGCCTGCAGCTCCTCGGCCGCAAAGGGTTTCACCAGGAAGTCCTGAGCGCCCTCGCGCAGCAGACGGACCCGCTCGTTCTGGTCCGCGAGCGTCGTCAGAACGATGACGGGCGTGCGGTCGAACTCGGGTTCGGCGCGCAGTTGCCGTATCAGGGGTTCGCCGCTGCCGGACCGCATCATCGGATCGGCAACGACCAGGTCGGGATGCACACTGGCCACGCGGGCGCCGGCGTCGCTGCCGTCGAAAGCGGGGACCGCCTCGAATTCGCCCGACAGCGCCTCGCAGATGAAACGGCTCAACTCCCGATCACCTTCCACCACCAGCACGACCGGCAGCACGGGCAAGGGCCCTCCATGGCGCAACGAAACACGGCCCGAGCCAGCTCGGCAGATATCCGACTCGCGGCGATGGGTAGGCTACGCTAATCCCCACCCGCGTTGAAGTGCATCGGGTGCCAGCGCCCCAGCAGCGCGCGCGACAGCGCGTTGGAGGCCAGGTAGATCGCCACCCCGGTCAATGCGACCAGCGTCAGTGCTGCGTACATCTTCGGGATCTCGGTGCGAAAGCTCGCTTCCAGGATCCGCGAAGCCAGGCCCGTCTCGCGCCCCGCCGCGCCCGCGGCGAATTCGGCCACCACCGCCCCGATCAGCGCCAGCCCGCCCGAAATCTTCAACCCGGCGATCAGGTACGGAAGCGCCGATGGCGCCAGCAGCCAGCGCAGCCGCTGCCAGCGGGTCGCGCCGTACAGCGTCAGCAGGTCCCGCAGATTCGGATCGGCCGAGCGCAGTCCGATCAGCGTGTTGGACAGCACCGGGAAGAAGGCTACGATGAAGGCGCAGATCAGCAGCGAGGCGGTGGTGCTGTCGACGTAGATCAGGATCAGCGGCGCGATCGCCACGATCGGCGTGACCTGCAGTGCGATCGCAAACGGGAAAAGCGCCAGCTCCAGCGTTCTGGACAGCGCGAATGCGCAAGCCAGCAGCACGCCGCCGGCCAGCGCGAGCGCGAGCGCCCCGAACGTGATCTTGACCGTGTACCACCACGATACGAGCAGCGAGTCCAGGTTGTCCCACAGCGTGTGCGCGATCAGGCTGGGCGAGGGCAGAATGTAAGGCGGGATTCCGCGCAGCCGCACAACCGCTTCCCACAGCAGCAGCGCGGCGATCCCCGCGGCCGAAGGAATCACGCGGGTGGCACGTGGCGATGCCATCACGGGTCCGCCGCCCCGGCGTCGGCTTCGGCGAGCTGCAGCGCCTCGGTCACGCTGGCGCAATGCTGCGTGAACTGCGGCTGCAGGCGAAGCGTCGGCGCGCGTGGATAGCCGAGCGCAACCGGCAGGTCCGCGATCAGACGACCGGGTCGGCCACCCATCACCAGCACGCGCTGGCTGAGGTAAACCGCCTCGAACACACTGTGGGTGACGAACACCGCGGTCGAGCCCAGCTCACCCCACAGCGCGAGCAGCTCGTCATTGAGACGGTGACGCGTGATCTCGTCCAGCGCCGCGAACGGTTCGTCCAGCAACAACACCTCGGGTCGGGTGATCAGCGCGCGCGCGATCGAGGTGCGCATTTTCATGCCACCGGACAGTTCAGCCGGATAAGCGGCCGCGCGGTCGGCCAGCCCCACGGCGGCCAGCGCTTCGAGGGCGTTCTCGCGCGCCGGCCGGCGCCTCATCCCCTGGATCCGCAGCGGCAGCGCGACGTTATCGAGCGCGCTCGCCCACGGCATCAAAGTGGGCTCCTGGAAGACGTACGACATCGCCGCTGCGCCCGGATGCGCCGGCCGGCCGTCGACCCGCACCTGCCCGGCGGTCGCCTGCTCGAGTCCCGCGATCAGCCGCAGCACCGTCGACTTGCCGCAGCCCGACGGGCCCAGCAGGGAGACGAACTGGCCCGCAGCGATCGCGACCGACAGCGCCTGCAACGCCGCCACACCGTTGCCGAAGCGCTTGTCGACCTGCGCAAATTCGATCGTCGCGGGCATCGAGACGGAGGCGCGCCTGCGCCGCGGATGCGGCGGCCGGACCGGCATTGTCCGTATGCTAGCCGGTGGTCCATACTTAGCGGAAGGGCCGTCACCCATTCGAGTGCCTGCTGGTGCGTATGCCATGAACGAAGCGACGAGGGACGTGGCTGAGGCCAACACCCGACTGAAGCAGGCCAACGAGGAACTCGCGCGACTGTACGAGAAGACGCGCGAGATGGACGAGCTGAAGTCGCGCTTCTTCGCCAACGTCAGCCACGAGCTTCGCACTCCGCTCACGCTGATCCTCGGTCCGGTGGCCAGGCGACTGGCGGCCGACGGGGTCTCGCGCGAAGAAAGGGACGAGCTGGCGGTGGTCGAACGCAACGCCCGCCTGCTGCTGCGTCAGGTGACGGATCTGCTCGACGTGGCCAAGCTGGAGGCCGGGCGCATGCAGATGAGCTATGCGCAGTTCGACCTCGCCCTGCTGGTCCGGCTGATGGCCGGGCACTTCGAAGCGCTGGCGAAGGACCGACGCATCCGGTTTGGCGTCGACACGCCGGACACACTGCCGGCTCAGGCCGATTTCGAGAAGGTGCGCCGCATCCTGTTGAACCTGCTTTCCAATGCGTTCAAATCCACGCCGCACGGCGGAGTCATATCGATCTGGCTGTCGGTGCGGGCCGAGCAGGCGATCATTCATGTACAGGACAATGGCCCGGGCGTGCCTTCCGAGATGCGCCTGGCCGTCTTCGAACCGTTCCGCCAGTCCGACGGCGCAGCGGGGCGGCTCCATGGCGGCCTGGGCCTGGCGATCGTGCGCGAATTCGCCGCCCTGCACCGCGGGTCGGTTGCGGTCGCGGACGCGCCCGGCGGGGGCGCTCTGTTCACGGTCGGCCTGCCGCTGTCGGCTCCGGTCGGAGCGCAGTTGCAGTCCGCGCCGCCCGCATTCGACGAGGAGTCGGAACCACCCCCCGCCGACGAACTGCGCGTGCAGGAGGCCGCAACGAGGGGCCTGGCGGGCGGAACGGACCTGCCGCTGGTCCTGGTGGTCGAAGACAACACCGACATGAATCGATTCGTCGCCGCCGTGCTGAGCCGGCACTACCGCGTCGCCACCGCCTTCGACGGCAAGGAGGGCCTGGACATGGCCCTGGCCTTCCACCCCGACCTGATCGTCAGCGACGTGATGATGCCGCGGATGAACGGCGACCGGATGGTGCGGGCGCTGCGCAAGCATCGGGAGATGGCGGACATCCCGATCGTGATGCTGACGGTCAAGGCCGACGATGCCTTGCGAGTCGACCTGTTCAGGGAGGGCGTGCAGGACTACATCAACAAGCCCTTTTCGGCCGAGGAACTGCTGGCGCGCGTGGGCGCGCGCATCAGCGCGCGCCAGCAGCAGGAAGCGGTGCTGAAGACTTTGCGCGGAGAAATGGAGGAACTCGCCAAGCAGCACGTGGCCAGCCAGACCGCCGCGGCGATCGCGCATGAGCTGAACCAGCCGCTCAATGCGATCACCTCTTATGCCGAGGCAGCGCTGCGGCTGCTGCGCGCCGGCAACCAGGCGCCGGAGAAGCTGCAGCAGGCCCTGGAGGGCGGCGCCGCGCAGGCACAGCGCGCCGGCCAGGTGGTGCGCGAATTGCTGCAGTTCTTCCAGGGGCGCGATGCCCCGGTCGAGGCGGTCGACCTCGGTCAGGCGATACAGCGGGCGCTGGCGGTGGCCGAGGGGGACGGTCATGCGGGGTTCGATTGGACGATCGATCTGGCCCCGGACCTGCATCTGGTCAAGGCGAACCGGCTGCAGGTCGAGAAGGTGCTGGTCAACCTGGTGTGCAACGGCGTGGACGCGATGCGCGCGGCCGGGGTCAACCCGCAGACGATCACGATCAGCGCCCGTCCGCTGGCGGACGCCATGGCGCAGGTGACGGTTCAGGACTGCGGACCCGGCCTGACCGAGGAGGCGACGGGCCGCCTGTTCAAGCCTTTTTATACGACCAAGCCCCGGGGCATCGGGATGGGGCTGTCGATCAGCCGGGCGCTGATCGAAGCGAACGGCGGGCGCCTGTGGTGCGAGCCGGCGCCGAGCCGCGGAGGTCGATTCCATTTCACGCTGCCGCTTGGACGATGAGCGCTGCTGCGACCGTATTCGTGGTGGACGACGACGCCGCCGTGCGCGACAGCCTCGCGCTGCTGCTCGACACGGCCGGATACGCCGTTGAAGCCTACGACGGGGCGCGCTCGTTCCTGGACGCCTATGCGCCGGGCCGAACCGGCTGCGTGATACTGGACGTGCAGATGCCGGAGGTGAGCGGCCCGGAGCTTCAGGCCGAGCTGAACCGGCGCGCGGTCGACCTTCCGATCATCTTCCTGACCGGTCACGGCGACATCCCGACCACGGTGCGAGCGATCAAGAGCGGCGCGATCGATTTCCTGACCAAACCGGTGCAGGGCGCGGCACTGCTGGACCAAGTCCGCAGCGCGCTCGAAAGGAGTGCGCAGTTGCGCGCGCAGGCGGCCGCGGCCCGATCGCTGCAGGACCGTCTGGAGGGTCTGACCCGGCGCGAGCGCGAGATCATGGTGCTGGCGGCTGCCGGTCAATCCAACAAGGAAATCGCGCGCCAGTTGGGCATCAGCCATCGCACGGTGGAAATACATCGCGCCCGCGTGATGCACAAGACCGGCGTGGCCAATCTGGTCGAGTTATCCCGCCTGGCCGAGGCGTGCGCGCTCGCCGCGGAGCCCCCTGACGAATCGCGCTGACGATTGTGCGGGAGCGCCGACCGTCCGGGTCAGGCCACCCCGGCGCTGTTGTGCGCCGCTTGCCCCGGCGGAGCCGGCATAGGTATTCGTACGGATACTTAAGGGGCACGCGAATCAATAGCGTGGCGCATAGCTGCCGTCTCGAGGTGGCCGGCCATGGACATGCCGAACTGGGTGGATCCGAGAGTGCGTGTGACCTGTACCAACTGCGGGCAACGCCCGTTGTGCCTTCCCGCCGGATTGTCGCCCGTCGAGCTCGAAAACGCCGAGCAGCTGGTATCGACGCGCCTGCGTATCCGGCGCGGCGGTGCGCTGTACCGGATCGCCGACCCGTTCAAATCGCTCTACGTTCTGTGGATCGGGTCTTTGAAGAGCACCCTGTCTTCGGGCGACGGCCGTGAACAGGTTGCCGCCTTTCACATGGCCGGCGAGATGGTCGGCTTCGACGGCCTCGGCGCCGGGTCCCATACCGTCGATGTCGTGGCGCTCGAGGACGCCGAGGTCTGCGTCTTCCCGTACAGCCGTCTGGAAGACGCTACCGCGCCGCCGGCGCTGCGCCGGCATCTGTACCAGCTGATGAGCCGCGAAATCGTCCGCAAGCATGCGCTGGTGCTGATGCTCGGGAGCATGCAGGCCCACCAGCGGCTGGCGACCTTCCTGCTCGATCTGGCCGATCGCTTCGCCGAGCGTGGGTATTCGAAGAAGGAATTCACGCTGCGAATGACGCGCGCCGAGATCGGAAGTTTCCTCGGGATAACGCTCGAGACCGTCAGCCGCGTGTTGTCGCGATTCGCCCGGGACGGCTTGATCGATCTGCAGCACGTCACGCAGGTGCGGATACTCGATCCTCAGGGGCTGCGCCAGCTGGCCGCGCAGGCCCCGCCGGGGCGGTCCGAGCGCGCAGCCCGACCGGCAGCCACCCGCGTGGTCGGGGAACAGGCCTTCGCCTAGCGGCTGTCCCTCTACTGGGGAAAACGCGCCAGGCTTCTGCCGTCCTTCGGCAGCGGGTAGCGCGCGACGTTCAGCTGCATCGCCAGCAGCGTGTAATAGCCGTCGATTCCGGCCAGATCCACGACGCCTTTGTTGCCGAAGCGCCGGTCGGCGCGTTCGAATGTCGCGTCCGAAACGCGCTTGTTCCGATTCAGCTCGGTCAGGAAGTCATACACGATCTGCTCGTCGTCGGACATCGACGACGGCCGCCGCCCGTCTGCGATCGCTTCCAGGACCTGCGGCTGGATGCCGGCCTTCAACGCGATCGGGTAGTGGACGTGCCACTCGTAGTCCTGCGTCCATTCGCGTGCCACGATCAGTATCGCCAGCTCGCTCAGCACGTTTCCGATCGCGGAGTGGAAGCGCAGGTAGTCGCCCATCGCGCGTGCCTGGTTCATCAGCCGCGGGCTGTACATCATCGGTTCGAACGGGCCGAACACCGGCGTCGCGCGGGCCGCCTTGAATTCGTCGGCCGCTTGTTTCTGCTCGTCGGTGTAGCTGCTGGCCGGAATCGCCGGCAGGCGGTCCTGCCCCAGCGCGCAGTCCGCGCACGCAAACGTGGACCACAGCAGGGCGGCATATGGCAGTTTCATTTCATTACGCTCCCATTTGCGCACAGACGGTTTGCGATAGTAGAGTTGGTTGGATCACCCGAGCCGGCGCCGGCCTGCAACCGCGTCGGTCGGCGGGAGCGCGACCCCATGAGCCTGACACATTTTGGAGCCTGGTTCGCCTGCCTGGCGGGCCTATGCGGAATCGCTCGCGCGGAGACACTGTATCGGTGGATCGATGCGGGTGGCGCGACCCGCATCTCGCGCGATCAGCCCGGATCGGGCACTCCGTACACGGCATTCGAAGTGCCTGATCCGGTCCCGTGGTCGAACGCGCCCCCGGTGCCGTCGGAAATTGCGGCCGACTCCAGGCCGAACGCGCAGAATCTGTTCAAGGTGGCCTCGCAATCGGTCTACGGCGTGGTGGGGCGGCTGGCATCGCGGTCGGACGGCAAGCCGGCCGCGATGTACGGATCGGCGATCGCGGTGACCGACAAGCTGGCCATCACCAACTGCCATGTGATCGAGGCTGCCGGCGAGGAGATCTACCTCGGCACCGGCACGGCCGAAGCCGTCGAGAAGGCCAGGCTCGTGGCCGCCAACTACCTGGCCGATCGCTGCGTGATCGGCGTTCGGAACATGGATCTTCAGCCGGTTGCCGGTATTCGCGCCTTCGATGCGCTCGAGGTGGGGGAGACCGTCTATGCGATCGGCAATCCGTCGCGTCTGGACCGCACCCTGTCCGACGGGCTGCTGTCGGCAAAGCGGGTGATGGGTGAACTGCGCTTCCTGCAGACCAGCGCCCCCATTTCACCGGGTTCATCGGGCGGGGGCCTGTTCGACGGACGAGGCAACCTGATCGGCGTGACCGCGTTCACGCTGAAAGGGGCGCAGAACATCAATTTCGCGATTCCGGCCGAAGACTTCTGGAAGTGACGACGGGGAGATGACACGGCCTTGACCATGCTGTCGGCGGAGCAGATCGCGCGGATGAGCCGGCTGCTCGACGAGGCGATGCCGCTGAGTCGGGACCAACGCCAGGGCTGGCTGGATGCACTGGCGCCGGAGCACGGCGATCTGGTAACCGCGTTGCGCCAGGCGTTGCTGCCGGCGCAGGACCGGGTCAGGGGCGCGGGCGCACTCGACACCCTGCCCAGGCTGGCGGCCGATCCGCTGGCGGAAACCGTCGGCCCCATTGCGCCGGGCCAGCACGTCGGCCCTTATCAGCTGGTGCGGCCGCTGGGCATCGGCGGCATGGCCGAAGTGTGGCTCGCGCACCGCGCCGACGGCGCCTTCAAGCGCGACGTTGCCTTGAAGCTGCCGCTGCTGGCCCGGCTGCGCATGGATCTGGTTCAGCGCTTTGCCCGTGAACGCGACATCCTGGCAGCTCTGGAACACCCGAATATCGCGCGCCTGTATGACGCCGGCGTCAGCCCCGACGGTCTTCCCTACCTGGCGATGGAGTACGTTCCGGGTCAGCCCCTGACGGACTGGTGCGACGCGCGCCGGCTGGGCGTGCCGGAGCGGCTGAAGCTTCTCCTGCAGGTGCTCGATGCCGTGCAATACGCTCACGCGCGCCAGGTACTGCATCGTGACATCAAGCCGTCGAACATCCTGGTCCTCGAATCCGGACAAGTACGCCTGCTCGATTTCGGCGTGGCGAAGCTTCTGGCCGAGGAAGAGCCGGACTCGCAGCTCACGCGGATTTATGGCCGGGCGCTGACCCCCGAGTACGCCAGTCCCGAGAGCTTGCGCGGCGACCCGGTCGATGCCGGCACCGATATCTATTCGCTGGGGGTTGTGCTGTACGAGCTTCTGGCGGGCAGCCGGCCGTTCCAGCTCACGGCCGGCGCTTCGACCGCCCTGGTGGAGCAGGCGATCCTGGAGGCGCGCGTGCGCAGGCCCAGCACCCGGGTGACGCAACAGGCGGCCGTCGCCCGCGCCACGACGGTCGACCGGCTCGCGCGCCGCTTGCGCGGCGACCTGGATTCGATCGTGCGCAAGGCCCTGGCCAAGCATCCCGCTGAGCGCTATCCGAGCGCGGTCGCCCTGGCCGACGACGTGCAGCGCTACCTGAGCGGCAAGCCGGTTCGCGCGAGGCACGGACCGCTTGGTTACCGCGCCGCCAAGTTCGCGCTGCGCCATCGCGCGACCCTGGCGGCAGCGGGTGCCGGCATCGGACTGGTTGCGGCCGCGATCGGTTATGCGCTCACGCGCCTCGGGCCGGCGGGGGCCGCAGCGGACCAGACCGTGTCGGCCGCACCGCCGCCCGGCAGTGAGCGCGGCGCTGCGGCGTCCGCCGCCCACGACAAGTCCATTGCGGTGCTGCCGTTCCTGGATATGAGCGAGAAAAGGGACCAGGAGTACTTTTCCGATGGGCTGTCCGAGGAACTGATCGACCGGCTGTCGCGCAGCCGGGAGCTGCGCGTGATCGCGCGCACCTCCTCGTTCCAGTTCAAAGGCAAGAACGGGGACGTGCGCGCGATCGCCCGCCAACTCGGTGTTTCGCATTTGCTGGAGGGCAGCGTGCGCAGGTCCGGCAACACGCTGCGCGTGACGGCACAGCTGATCCGCGCCTCCGATGGATCGCACCTGTGGTCGCAAAGCTACGAGCGGGATGTGAACGACATCTTCAGGGTCCAGGACGACATTGCGGGGACGGTGGCGCGCGAGCTGAAGGTCGCCTTGAGCGTCGCAGGAGGGCGCGCGCCGGCCCCGGAAGCGAACACCGAAGCCTACAACCTGTACCTGCAGGGCAATTTTTTCGACAACCGCAGGAGCAAGCCGGACGAGGAAAAGGCGATGCAGCTGTACCGGCAGGCGATCGGCCGGGATCCGAATTTCGCGCTCGCCTGGACCCGGCTGGCGGGCGCCTATCGGGCCCAGGCCCGTTTCGGATGGACGCCGGCCTTGCAGGGGGCGGCCAAGGCGCGCGAGGCCGTGCAACGCGCGCTGCAGATCGATCCGGATCTGGCGCGCGCGCATCTGCTGCTGGGTCAGCTGGAGCGGGACTTCGACTGGAATTGGGACGCAGCCCGGGCGCAGTTCGAGCGGGCCATCGAACTGGATCCGAACGACTTGACGATCCGGGTGCAGCTCGGATACCTGAACGCGGAAACGCAGGGGCGCCCCGATCAGCACCTCGAGTATCTGCGCCAGGTGCTGCTGAGGGACCCGCTGGATACCAATTCCCTGTGGATCCTGGGCACCGGGCTGCTGGACGCCGGCCGGCCGGACGAGTCCGTGGCGGCGTTTCGAAAGTTGCTCGAGCTGAACCCCGATTTCGCGGGCGGTCACGCCTCGCTGTCGGGATCCCTGTTGTACATGCGCCGGTATGCGGAGGCACTGGCAGCGGTGCAGAAGGAAGCCGATGAGGGCGAGCGCCTGGCCAACCTGCCGATGGTCTACTGGGCGATGGGGCGGCACGCCGAGTCGGACGCGGCCCTGAGTCAGTTGAAGGAAAAGTACGGCGCTGTCTCGGCGTACGAGATCGCGGAGGTGCATGCCTTCCGCGGCGAAGCCGACGCCGCCTTTCAGTGGCTGGAGCTGGCCTACCGGCAGCACGACGCCGATCTTCAGTGGATCAAGAACGACACCTGGCTGCGCGGTCTGCGCGGCGATGCGCGCTATCGCGCGCTGCTGGCCAGCATGAACCTGTCTGCCGAACCCCGCGCGGATTCTCGATGACGCCGGGCCCCGCCGTGCCATTCGGAACCGGCACTTTGACATTCACGGACGGCGCGACCGTTCCGGCGCTGGGCATCGGTACCTACCGGATGGGCCAGGCGGCCTCCTCGCGCCAGCGCGAGATCGCCGCGCTGCAGCTCGCGCTCGATCTGGGCGCGCGCGTGATCGACACGGCCGAGATGTACGCCGACGGCGGCGCCGAGCAGGTGGTCGGCGCGGCGCTCGGCGGCGGCCGCCGCGACCGGGCATTCGTCGTCAGCAAGGTGCTGCCGTCCAATGCCAGCCGCAGCGGCGTGATGGCAGCCTGTGAACGCAGCCTCAAGCGCCTGGCGATCGAGCGTATCGACCTGTACCTGTTGCACTGGCGCGGCGCCACGCCGCTTGTGCAGACCGTCGATGCGTTCGAGGAGCTGGTGCGGCGGGGAAGCATCGTGCGCTGGGGCGTGAGCAACTTCGATCTGGACGACATGCACCGCCTTTTCGAGCTGGACCCAGGAGCCCGCTGTGCCGCCAACCAGGTCTACTACTCGGCTTCCCGGCGCGGCGTCGAGTTCGACCTCGCGCCCTGGATGAGCGGGCAGCGCATGCCGCTGATGGCGTACTGCCCGTTCGACGAAGGCCGGCTGCTCGGCGACCGCACGCTGGCCGCGATCGGCCGCAAGCACGGCGTCAGCACCGCCCAGGTGGCGCTCGCCTGGCTGCTGTCCCGCCCCGGGGTGATCGCGATTCCGAAGGCGGGCAGTGTCGAGCACGTCCGCGATAACGCAGCCGCGCCGAACCTTCACCTGACCGCCGAGGATTTCGAGCTGATCGATCGGAATTTCCCGCCGCCCAAGCGCAAGCAGGGGCTCTCCGTCGTCTGAAACCGGTTCCCTCCCGCGCCCACCCGGCCTGAAACGAGACCATCGCGCCGTGTTCCGCGCCAGGTAGCGGAATCGCGGTAACCGGCACCGACCTGATGCTTGCGGCGAAAAGCCGCACTGGCTTTGCGGTGGGCTTCGCGCTGGACGCGTCCTTCCCGCAACACCTTCACTCGCATACCGGTTCGCCCGTAGTACTGTAACGGGAACGAAAAATTTGGCGGGGGCGGCAGCCCTCGTCGGCCTTGGCCATGCAAACCCCGACTGACCACCGGCCGGCCGCCGTCCCCGGCGTCCACTCCGGCACTTGGCCCGCTGATGGCGTCGCAGTTCGGCCAACCGATCGCCGACCCGCGGATCGCCCGGTCTGGCGGGTCGGTGACATCGATTTCTCGCGCGCGGACCGGCGGCATCGGGGCAACACCACCCTGTTCTACGTTTTGACCGGCGCGTCCTTCGTCGAGAGCGGATCGGATCTGTATACGCGCAATCTGCTCACGTACTACCGCGGTGATCCTTCCATCGCCGACTGGCTCAGCCACGCCTGGGAGCCCGAAGAGTTGCAGCACGGGGCTGCCTTGCGCGCCTACGTTGAGGCGGTGTGGCCCGAGTTCGACTGGGACCGGGCATACCGGGGTTTCATGGCGGAGTATTCGCGGGCGGCCTCTCCCGAAGCCTTCGAGGCCACGCCGCATCTGGAACTGGCGGCCCGCTGCATGATCGAGACCGGCACCGCGAGTCTTTACCGGATGCTGTATGACTACGTGCAGGAACCGGTGCTGCGCCAGGTGCTCGGACACATCCGGGACGACGAGATCAACCACTACAAGCACTTTCTGCATTTCTTCCGGACCGGCCGGCAGCGCGAGCTCGGCGGTGCGCTGAAAGTCGCGTGGGCCATCGGGCGCCGGGTGCGCGAGTCGCGGCGCGACGATGCCTGGATCGCGTTCCGTCACGCCTTCGAGGTGAGCCATCCAGGCCGCCGTTGCCAGCGCAGCGATTTCGATCAATGGCAGGCGCAGCTTCAGGCGATCTTGCGCAGCGCCTTCCCGTTCCGGATGGCTGCCGAGATGCTGGTCGCTCCGCTGGCGCTGTCGCCGCTCGCGCGGCGGCTGGCGCGTCGCACGACCGAGGCGGGTCTGCGCCACTTGCTGTTTGCATGACCCCACCGGCTGGTCGTGCATGTATATGAGGATGGCTGTCGGGACGCTGGCCCTGGTGGCCGGTTGCGTCCGCGCCGGCGCGGCCGTCGCCGCGCAGAGCTCCCCGGTCGATGCGACGCTGGCCAGGATCCAGCACATCGTGGTGCTCTACGCCGAAAACCGCAGCTTCGACAACCTGTTCGGACTGTTCCCGGGGGCGGACGGCGTCGCGCAGGCACCCAAGGACGCCGGCACACAGCGCGACCGGGACGGCAGTGTCCTGCCGGTGCTGCCGCCCGTGTGGAACGGCGCCGGGCCTGACTTCGATCCGCGCTTCGGCACGGCGCTTCCCAACGCGCCGTACCGCATCGATGCGGCGCCGGCAAGGCTTGCGCCATCGTTGGCCACGCGCGATCTGGTCCATCGCTACTACCAGAATATCGAGCAGATCGATGGCGGCCGCAACGACCGCTTCGCCGCGGTATCCGACGCGGGCGGCCTGACGATGGGCCATTACGACGGCAGCGTTCTGGCGCTGTGGCAACTGGCGCGCGAATTCACGCTGGCCGATCACTTCTTCATGGGCGCGTTCGGCGGTTCGTTCATCAACCACGTTTGGCTCGCGTGCGGCTGCGTTGGGCGCTATCCGGATGCGCCCGACTCGATCAGAAGCCGGCTCGACGCCCAGGGCCGGCTGCTGCGCAAAGCCGGCTCGCCGGCCAGCGCCCTGGCTGGGCCGGTGCAATGGGAGCAGGACGGAGCTGTGACGCCGGACGGCTATGCGGTGAACACGATGCAGCCGCCGTACCAGCCCAGCGGCATCGCGCCCGCCAAGGACGGCGATCCGCAACGGGCCGATCCGGCGCGCCGCCCGCTGCCTGCGCAGGATGCGCCGACCATCGGCGATCGTCTGACCGAGCGCTCGATCAGCTGGGCCTGGTACGCCGGCGGCTGGAACAGGGCCGTGGCCGACTCGGCGCTGCCCGGCGGGACCTCACGCGGCGTGATCTATTCGAACCAGCCCGGGGCGCTCAACTTCCAGCCGCACCACCAGCCGTTCAATTACTTCTCCCGCTATGCGCCCGGCACAGCGGCGCGGCGCGAGCATTTGAAGGATGAAGCGGACCTGCTGGAGGACCTGGTGCGCGACCGCCTGCCGCAGGTCGCGTTCTACAAGCCGAATGGGGACGTGAACCAGCATCCCGGCTATACCGACGTGGCTTCAGGCGACCGGCACATCGCCGATCTGATCGGGCGGATCCGGGCCAGCCCGGCCTGGACCTCCACGCTGATCATCGTCACGTACGACGAAAACGGCGGCTTCTGGGATCATGTGCCGCCGCCGTCCGGGCCCGGCTACGGCGATCGCTGGGGACCCGGCACGCGCGTGCCGGCCATCCTGATTTCGCCGTTTGTGAAGAAAGGCTACGTGGACCACACGCCCTACGACACCGGCTCGATCCTGCGCCTGCTCAGACGGCGCTTCGCGCTGACGCCGCTGCCCGATGCCCGCGACAAGCTCGGCGATCTGACCGGTGCCCTGCAAGCGCCGGCGCCCCCCTATTCGGCTCCGTAGTTCCGGGTCAGATAGTCCACGATGACCGGAACATCCTCCGGGCGGATCGAGGCACCCATCACCTTGATCATCTTGTTGACCGTGGCCTCCCAGGCCGCGCGCTTCATGAAGGGCGAGTTCATCTGGATGTAGTCGGTGCTGTGGCAGGCGGAGCAACTGCCCAGCACGATGTCCCGGCCGGGACCCTCCTTGAGGCGGACGTCTTCGCCCGCGAGCGCACCCGCGCACGTGGCGGCCAGCATCAGGCCGACAATTCCCGCATCGTGCGCGCTCATATTTGCGCCTCACCCCACCTGAATCTGTATCCGCTGGACCACATTGTTGTGGTATCCGGCCGGATTGAAGATCAGCTCGAAGGTCTGGGAGGCACCCTGTCGGTTGGTGGCCTTCGCCAGCACCGCGTAAGTGCCGGCCTCGGGCGGCACGAACGCATGCTGCCACGAGACGAACGAATAGCGGCCCAGGTCGGACACCAGCTCGGCGGTCTGCCATGAACGGCCGTCATCGGTGGACACTTCGACCGAGCGGATGCCGTATCCGCCGTCCCAGGCGAGGCCGCGGATCGCAATCGGCGACCCCTTGCGGAATTTCTGCCCGTCGGCGAGGTTCGTGATCAGCGAATTGACGACCATCTCGGTGATCGGCGTCGTTTCCGCGGTTTCCTGGGAGACGAAGCGGTCTATCACCGGAAACTTGCGCTTCGGGATCCGATAGGCCGTGCTCATCCAGAATCCGCCCTGCGGCGCCGATAACACATTGACCGCTGTCACCTGCTTGACCCAGTAGGTGGCAGTCCAGCCGGGGACCACGATCCTTGCCGGAAACCCGTTCCAGTGGGGAAGCGCCTCGCCGTTCATCTCGTACGCGATCAGGGTGTTCTCGTCCTGTGCCTTCCACAGAGGAACACTCTTGACGAAATCCGGGGTGCGCTCGATCGCGGGTTCGTCGGCGCCGTCGAAGGCGACTTCGAGCGCGGTCCCCCTGGGCGCCGCCCTGGCCAGCACGTCCTTCAGGCGGGCGCCCTTCCATCGTGCGTTGCCCATTGCGCCATAGCCCCATTCGACGCCCGGCACGTGCGGATCGGACAGCCCCCGCCGGTTGCCCGCGCACTGGCATACCGCAACCAGCTCGGCGGGCTCGAACTCCTGCTTGAGCTGATCGAGCGTCAGCTGCAGCGGCCGTTCGACCGCATCGCCGCCGATGGCCAGGCGCCACGCGTGCGGGTCGACTTGAGGAATGTTGCCCAGGTGCCAGCGCACGAAAAACCGGTCGTTCGAAGTCAGGATGCTGTCGAACGCCTCCAGTGGCGTCTCGTAGTTCGGCGGCCGCAGCGAGTGCCGGATCAGCGCCCGCTTGCCGGGAAGAGCATCGAGCACGGCTGCGTCCACGGCGCCCTGTGGCAGCCCGGCGGCGCGGGACCGCCGCGGCGCCATCCATGCGCCGCCGGCCAGCGCCAGTCCCGCACCCACGCTTTTGACGAAAGCGCGACGGCCTTGCACGCCGTCCTCCCCTGATTGAAGCGACCTGTGCGACGAAGCGTACTACCAGCGCGACCCGGCGTGGGTCGGTGACTCAAAAAGCGGACGAGGTGAGTGTGATGTCCGCGTATTTCCAGGCCGCGCGGAAGCGCTGTTCGACGCGGGCGGCTTCCGTCGCATCGTTTTGCGCCTTCAGTGCGGCGGCCAGCCCGTACAGCGCCCAGCCGTTTTCGGGGTTCCGTTTCAGATCCTCGCGGTAGACGGCTTCTGCGGCCGCTGGCTGTCCGGCTGCGAGCAATTGAGCGCCAAGAATGTGCCGCGTGGGAAAGAACCAGTCGTTCGGTTCGTCGTAGGCCAGCTTGTCTTCGCGCGCCACGGCCTCACGCAGCAGATCGATCGCGTCGCTCTGACGGTGTTCCGTGACGGCGATGCGGGCCCGCGCCACCACGGTGGCCAGCGCGAAGATGTCGCGCGTCGGGTTCAACCCGACGGAACTGTCAGAGGGCAGCCTGCCGGTGAGCGAGCTCAGCTCGCGCACGGCCTCGCGGGCCTCGTCAACGCGACCTTTCACCGCCAGAGCCACCGCCTTTCCAAACAGGTAGCCGCCGCTCGAGGTGGTTCGTTTCGGATCCGGCGCCGCGCGTGCCAGCAGGTCATCCCACTGGCCGAAGCGCACCAGCGCAGCCCATTCCTCCAGCAATACAGGCCGGTCCGGGTCCAACGCGGCATAGCGCGCTCTGCGCACCGCTTCCAGAGCCTCGGTCTGGCGGCCTTCCATCGCGGCCGAGTAGGCCAGAAACTCGTAGTTGTGGGCCAGATACATCGGGTAATTGTCAGGCGGCACGATCTGCTTGAAATAGGCTTCATCGGCCCGCGCACCGTTCCGGTTGGCCTGTGCCGCCTCCTCGTAACGGCCGACCCGCTGCAGGATGTGCGCGGGCATGTGCTCCAGGTGCCCGGCCGCCGGCATCATGCCGCGCAGCCGTTCCGCCGCAGCCAGGGCTTTTTCCGGGTGGGGCGAGGCTTCCATCGTGTGCACGTAGTAATGGTTGGCACCCGGATGGCGCGGATCGCGCTCCAGCACCCGCTCGAGCGTCGTTTCGATCTGCAGCGTACCCGGGGCCGGCTCGCCGTCCGCTGTCCACAGCTTCCATGCGTTCACATTCATCAGCGACTCGGCGTACAGCGTCTGCACGTCCGGGTCATCGGCAAACCGCAGCGCCACGTCCTGCATGGCCGCGGCGTACTGCGTCAGCACCGGCCCCTGCTTCGACTCCACCGGCGGCTGCGCGTCCGGATAACGGCGGGCGAGCGCGGCGATCAGCGCTTGCTCCACCGGCGAGCCCGCGGCGCCGTTCTGCCGTGCCAGCTCGAGCGCTTCAAAGGCCACCTTCGCACGCGGGGCGGCGACCGACGGCAGGTTGTAGTTGGGTCCGACCGTCAGCGCCACACCCCAGTAGCACGCCGCGCAATGCGGATCGAGTTGCGCGGCCCGGGCAAACGAACGCGTCGATTCGTCGTGGTTGAAGGCCCACAGGAAACGCATGCCCTGGTCAAAGTACTGCTGGGCCTGGCTCGAATCGGTCGTTATCCTGCGGTGGAAATCTCCAAGCCCGTCGAACAGCCGCGCGCCCGCGGCCCAATCGGCGACGGTGGCGGGAACCGGCGGCATCGGGTGTGCCGCCTGCGGGGGCGCCGGCTCAGAGGCGGCCACGGCGGTGCGCTTGGAGCGCAGCCAGTCGTCGACCACCTGTTCCAGGCTGTCGAGGGGCAGCGCTCCGCCTTGCAGCACCACGCGGTGGTATTCCTTCAGATCGAACCGCGGGCCGAGCGCGGCGCGGGCGCGCTCGCGCAGCTGCAGCAGCTTCAACATGCCGAGCTTGTAGGCGCACGCCTGACCGGGGGTCACCATGTAGCGCTCGACTTCGGTCGTCACCTCGGTGCGCGACATCCCGGTCTGGGCGGTCATGTAGTCGATCGCCTGCTCGCGACTCCAACCCTTGGCATGCAGGCCGGTATCGACCACCAGCCGCACGGCGCGGAACAACTCGGCTTGCAGGCGCCCCAGATCCCCGAGGGGATCGCCTTCGTACATTCCCATCTCCTGGGCCAGGTGCTCGGCATACAGGGCCCAGCCCTCGACGTAGGCGGTGAAGACCGGCTGCTGGCGGATGAACGGCAAACCTTGCAGCTTCTGCGCGATCGAGATCTGGAAAAAATGCCCGGGAATCGCCTCGTGGTAGGCGAGGGTCTTCATTGCCCATTGCGGCGTTTCGGCCGGGTCGCGCAGATTGGCGAAGAAGGTTCCCGGGCGCGACCCGTCCAGCGCGGCCGGCTGGAAATAGGCTCCCGGCGCGCCCTTCTCCGAGAAGGCAGGAACGCGCTCGACGGTCAGTGGCTGGGTCGGAATCACCTCGAAGAAGTCCGGCAGGCGCTGCTGCACCATTTGAAGGATTTCGCGGTAGCGCGCCAGCATCTGCTGGCGGCCCTCGTCGGTCGAAGGAAACTGCAAGCGCGCGTCCTGGCCCAGCTGGGCCAGGCGCTCGCCGACCGAGCCGCGCGAGTACCCCTGCCCGCGCAGCACCGCGTCGGCTTCGGCGTCGATCCGCTCGACTTCACGCAGCCCGATCGCGTGCACCTCTTCCGGCGGCAGGCTGCTGGTGGTCGTCATCCGAAGGACCGCTGCGTAGGCGGCGGTTCCGTCCGGAAGGCGCGCCAGACCGTCGGCCGGGTTGCGCGCCGCCTCGCCGCGCAGATCGGCCAGCGCCAGGGCCAGTCGCCGATAGGCTGGATAGACGCGATCCCGCAGCGCCGCGACCGACCGCTCTTCCAGTTGCGCCCGCAGCGCAGGGTCGAAGCCGGAAAGGGCTTCGAGGCGGTTGCGAAAGTGGGTTGCCAGCGCATGCTCGGCCGGATCCGGCCGAAGAAAATCGGCCGCTATGGCAGCGGTCTTGTCGATCACGCTGACCGGTGGCGTGACGCCCAGGGCGCGCTGACGGCTGACTTCCTCGAGGCCCTGATCGATCACGACGCTGACCTGCTCGAGACGCCCCACGTACGAGCGCGCGGTCTTCGCGTTGCGAACCACGTGGGCTTGCAGCAGCAGATTCGGCAGCGCGGTTTGCAGGCCGTTCATCGGCTCGAACGGATAGATCCCGACCGGCGGCATCCAC
>Ga0307479_10000410_pt1 | contig 38497 bp, 31 predicted proteins | sample atmos_gasesECM4C_FD_203743 | JGI IMG/M metagenome (GOLD analysis project Ga0307479, IMG submission 203743) | Hardwood forest soil microbial communities from Morgan-Monroe State Forest, Indiana, United States - atmos_gasesECM4C_515 | ecosystem: Environmental > Terrestrial > Soil > Temperate...
TGGTTCACCTGTATGGTCGAAGCCCTGATCCTGATGCGGTGATCCGCCTCTATCACTCTGCTGCGCGCCTATCACCCTTCGATGCTGGCTACTCCGCCGACCTCGCCCAAGCCAACGACTGGGCCGGGCACACGAATCTCGCGCTTCCACTTTTTCAGCGCGCCCAGCAACTCTTCCCCAACTCACCGGAGATCAATTGGAAGCTCGCCAATTTTTATATTCGCTCCGGCAATACCGGCGATGCCTTGCCCGCTCTCAAAAAAATCCTTTCCTCCAACATCATCGACAAAAATCAGATCTTCGTGCTTAGTGACCGCGCCGGCATCAATTCCGCAACCGTCATTGATCAACTTCTTCCCCGGCAGATTCCCTCGTATTTCGCATATCTTAATTTTGAATCCCAGCGCGGTAATTTTTCCGCCGCGCAAGAAACCTGGAATCGTTTGCTGTCACTTAATTCGCCCTTCGAACCCAAGGATGCTTTTCCCTTCCTGGAAGCCCTAATGAGATCTCATCAACTCGATGGCGCTTCTCAGGTATGGTCCTCGCTTGTCTCCCGCTTTCCAGATCGCATCCCTTCACCGGCTTCCGCCAACAACTTGATCACCAACGCCAATCTCCAAGCCGATATTCTCGACGGCGCCTTCGACTGGCGCGTCTTTCCCGTGACAGGTGTCGCCGTCAGTCAGGATTCTACCGGTCCCAGCCCCGACGCTCGCTCCCTGCGTGTCGAGTTTGACGGCACTCTAAACCTTTACTATGGCTCGGTACTTCAATTCGTTCCCGCCCAACCTCGCACTAAATATACTTTTTCCGCTTTCACCCGTTCCCAGGCCCTCACCACCGACGCCGGCGTAGGCGTACAAATTTCCGACTTTTACGATCCCAATAAAATTCTGGGCGCTACGGAACCGCTCATCGGCACAACACCATGGTCAGAACAATCTTTTTCTTTCGATACGCCTCCCGAATCTCGTTTGCTCATAGTGCGAATTGTCCGCTCCCCCAGCCAGAAATTTGATAACAAGATCGCTGGCGCTTTTTGGCTTAGCCGTGTTTCACTCACCCCACGTCCGGCCCCTCGGTCTCCTTGATCTATGGGGGTTTTTTACCCTAGTTTAGGTACCTTCGTACCTTGAAGCGCGCAGTTCCGCACGCGTATACTTGAACCCGGAGGAGCACTCCTGCGCCCACAGCCAGTGCTAATCTTCGGAGCCTGGTTATGCCAGATTCACTACCGCGGATGCCGTCGAAAGGTTTTTTGACCCCCGAACGCCGCCAAAGCCCTCGCCACCCCGTCAGGCCCACCGAATACATCGAGATCGGTGACAGTAACGGCGGCATTATTCTCGACATCAGCGAAGGCGGCATGGCGGTAGCCTCCGCCCAAGCCCTCGTCGGCAATCAGACCCTATTCTTCCGTTTTCAGCTTCCGCGCTCGCTCGAAATCATCGAAACTTCTGGCCAAATCAACTGGATTGGAGAGACCAAAAAGCGCGCCGGTGTGCGTTTCGTCGATCTTCCTGTGGCCGCCCGCGAACAAATTCAGAATTGGATCGAGTCCCAGACTTCGGGCTACTCCAACGGCGATCAAAAAAATGGCGATCAAAAAGCTAATGGTTCAGCAGTCTCTTCGCCGCCACTGAGAATTTCTCAGGAGCTCCCGCGCCGCGAGCCCGTCCATCACGAACTCGCGCCCGAAGTAACTCCCTTTGCCGGCGGTCATAATTCTTCAAAAAATCTAAATCCTTTTTCCTCCGCGCTCTCTAGTCCCCTCGACGAGCCCGAAGTTGACGAATCCGAGCCGGCGGCCGAAGAAATAAGCTCCGCCGGTTCGAATGCTGAGCGCCCTCCAGAACGGCGCGCCCAAAGCCGCTTCCCTATGAGCGCCTCCACCTACGTGCAACTAAGCGACGCCAACGGCGGCCTCATGGCCAACCTCAGTAAAACTGGCTTCTGCGTTCGTGCCGCCAAGACACTTGAGACCGATCAACTCCCGGTAGTGCGTTTTCAGTTGCCTAACGTCAGCGATTTCGTAGAGTTATCGGCCTGGATCGTTTGGAAAAGTCCTTCGAAAAAAACGATTGGCGCGCGCTTCGAAAGTTTGTCCGACGAAGCGCAATCCCAGATCGCGCATTGGATCGATTCGCAACCATTGCCTAAAAATGCTCCAATCAAAAATCCGCTCTCCCCTCATCTGTCGGTCAAAAGTCCAGTGGAGCAGCGCGCACCAAAAATCCCGGCTCCCTTAACCGCGTTTCCCGTAACATTAATGTCTCCAGACTCCGTCCCTATCCCGGCCTATATCTCCCCGTTGGCTATTTCGTTGGACGCACAGCAACAGGTTCCACCCGTTAATACTCCGCTGTCCGCACCGTCGCTTGCAAAAGTGCCGCCTGTCGCGTCGCCAAGCAAGCCGTCATCTCTTTCGACCGAAAAGACGCTCGCATCAGGTCCGCCTATAATTCCTGCTCCCTCGTCCGCCAAATCGGCGGCACTTACGTCCGCTTCGGTATCGTCGCAATCACAAAAGCCTCTTTCCGCCTCAGTGCCAAAGACCGCGCCCCCTATCGCATCCAGCATCAATGCATCGAACTTCGCTTCCGCCGCAGCCTTCGTGCCCCCGGTCGCCAAACCACTGCGCTCGAACTTGACAGGCAAATCTCTGCCGGTCCAGCCTCCCCCCGATATCTCAAAGGTCCTAAAAAATCCATGGGAACAGGTCGCCGCAGCCCCGCTTCCGGCAACGCGATTCGTGCCTGCCACGCCGGTTTTGCCTCCACTGTTGAACGAGCCTGACTGGTCTGTCGCGCCTAAGCGCCCAACGGGCTATTGGAAAATAGCTGCCATGATCGTGGTAATCGCTGGCACACTTTTCGGTGCCGCAACTCTGATGCGCAGCAAAAAGGCCGCCACGCCATCACAAGAAGCAGCGCAGAATGCTTCGGCTGAGGCCAGCGTGCCGGCTGCAGCTCCCTCTAACGACCCAAATTCAGCGACGACAAACCAACCAACTCCGTCATCTACCGCTTCCGCTTCGAATTCCGGTCCGAATTCACCGCCGCCGCGCGAATTTTATGATGCCCCGCGGAATACCACCTCCCCCAAAGGGGCACCTAAAGGCGACGAGCAATTCGTAGACGAACCGCGCCTCGCGCATTCCCAACAAATCTCAAGCCCGCCCCTACAAAGCGATTCCGCATCGAGCACCGCGAATGACCAGCCTGCCGCATCCGTAAATCCGGTTCAAAAAGGCGGCGAACGTAATCAGGCTCAGCCAGCCGAAGAAGGTGCCGGTTTCCCCGAAGTTGTGCGGCGTGTGCAAACCGCTCCGGCCGGGTTTTCCAACGCAAATGGCGATCCCACTTCGCCGCAACCTACTCCATCCGCGTCTCGCAATCAGCAATCCGACGCTAATCTCGCTTCCGCCGCCGGCATCACGCCAAACTCGTCATCCACTGCGCGTCCCGCCACGACACCGGAAAATAATTCTTCAACGCGACCTGTCTCCATCAATCCATCACAGGAGAGCACAACCGCAGCCGCCCCGGCCTCTTCAACTGCGACTGCCATTCCTAATCCAGTTCCAACCGTCTCGGCCTTTTCTCGCTTCCGCGCGATTCGAACCAGCTCCGATGCCGCGCGCCCCACCGGCTCTGACCTTCAGATTGGCCGCTTAAAAAGCGGCCCCGCTCCGCCCTACCCCATCGAAGCGCAGCGCCAGCAAATTCAAGGAACGGTAGAATTGGAAGTTGTCGTCGGTGCGGACGGCAACATACTAAGTGTCCACTTGGTCAAAGGTCCTCCCGAATTGGCTAGCGTAGCCATGGGCACCGTTCGCTCATGGCAGTATGGCCAAACCACCCTCGGCGGCCATCCAGTAGAGACAGACCAATCCATCTACTTCACGTTTAAACTCACAAAATAATTGAAATGTAGTTAAGGGACGCTGTAGCCGCGCGCAAAAAAGGCCCGGCAAAAAAGTCTGTACTAGGTTTAGCGTCTGACTCTTTGAAGTTTGCTTTTCGCTAAGGCGTCGCCGGACTCACCGAAGAATGTCCATGTCCGGCACCGGCGACCCCTGCCGCGATTCCTACGGCGCCGCCGGCAATCACCCCAATCAAAATATATTCCTTGGTCTTATCCTTATGCTGCACCGGTGGTACGGGGGCCTCGGGTGGCGGTTGCGTAGCGGACGGCTGCTCCGCAGGACTCGGTACCGTCCCAGGCGTGGTCGGCGTAGTCGTCGGAGCCGCTCTCGGTGCTGCAGCTGCCCCCGACGCTTTGGCGATATCCAACTCGCCCGACGGCAAAATGTTAACCGATTCTCCAGATTGCAAAACCCGCCCGGTTGCGCCTTCCAGCGGAATCAACCCCACACTGCCTTCCAGGCACGTAACCGTAAACGATCCATCCGCATGTCGCACCACTTGCGAAGTCGACTGCTGCGCCTCAATCACCGGCGCCACCACATAATTCCCCACTCGCAACGAAACATCCGTCGCGCCATTAAAAGAATTCATCACCACCGACCCCGCCTTCAATTCCGCGGAATATCGCGGGTCTGGCGGAAAAACCGTCTCGCTGTTCGAAAGAATCTTAAAGGCCCCTTTTCCACTGATCGAAAACGCCGCCGAACCTAGTTCACCCGTCTTCAGCGTATCGCCCGGAAAAATCGTCAAGTCCGCCGGCGCCGGCACACCATTTATATATACCGGCCCAACCGTAGTCATCGAGCCCAGCGCTTGATTCTGCGCCTTCCGCGCAGCCCGCGGCGCACCCGCCATCAACGGCAGCGCGCACAACATTCCCGTTGCCAGCAGCGCCACTCTCATCGGCGCATTCATCGATCCCCTCAAAATTCCACCAAGCCGCGCCCGCCAATCACCTAAACCAATCACCTAACATTTAGCACCAGCCAAGCCAATTGTCTATCAGCTTTCCTGCTGACCAAGTTCAATTTTGGGAGCCTCTGCTTTAGCAGACCTGCCTGCAGCTTTTTTGCAAGCCTCGTGAACCAGATTCAGTTCACCTCTGCGCGCGCCCTTCGCAGTCTCGAAGCCGTGAAGTAATCCTACACGCAGGGCTGCTGACACCTTTACACTCTCCGCGCCGCATCATTTTGCGGTATTGTTTTTAGTGCGTTCGTGAACGCTCGCGCCATGACCACGCGCTTCTCATGAAGATCCTGCACATCGTAAAAACCGTCACCGGAGCAACCTGGGTCTACCACCAGGTGCGCGTCCTGTGCTCCTTAGGTTTTGAGATAGTCGTCGCTCTACCTTCCGCCACCGCCGGCCTAGCCCCCAAATACCAGGAAGCAGGCGCCTCCGTAGTCCCCATAAATCTCGACGTCCCCACCAAGCACCCCTGGCAAATCTCCGCGGTATTCAAATCCTGCAGAACCCTGGTCCAAACCGTGCGCCCCGACATCATCCACACGCACCACGTCGGCACCACCCTGGTCGTCAGAGCCGCTCTAGGCAAATCCTCCCCCATCCCCCGCATCTTCCAGGTCCCTGGCCCACTGCATCTCGAGCATTCATTCTTCGCGCATCTCGACACCTCGCTGGCAGGCCCCTGCGACCATTGGATTGCTGCATGCCGTTGGACCGAGAGCAAATATCACCAGCTTGGCGTCCCTTCGCAGCGCGTCTCTCTCTCCTACCCCGGCACCGACCTAAATTTGTTCACCTGCACACGTAAAAATAATTTGCGCAGAGAACTCCGCCTCGCCCCAGACACGCCCCTAGTCGGCATGGTCTGCTACATGTATGCGCCCAAGCGTTTCCTCGGCCAAACCACCGGCCTCAAAGGCCATGAAGACTTCATCGCCGCTTTCCCCATTGCAAAAAAGAAATTCCCCAATCTCCATGGCGTAATAATCGGCGGCGCCTGGAACGGCGCCAAAAAATACGAAAACCATCTGCGCGAACTAGGTCATCGCCACTGCAACGGCTATTTATCTTTCCTCGGCACGCGCTCCGACGTCCCCGCTCTTTACCCCGATCTCGATTTAGCCGTAGTGCCGTCCCACTCCGAAAATCTCGGCGGAGCGGTCGAGCCCCTACTCAGCGGAGTTCCCGTCATCGCCACAACGGTTGGCGGCCTTCCTGATCTGGTTCAGGAAGGTGTCTCCGGCCGCCTAGTACCGCCGCGCAATCCCCAAGCGATCGCCGACGCCATCCTGGCCTCATTACAAAACCGCGCAGAAACCCAACGCCTCGCCGTCGCAGGCCACAAGATGACCCGCCACCTATTCGACGTCGAGCGAACCGCCCGTGAAGTCGCGCAAATCTATGCAGCACTTCTCAATGGTGCAAAAACTCATGCCGCTAAGGCATTTCAAGCGGCCTAGGACCGCACCTTGAATAGCGCACAAAACACTGCGATTGCGCTTGAACCAGGCAAATTCTTAGACCGCCGTTCTACGCACGCTTGGCACAAACAATACAGACGAGGAGATTATGTCCTTTCCTTTGTCTGCGCATGTGCCTTCGCACTGACTTTCGCGATCCTTTGTCCCGCTGTCATTCACTGGTTTCTGATCCCATTGATCGCCTGCGGAACAATTTCTGGCGTGGACGTTATTCGCTGGATACGGGGCCGGCTCGATCTCTTCGATCCTAAGGCCGTGATCGGTTTCTTGTCATTTTACGGGTGCTTCGTCACCCCCTTCCTTCATGTCGTGTGGGACAGATTTGGCGTGAACAATGATCTTTTACTCGGGGGCGACTGGCGGCCATGGCTGGGCGCCATGGCCGCTTTAAATACGGCCAGCTTATTGGTGTATCACACATTTCATAATTACGTCTTTAACTACACCGCCAAATCCACCACAAGTTGGAAAATCGAAAAAAAGAGATTTCATTTCTTTTTTTCCCTGGCATTGGCTTGCTCGACGGCAGGAGTCTATGCTTTTTTTTCTCGTCTCGACGGTATTCCCGGCATGGTGAAATCTTTTGAAGAAAATCTACAGGCTTATACGGGCAAGGGCTGGTTATTAGTTTTTGCGTGGCCGCTTTCAGTTCTCTGCTTCATTATCCTTATCTATCTATGGACGGACCGCGAATTCCACCGCCGCCGCCCGGCGTCCATCGGTATCATTTTGGTGTGCGCTTTCGGAATGACCCAATTCATTTTGATGGGATGGTACGGCAGCCGCTCAGCAACCATTTGGGCGATGTTCTGGATGGCTGGAATCGTCCACTATAGGGTTGATCGTTTATCGCGAAAAGTCGTTGCAGCGGGATTAGTTTTCCTGATTTCCTTCATGTATTTCTATGGGTTTTACAAAGAACAGGGCAGAACCGGATTTGGTCTAATCGACACCCCCAGTGCTTGGATGCAGCCGACAGGCTACCGAGATATCAAGCTTTTATTACTGAACGATCTGGCTCGTGCAGATGTGAATGCGTACATGCTTTATAATTTGATGAAATTCCCCAAGGACTATGATTACAGATGGGGCCTCACTTATCTCGGAGCACCCACGTTTTTAGTGCCCAGATCTTTGTGGCCGAATCGTCCGAATTATAAGGTAGATGCTGGCACAGAAGCGACATTGGGCAAGTCGTCGTCTTACGAGTCAACTCGTGTGTACGGACTCACGGGCGAAGCGCTGCTCAACTTCGGTCCTTGGGGGATCGTTCCGCTATTCGCCGCCTACGGTGCGTGTTTGGGTTGGTACCGGCGGAAATTGACTAGTTGGGATCCCGCAGACGCACGCACGTTTTTAGCTCCTCTCGCGACCGTTCTATTCGCTACGGCGTTCGTAGCTGATTCCGATAACGTACTGTTTTTATTTGTCGTGGACGGATCGTTGATTACAGTCGCCTTTTTAGCGTCCATCAAAAGGATGCGACTGCTTCAACAAGCGCCCCGGTCGCGCCTAATGTGTCAATCGAATTGATTATCGAGGGGCGAAAATTTCAAAAGACTATATCCAACATTCCAACCATGAAAAGGCACTTCTGCGATGCCCCGTCCAGGCTCCTCTAATCCTCCCACCGGGAGACTCTTAGTAACCAGCGAAGAGCACTATTCTCTCTCACCCTCGGGCGCTATCTACTCGAGAAGTTTCGCAAAATATGCCGTCTGGTCTCGCTATCTTGAAGTATTTGACGAAGTGTTAGTTCTAGCTCGAGTGGCCAAGAGCGATCTTCAGGAAAATGAACAGCAACGCGCAGATGGCCCGCGCGTTTCCTTCCGATCGCTGCCCGATCACACCGGACTGTGGCAATACCTATGCGCTCTTCGCCACGCGCGAATAATCGCGAGTCAAGCTATCAACGATTCCGATGCCTACCTTCTGCGCGTGCCGGGACTCGTGAGCCAGATGGTGTGGCGCGAAATTGTGCGCGCCAAAAAGCCTTATGTATTAGAAGTTATGGGTGATCCGTGGGACGCGTTCGGCCCCGGAACTTGGCCGCATATTTCCCGGCCTATTTTTCGCCGGATCGCAACCCGCCAATTGAAGCGCATATGCGGAGCGGCGATGGCTCTCCATTACCTTACGTCTCAAGCGTTACAACGGCGGTATCCCCCATCGAAAAGCGCCTACGCCGTTGGCTTTCCCGACGTGATGCTGGAAAGCGCGGGCGTTCCAGCAGACAAGTTGCAAGACAAACATCGGCGTCTCAGGAAGTCACCTTGGAAGGACACAAAGAACCCAAGCCCTCTCCACATCGGCTTCATTGGAAGTTTTGCACGCCTGTACAAAGGACCTGACACCCTCCTTCATGCCGCCGCTTTATGCCGACACCGTCTAAATTTTCAACTCACGTTCGTTGGCGCGGGCCGCTATCTTTCCGAAATGAAAGCTCTCGCGGCCAAGCTCGGCATCGCAGATCTCGTTGAGTTCCGCGGCGAGATTTCATCCGGACGCTCGATTTTTGATTTTCTGGATTCTATCGATCTGTTCGTCATGCCTTCTCGCGCCGAAGGTTTGCCCCGCGCCCTGGTCGAAGCAATGTCCCGTGGATGCCCGTGCATTGCAAGTGCTCTGGGAGGAATTCCTGAGCTTCTCGACGCCAGTGACTTGGTGCCTCCCGGTTCCGCTGAGACACTAGCAAAATTGATCCTGCAGGTCGCAAGCGATTCAAATCGTTTGCTCGCCATGAGCGCCCGCAACCTCGCCAAGGCCGCTCAGTTTAGTCCGCAAGTGCTAAACGAATCTCGGCGCGCGTTCCTTGAAGAGGTAAAGCACCGAGCATCGCCGAGTCCGCGCTAGACGTCACTCTTTGCGCGCCATCGCAATCAGGTTCATTCGAAAAGAATCCAATGTTTCGAACCGCTTCACAACCCGCTCGTACGCCCTTCCTAGCCCATGCAGCAAAGAGTTAAATTCCAACACCGACGAAGAGCCTTCTACTAGGCTGATCTGGATAGCAGGAGCACAAAATCCAGCATCGCGAAGCAGTTTACGAATTCGCCGCCGCGTATTAGCCCGATAATATGTGGGGAAAATATCGGTTGCTTGAAACTTTCTTACCCTGCAATTGAACCAGACGTGAAACCACTGTGGCGTTGCCCTCGCAACCGCCCCGTAGTAGTGAAGCAGATTGGTGGTAAAAAGCGCCAAACTGCCTCCGGGTTTCAACACTCGGTGAAACTCTCGGAGCGCGATTATGGGACTTTCCAGATGCTCTACAAGCCATCGCCCGTACACGACGTCAAAAGACGCATCGGTGAACGGCAATTCATTCACACTCCCACAAACTCGATAATCGAGAATCGAGTTCTCACGAACGCTTTCGAGTGTATCGAGACCGGCAACTTTATAACCGTAAGGGTAAGAGTTTTTTCCGGCCGAATATTTTCCGCTGCCGCATCCCGCATCTAACACTAGGTCGCCAGGGTGGACAATGTTCCTAAATCGTTGTTCAAAATATTCTTCTGGCGACAGCGAGCGAGTAACGCGATCGACATCACCGGCATTCGCAACGGGCGCAGCCTTCCGAGCAATTTGACTCATCTACAGTCCAGCTGCATGACCAACGCCGTGCTCCGGCGCATTCTCATCGTTTTTCTGCAACGGAATCGACTGCCTCGCCCCAGTACGCACCAGCGCCCGCAGCGCAAACTGGTTGTTAAATTGGGCCGTCGTAAAATCCGTAATCAGTCCGGCGCGAATCGCACTATAAATTCCCCGTATCCCATTCTCCAGCGTCTTCCAGCAGTCGAATCCCAGCCGCTCGTGAATTTTGTCAAACGTCACTCGGTAATTCCGCCGGTCCTCAGTCTGCACCGTTTCAATTTCCACCTGAGGAATCACTTGCGCCACCACGCACCCTAGTTCCGCGATCTGCAAATTCAACTCCGCCGCCCCCACGTTAAAAACTTCGCCGCTCACCGATCCCGCGGCAGCCTCCAGGCTCGCGATGCACGCCCTCGCCGCGTCCTGCACATGCAGCAACGGCCGCCACTGATCCCCGTTTATAACCGTGACGCTCCCCATAAATACCGCGCGCGCCACGAATAAATTGGCCACCAGATCGAACCGCATCCTCGGCGAAAGCCCAAACAGCGTGCTGAATCGCAAAATCGTCGGCGCGAACGTGGCAGTCTTGGCCCCGAGAAGAATCCCCTCCGAATCAATCTTGGTCTCCGAATACACCGACAGCGGATTCACTGCCGATTCTTCATTCACAAAAAAATCCGACGCTCCATACACGCTGCACGACGACGCAAAAATAAATCGCCGCACGCCGCATTCCCGCGCCACATTGGCAAGCATGCGCGTGGCCGCCCGGTTCACTTCCACCGCCAGCTCCTTGTTTTCGTCGCAAGCTGGGTCGCCAACAATTCCAGCCAGGTGAATCACTGCATCGCAACCCCGCATGCATCGCACCACCACGCCCACATCCCGCACATCCCCGCGTACCACTTCCAGATTCGGGTGACATCGCACTCCCTCCAGCGCCTGCTCTCCGAACATGAACGAATCCAGCACGCGTACGCGCCGCCCCGTTTCCAGCAATTGCCGCACCAGCACCGAACCCAAATACCCAGCGCCGCCCAACACTAAGACCCGGCGATTCGCTTCTCCATCCACCATCCTTTTAGCTCTCATTTATCCGGCAGCCCCCGTAGTCCACTTGGCCCATTTGGCCCATCTGGCATTGTCCTGTCCCTGCGCCCGCCAAATCACTTCACAAACTTTGTCAACGCTTTCATTCGTCAGCGAAGAATAAATCGGCAAACTCACCACTCCACCCGAAACCAAATCCGTCACCGGCAACGCCCGTCCGTCCCACATCCCGCCATAAAGTTTCTGCCGGTGCACCGGGGGCGAAAAATATTTCCGCGCTCCGATATTTTCAGCATGCAACCGTTCCACCAGCCAATCCCGCGAGTGGCCAAATTCTTTTTCGTTCACAATCACCGAAAAATCCTTATACGTCGAGCGTCCCCCTTCCGAAATCTCCTGAAATCGCAGCCCCGCAACATCCCGAAGCTTCCGCTCGTATCTCCGCCGAATTTCATTCCTCCGCTCGATCCGCGCATCCAGTCCCACCAAACCATGCAGCGCCATCGCCGCGTTTATCTCGCTCATACGCGCATTCACACCCAGAACTTCCGGGTCATAATTTCCCGCGTCTCCGTAATTCCGCGCCGCCCTTAATTTCTCTGCCAGCCCAGCATCGCGCGTCGCAACCAACCCGCCTTCGCCCGCAACCACCAGTTTCGTAGGCGAAAAACTGAACACTTCCGCCGTTCCGAATCCTCCAACGCGCCTTCCACCGACGCTGCTCCCAAACGCATGCGCCGCATCGAAAACCAGCGGAATCTCCAATTCCGCCGCAATTTCGTTCAATTTCTCCACCGCCGCAGGGTTTCCAAACAAATGCACCGCCACAATCCCCGCCGTTCGAATCGACACTTGCTCCCGCACCGCTTGCGGCGCAATACAAAATGTCTTTACATCGCAATCCGCAAACACCGGCGTCAATCCATTCCACACCACCGCGTGCGCGGTAGCATGAAACGTAAAACTCGGCAGAATTATTTCCCCACGCAAATCCAGAGCCTTCAAAACCAGCAGCAACCCCGCGGTACAACTCGAAACCGCCACGCAATGCGCGACGCCTAAATATTCGGCCGCGGCTTCTTCAAATTTCCTCACGTGCGCGCCATTCGTAAGTTGCTTGCTCGCTAAAATCCCGCGCACCTCTTCCAGAAACTCCGCGCCTGGCACTCCTTCCGGATCAACAATGGGCAGCAACTTAGAGAACGCCGGTGTATGCGCTCCGATTTCTGCCCTCACTCGATCCGCAATGCTCATCAATTTTCCTTGCCCGGCCGCTTTTTCTGCTCGCCGCGCACTTTCGCAGGCGCCCCAAAAACGATCGTGCCCAACGGAACGTTAGCTAACACCACCGCGCCCGCGCCCACGTAGCTGTATTTCTCCACCGTTAGATTCGGCGCGATGACCGCGCCCGTTCCCACATATGCAAATTCTTGGATGCGTACTCCACCCGTTAACGTGGCATTGGGAAATATATGGCAGCTTCTCTCCAGATAATTGTCATGATCCACCGACGCCGAAGTATTCACGCACACATTGTCCTCAATCGTCGTGCCGGGATTTACGGTCGCGCCAGCGAGAATAGTCACGCCCTCGCCCATCTTTACAAAACGCGAAACATGCGCGCTCGGATGCACCACGTTCACCGGCGTAAGCCCGGCGCGCCGCAGCTGCTGAAATTTTTCAAACCGCGCATAGTTATCGCCAATCGCGACTGCCACCCTCCCGCAATCCAATCCCTTCGCTGCCTCCGCCACGCCACCTTTAAGCGAAAACACCTTCACACCCAAAACTTCTGTGCCCCACTTTTTCTCGTCTTCGTCCAGAATCCCCACCACATCCCACTCACCGCTCGCCAACAACGCATCCACCGTCACTTTTCCGTGCCCACCGGCTCCCCACACCAGCACCTTTTTATTCCCCATGCAGCCGCTACCCTAAATCCTGAACGCGCACTCGCCCATCCTTGCCATAAACGCCTTCGCCCTGAAATAAAACCGGTATCGTGCGCGCCATAATTTCGCAATCGAGCCAAAACGAATAATGCTCCACATAAAAGATGTCCAGCTCCACTCGCTCCGCCCACGTCAGCAAGTTTCGCCCCTGTACTTGCGCCAATCCCGTCAAACCCGGCCGCATCGCCAGCCGCCGCGCCTGCTCCGCCGAATACTTCGACGCAATCTCAAAAAACGCCGGCCGTGGCCCAACGATGCTCATCTCCCCGCTAAGCACATTCCACAATTGCGGCAATTCATCGATACTCCACCGTCGCAAAAAATGTCCCACCCGCGTAATTCGCGGATCTTTCGACGACGTCTCAAAGCGATGTCCGCTTTCTCTCGCTCCGTGCACCATGGTCCGCAATTTCCATTGGTCGAAGCCTTCCCCGCGTAATCCCGCCACATGTAAACGAAAAAACACCGGCCCCCGCGATTCCAGCTTAATCGCCACCGCGCTAACGAACAGGACCGGAGCCACCACAGTCAGGCCAACAATTGCGAGCCCCACGTCCATAATCCTTTTAACGATCAGTTTCCATTCACTCCTCATAGGCCCGCCTAAGCACGCCCGAATTAACAGCAGGTATCGACGCCGCCAATCCTAAAATCAACGAAAACACCAGCGCATTCGCCGGAATATACAAATTAAAATCCGTCAAGCTGTGCAGCAGTATCGCCGCAATGCTCCCCAGACATCCCAGCGCCATTGCTCGCTCGAAACTCATTTCCGATGACGCCGCTTTCCGCGCCGCGCGCACCAGCAATGCCCCCGTCGACCAAAAAAATAACGCCGCCGCCGGAATCCCTAAATCGCTGGCCATTTCCAGGTAATCGTTATGCGCGTGGTTCACAAATCGTCCCAAAAACGTGGTCTGCACCCTGGTAAACGCCACGGGAAAAGTCCCCAGTCCACTCCCCAGCAATGGATGTCCGCCAATCAGTCGCGCCGTATCTTTCCATAACGACCAGCGACTCTCATCCGCGCTTGCATATTCCTCGCTGATAGTTCCAAAACGCCCCAGCGCCGGCCCCGCTCCCATCCACAAAACCAAAATTATCCCGCAGGCCATAATCCCCGCAGCGACCCACAATCCTGCTTTTCGCTGAAATCCAGAAAATGCCGCCATTACCGCCAGCGAAGCTACCGCCGAAATAATTCCCATGCGCGAAAACGAAAAAAACAATCCTGCCACCATCACCATAGCCGCCAACAGCCACAATCCAATCCGCGAAAGTTTTCTGGCTCCCAGCACCCTCTTGATTCGCGCGTTTCGTCCCGGCACAACTTTTCGTGGCAGCTTGGCATTCTCATACAACACCAGCGCCACGCCGAAGGGAATCACCATCTCCAGAAACCCCGCGAAGTGATTCCGGTTAACGTACGTTCCGGTCGCCTCTTCGAGGTTATATTTCTTCACGTATCCAAAGATCCTTTGCCAGCCAGTCAGATACTGCACGAGTCCGTAAAGCGCTTCGAACGTTCCGAGCGCCACCGACCATGTCACGATGCGTCGTCTACTCGCGCGATCCTGCCCCAAAATGCGCGCGAAAAAAAACACCGCTGCACAGCAAACCACAAGAATTAAATGGATCCGCGTGTTGTAAGGAGCGATACTTAAACTGGAAAAAGAGTGGCTATCACTGGATAGGGTCGCGCCCAACACTGGATTGTCCGGCCGCAGCAACCGTAATAACCCGCCAGGCAGCGGAACCGACTGAAATATCACCAAACCAATTAAAGCAGCGGGAACCACTGCGGTCCGCCAAGTACCCGCCCATTCAAAATCTTTACTTCCAACAAGCACGGCCAAAACCGCGCCCAACAACACCATCTCCACCACCGCAAAAGAAATCGGCTCCGTCCCGCCAAACGCCAGTACCGCCGCCGTAACGCAAAAAATGAGCGAAGCCTCGGCAATCTTCAGCACTCGCCCACTCTCCCAACCCGGAAAATCATGCTTCTCTACTTTTCGGATTCCTCTACTTCTTGGTGATAGCCCGAATAGTAGTAATCGTTCCTCACATCCGCAAAATTAATCGTCGCTCCGATCACGTGCGATCCCGCATCCACCGCCGACAAATACGCCCGTTGTACCAGTTCGCGCGGTGTCGTCCCGCCGCCCACAACCAGAATCACGCCATCCACCAGGGTCGCCAGAATTCGGCTATCCGACAAATTCAGCAGCGGCGGCGAATCCAGCACCACGAATTTATATTCCTTCGACGCCTCGCGAATTAAGCTGCGCATATATTCCGAAGAAAGCAGGTCAGCGGGGTTTGGCGGCACCGGCCCGCAGAAAAGCACGGAAACACCGATGGGCGCGGCTTGCCATATCAGGCTTCGCCAATCGGAATCTCCGGTGAGATAGTTCACCAGTCCCGTCGATCTCGAAACTTGAAAAAATTTCTGCAAACTCGGCCTTCGTAGATCCGCGTCAATCAACAAAACCAAGTCGCCCAGTTGTGCCAGCGAGGCCGCCAGGTTCGCCGCCACCGTAGTTTTTCCTTCACCCTGTTGCGCGCTGGTCACCAGCAGCGTCGCGGGCGGACGCTTCGCCGTCGACAACAGCACCGATGTTCGTAATCCGTGGAACGCTTCCGCCAATGCCCCGTTCTGATGATGCCCACCGGTGTCCTGCGCTTCGATGTGGTTCCAAGGATGCGCCAACCGCGTGCCGTTCTTCGATCCGTTATTTCCGTTGCCGCCGTTATGTCCGTTTGTTCCGTTGATTTTCTCAGCGTCCAGCGTCGGTGCACTGGTCTGGAATCCGTGCAGCCGCCTCGGAGTGGCCGACAACTCCATCGCTGGCACTGCGCCAAGTGAAGGTATTTGCAGAAATCTCTCAATGTCCTCGGAACTTTTCAGCGTGTTATCCAGATGCTCCTGCAAAAACGCCGCCGCAATTCCCAGGCACATCCCCACAATCAACGTGATTGATAAATCCAATAAAATGCGAGGCCGTGCAAATTTTTTTGGCGGGTACGCCGGATCCACCACACGAATATTAGTCGCCTTCAAACTGCTCGACACTCCCGTCTCTTTCAGTTTTTCCAGTAGCCCAACGTACAACTGCTTATTTGTATCCGCCTCGCGCTTCAGAATATTGTATTGCACCGATTTTCCGGCAATATCGTTGGCCTCCCGCTCCTGCTCCATGAACGCCTTCTGCAACATCTCTTCGTGGCTCACCGCCGCTTTATAATCGTTCGCAATGCCGCCTGCCGCTCGCGCGCGCTCGGCTTCCAGCATCGCCTTGCTTTCATCGATCTGGCTCTGCAATTCCTTCACCCGCGGATAACTCGGATTAAAATTCGCGCTGAGCCGTGACTGTTCTCGCTGCAAATCCGACAGCCTCGCCGTCAAATCCTGTATCAACTTGTTATCAAAAACTCCCGGTAACTCCGCGTAATTTCTTTCTTCCAACAAGCGGTATAAAGATTCTTTGGCATACCTGTCCGCCTGCGCCTTCGTCAATTCCTGCTGCAACTCGCGCAGCCGCTGCACCACGATATTTTCACTGGTGCCTTTTTCCGTCTCCAGAAAAAGCAATCCGTTTCCCCGCCCATATTTCTGCAGTTCGTCTTCCGATTTCTCGAGCTTTGCCTTCATTCCCAGCAATTGCTGCGATAGCCAGTCCGATGCTTTCTGCGCCGCTTGCCATCGCGCTTCCAGATTTGCATCGATGTATGCCGATGTCAGCGTATTCACCACCTGTGCGGCAATGTTCGGATCGTTCGATTCGAACGTCACCTCGATTAGCCGGCTGCGCTTTACCGGCTCGACCGTCAGTCGCTCTTCGAAATTTTTCAATACTTCTTCTGGAACGGTCTTGTCCGCTGCCGAACTGATCCCAAACTCCGCGTGCCTCACTGGCTCTGGTGCGGGCTTCTCCCGCGCAATCTGCCAACTCCCGCTGCGCCGCGTAAATTCCGGCAATTTCTCCAGCCCCAGTTGTGTAATCACCCGCCGCGCCAGATTTTCGCTTTTTAAAATGCGGTTCTGCGTTTCAATGTACGCATCCGAAACGCCCTCAATCTGAAACAGCTCCTGCAGCGTCGGCACATCCGGATTTTCTTTCTGAATTTCAATCAGTGCCCGCGCCTCATACACCGGTTTCCCGCGAAATGTCGCAAACAGCCCAATCATCAAAACTACGAGCAACGCCACCACCACCGTCGCATAACGCTTCTGAATTACCCGCCAGTATTCCAACAGATCCGGAACCGCCTCGCGGTCTTCCACCGGATAAGCGCCCGCGCCATGATTCACGCGTTCCAGCGCATTCTGTCGCGGCTCGTAAAGTTGCAATCTGTTTCGTTCGTCCATATTTTTACGGGTGAAAAATAGCTACCCCGCTCGCGGTATTGATAATCGCATCCGTACTTCTGAAAAGCACCGTCTTCCCCGTGCTGCTTGGCACAAACACAATATCCGCAGCCTGCAAATTCATGTCCGGCGCTTTTCCATCCAGAATCTTTCCCAGTTCTACCGGTATCTCCGAACGCTTGCCGCTGCCTTCATCGGTCCTGATTATCCGCGTGTGGCCCTTCGACGAGGTGTTCGACAATCCTTCCGCCAGCGCGATCGCTTTCAGCAGCGACATTTGTTCATTCCCTTTCACCGTGAAGCCCCCGGGCTTTCTCACCGCTCCCACCACGTATACAATTCCTGCCCGCGTCACCTTAACTATGTCGCCCGCATAGATCGGCACATTTAAGCCCGGGTCGCGTGAATTCAACAAATGCCGCAAATTGATCGCTAGCGTGTCGCCCTGCTGCCGGTGTGTGCTACTCACATCCTTTGTTCCGGCAGTCGACGCCATCGCATTATTTTTCAGCGCGACATCTTTTCCGCTATCGTCAGGCTCTCGCCCGGTTTTAATTCCTTCTGTATCCTTGCCGCTCGTCTCCGAGGTTCCCGATTGCGTTGTTTGCGCGCCGTCATCTTGACCGCGGTTATATCCCGCGTTCCTCATCACCAACACTTCGTCGCCCGCATCAGGCGCCAATCCTTGCGCCATGGAAAGCATCTCCAGCAGCGTCTTCGAGCCGCGCACCTGAAAAACTCCCGGCTTGTTCACCTCTCCGATCACCGAAACCGGATGACTCTCAATCCCGGTCACCATCACGCTCACGTGCGGATCCTTCAAAAATTCCCGCAACCTCGCCGCCAGCGTATTCTCCAGCTCCCGCGCCGTCAATCGCACTACGTGTATGCCCCCCAGCAGCGGCAGCGATACCTCGCCATTTTCTGAAACCCGCACGGTGCGATTCAGTTCCGGCGCCTCAAAAATATTTATATCCAACAAATCCTGCGGCCCGATGCGGTAATCTCCGGTTTGCCGTTCTCGTGTTTCGGCAAACTGCCCCCGCAACTTTTCCAGCTTCCGGTTGTAATCTTCAGTGGACTCCGCTGTCGCTGCACTTTCCTCCGCGCCCTGCGATTTCGCCGTAGCTTGATAATCCTGCGCGCGCAAATCGACCGAAGGCAGCACGCCGCCGCCAAGAAAAATGCCGAGCGTCAACAGCCTCGCAGTTTTAACCAATCTGAATTGCCTCGCCCTCACACCCAGTCCCGTTATGCCCCGCTGACAAACGCCAAAAGTCCAAGCTAGCTTATAAATTCAATGTCGCATTCCTATGCACCGCCCCTGGGCAGGGCGCTTTACGCTATTGTTAGTCAAATCCTACACCAGCCCCACTTGTATTTCAGCGTTTTCCCGAGCCCGCGAATGGCAGGTCGCAAAACCATCCCGTCGCAAACTCGAGCCGCGGTCGCTGGTCCACTCAAGGTTCGCACCCATTTCTATAGATGCGGGTTTTAGCGTAAACTGTCCCCTATTAATCCGCTGGTGGGCGTAGCTCAGCTGGTAGAGCGTCGGTCTGTGGCACCGAATGTCGCGGGTTCGATCCCCGTCGCCCACCCCAGATCTCTTTGACTCCGTTTTAAATTTAGTCAAATATCCCTATTCCACCCGACAATACTAGGAAGGACGTACCAGTGACGCCCTGCCTGCATCCACGTAACCTACGCAAATGGATCCGAATCCGCCTTCTGTCCCGGACAAGCCCCGTCTCCCATCCGACATTCAATCCGCCATGGACCAGCACGGCCAGGTGTTGCGGATCTCTTACATGGAGATTGCCTCCGGCATAAATCGGCTCCTGCGTCAGGGAATTCCCAAGGAAGTCATCGCCCAGGTTTTAAATCAGACCGTCGAAGCCCTCGCCAAGGAATCGCCACGCGCTCCACGCGCAAACTCGAACCCACCCGCACGCCCGTAATTCCGTGACGCGCCGACTCAAGCCAGAGTAAAATTCTCGCTTGGCTCCAGCTGCAGCTGCGTTTTCTACCTCGCCCTGAATCGAGAGCATCCGTAACTATGCGATTTAGCGTCATCATGCCCGTTTTCAATCGCCCCCAATATATGCACCGGGAAGCTATTGGCTCCGTGTTGGCCCAAACCTTCACAGATTATGAGCTGATCGTCGTCGATGACGGTTCAACCGACGACACTCAAGCCGTCCTCACCTCCTACGGTTCACAATTGAAAGTTTTGCGTCAACCTAATTCGGGCGCGGAAACCGCGAGACACAATGGCGCGCGTCATGCCCAGGGCGAATACATTGTCTTCCTGGATAGCGATGACCTGCTCTGCTCCGGCGCCCTGGAAGCCTACGATCATGTGATCAAGGAGTGCTCGTCTCCTCCGTTAATCATCGGTTCATGGGTCGAATTTGAGGATGGCTCGCCACTGCCGCCGCAAGTCAACACCAAACCCGGCCATGTCGAAGTTTCCGTCTACAAAGATTTTTTGTCCCGCGACATCCACATGGGTTTATCCAATAGCCTCATTGTTATTCGCAAATCTACCTTGGAAAAACTCGGAGGCCCGCAAAGAACCGCGCCGAATTTACTTCTCGATGATTTCCACATTTGCCTCCAGACCGGAACAGAAGGCCCCTGTGTTGTAGTTCGCAAGCCCATCACTCTGGCCTATCGTCGTCACCCCAGTAATGCCCACCAGAATCCCGCGGGAAACGTCAAAGCTATCCTGTCACTGGTCCAGTATGAACAACGCGGTGGTTATCCCGGCGGTAAAACCCGTCGTAAAGAGCGTTACTTATGGATCGGCAGCATTTGTCTGCACTGGATCCGGAAATGGTTGAAAGCACGGCAGCTCAAATTCATCTACCCCTTGGTGCTCCACGCATCTCCCATGCTGGGCGTCGCCAGCGTAAAAAAAATTGGCAAGTACATGGGAATATCCCCAAGCCAACCGCTACTCGTTTTAAACGGAAAAATCGCTGGCTGATTACTCAGATCGCGAAATGAAACAATTTGTTAGCGGCCCGATTCTGTTGCTTTCTTGCAACAAAGTTGCCCAGATGAATCTACTAAACCAAGCAAATTTTCCGCAGTAGTACTCTTTTGAGCGGCTCAACCAGCATTCTTCCCTAGACCCATATTAACTACTATGGTATAATACTGCTTATGTATACAATAAAAGCGTGTATTTGCAAGTTAGATATCGAAAGACCTCTGCGCTACTTCACAAAGGTACGCTCTTTAATAGCAACGTCGGAGATTTTAGAATGACCACTCCTGGGCAAGCAGCGAATACAAAAATTTCTCTCCCAACTCCCTCAGACTCCGCCTCCCAAGTTGCCGCCGATGATTCTCATTCGAGCCATCACGCCCTTCATTCCTTGACGACAGACCCCTCCAGTCCTGCGGAGGTTCTCGAACCCCCTGCCCCGCCACTCCCTGATCCAGCCGATCTCGCTTCTACCGAAAGAACTCGCGCCGCTTTGCTCAGTCTCGACGAGTCGCCCTGCGACACTCTTGCTCTCGCCGCATTGTGGGACGAAAATCGCCCCTCCATCGAACATGAATTGCACCGCCACTTTCATTCCGATTCGAATTCCCCACTACTTCAACAATTGCTCCCACGCTTGGTCTGGCACGCCAGATTTTTCTGCGATGAGTTTGACGACCCCAAAGCCTGGGTCGCCCGATGCGCCAATCTCGAAGCCCGCCGCTTGGCTCTGCAGCTGATTGAAAATCGATAGATTCGAATCGATCGCCCGCAAAAATCCCAATCTGCGCGAATTTATTCTGGCGGTCTAAATAACCCATCTTCGGATTCGCGTTCGATCCATGCATCCCCGCTCATTTCTCCGCACATTCTTCACCTCAAACTAATTATCATGTTTCCTATGCAGATTCGTTGCCGTGCCTTGCTATTCGATATGGACGGCGTCTTAGTCGATTCCACCCCTGCTGTGGCCCGAGTATGGACAACCTGGGCCAACAGGTTTGGTCTCAATCCCGCCGAGGTCGTGCGCCAAGCCCACGGCAGGCCTAGCATCGCAACGATCCGCGAGCTGTTACCCTCGGCCGATCATGGCGCTGAGAATCAAATCATCGAAAGAGCCGAGATCGAGGATATTGAGGATGTCATCGCGCTGCCAGGCACCATCGAACTTCTGAGCGCGTTCCCGGTTGATCGCTATGCGGTCGTAACCTCAGCAAGTCGCGATCTGGCGGTCGTGCGCCTGCGCGCCGCTGGATTCGCCATTCCCAAACATCTGGTCACTTCCAGCGATATCCAGCGCGGAAAACCAGATCCGGAACCGTACTTGCGGGGAGCTCAGATCCTTGGTCTCTCGCCTGCCGACTGCATCGTAATCGAAGACGCTCCGGCCGGAATTCTGTCCGGTAAAACTGCCGGCTCGCGCGTGATCGCCTTGCGCACCACTACTCCCGATTCCGCCTTGCGCGCCTCGGGCGCCGATTGGATGGTTACCGATTGCAGTGAAATATCCGTGCAACCCATCAACGCAGACGAAGACTTGGTCTTGGAATTGCCTTAGGCAAAATTAAATCACCACGCTCCACTCAAACGAGTTGCATCCCAGCCCGCACTTCTCCAAACCGCTAGTAATCTTCAACGCAATTCCATACCACACAGCTTCCTCCATCGGTCACCGCGCAGTTTAAGATGTACATGCCGCAGAGAATAACTCTTTCAACTCTCGAGGCGATCCGGCCTCCGCAAGCCCAGGCCAATTAAAAAGGTGCATCGCATGGGAACCTCGACGCAAACTCTACCGCCGCAGCCAAGCGCATCGGAAGCCGTGCCCGCGCTACCAGCCGTGCCCGTCGCACCAGCTTCACCACAAGCGCCACGGGTAATCCACACCGCCCAGCTCATCACCGCTATGGTTAAATCCCATGGCCACGTCAGCGATCTCATTTTCTCTCCCGGCCGCGCCCCGCAAATTGAAATGAACGGCCAATTGGTGGAGTTGAAGTACAAAGGCCTCGAGATGCTCACTCCACAGGACACCATGAGCGTCGCCAATGACATCATGAGCAAAAACGAAACAGCCCAGCGCAAACTGGAACAAGACGGCTCCGCGGACCTTTCCTACGGCGTATCCGGCGTGGCCCGCTTCCGCGTGAATATTTTTCGCCAGCGCGGCAGTTGCGCCATCGTGATGCGCGTCATACCCGACAAGATTCCTAACTTCGAAGAATTGAACCTGCCCAAGACCCTCGAGGAAATAGTTGATATCCGGAATGGCATCGTATTGGTCACCGGTCCCACTGGTTCCGGCAAATCTTCCACACTCGCTGCCATCCTCGACAAAATGAATGAGCAGAAAGCCTTTCACATCCTCACTATTGAAGATCCCATCGAATTCTTGCATCGCCATAAAAAATGCACTATTCACCAGCGTGAATTACATACTGACACTCCGACCTTTTCTCTGGCTTTGCGCGCCGCCCTGCGTCAAGCGCCCAAAGTCATCCTCGTCGGCGAAATGCGCGACCGCGAAACCATTGAGATCGCTCTGGAAGCTTCCGAAACCGGCCACTTGGTGATGTCCACTCTACACACCATCGACGCCTCCAAAACCGTCGAGCGCATTGTTGGCGTTTTTCCTCTCTCTGATCAGCAAGCCATTCGCACCCGTCTGGGCAAGGCTTTTCGCTTCATCGTTTCGCAACGCTTGCTCCCCAAGAAAGACGGCAAAGGTCGCATCGCCGCGATCGAGATTCTTAAATCCACCATGCGCACTCGCGATTACGTGGAAAAAGGCGAGACCGAAGGCAAGTCCCTCCTCGACGCCATGCGTGACGGTGACACCGAGGGAATGCAACACTTCGACGGCGAAATCGAAAAGTTGATCCGCAACGGCATTGTCGATTTCGAGGTCGCGCTCACCTATTCCTCAAACGCCGGAAATTTGCGCCTGGAGCTAGCCGACTACCTGGAAGGCGCCGCTGCCAAGAAAAAACCGGCAACCGAAATAGAAATCGAACGCTAGCCCATCGCCTCCGCTGTCGGCGCAGAGGCAAAATCTTCGGTGGATTGATCGCATTGCGATCTTACGTTTAGGAACGACTTTCTCGCCAGGCTGCCCTGCAGCAGCAATCCCTTCGAACCCGCGCATTAAATAAGCTATGCTATCCGCGCGTGCCTCCCTGCCTCGTGCTGAATACATTCCTCGCCAAAAATCTCTTTTCCTTCGTATTCCTCATTCATCCTCTGTGGAGAGTCGCGATCTTTACGCTGCTATTTCTCACCCTGGCCCTTCTGGCTAGCCGCCCAGCCGAGCAAATTTTTACCCGCCTGGAATCACTCTTTGCCCAATTCGCAAAACGCCGCAATCTCATCACCCTCGGTATATTTTTCGGCGTCATCGCCATTCGACTCGCCGTCCTTCCACTCCTTCACGTCCCCGTCCCTGGAATCCACGATGAATACAGCTACCTGTTGATGGGGGATACCTTCGCTCACGGACGCCTCGCCAATCCGCCCCACCCCCTGTGGTTCAGCTTTGAGACTTTCCACGTAAACTGGTTTCCCACCTACTCCTCAATTTATCCGCCCGCGCAAGGCGCCATCCTCGCCATCGGTCAATTGCTCGGCAATCCATGGGTCGGCGTCCTGCTCAGCACCGCAGCCATGTGCTCCGCTATCGCCTGGATGTTGCAAGTCTGGATGCCCCCACGCTGGGCTTTGCTCGGTGGCCTCCTCGCCTCTACAAAATTCGGCGTCGCCAGTTATTGGATGAACAGCTACTGGGGAGGAGCCGCAGCTGCCATCGGCGGCGCGCTTGTCTTGGGCGCGATCGGTCGCATCTCTAAACGTGCCACCGCGTGGTACGGCATCGTATTGGGTTTGGGCGTCGCGATCCTCGCCAACAGCCGCCCCTACGAAGGCCTGTTGTTCTGCATTCCCGCCGCCTGGTTCATCTGGTGGCTCGCTACAGAAAAGAAAACCGGCTCAACACACAACCCCGCCTTCGCATCCGCGCATGCAAAAGCAAAAGTTCTAGCCTCCGCGCTCATCGTGTTGCTCGCGACCGCCGCCTTCATGGGTTATTACAACTGGCGCTTGACCGGAAATGCGTTGCTCATGCCCCATGCACTCAGGACCCGCACCTACCATTCTTCCGCACTGTTCTTGTGGGAACGCGCCAGCCTGCCGTTGCAATACAACAATCCGCAATTTGAAAAGTTCTACAACGGCTGGGAGCGCGAAAATTACCGTCGCACCTGGCAAGACGTTTGGCGCGTCTCTAAAGAAAAAATCAATCGCGGTGGTCACACATTTTTCTGGTGGGGCGTCATCCTTCTCGCGCCCGGAACGCCATTCGTGTTGCGTGACAAGAAAATGCGTTTACTGCTCGCCACTATTTTTATTGGCGCCTTGGGAGTCTTCGCGGTGATTTGGTCATTCGCACACTATGCCGCGCCATTCACCTGCGCAATTGTCGCCCTGCTCGTGGAGTCCATTCGTCACCTTCGCACCATGACCGTCGCGGCCTTCCCGCTCGGCCGCTGGCTCTCCCGCGCGGCCATCCTCCTGCTCCTCATCGAAACCATCTCCTACCCGATTCGCCATCAGTGTGACCCTCTTGCCTGGACATGCCAAGGTGACCCCAGCAGAACCGCGATACAAACCCGTCTTTCGCTCGAGCCGGGTAAGCACCTCATCATCGTCCGCTACGAACCAGATCACAACATTCACGACGAATGGGTCTACAACGGCGCTGACATCGACACCGCCAAAGTCCTGTGGGCTCGCGAGCTCGACGCTTCCCAGAATGCCAAGCTTCTCGGCTATTTCAAAGACCGTACCGCCTGGCTCGTTGAACCCGACGTCGACAACACCGAACTAATTCCCTACTCCCAGCCCGAATCGTCCGCCGAGAATCGCTGAACAGCCGCCATCGACTCGCCCGCTCTCTCACCGTGTCCGATGACTTCTGCTTTGTATTTCCCCTCGCCGCCATTATTATGACCACGGTCGCGAAACCACCGGACGAAACAGCTTGCCTAATATTCCCGATGCCCCGCCCAGCTCACAAGCCCGTGTAGTCATCCCTGTTTCGCCCCTGAGCAAACTCTCCCCTGGAAAATTATTGCAAGTCCTCGGCGTTTGGTTCGGCATCGCCGCCGCCGTTGGCAACACCATCGCCGCCGGAATCGTTCGCACCCCCGGCGTCATTGCCACAATCCTGCCAAATCCCTGGTTTTTTCTCGGCGTGTGGGTTATCGGCGGACTCTACGCCTTGTTCGGCGCATCCTCCATGGCAGAGCTAGGCGCAGCCATTCCTCGCAGCGGCGGCCAATATAATTTCTCGCGCCGCGCCATCGGCGATTACGCCGGCTTCATCGTCGGTTGGAGCGATTGGCTTTCCAGTTGCGGCACGCTTGCCGCCGTCGCCATCGTCATCGGTGAATACAGCGGAAAACTAATCCCTGCACTTGATCGCGGCGACAAAACCATAAAAACCATCGCCGTCTCCGTAATTGTCGGATTCGGCATTCTCCAATGGCGTGGCGTGCGCTGGGGCAGTCGCGCGCAATTACTGACCTCCGCGATGAAGACCGCCGCGTTCGTGATCCTGGTTATCGCCTGCTTCGCGCTAGGTGGAAATGCCCATCACGCCTCTATCGCAGCGGAATCCGCAACCAAGCTGACTCTTTCCTCAGGCTGGCTCCTCGCCGTCGCACTAATGCTCGGACTCCAGGAAGTTTTCTACACCATCGACGGTTGGGATGGCGTGGTTTATTTCGGCGAAGAAGTTTGCGACCCCGGTAAAGACGTCCCCCGCGCCATTTTTGGCAGTGTCTTCTCCATCATGGGCATTTATCTGCTGCTCAATGCCGCTGTTCTTTATGTGCTGCCCATGAACGAAATTGCCGGAAATAATTTCTCCTTGGGTACCGCGGCCGAACGCATTTTTGGCCATTACGGCGACCCCATTATCCGCTCCATCATGGTCGTCTCTCTTCTCAGCTGCATCAACGCCGTCCAGCTGTTCTGCTCCCGCATCTTGTACGCCATGAGCGCCGACGGCTTGTTCTTCCGCAGCTTCGCCCGCGTCAACAAGGGCGGCACGCCAGAACTTGCTCTCCTTCTTAGCACCGTCACCGCCGTGCTCTTCGTCCTCGGTTCCTTCGAACGCGTCATCGCCATGCTCTCGTTTTTCTTCGTGGCCAACTACACCCTCACTTATATTTCCGTCTTCGTGCTCCGCAAGAAAGAACCTCAAATGCCTAGACCTTACCGCGCCTGGGGCTACCCCTGGACCACCGCCATCGCATTAATCGGCTCAGTATTATTTCTGGTGGGATCGATACTCACAGATCGCGATAACGCACCGCTCGCACTAGGAATGTTGGTCCTGAGTTATCCGGTTTATCGCGTCTTAAAATGGGGAGCAGTTCGCGCCACCGCAATTTAATTTCAGCTTCGCGCCCTGCTCGCAATCTCCGCCGGTGCGCTACCAGACGGCGCTTCTCGACAAAATGAAGTGTCGCAAATTTTAATTCGAAACTTTCTCCGCAATCGACTTCGCCTGCAGGAAATGCAACAAATAATCTTTTCCGCCGGTCTTTGAATCCGTCCCCGACATATTAAATCCGCCAAATGGATGCGCCCCCACCATCGCGCCGGTGCATTTGCGGTTCAAATAAAGATTCCCCACGTGAAACGTTTCTTCCGCCTTCTCAATTTTTTCTGGATTCCGCGAATATACTGCCCCCGTCAACCCAAACTCCGTATCATTTGCAATTTCCAACGCCTGCTCAAAATCCCGCGCTTTAATCACCGCCAACACCGGTCCAAATATTTCCTCCTGGGCAACCCGCGCCTTCGGCGAGACATTCGCGATAATCGTCGGCTGGATAAAATATCCATCCCCAGGCGCGCGTCCGCCTCCGAGCACCACTTTTCCTTCTCTCTTCCCGACGTCGATATATCCCAGAATCCCTTCCATCGCCATGCTGCTCACCACCGGCCCCATATAATTCCCGGGATCCTCACTCGGCCCGACGGTAATTTTCTTGGCGCGGTCCACTAACTTCTCCACAAAGTTGTCGTAAATTTTCTCCGACACAATCGCACGCGAACACGCCGAACATTTCTGTCCTTGGTAGCCAAACGCCGCCGCCGCAACGCCCTCCACCGCTGCGTCAATATCCGCTTCCTCATCCACAATCGTCGCGTCCTTGCCACCCATCTCCAAAACCGCCCGCTTGATCCATATCTGCCCCGGAACTTTCTTCCCGGCCGCTTCACTGATCAGCAATCCAACTTCCTTCGATCCCGTAAACGCGATGAACCGCGTCTTCGGATGCCTCACCAGCGCGTCACCAACAATCTCGCCCGGCCCCGTAAGAAAATTCAAAGCCTCTTTGGGAATTCCCGCCTCATAAAGAATTTCTACAACTTTCGCGGCCACCGTCGGCGATTCTTCCGAAGGTTTCAAAATCACCGTGTTCCCGGTCACCAGCGAAGCCACTGTCATCCCCGCCGCGATCGCAGCCGGAAAATTCCACGGCGGAATCACCACCCCCACTCCCAGCGGAATGTAAACCAGGTAATTCTTTTCGCCGGTCATCGGCGTGACCGGATGCTGCCCGGCAAACCTCAGCATCTCGCGCCCGTAAAATTCAAGAAAATCGATCGTTTCCGCCGTATCTGCGTCCGCCTCAATCCACGACTTGCCTACTTCGGCGCAAATCAACGCCGAAATTTCAAATTTGCGCTCGCGGATAATTTCCGCGGCGCGGAATACCATCTCAACGCGCTTTTCCGCTGGCACCCGCTTCCACGTTTCGAACGCCTTAGCCGAAGCTTCCACGGCCTGGTTCGCATGTTCCGCCGTCGCCGTCTGAAACACTCCAATCACCTGCTTCGGGTGCGAAGGATTAGTCGAAGTCATCTTCGCCGTGGTAATAATCTTCTCCCCGTCGATATACATCGGATATTCGCGCCCAAACTCCCCCTCCACCTTCTTCAGCGCCGCGCGCATCGCCCGCTTATTTTCTGGCTTGGAAAAATCCACAAACGGCTCGTTAGTGAACTCTGAGACGTGCCCTCTCGTTTCGGCAGTAGCCATACGAAAGATCTCCTCGCGTTTCAACCATCCATTCTACTGTGTTGGGAAACTACCGGACAACCGCACACGGTCACAAAGTTTTTGCTGGTTAGCTATGGAATGAAGTTCTAGCGGCGAAAGAGAGAGAAAATCCAGAATATCAGCGACAGCCCAATACTCAAAAGCAGGCAGGTAATGATGGGAAAATAAAAAGTGCTATGTTCACCGCGATGAACTATATCGCCAGGCAAACGTCCCAACCGCAAAGGCAACCGTCCGCTGAAGTACAAAAAAGCCCCAACCACCACCGCAATCCCGCCAAAGAGTAAAAGTCCTCGTCCGAGTTCACGCAGCGGATCCATATTTACAAAGTCTACGCCAAGGCCCCCGCAAGCAATACCATGGCCGCTGGAGAACCTTTGGTAGTAGATGCACTAGACTAAAGTCCTACCGCATCTAGTAAATCCAACTAAATCAACTCATGCCCCGCAAAAAAATACCCAATTTCAAATGCCGCCGTGTCCGGAGCATCCGACCCGTGCGTACAATTATTTCCAATGCTCGTGCCCAGATCATGCCGAATAGTTCCCGGCGCCGCCTTCTTCGGATCAGTCGCGCCCATGGCATCCCGCCATCTCGTAATGGCTCCGTCAGTTTCCAGAACCATCGCCACAATCTTCCCCGAACTCATAAAATCCGTCAGCTCCCCAAAAAACGGCCGCTCCTTATGCACCGCGTAAAATCCCCCGGCCTCTTCCTTCGTCAGGCGCATCGTTTTAACCGCCACGATTTTGAATCCCGCCTTCTGAATGCGCGAAAGTATTTCACCCTGCTGCCCTTTACCAACCGCGTCGGGCTTGATAATCGCAAATGTGCGTTCCAGTGCCACGAAATTCCTCCAAGTTACAAAATTGAAATTTGCTGTGTATCGTTACTTCAGTGCGGCCGCAACCGTTGAACCCAGGTCTGCCGGAGTTTCCACGCAGCGAATTCCCGCAGCGCTCATTGCCGCGTACTTATCCTTCGCCGTGCCCTGCCCGCCGCTGATAATCGCGCCTGCATGTCCCATGCGCCTTCCAGGCGGCGCGGTTTGTCCCGCGATGAATCCGACAACCGGCTTCTTCACATTCGTTTTGATCCATTGCGCCGCACGCTCTTCCGCATCGCCGCCAATTTCCCCGATCATGATAATCGCGTGCGTGTCCGCATCTTCATTGAACAGCCGAATCGCATCCAAAAATGTCGTCCCGATAATCGGATCGCCACCAATCCCGATGCATGTCGACTGCCCGATTCCCAATCTCGTCAGCTGATCTACCGCCTCATACGTCAAAGTTCCGCTGCGGCTCACAACTCCCACATGCCCTTGCTTGTGAATGCGTCCTGGCATAATCCCGATTTTGCATTTCCCTGGCGAAATCACTCCCGGGCAGTTCGGCCCAATCAGCCGCGTCTCTTTAAAATTCACCACCGCCGCCACACGCACCATGTCCAGCACCGGAATTCCTTCAGTAATACAAATCACCAATGGAATTTCCGCATCCGCCGCTTCCAGAATCGCGTCCGCAGCAAATGGTGGCGGCACAAAAATCACCGACGCATTCGCGCCTGTCTCTTTCACCGCATCGCGAACCGTATTAAAAACGGGCCGCTCCAGATGCTTCGTCCCGCCCTTCCCCGGTGTCACGCCGCCTACCACCACGGTTCCGTACTCAATCATCTGCTGCGCGTGAAACGTCCCCTCGCGCCCGGTGAAGCCTTGCACCAGCAAACGCGTCTTCTCGTCAACCAGTACGCTCATCGAGCACCCGCCGCCAGCGCCACGACCTTCTGTGCTCCATCCTTCATTCCATCCGCAATCGTAAAATTCAATTTACTATCGCGCAGAATTTTTTGCCCCAACTCCACGTTGGTCCCTTCCATCCTCACCACCACCGGCACTTTTAATTGCAGATCCTTTGCCGCTGCCACCACCCCGCTAGCCAATACATCGCAACGCAAAATTCCTCCAAAAATATTTATGAACACCGCCTTGACCGCGGGATCAGCCATCAAAATTCCAAACGCATTCTTCACCTGATCCGCCGACGCGCCGCCGCCTACATCCAGAAAATTCGCAGGCGACCCGCCCGCGTATTTGATGATGTCCATCGTCGCCATGGCCAATCCCGCGCCATTCACCATGCACGCCACGCTGCCGTCAAGCTTGATGTAATTCAAACCGTACTTCGAAGCTTCCACTTCCAGCGGATCCTCTTCATCCAGATCCCTCAGCTCACGCAATTCCTTGTGCCGAAACAGCGCATTGTCATCGATGGTCATTTTCGCGTCCAGCGCCACCAGCTTGCTGTCGCCCGTCAACACACACGGATTAATTTCCAGCATCGATGCATCCGTATCGATGAAAGCTCTATACAGCGCCAACAAAAACGGCACCGCATTATTCACCGCCTCTATCGGCAAGCCCAATCCAAACGCCAATTTCCGCGCTTGATACGGCTGCAGCCCCACCACCGGCTGAATGACCTCGCGCAAAATCGCCTCGGGATTATCTTTAGCCACCTCTTCGATTTCCATCCCGCCCGCCGTGCTCGCCATGAAAATAATTTTCCCGGTCGCACGATCGACCAGCAAACTCAGGTACAGCTCGCGCTTGATGTCCAATCCTTCTTCGATTAACAACCGCTTCACAATCCGTCCGCCCGGCCCAGTCTGCGCCGTAATCAAGTTCATCCCTAAAATTTGGCTCGCAATTTCCGCCGCTTCATCGGCCGAGCGTGCCAACTTCACGCCCCCGCCTTTGCCGCGTCCGCCGGCGTGTATTTGCGCCTTCACCACTACGATATTTGACTTCAGGCGCTGCGCCGTTCCACGCGCTTCTTCCTTGCGATAAGCCACTTCCCCGCGCGGTATCGCCACTCCATAACGCGCCAGAATAGCCTTCGCTTGATACTCGTGAATCTTCATCAATATCCCATCAGTGATAGAATTTTGCGTTCGTGAAACAGTAAAGTTTAACCGGAAGGCTGAGACGGAGCAAGGACACCATGGCGCCTTCGCTTTTGCAGCGCGTCGAAAACGGAAAAATTTTGTCGCGCACGCAAGCCGAAGAGGCCATGGAAGAAATTCTTTCCGGCCGCGTGGAAACTCGCGAAATCGTAAGTCTTCTGCGCGCCATGAATGCGCGCCCCATCGAGCCGCGGGAACTTGCCGGCTTCGCAAATGTGATGCGCCGCCACGCCGCCCCGGTTTTCTCGGACGACCGCTTGCGTCCCGCGAATTTGATCGACACTTGCGGAACCGGTGGCGACGGCTGCGACACCTTCAATATTTCCACCGTGGCCGCCATTGTTGCTTCCGCCGCCGGCGCCAGCGTCGCCAAGCACGGTAATCGCGCAGCGAGTTCGCGCTGCGGCTCTGCCGACGTCCTGGAAGCCCTCGGCGTGCGCATCGATATCCCGCTCGAACGTTGCGGCGAGGCCATCCGTGAAATAGGTCTGGGCTTCCTCTTCGCCCAGGCGGCCCACTCCGCAACTCGGCACGCCGCGCAAGCTCGTAAACAAATCGGCGAACGCACCGCATTCAACCTGCTCGGCCCATTAACAAACCCCGCGGGCGCCCATTCCCAACTCGTCGGTGTTTATTCCGTCGACGTAATCGACTTGATGGCCGCTACCCTCGCCGAGCTCGGTGTTCAGCGAGCTTTTGTCGTGCACGGTGCGGACGGCCTGGACGAAATCTCCTTAAGCGCCGAAACATTCGTCGCAGAGCTACGCGAAGGAACCGTCAAGCGCTACACCGTCACGCCCGAGGATTTCGGCATGTCGCGCGCCCCCATCGAAGCCTTGCGCGGCGGAGACACCGCCATGGAAAACGCCGTGCTCATCCGCGATGTCTTAAACGCCCAGCCAGGTCCGCGACGCGATATTGCCATCATCAACGCCGCCGCTGCTCTGGTAGCCTCCGGAACCGCCGCCAATTTTCTCGAAGGCACACAATTTGCCGCCAACGCTATCTCTTCCGGCTTGGCGCAAAAAAAATTGGCCGCATTGGTGGCTTTCACAAAATAAATCTTCACCACGAAACAATTTTGCTGCGCAACATCGCGCCATCGAGGGAAATTTGAGAAGTCTACAGCTCACCGCACTCTCCGCCATCTTCGCCTGTAACATTTCCGCGCAGAAAATTCCCCCGCCACCCGACCACCTGCACAAACTCAATCCCGACCAAGTCGCTCAGGAAGTCCGCGACTATCGCATGAACAACGAAGACCGCATCATCCGCGAACTCTCCGAATTCCTCGCTATCCCAAACATCGCCAGCGACACCGAAAACATTCAAAAAAATGCCGTTCAATTAGTCTCTATGCTCGAAGCCCGCGGCATCGAAACGCATTTACTCCCAATCTCCGGGCGCGGCCCCGTCGTCTTCGGAAAATTGGCCGCGCCCAACGCCCGCCGCACGCTTATTTTCTACGCCCACTATGACGGCCAACCCGTCGATCCCACCGCCTGGACCGACGGAAAACCTTTCGAGCCCGCGCTGCGAACTGACTCACTGGAAAATGGCGGCAAACCCATCCCTTTGCCCGCCAACAGTCCCCAGCATCCCGCCATCTATAACGACGACTGGCGCATCTACGCGCGCTCTTCTTCCGACGACAAGTCCCCCATCGTCGCTTTGCTCGCGGCGCTAGACGCCCTGCGCACCAATAAAATTCCTCTAGGCATAAACCTGAAACTAATTCTCGAGGGCGAAGAAGAAGACGGCTCCCCAAATCTCGAGCGTGTTTTGCTCGCCCACAAAAATCTTCTGGACGCTGATGTGCTCATCACCGGCGATGGCCCAGTGCACCAAAGCGGCCGTCCCCTGGTTTTCTTTGGCAACCGCGGAATTCTCGGATTTCAGATCACCACCTACGGAGCAATTCGCGCGCTGCATAGCGGCCACTACGGAAACTGGGCGCCCAATCCTGGATTCACCCTCGCGCGCCTGCTCACTTCCATGAAATCGGAAGACGGCAAGGTCCTCATCGAAGGTTTTTACGACGACATCGTTCCGCTCAATACCACGGAAAAAGACGCTCTCGCAGCCATGCCCAATAATGACGCCGACTTCGAGCGCGAACTTCAATTCGCCAAACCCGAAGGCGGCGGGCAACGTCTGATGGAACTTCTCCAATATCCTTCGCTGAATATTCGCGGTCTCCGCAGTGCCTATGTCGGTGAACAAGCGCAAAATGTCGTCCCCGAAAAAGCCATCGCAGCCATAGATGTCCGTCTCGTAAAAGGAGAAGACCCCGACGAGAAGTTCGAGCAGGTACTCAGCCACATACGCAAACAAGGTTTCTTCATTACCACCGCCGATCCCACCAAAGAAGAACGCCTAGCCCATCCCCTCATAGCTCGCGTCGCAAAAGATCCCTGGAATTACCCAGCCTCTCGCACCTCAATGGAGTTACCCGTCTCCCAGGCACTAATAAAAGTCGTGCAGGACGCCACCGCCAACCAAAGCGTGATCGCACCCTTACTAGGCGGCAGCGTCCCCATGTACATTTTCGAAAAATTGCAAATCCCCTGGATCGGCGTGCCCATCGTCAACTACGACAATCATCAACACAGCTCGGACGAAAACCTCCGCCTGGGCCACCTCTGGCGCGGCATGGAAATTTACGCCGCCGTCCTAGCCGACCTGAACTGGTAATCAATTTGTATTAATTTCAGCGGGATGCCGTCGATAAGAGCGCGGGGGTGCCCTAGGTTCGCAGTTGAGTTTTGAACCTGGGTCCTGAAGTTGACTTCTGTCTTAATTCAAAAACCGTTCTGGAACCTCCTAAACAAAAAAACAAAACCCCGGTCATTCCGAGCGGAGCAGACGAGGAATCTCTCTTCGTTTTATCTGTCAACCCAAGTCCTGAACTTGACTTCTCTTCCTGTTCGCAACTCCCAATCTCCCGTACTCTTCTACATCGATAAAAAATTCTTCAACAATTCCTTCCCCGATTCCGTAAGCACCGACTCCGGATGAAATTGCACTCCTTCAATCTGGTACCGCCTGTGCCGCAATCCCATAATGATCCCGTCATCCGTCTCCGCGGTAATCACCAACTCTCTCGGCAAAGTTTTTCGCTCCACAATCAACGAGTGATACCGCGTCGCGGTAAACGGATCCGCCAGCTTCCGAAACACGCCCTTCCCATCATGGTGAATCTCGCTGGTCTTGCCATGAAACAATGCCGGCGCCCGTTTGATCTTCCCACCAAACGCCGCCCCAATCGCCTGGTGCCCCAGGCACACGCCCAGAATCGGAAACTTCCCGGCCAGCTTCTCAACCAGCTCCACGGAAATCCCCGCCTCCTGCGGCGTGCACGGACCCGGCGAAATCACAATGCGCTCCGGCTTCTTCTTCGCGATTTCCTCAACACTGATCTTGTCGTTGCGGTGCACTTCCACTTCGCATCCCAGCTCGCCAAGGTACTGCGCTAGGTTGTAAGTAAACGAGTCGTAGTTGTCCAGCAACAGAATCACTTCAATTTTCTCCTGCCTCTACTCCTGCCGGTCTCGCCGTCGGCCTTTTTCCCGCGAGCGCCGGCCCTACCCAAGGCCCGACCCCTATTTAGATGCGCGCTTTCCAGCGCCGTCAACAATGCCCGCGATTTATTTAATGTCTCCTGATACTCCCCAATCGGCGTGGAATCCGCCACCACCCCGCCCCCAGCCTGCACATAGGCCATTCCGTTCTTGATCACCATAGTGCGCAGCGCGATACACGAATCCAGATTACCCGCAAAATCCATGTACAGCACCCCACCGGCATAAATCCCCCTCCGCGTCCGTTCCAGCTCCTCGATAATTTCCATCGCCCGCACCTTGGGCGCTCCCGACACCGTCCCCGCCGGAAAACAAGCCATCAGCGCATCGAAGCAATCCACATCCTCCCGCAAACGCCCCTTCAAACTCGAAACCAGATGCATCACATGGGAAAATCTTTCCACCAACATCAGCTGCTCCACTTTCACGCCGCCGTATTCGCACACCCGCCCCAGGTCGTTGCGCCCCAAGTCCACCAGCATCACGTGCTCGGCGCGCTCCTTCTCGCTGGCCAGCATCTGCTTCTCGAATCGCTGGTCTTCCGCTTCATCCCGCCCGCGCGGCAAAGTCCCCGCAATCGGCCGGTAAAAAACGTCGCGACCCTGTACCTTCACCAGCATTTCCGGTGAACTTCCCACCACGTCGACATCATTCATATGCAGATAAAAAAGATACGGCGAAGGATTCAACGCTCGCAGTTCACGATAAATTTCAAACGGATCCGCCTGCACCTTCGTGGAAAATCTTTGGCTGATCACCACCTGAAAAATATCGCCCGCGCGAATATAAGCTTTCGCCTTTCGAACTGCGGCAAGATATTCCGCCTTACGAAAATTGGAGCTAACCTTCAACGCCCGCGCTTTTTTCTTTGCTGACTTCCGCACCAACTCGGCGGGAGCCGGCTCTTCCAATAATGCTCTGGTCCGTTTTATTTCCCGCACCGCCGCGTTATATTTCGCGCGCAACGTTCCCGGACCTTCCGTAAACACGTTGCGCACAATCCACAGGCGGTGTTGCACGTGATCAAACGCCAAAATGCCGTGATAAAACATCAGCACCGCGTCATATAAACCAATTTCATCACGCAAACTCTTCGGCAGCCGCTCAATCAGCCGCACCATATCGTAACTAAAGTACCCGATCGCTCCCGCCACTAGCGGCGGTAAGCCGGGTATTCGAACCGGCTTAAATTGCTCCATCCTTTGCCGGAGAAAACTAACTGGATCGCGCTCTTCCCACACCAGTTTGTTGCGGTTCTCCAGCACGCACGCGCCATTCGCGTAACGAAACACCTCTTCCGGATGGGCCCCCGCAAACGTATACCGCGCAATTTTCTCGCCGCCCTCCACACTTTCCAGCAAAAACGAATAGCGTGCCCCACGCGCGATTCGCAGATACGCGCTTACCGGTGTCAATAAATCCGCGGAAAACACATCGTAAACGGGTACAAGATTGCCCTGCTTCGCCAGTCGCTGGAATTCACGAAAGTCCGGCTGAATCACGCGCGGCTCCCGCGACTCTTCTCCCGGGGCGCGTGTTCCGCGCGCAACGACCGCAACACCGCGCGGCGCATCGCCGCTTGCGGCGCGTTCTTTCCGGTCCACAATTCCCATTGCGCGAATCCCTGCGCCACAAACATGTCCACTCCCGAAACAGTACTGATCCCTTTTTTCCGCGCGATCTCCAACAACTCGGTGTCCAGTGGCCGGTAAATCAGATCCATCACGATGCGACAGTTTAACTCCCGCGTCGAAAGCGGCGAAGTCTTGCTATGCGGGTACATCCCCACGGGCGTGGCATTAATGATCGCTTCAAACTTTTCACTGCGTAGTGCTCGTCGCCGAAGAAATTCTCCGTTAACCGCGCGCGCCAGTTTTATTCCCACTTGCTCGCGCCGTGAGCAAATCGCAACCTGCGCGCCTGCGCGCGCCAACGCAAAAGCGGTCGACCTCGCGGCCCCACCCGCTCCAAACACCAGCACGCGGCTTCCGCGTAGCCGCATCTTACCCTCCAGGCCTTGCAACACCCCCACATAATCCGTATTCGATCCATACAAGGACCCGTCGCCGCGCACCACTACTGTATTTACCGCCCCAATCGCAGCCGCCAACGGATCGCAGTCCTTCAAATATTTCAGAATCGCCTCTTTGTGCGGCAGCGTAACGCTGAATCCGCGAATTCCCAGCCTCTCCACCACATCCAGAAAATCTTTCAGTCTGTGCACCAAGAAAGGCAAATACACCGCATCTACACCTCGCGCAATAAATCCGGTGTTGTGCAGCAGCGGCGACAATGAATGCCCCACCGGGTCACCGATCACTCCAAAAACGCGCGTCCTCCGCGTCAGTTCATGTGCGCGATATAGATGCATCATTTCGCCCAGCGAAACTTGCCCCGGTGCGGTCGCCTCCCCCACCGGCGCATAAGCTAACGCGCTGCCTTCTCGCAGCGCCAGAATCCGCGCAGGCAACCCACTTTCTCCCATCGGCACAGCTACAAAATTCCCGGACCTTCGCGCTAGCCCTAGAATCCTCATGCTGTCCGCAATCGTATTCGCCCTTGCTGCAATTTTCACTGCGGCAATTCCATCGCGATCCGCCGCCCTCATCTGGTGGGCCAACCTCGGCGTCCCCTTAAAATCGTGCACCGACAACAGCACCCGCGACGGCACGCCATACCCGCGCACCGTTTTGTCACGCAGCTCGCGCAGCGTTTCCACCTCGATATCGCACCACCTGCACCCGCCTTCCCTCGCTTGCTTCAACCAGTACATTTCGTCTTTAATTCCGCCCTTAAGTTTCCCTCCCGCAAGCATCCGGCGGCAGGTAGCCATCAGCCTCACGCGTGCGTCAAATTTTTGCCTCTTCACCCAAGCCAAAAGCCTCCGCCTTTCCGCATCGCTACGCAACCAGTCCAGTCGCAGCTCCACAGTCGGCGTTTCTCGCAGCGCCGTTCGCACCTGCCTCGCCATTTCCCCGGCCGTCGCAGCCGCAGCCACCGCGCAAACCCGGCTTTTCCCCGCCCCGAACACCCCCATCAGCAGTTCCGCCCCCTCCATGCCATTGAAAACAAGGCTCGTAGCTTTGCGTATCCTCGCAGTATCAAACTTGTAAAGCAACTCCGGCCAATTTGTTGACGTGCCTCATGGCCCCTGCTACTTTCGGACTAGAAAGTTCTAGTACCGCCACATGTGTCTTTCCGAAGGAGCTTTGCAATGCGCGCTACGTTAGCACCACTGACTTTCTTCCTATTTTTCGCTGCCGCCACTACTTCCGCGCAGGAAGCCGCGCAGCCAGGTTCAGCCACGAATTCGCCGGACTATTCCGCCGTCAACTGTTCGGGGTTCGTTTCCGATAGAGTCCCCGACGATATGCGCGTCATCTCCGGTGAACAATCGAACCTCAAAATCACCTTCAGTCACGGCGATTACGTCTATATCAACCGCGGCCGCGATAAAGGCGTTCAAGTCG
>Ga0307479_10000411_pt1 | contig 38453 bp, 33 predicted proteins | sample atmos_gasesECM4C_FD_203743 | JGI IMG/M metagenome (GOLD analysis project Ga0307479, IMG submission 203743) | Hardwood forest soil microbial communities from Morgan-Monroe State Forest, Indiana, United States - atmos_gasesECM4C_515 | ecosystem: Environmental > Terrestrial > Soil > Temperate...
GGGCACAACCAAAATGCACTTTGCGTTGCTGAGCACTTCTTCCGGGATACCCTTATCCGGGGTTGACATGATGGCATGGAGAACATCCACCGACTTTTGCATGCGATCGACCGTATCTTCCCGAGCCGAACCGGCAAATGCGGAGGTTCCGACGAGGCCCAGAGCACACATCAACAGCAGTGACATTGTTTGTTTCATGAATGGATTCCTTTTTGAGAGCTGCGGAACTAAGAGGGGAAGACTTCAGATGGCTGACTTAGTTCAGGGTCTGAAAGAGTGAGAAGAGGTGCTCGGCTCTAGCATCATGATCGCTCAGAGTTCCGTCAATAGCTGGTCTGAATTGCTCACATCCGTGGGGGCAATGGAGGCGGGTTCCCGTGGCAGATTGATGGGTTCTTACGCGATGTGAGCAATCCGGCACAGAAACGTGCGTTGCGGCCTGTCATGGTTAAACGGCAGGAATTGGTGTGGAGTTCGTGTTTCCGCGGGGTGAAAGTGTATGTCCATCCGTCGGCTAAGTAATCGCTTTGGGAGACGGCTTGCCGCCATTGCTGATTCCCTCACGAACCTGTTTGCGGTCCTTAAGTCGTCGAAGCAACCGGTGGGAACGCAGCGGATGTGTCCGTTTTGCGGATTGATTACCCCACGAGCCAAACGCTTGTGTTTGGAATGTGGCAAGTCGCTGAGCGGAATTCAGATGGAGCGGAAGGATGCAAAGCAGGGATAGGAATAAGGAATAGTGGTGAATAAGGACAAAGAGTAGCGGGAGACGATACTCATGCTTTGGATTATTTTCGTTGTACTGGTAGTTTTGTGGCTTCTGGGTTTCAGTTTTCACTTGGCCGGTGGCCTGATTCATCTATTACTCGTGATAGCGCTGGTGATTCTAGTCATCAACCTGGTGGGCGGGCGCCGCAGTTCTGTGTGAAGGCCGGTCCGACCGCAATTGTCTCGAAGGGATTGTGCGTTCGATTTCCCAGCATTGGTTTATGGGTGAACACGACGCGGTGGCCCACGTCTCGTGATCTTCTTCAGGATTCGCATCGTGGCCTGCATGAAGTTTTCAGGGCGAGAGACCTTGGCGGCCGCTTGCTCGCGGGCGAGATGCGTTTTTGCCGAGGGTTGTCCCGTGGTGAGAGTGCACTGTTCTTTCGGTTTGGCCCGGCACATCGGGCAACGCACCGACAAGATGTGACGCAGTGTGAGCTTTTCCGTGTCCACATCAACAGTATTCAACATCGGCAAGCCGAGAAATGGTCAATTGTGCTCTTTGTCGGATCTTCTTGCCCCGAAACAGGACGTTGTTTGGGATCGGTAATTGCTGGACCAAACGTGCGGCATGCTGCGGAACGCACGGTTCCCTTCGAGCCGATCAGCTCAACTGAGGAAATGTGAGGCAGGCCAGGGCGTGTGAAAACCCGTCCTGTCAGCAGCCACAGGAAAGTTATGCGCTTTCAGGCCGGCAGTCTGGTTCCTTGGGATCCAGAAGGATCTTCCCCGCAGATTTGGTGAATCACTGGCAATAAGCGGTGAGACGCTTCGTCTTTGGAAACGAAAGCGTCTACCACCTTGAATACGTCTTCAGGTATTTCCTCATCACTCGAAACCATGACGATCGGAACTTGTGGCCGAAGACGTTTTATTTCGGTTGCGACCTCATGGCCGTTCATCTCGGGCATGTGGTAATCGACTATAACCGCGAGGACCATACAGCCTGCCGCAATCTGTATGCCTTGCCGGGGTGACGCGGCAGTGAGCACCTCATATCCCCGCCTTTCGAGTAAGGCTCTGTGGTAACTCAGCACGCCGTCATCATCGTCGATGCATAGAATAGTTTTGCAACTCGGGTAAGTGGACATCACGCAATACCCCACGCTTAGATGATTGCGGAAAGACCCGGGAAAAGCTGTTCAATTTTGGCCACTTTCGTGGCCGTTGTTGTACAAGCTGATCTCTGGTCACAGAGCCCGCAAGATTAGCCTTTCTGAAGAGATGTATGTCTAATTTGGGGCCAGGAATGCCGGGTAGTGGTGCAGTTGAATTTAATTAGCCATCACAGAGGCGCGGGAATTGCCGTAGGAACCAGTGATGTGCTTGATGTAGCACTTCTCGTGCACGGCGCTGCCGTTCTCATCGGCACACAGATCGACCGTTAGATCGACTGGCTTGGCGCAAATCGTACAAGGTATTGCCGGAAAAGGGCTGCTTTCCATAGACACCTCCTCGGAAGAAGCCGAGATCAATATAGAGGGAAAGAGCGGCACGTACTGAGCAGAATTGACCGGATCAAGCTCTGCGGGGTTTTGGTGGTTTCTTACTCGCTCTCTCGGCCTTAGTCTTGGCTTCCGCCGCAAGGCTTTCTCTCTCGAACCCGGACATAGTTGAGGGATAGTCCTGAGGTCGAGTTGAGTGCGATTTGATTTGTAACCTGCGCGGCACAGCAGCTTTACGCTACTACGACGAGATTAATTTTGCAGTACGGTACCGCACACTGTGGCCGGGAAGACGGAATAAGGAATAGTTCACTGGGAGGATGTTAATCCAGAGGGCGCGAAGCCGGCGTGCCGATCTTGCACCGATATCCTAGACGCGGAATCGTCGCCGTACTGCACCAATGAGAATCACCAACCCCGTTCCCATCAATCCCATAGTGCCAGGTTCTGGAACTGTCGATGTGGCTCCGCAGCCACCCCCGATGACGTTATTATTCAGCGTTACTGCACCATTTATAGCCAAAGCACTCCCGCAACCTATGCTGGCTCCGTTGTTCATTGTGATGCTGGTGAGCGCCAGAATATTTCCGCTGAATGTGGTGGTTGTGCCGAGAGTCGCAGAGCTGCCAACCTGCCAGTACACATTCTTATCTGTCAGGGTATTGGTAAAGATAACTGAGGAGTTGCTTGCAGTGGTGAGCGTGCTGCCGATCTGGAAAACGAATACCGCGTTGGGGTTACCCAGGGTGTTGAGAGTCAGTGTGCCGGTCAGTTGAGCCGAGCTGGAGAAAAAATACACGCCGGGCGTGAGCGTCATTCCCCCCAGATCCTGCCCGGTCAAGATCGTCGTTGGCGTCAGACCGGCCGCTTGCATGTAGGCCGCGCTCAAATCAGCCTGAGCCTTCTGCGCTACCGCGTCTCCCGCGTGTATGGTTCCTCCGATCACGATTCCCGGAGGAAACCCGGTGGTCGCGGTACCCGGCCAGACGCCCACATTTCCTGTGATGACGCTTGAGCCGGTGTTGGTCACGGTCGAACCGGCCAGTACTCCAAAGCTGCTGGCCGTTCCCAGAATGATCGGGTTGGCATAGGCACTGAGTGAGAACCACGGGAGAAACAACGAGAAGAGAGTTAACCAACGAACGCCCTGAGATTTCATATCTGCCTCCAAACATCAAATAGCTCCGTCTTCATAAACCGCTCCGCCTCGTCATGCCTCGCACCACGGAGGAAGCATCGATCCACACCCGTGCAACTGTGCGATCATGGGCAGCAACTCGCTGGCCAAGCGATCCTTGGCTACAAAGGCATCAACCAGGTTCAGCGTCTGCTTCGGAACGTCCACCGCTCCCGTAAGCAGTATGATTGGAGCGAGAGGCCTGAGTCGCCTCATTTCGATCGCAACTTCCTGTCCGTTCATTTCGGGCATGAAGTAATCAACGATTACTAGGTCAACCGAGTGTGTAGAGGCGAGTTCTAATCCCTTGTCACCGCTTGCCGCGGTCAGAACGGTGTATCCGAAACTCTCGAGAAAAGTCTTTTCGCATTCCAGCACGTCCTCGCTGTCGTCGATGCAAAGTAGCACCGCTCTTTTGAGTTCGGGATCAGCGGAGAGGGGCATGGTTCACCTTGAACCAGCAATTTTCAATGCTTGGGACTAAAAAAGCTGTTCACAATTGCACACCGATCCTTTTTGGCAATGCCCCCGACCAGCCGCTACCGGAACCAACCATCCCGACATCACCGACTGCCATCTGGTTTCTGAGGGAATTGCGGTGGGGAAACAGGTTGGAGAGCAATTTGAATCAACTCGGCCATGATAGTGGGAGGATTGCGGCTGGGACCGAGCCGAAATAAGACGGAGACAAACTTAGGACTAAGAGAAACCTTGGACGAAGACGAAAGCTAGCTCTCGGTAGATTCTCTTACGATCCGGGCAGTGTCCTGGCTCTCGTGTAAGCGAGACAGTTCGGACCAGGGCACTGTGTAGGACACAACTGGGATAGTTGTGGTGGCGACAGTAGCCATCTTTTTGCCGGTATCAACGCCAACCACGACAAGTCTGGTAATGACTCCCTTTGCCATTACGACATCGGCTACCTTCGGAACGTAACCTTCAGGTTTTGCCATGGCCGATAGCTCAAGCCCAGTGGATTTCAAACCGCACGACCATCGGAAAACAATTAATCGTGCAGAACTACATTGAGGAGGGAGCTGTGGACCTGCAGGCCGCCGTTATAGTGAATGAAGCCCAATTTTCTAAACCGGTTCATGAAAAAGCTCACTCGCGAACGAGTCGTCCCTATCATTTCGGCCAGTGTCTCCTGACTGATCTTGGGGACTACGGTTTCAGGAATGCCTTCCTTGCCGAAATGAGCGAGCAGTAGAAGGAGACGGGCCAGTCTCTTTTCACTGGAGTTGAACAGATGGTCGACCAGATCCTCTTCGTAGCGGACATTACGTGCCAGCAAGTGCGCCACGAACATGTCGGAAAACGCGTGCTCGCGATGAACTGCATCCATCATCGCCCTCTTATCCACCCGCAGCAGCTCGCAATCCGTCATAGCCGCCGCGGAGCCCATACGCACAAGCTGACCGGCCAGCGCTCCTTCGCCAAAAAAATTCTGCTCATTCAATATGCCGATCGTCGCTTCCTTGCCGGCCTTGGACACGACGGTGAGCTTCACTTTGCCCTTCTGGATATAGAAGACAGCATCCGCTGCATCGCCTTGCGTGAAGATCGATTGCTTTTTCGGGACAACCACGATCTTCCTTCCGGCGCCAATCGTTGCCAGGAAAGTATTGGGGTTGAATTGCTGCTTCTTATTATTAGCCATTGCAACGGGAGTCATGGTTGGGTGCCCCCTCAAGAGAGACCCAGGACGATTGCTGCATCGCTTACTTCCTGAGCTTCTCAGCTACCCATACCGCTAACCATGGTAGCGCGGGCCAAATCATACGGGGGAACTCTTAACAGGTTTTAGTGCGAGACGATTAGTGCAATTGTGCACATCTCATTGAAAATAATAGCGTTAGTATACGTATAGGCTCGGATTGCCAGCAATCGGCAGGTTCGTATAGATTTTTAGTTGCAGGATACGATTCTTTGCAGTAGGATTTCTCGCACAGTGGTACGATACGCGACGAGGGGAGGTGCCTTATGGGACGCAATGGAAACGGAAATGACACTCACTACGCGCCCATGAATCGGTCCGATGTCCCGCAGGGTCGTAAGGGAAAACATCGGAAGGCGGTGGCGGACATTCTGGCTGACCTTTCAAAACTGAACGCCCAGCAAGCGATTAAGATTCCGTTGAGCGGTCTGAACGGCGAAAAAATGCAGAATCTTCGCTCGGCATTGAACCGTGTAACCCGCGAGCGAAATATCCCAGTAGAAACGTCGAGCGACGAGAAATACATGTACGTTTGGCGCGCGGACCCGAGCAAGGGTACAGGGGCGACCGAGTAGGCTGGGGATGGTTCTCCGAGTGCCTTACCGATCCGTTGCAGAATTGTCGCTGGATGTTCAATTTTGAACATCTAGACGAGGTTGGCTCGTGGTGGGTACGATTGCCTGTCCCGAATGGCGAGTCAACGTACCCTCCGTTTCAGTCCGAAAGTCTTCCGCAAAAAATTTCGCGACGCGATGAGCGTTCGCGATTACCGGGACAAAGAGGTCGTCTTCTCGCAAGGGGACGCGGCCGATGCCGTTTTCTATGTGCAGAGCGGCACGGTGAAGCTGACGGCGGTATCCACGCGTCGCAAGAAGGCTATCATCGCTTTTCTACAGCGAGGAAGCTTCTTTGGCGAAGGCTGCCTGGCAGGGCAGTCCGTGCGGATTAGCACGGCCAGATCAATCGGGCCGTCCAATATCATTCGACTGCGGAAGGAGAGCGCGATTCGCACACTCGAGCGCGACCCGCAGTTTGCAGCGCTGTTTGTTAAGTATCTGCTTTCCCGGATTATTCGAATCGAGGAAGACCTGGTAGATCAGTTCTTCAATTTCAGCGAAAGGCGACTGGCGCGGGTTCTTTTGCTGTTCGCGCAAATCACCAAGGAGTCAAAGCCCGAGTACCCCCTGAAGGTGAGCCAATCGACGCTGGCCGAGATGGTTGGTACCACCCGCGCAAGGGTGAGCAAATTTATGACCGGATTCAGGAACAAGGGCTTCGTCAGCTACAACGGTGGTCTGCAAATAAATAGCGCACTGCTCATCAGCTTCCTGCAAAGCCGACCCATGTCCGTTAAGGAAGAAGCTTAGCGCCCTGCCAGATGCCGCCAGAGATGGGGTGATGCAGTGGTTGGTTCTCACGCCAACCTTTATTGGCAAGCCGCCGGGGATGCAGCGATTCGTGCGTAATCGCCGGGATCGGATTTGGGCATTGGATAAAGCGGCACTACGGCGCGCACACTTGTTCCATGATCATCCGATTCTATTTCAAGCATGCCGCTCAGTTCGTGCAGTCGTTCGCGCATTCCGGCAAGCCCGACTCCCGTTTCCTGACTTACTCCCCGGAGCAGACGCAAGCGCTCGGATGGTATGCCTCGACCGAAATCTTGTATCTCCAGGGTTACTATCTCGGGCTGGTGTTGAAAACGAACAGTGACCTTCGCAGCTTTGGAGTGGCGATGCACGTTGGTCAGGCTCTCCTGTAGCACCCGGAAGAGCGCGGTCTCCATCCTCTTCGGCAGGCGTTCACGAGAACTCGGGATATCCGCTTTCACGTTAATTCCGCTCCGCTTGGCGAAACCCTCGATGTACCACTCGGCGGCGCAGGCGAAGCCTACTTCATCCAACAACGGGGGATGCAACAGGTATGACATCGTTCGAATTTCGCCGACGGCTTGATGGGTCAGCTGTGCAATGTCGGAAACAATCGCTAGCGTGGATGGGTCTTGCTTGCAGCTTTCCTGAAGAAGCGAAACACTGATACTCAGCGCCGCCAGGGTTTGGCCAGTAGTGTCGTGCAAGTCGCGCGCTACTTTCCGCCTCTCCTCATCCTGCACCTGAAGCAGGCGCTGAGAAAGATTTTGTAGTTCGGTAGTGCGTTCCAAAATCAACGATTCAAGTTCGGCATGGGCAAGCGCCAATTGCTTGGCATGTTTTGGAAGAATCCACATAAAGTCCTCCTCGGAGCGGCTTGGGGAAACACCAGTTCTTTATTGGTGTTTTCCCATAATCGTACTTTCCCGTTTCGGATGCTGTGCACAATTGCTCAGGCCGCTTGCATCCGGATGATTCGCCAGTCGGTGCTAGTACGCGCTTGATCAGAAGGAAACCGATCCAGGTTTGGTGGAGCGTCAGAGGTGTTGCCGCGTGCGGAATTCTAGTCGTGCAGAACTACATTGAGCAGAGAGCTGTGGACTTGCAGGCCGCCTTCTACGCCTCCGGCGTAGTGAATGAAACCCAGCTTTCTAAATCGGTTCATGAAGAAGCTGACGCGGGAACGAGTCGTTCCTACCATCTCCGCCAGGGTCTCCTGACTTATCTTCGGGACCACGGTTTCCGGAATGCCTTCTTTGCCGAAATGAGCCAACAATAAAAGAACGCGAGCCAGTCGCTTTTCGCTGGAATTAAACAGTTGGTCGACCAGATCCTCTTCATAACGGATATTGCGCGCGAGCAAATAGGCCACGAACATATCGGAAAATGCGTGTTCGCGGTGGAGGGCATCCATCATGGCCTTCTTGTCCACCCGAAGCAGTTCGCAATCCGTCATGGCCGCTGCGGAGCCCATACGCTGGACTTGCCCGGCCAGTGAACCCTCGCCAAAAAAATTTCCGTCACTTACGATGGCGATGGTTGCTTCCTTGCCGACTTTGGATACGACGGTGAGCCGGACCTTACCTCTCTGAATGTAGAAGACGGCGTCGGCTCCGTCTCCTTGGGCGAAGATCGTTTCCTTTTTTGCGACGGACAGTATCTTTCTGCCCTCTCCGATCGTTGCGAGAAAGGTGGAGGGGTCGAATCCGCGGGTTGTAGGGGATACCGCAGACGACTTCATAGAAGCAGATTATAGGGCTTGGGCTTCTCAGAAAATGAGCTATTTTGCACAGTTAGTTCACAGAAGTCATTGGCGGTTTGCGGCCGGTCGAGTGCTGAACTCGACCGGCCCTGGGCCTTCAGCCTTGCTCACTGGCGAGACTTGGACTTTGGCGTTTTTCTAGCCGTAGGCCTACCCGTTGGTTTGGTGCCCTCCTCCTGCAGAAGCGTCAGAGAATCCAGTGCATTGAATGGATACTCGCGCACGGACTCCTGCGACGCCTGGCCTGCATTACTGAGAGTGATGTCAACCCGGCGGTTGCTCGCCAGGATGATTGTTCTCATATTATGGAGCACCCTTTGGCGATCTTCCGGACTCAACTCGGGGTTCCGTTCGACCGCGGTTTTCACTTGTTTGTCGGTGAGGTTTTCCTGCTTGCCGAATGCTTGCGTCTGAATGTTACCCTCGGGAACGCCGAGTGCGACCAGGAAGCGTTTCACACGGTCGACGCGCCGTTCGGAGAGCGCTTGATTGTATTCCACGGAACCGCGGGGATCGGCGTGACCCTCCAGAGTCAGTCGTGCGTCGGGCTTGGCTTGCAGGTAGATAAGGAAATTACTGGCGAGCGTAGTTAAAGTTTTCTCCTGGCTGGCGAGCAGGCCGGCATCGGGATTCTCGAGCCGCGGCTTGGCGGTCGCGAAATAAACGCTGTGCAGGGCAAGCCTCTTCTCGATAGCAATGATGTCTGGTGCCGGGGGCGGAGGCGGAGGAGCCTGTAGATCGACCGTGGTTAAGGCGGAAGCGGTGAGCGGCGGATTGCGATCATCGCCCACGTTGCAAGTTACAGTGATTGTCCCCGGTAGCGCGCCAGTGGTGTTCAAGGTAGCGCTGGAAGTGTTGCCGCTAATATTTCCAGAGCTGGTGGTATAGCTGTAGGAAAGGCTGCGGCCGTCGGGGCTACTGGCGCTCGACTTGATGGTTGAGGGCTTACCCATCGCCACGCTTGCCGGATCAGACGAGCATGAAATCACCGGCGGGCGCGCCTCTTTGACAGTAAATCTGGCGCTACACGAGGCGACGCCGTCTGAACTGCCATCGCTCAAGCTGGCACTGACTTGGTAGGAACCTGGCTGTAATCCGCTGGTATCAATCTGCGTGGAGGTGCCCGTTTCGCCAGGTTTCACTCCGGAGCCACTCCACGTATATGTGATCGTTCGTTTCGGATTGAAATTCGACCCCTCCACGGTGGTGCTCACAGCCTCACCGGCGAAGACCTCGCCGGGCTGTACCGAGCAGGCGGCGCCAGGCGGCGTAACCTTGTGTTTTCCGCCGCCCCAGGTAAACACGAGTCCAGCCTGGGCCCTTATGCCTCGCAGATCTGTGCTCTTTGTCGTGGTCGAGGGACCGTAGCGATAGCTGGACATTACATAATCGACTCTGGGCAGACGTAATGCCACGTGATTGCTTATCTTGAAATCAAGGCCGCCACCAAACATGAAGCCTAATTTACCAATCTCGTGAAAAGCGTCGGGCGTAAGCCGATGATCGCCCGCCAGCGCCTCAAGGAATGGAGCGACGTGCGGCCTACGGAATGTAACCTTTGGCCCGAAGGAGATGTTGGTGAAGGCGGCGTCGTCAACTTTGTTGCCCAACAAAGATTCACCGCCGCCCCAATGAGTGCTGGCATCGAGGGTGAGTCCAAACCAGCGATTGAAGTCGTAAGTGATACTGCCACCCAACCCCCGGGGATTCGATTCCAGGGGACTGCTTACCGGCAGCAATCCCGCTGGAAGCATGGCGTGCACATCGGAGTTGGGATAGAGGAAGGAATATCCGCCGTAGAGTTCCCACTTGGGAGCTGGCTGATCCTGAGCCGCTAGCCGGCTCGACGCACAGAGAACAGCGATTGTTGCCAGCAGTATTGCCAGGACACGACCACGACGACATTTTGACCGATGTGACATGCGAAATATTCCTCCGAACTTGATGACCTGAAACGCTGCATCCATCAAAGGGTCCGGTATTGGGGCCAGTCTCGAGCTGGCCCTCTACCGAATGCCCCATCCTTACGGGGCTGTAACCATGTTGCTGTCCAAAGTGACCGCGGCATTGCGGGCCAGGGCTCTGCCGGTGAGGCTGGCGCCGGTGTCGAGCGTGATCGATTGCAGCGACAGAATGGTTCCCTGGAAGATTGAATTGGTTCCCAGAGCCGCGGAACTGGCAACCTGCCAGAAGACATTCTTGGCCTGGGCTCCGCCTGCCAAAACAACCTGCGTGCTTCCCAGCGTGGTGAGTGTGGATCCCACCTGGAAGATGAAAACTGCGTTGGCATTGCCCTGAGCGTCGAGCGTGACGTTACCTGCCGATAACATGACCGTGCTCGACGTTTTGTAGAGGCCTGGGGTGAAAGTCAGGCCGCTCATGTCTCCCGGCAGAACCGCCCCTCCGGGTAACCCAGCCGCGTAAAGATAAGCGGTGGTCAAATCGAGCTGAGCCTGTGCCGCGGTAGGATCGGTTACATGCATCACGGCCGGAGGCGTGAGTGTTCCGGGAGGGAAGCCCGTCACCGCGCTTCCCGGACTGAGCCCCAGGTCGCCGCCCGTGATGATGGTCGGACCGGTGTTGGTGACCGTGGAACCGGCCAGAATTTCGAAACTCGCGGCCGATCCCAACGGTACTCCGGATTGACATGCCAAAGTTGCGGTGGTGAAGCTCCACACGTAGTTGGCAGCCAGAGCATTTCCAGCCAGGTCCTGAGCTCCGGTGGTAATCGTCGCAGTGTAGATTGTGTTCAGCGCGAGATTCGCCGATGGCGTGAAGGTGGCAATTTTTCCGGTGCCGTCAAGAGTCACCGCGCCGGTGATTCCCGGCACCAGGGTAAACGTCGTCGTGTTGATGGTGAGCGGGTTCATCGCTTCGTTGAATGTTGCGGTGACCACGGTGTTGGGACACACACCCATCGCGCCGTTTGGAGGAGTGACGGAAATCACAGCCGGCGGCGGCGGGGCCGCGCACGCGGAGGCAGCCGTGCCGAAGGTCCACACAAAATTACTGGCCAGCGCATTGCCCGACGGATCTTTGGCCCCGGTGGTAATGGTGGCGGTATAGGTTTCGCTCAACGCGAGGCTGCTCGACGGCGTAAAGGTAAAAATTTTGTTGGTTACATCGTGGGTCACAGTCCCGGTTACGCCCGGCGCCACGGTAAATGTGGTGGTGTTGATGGTTGCAGGATCCATCGCCTGCGGGAATGTCGCCGCGATGACGGTGTTGGGACAGATTCCGGAGGAGGCGTTGGGAGGAGTCACGGAAATCGGTGGGGCTGGCGGTGTGCACGGCGCTGCGCTGGTGGTAAACGTCCAGACAAAATTGGCTGCCAGAGTATTGCCGTACATGTCCTGTGCGCCCGTCGTAATTGTGGCCGTGTACAGAGTGCTCAACGCCAGGGGACTGGCGGGTGTGAAGATCGCTGTGTCGCTGGAAGCATCGTAGGTGACCACTCCCGCCACCGCGGCGGTGCCCGGTCCCGTAACCGTGAATGTCGAGCTATCGATCGATACCGGATTCATCGCCTTGCTGAAGGTGGCGGTGACGATTGAATTGGGACACGCGCCGGGCGCGCCGTTGGGAGGCGCGACCGAAGTTACTGTGGGCGGAGTCACGCTTGGATTAGTGCCGGTATTCTTGTCGTAGTCACTGCATCCGGTGGTGAAGATGAGCGCTAGAAACGCCACGAAGCAGATTGTGTGATAAGTGCATTTACCGGTGACGCTCATCTTTTTTTCCTCTCGGCTGGTGCCGTGATTACTTGACTCTTTTCGCAACCTATTCCTCGTGCAGTAGGGAAAGCAAGGTTTTCGGTCACACAAATGGCCGTATCGTGACATGCGGCTTCCCGTTTTGAACCGTACAGGTGAGTCATTCTGCACAGTAGTGCGAAGCAAAATGAACGATCGTATTGAGAGTTCAAGAAAAAGCTGACCCACCAAACCTGACGGCCTGACTGCTTTCTTGAGGATAAGACTTGCCCCGACAAGGTGGTTCGCAGGCCACTACCAGCGATTCATCGTTGAACACGGGGTGAGTCATTTTGTACAGTATTGCGAAGCAAAATGAACGATCGTGGTGAGAGCTCAAGAACAGTTGGCCCGCCAAACCTGACCGCCTAACTACTTTCTTGAGAACGGGACTTGCCCGGACAAGGTGGTTCGCAGGCCACTACTAGCAATTCAGCCGCTATTCGCAACCGTCTTGCATTCCGGGGGACGACACCTTGTCAGGGCATTAGTCCAAAAGCGAGGGCTTCCATGTTGCGGGCCGACCTGCTAAAGCGCGACTTACTCAGTGAAACCGTACTCATGGGTAGTCTAGCCTTGTTAGTTAGTTCGGTGGTGCTTAGGCTGGAGAAGCGATTTCGAGGGCTCCTTGCAAGTCTTAGCAACCTGTTCGTTTCGGTGGGAGGCATCCCGCTTTCGCTGTTGGCAGGGTGGTTCGGGCAAATCTAATCGACTTCTATCTTCACTTCATTACTTCATTCAGGCGGCTAGTTATCCGAAGCGACTAAACGGCGATCCCGATGGGGCGCGGTGCGTGGTTGTCCGGTGCTGAGCTCGCACTGTTCGCCAGGCTTGGCCCCGCAAGTCGGGCAACGAACGTCGAGCGGCTGCTCTTTCTTGACCTTCATAGACGCATGGTGAACCCCGGTTCTGAGAAGCGCTGGTCAATTTTGACCAAAATAACACTCCCACGCAAATTCGTCGCCGCAATGCAATTCTTCCTGAGTGAGCTATCTTGCTCAGACGCGATAGCGTATTCCTGTCATTCTTGATTCTCCTGATGCGTTGTGGGAGCTGCGAACGCTGATTCGCAGTCCTCATTCGGTTGCCTGGGCCGGGTATGAAAAATTCTGGCGAAGCGACCACATCCAGCCAATCAGCGTTCTTTTCCCCGTGAGTACGCCGCGAAAATCGCTGGCGGAGACGGTTCGACCCTACAAGCTCTGAAGATCGAAATTAGGGCAAGTCTGCAGGCGGACGCACGCATGAGCCTGCCCAGAAGAAAGGTCAAGCAATCTATGCCTCTCATTCAACTCCTGGAAGTACTTATTGTGGTGGGGGTTCTGCTGTGGTTGGTGAATCGATTTATTCCCATGCAGGGATCCATCAAGTCAATTTTGAACGGCGTCGTGGTGATCGCCGTAGTTCTGTGGCTGCTGAATGTTTTTGGACTCTTTCATTCGCTGTCACATCTCCGCGTTGGATCTTAACGCCAACCGGCAAAACGTCCGACTATGTCGAGATTTAGCAGCACGGCAGATACCTGCCACAAGGAGATAGTGTGAAGAAAACGCTTTTACTCGCTGTAACCGTAGCGTTGAGTTTACCGGCAATCGCTCAAACCAGTTCTCAAACAACCCTCACCGTCGAGCACATGAATCCGACGCCTATATTTCGCGTAACCGTGATCAGCCGCAGCGTGCAGGCGGTCAACTATCAGCATCGCAGCGGATCTTCAAAGCTGGATTTCGCGGGTACGGACTTGATGCCCTCAGCCAATGGTGAGGCCCAGGTGAACAGCAAGCGGGGATCGATTGAGATTGAAGCAGAGTTTGGGAATCTGCAGAAGCCGACGACGTTCGGCAATGAGTATCTGACCTACGTGTTATGGGCCATTTCGCCCGAAGGGCGCGCGGTGAATTTGGGCGAGGTTCTGCTTGGCGGCAATCATCGCAGCAAACTTCACGTAACCACGGACCTCCAGGCTTTCGCGCTGATCGTTACCGCGGAACCTTATTATGCTGTCCGCCAGCCGAGCAATGCAGTGGTGCTCGAGAACGTGGTCCGGGACGACACCAAAGGAACCACAGAAGCTGTGAATGCCAAGTATGAACTGATGGAGCGCGGTGGCTACATTCCGACCGGCTACAAATTTGATCCAGTGGTCTTGAATGCCAAGTTGCCGCTGGAATTCTTTGAGGCGCGGAATGCGTTGCGGATCGCTGAGTCCGAAGGAGCCGAGACCTACGCGTCTGACAGCTATCGGCACGCGGTTCAATTAATGAATACCGCCGACGGTTATGCCATCAACAAACACATCGACCGAAAGCCCCTGATCGCAGTGTCCCGCGAAGCTGTGCAGACTGCGGAAGATGCACGCGCGATTGCCGTCAAAAAGATGGACGATGTGCGCCTGGCGAACGAACGGCAAGATTCCGCGGACGCGCAAGCGAAGTCGGAAGGCCGCGCGAACGATGCGAATCGACAGCGTGAGCTTGCTGAAGGCGACAACGCCAGAGCACAAGCAGCCAAGGCTCAGGCAGAATCCGATGCGGCTAACGCACAGAATGCCAAGACTCAGGCGGAGTCCGATGCGGCTAGAGCTCGTGCGGACGCGGACAATGCGCAAGCTGCGACTGCTAAAGCAAATGCAGATATGGCGAACAACCAGGCTGCATCGGCGACTGCACTGTCAGCGGCTCAGGCCGATGCCGAGCAATCCCGTTTGGCCGCGCAGCAAGCGCAGTTAAACGCGCAACAGGCGGAAACGGACAAAGCGGCGCTGCGTAGGAAGCTGTCGGAGCAGTTGAACTCGATTCTTCAAACTCGCGAAAGCGCGCGCGGATTGATTGTAAGCATGTCGGACGTGTTGTTTGACACTGGAAAGTATTCTTTAAAGCCGGGAGCGCGGGAGAAGCTGGCGAAGGTCGCTGGAATTCTGCTGGCCTATCCGGGACTGAACATTGAAGTTGGTGGCTATACCGACAATGTGGGCGGCAATGCCATGAACCAAACGTTGTCGGAGAATCGTGCCGGATCGGTGCGCGATTATCTGGTGCAGCAGGGAGTAGCGAGCGGTGCGGTTTCGTCGAAGGGCTTCGGCAATACCTTGCCGGTAGCTTCGAACGATAACTCCGCTGGGCGGCAGCAAAATCGCAGAGTGGAACTGCTTGTCTCCGGGGAAGCCATTGGCAGCCCGGTCAACGCAACTACTGGCAGTCTGCGCTAGAGGAACGGGGCGCGGGCGAAGTTGCCCGCGCCCACCTAAAGCAATAGTGGAGGCAATACTCATGAGACTAATCGGAGCCATCAGTACAGCAGTTTTATCGTTGATTATCGCCGCGCCAGCATACGGACAGCAGGAGCAGCACGATCAGCACGATCAGAAGGACCGGCAAGACCAGAAAGACAAGCCTTCGCCGCAGAACGAAAAACGCGCTCCGCAGGGAGAGAAGAAATCTCAGCCGGACAGCCGACAGCCACAACAGCAAAACCAACACACGCAGCAGGAAACAAGGCAACGTGAGAAGCCTGCACAACCTCAGGAACAACATGCGAATGACGGAAAGCCTCGCCAACAAGACGGGCAAGGGCAACAGCAGCAGAATCGCCATGTAGCGCAATCGGACCAAGGACAGCAACGTGGTGGAAATGAACGACCGCAACGTTCGCAAGAGCAGCAACGCGTCCAGCAGAGTGCGTGGCAGGGGCATCGCTCACAACATTGGGATTCCGACCATCGCAGTTGGCAACAACGCGGCGGCTACAACGGATACCGCATCCCTGACGACCATTTTCGCGTGTACTTTGGCCAGGACCATGGGTTCCGAATATACGGACTGCCCTTCCTGGTGGTTGGTGGATATCCGCGCTTTCAATACAGCGGCTATTGGTTCAGCATGGTAGACCCGTGGCCGGAATCGTGGGCCAGTGACTGGTACGACACCGATGATGTTTATGTAGCTTATGTCGATAACGGCTACTATCTGTTCGATCGCAGATATCCCAGCGTCGGCATTGCCATCAGTATCTCGATGTAGAGAATATTTCGGCTGCAGCTCGAAGAGCCTGCGCGCCTTCTGACCAACGATAAGGAGCACTACATGCTTGGAACTGTATTGATTGTGGTTTTGATTCTTGCCCTTCTGGGTGCTTTGCCAAGATGGTCTCACAGTCGAGATTGGGGTTATTACCCGACCGGCGGAGTAGGAGTTGTTCTTTTCGTCGTGCTCGTTCTCTTGGTGCTCGGGCGCATTTAATCCGGGCAGAAAATCGGGATACAAACAAAGCAGCCGAACAGGGACGGGAAATCCTTCTCCGGCTGCTTTTAATTTTCTCAAACCCTCTACGGACTAACGAACCATCGATTTACCTTCTTTGGCCTCGTCCCAAATACGTACGCCCTGAGTCTCGCGCAGAAGAATGCTACCGACAATGAAAGTCATGCCGGCCACGATCATCGGGTAAAAAAGTCCCGCATAAATATTACCCGTGGCCGCGACGGACGAAAGGCCGATGAGTGGCAGCAATCCCCCGAACACGCCGTTTCCTATGTGATAGGGCAAGGAAAGCGAGGTGTAGCGGATCTTTGCCGGAAACGCTTCAATCAGATACGCGGCGATGGGGCCGTAGACCAGGCACACATAAAGCACCTGAATGAATACCAGCAGCACCAGCATGCTGAGATTTGGATTGGGAGCTTCCTTGGCCGGGATAAGCTTACCGGTCGCGTCCGTGGTCATGGCCGTCAGAGCGATTTGCCCCGTCACCTTGTTCCGCGAGGAAGTCACAGTGACAACATTATTTCCTGCGGCGCGTTCCATGGCTTTGTAAATTGGGATGTAAGTAAGCACCCCGAGGAGGCATCCCGCCATCATGAGCTTTTTGCGGCCAATGCGGTCGGAAAGCGCGCCCACAACGGTGAAGAACGGCATCCCGATCAGCAGGGCGATGGCGACGACGATATTTGCCGTTTTGACGTTCACTTTCAGAATGGTTTGCATGTAAAACAGCGCGTAAAACTGCCCGGTATACCAAACCACACCTTGTCCCGCGGTAGCGCCGAAGAGAGAGATCAAAACATTCTTAAGATTAGGCCACTTGGTGAAAGCGTCCTTAAGAGGTTGCGCTGAAGTCATGCCTGTGGCCTTCAACTCGGCGAAGATGGGTGACTCCTTCATCTTCAAGCGTATGTAGAGCGAGATCATCACGAGGACGATGGAGATGAGAAAGGGAATCCTCCAGCCGTAGGCGGAGAAGTCTTCCTTGGACATGGAATTCTGGGTAACGAGGATCACAACCAGCGAGACGAAGAGACCGAGGGTAGCGGTGATCTGGATGAAGCTGGTGTAGAAGCCCCGTTTGTTGTCGGGGACATGCTCGCCGACGTAGACCGCGGCGCCGCCATACTCGCCGCCCAGGGCCAGCCCTTGCAGGACGCGGATCAGCAGCAGGACGATGGGTGCGAACCAGCCGGCAGTAGCGTAGGACGGCAACAGTCCGATGGCGAACGTGGAAAAGCCCATGATGGAAAGGGTTACCAGAAAAGCATACTTGCGGCCGACCAGGTCGCCAATGCGGCCGAAGAAAAGCGCGCCGAAGGGCCGGACGAGAAAGCCGACGGCGAAGGTGGCCAAGTAGGCAACGTACTGGAACGTCTCGTTGCCGGGAGGATAAAACTTTGGGCTGAGGACGGCCGCCAGGCTGCCGAAAATGTAGAAGTCGTACCACTCAATCATGGTGCCGACAGACGACGCCATAATTACTCGCCAGATGCTGTACTCGGGGTTGCGGGTTCCCGTCATTTGCGCAGCCATCGCCATGGTTTTCTCCACCTACCGGAAATTGGTGTCAGCGTCCACATCGGAAGAACAAAGTCTTGAGCCAAGCAGCTCGCGGCAAGCATTGTAACCTGTCGCCGCGGAGTAGCCTATCAAAATGGTTTAGGAGCAGGACCGCCTGCGAAGCCATGCCGGATGGCTGCTTCCTGGACTAGAATTGGTCTGGCCTTGGGCCGTGGGGGAGAGCAATGTATTTCGAACAGTTCTATTTGGGCTGTCTGGCGCATGCTTCGTACATGATGGCGTCGGAGGGTGAAGCGATTGTGGTCGATCCGCAGCGCGATGTGGAGATTTATCTGAAGGCTGCGGAGACCAATCAGGTTTCAATTCTCCATATCTTTGAGACCCATCTGCACGCTGACTTCGTTTCCGGACACCGAGAGCTGGCGGCGAGGACGGGCGCGCAGATCTATATCGGAGCGCAAGCGGGGGCGACGTTTCCTCATGTGGACGTGCACGACGGATTCCTTTTGGAGGTTGGAAAAATCTCGATTGCCGCATTGGAGACACCTGGACATACTGCCGAGAGTATCTGCCTGGTGATTACTGATGAAGAGAAGTCTCCTGCGCCATGGGCGGTTCTAACGGGCGACACGCTGTTTCTAGGGGATGTTGGGCGTCCCGATCTTTCCAAGCAATACAGCCCGGCGCAACTGGCGGGAATGCTCTACGACAATTTGCACGAAAAAATTCTTAAGCTGGCAGATGACGTTCTGGTATATCCGGCGCATGGGGCGGGTTCTCTATGTGGACGGAACATGCGTGCTGAGCGCGTTTCCACGATCGGCACGGAGCGGTTGACGAATTATGCTTTGCAGATCAAGAGTAGGGAAGAGTTTGTCCGGCAATTGACTAGCAACTTGCCGGCGCGACCGGAATATTTTTTGCAGGATGCGGAAATCAATCGGACGGGAGCGTCGGCCTTGTCGGATCTGACGGTGTTGTCTCCGATTGAGCCTGCGGAATTGAATACTCTGCTGGCGGAGGGCGCGATTGCGTTGGACGTTCGTTCGGGCGAACAGTTCGCGGCAGGGCATGTGCCGGGGTCGGTGAACATTGCGTTATCGGGACAGTTTGCTTCGTGGGCGGGAGCGCTGTTGGGATTGGCGGCGCGTCCCGTGTTGATTGGGGAAGCGGAACAGGATTTGTCGGAAGCGCGGATGCGGCTGGCGCGCGTTGGGCTGGAAGATGCGCGGGGATATCTGCAGGGAGGCGTCGAAGCCTGGAGCCGGGTTGGACTGCCGGTGGCTAAAGTCTCGCAGCTCAAGGTTGATGGTCTTCATGAGCAGTTAAGCAGGCAGAATCTGCAGGTGTTGGACGTGCGCCGCGAGCCCGAGTGGGAGGCCGGGCACGTTGAAGGCGCGGTGTGGTGGCCGCTGGATAATTTCAAAATTGCGCCGCCGGAGATCGATCGCGATGTGCCGATCGCGGTTCATTGCAAGAGTGGATACCGCAGCATGATTGCATGCAGCTTGTTGCAGCGGGCGGGTTTTCAAAACGTGATCAATGTCGTCGGCGGCTTTGACGCCTGGCAGCAGGCGAATCTTCCCGTAGTTACCGAGAAGCCGGTCAATGCGTAGTTGGGCCTAATTCGCTGCGACCACCCGCAACCTTGAAGCCGCCGCGAACGAATTGCTCTCGCTTTAGCGCTCGGGCTGTGCGGTACCCTTCGTGATCGCTTCATCGAGAAGGATCTTCATCTCGCGGGTAGCCTGGCGTGCCAGTTCGGCTTGCTTCTCGCCGAGTTCGCCTTGCTTTTCTCCGAGTTTTCCTTGCTCTTCCCCCAAAGCGCCCATCCGCTCGCCCAGCTTCGATTGTTGATCGCCAGCTTGGGATTGAATATCGCCGATCTTGCTTTGCAGCTCGCCAATTTCCGACTGAATCCGGCCGACTTGCTCCATGGTGGCGTTGGAGTTGAGTTGCTTCAATTCGGCTTTGAGTTTGTCCAGTTCCGCCGTCATGTCGGGAACCTTCACGTGAATCTGCTGCATCTTTGATCCGAGTTCTTCCTGTTGTTTCCCCAGAGCCTCTTGCTGCTTGCCGAGTTCTTCCTGTTGCTTCCCGAGTTCCTCCTGCGGAGCCCAGAGCTTCTTGGCGCGATCGATCGTGGCCTGGTCGCGAATGATGTAGGGTTTTTCGTCGCGCTCGAACCAGATGAAATCACCTGGGATCTGTTTTCTTAGTTTCTCGGCGTGCCGGGCATCTTCTGACGAGCCGGACATGGTGAGGGAATCGGTCTTGCCGGTGACGATCACGAAGCGCTGATCGTCGTCGTCGCCGTAGGAGGCCTTCGAGCTTTTTCCCCGGGCTGGCCAAATTGCAGGAACCGCCGCCACCGGAGCTATGTCAGCCTTCGGATTCGCAGGCGCAACGACTGCTGTGCCCGCGATTGACGGAACGGGAGCCGTGGGCGCGATGGCCGGGACCGTCGCAACTCCTTCGCTGATCGCGCCAGGAAGCTCCGATGGCACTGGAGTTTCTTCTGACATCCGAGTTGCGGGCTGCGAAGCTTGGTCTTGCGTAATGGGAGGATGTTGGGGCTCCACGGCGTAGCTCACTGGCTTCGCCGAAGCGGTGACATAAATGACGGGAAGCGTGAGCGTGAAGACAACAGCGGCAATCGATTTCTTGAGACGCATGGGAGATCCTTTCCAGGCAAGAATTCTTTCCACTCTTTGTTCGGCTTGACCTTCTTTGGCCATGGCAACGCCTTGCCACCGCACCCGTCCCGGGGCAGCATGCAGCGCTTCGAAGAAGCTCAGCAGAATTCTGGCGTAGTCCTTTCGATCCACGCCGCAGGACAAGGTGGCTTCGTCGCTCGCTTGTTCGGCGAGGTCAGCAAGCTGGCGGTCCAGCCACCAGGCGAGAGGGCTGAACCAGAAAATCGCGCGATGCAGCAGCGAAAGGCGTTGCGTGAGCGCGTCGCGGCGCGCAACGTGCGACATCTCATGCGCAATAACGGCGTCGAGCTTGCCATCGTCCCATTCGCGCCACGCGGCGGGCAGCAGAATCGTGGAGCGCATCGCTCCCATGGTGACCGGCACGGCAGTCAATTCGGATTGGGCGAAGTGTGGCACGAAACTCAAGCCCAACCCGCTCGCGCTGGCGGCAACCCTCCGAGCCACGACAGGGTCGTCAATCGGTTGTGCCGCTTGCACTAACCGGCGCCCATATAGGAATCCCACAAGGAAGCGCGCAAGAAACAGCAACGCGATCGCGAGATAAATCCCAGTCGCAAGCGTGCTCCACGGAATCGAGTAGCGTTGACCAGTCGGACGAACTCCTTCCCCAGATGCGCCGAAACCCGCACGCGCCCTCGGGGCACCCGGTGGGATCGCAAGGCCATGCGAACTCCGGACTTTGTAAAATACCGGCAGCGCCGCCTGTTGTTTCGTTTCTGTCTGCAAGAACGCAGGGGAGGGAACTGGCAGTGGCGGCAGGATCCGACCCAGGAAGGGCATGGCGACGGCACCGTAAAGAACCGCAGTCCATGTGAAGAGGCGCAGGGAAGTTGTTTTAACGCGAAATGCAGCCAGCGCCAGCCCCGCGGCGCAAGCGAGCACGATTGTGCGCCCAGCAGGATTGATGAGCTGTGGGAGAAGGCTTGTGGACGCTTCGAAGGTGGATGTGGGCGTCATGTTATTTCATCCTTCTTTTCGGCGATCTTTACCCGCGATCTGTTTCTCAGCGATTTGTTTCTCGCCGATTCTGCGGGCAAGGCGTTCCAGTTGCTTGCGGTCGAGCACAGCGTTGTCGACCATGCCGAGTACGAGCGCCTCGGCCGAGCCGCCGCAGAAGCGGTCGATGATGCCCTTTACGGCGCGGACGGCTACGTTCTGGCGCGCGTCCGACGCTGTGTAAATGAACGTCCGGCCCTGAATCTGGTGAGTGAGGTAGCCCTTCTCTTCGAGGCGGCGAAGGACAGTGCGGATGGTCGAGTCCTTCATCGGACGCGACGAGGCTAGCGCCTCACGGCAAGCATCGGCGGTAGATGGGCCATGAGTCCAGACGTAATCCATAACGACCTGCTCGACTTCTCCCAGGCTCTTTAGACGGTCATACGGAGTGTTAGTCATTGTAGCGTTACAATATGTAACATATAATAGGGGAATGTCAAGAGAAAAACGGGGACGGTCTGAGCCTGAACCAACTCCCCTTCCGCAACGGGGTAAAATTCCTAGCACGGCCGTAGGAGCGGCCACTGATGAATACTGCCAAACTCGCAAAATCCTATCGCGTCGATAACGGCAAGCATTTCCAGTTGAAAGATTTCGATCCCGCCGATACCGGCCACGTGGATTCGGTCGAGCACGCCCAGGAACACTTACAGAAGTACATTGCGCACATGGCGGAGTTGCAGGCCAAGCTTTATGCGCAGGATCGCTGGGCGGTGCTGCTGATCTTTCAGGCCATGGACGCCGCCGGCAAAGACGGCACTATCAAGCACGTCATGTCGGGAGTAAATCCTGAAGGCTGCCAGGTGTATTCGTTCAAGGCTCCGTCGGACACGGAGTTGCAGCATGATTTCTTGTGGCGTACTACGGAGCGTCTGCCGGAACGTGGCCACATTGGCATCTTCAATCGTTCTTACTATGAGGAGGTGCTGATCGTGCGGGTGCATCCTCCCGTGCTCCAGAGCCAGAAGGTTCCGGCGTCATTGGTGACGAAACATATATGGGAGGAACGTTTCGAAGACATTAATTGCTTTGAGCGGCATATGGCGCGGAACGGCACAGTGATCCGAAAGTTCTTCCTGCATCTTTCGAAGAAGGAGCAGAAGCGCAGATTTCTGGCGAGGCTGGATGATCCAAATAAAAACTGGAAGTTTTCCGAAGCGGATATTCACGAGCGCGATTGCTGGGAGGACTATCAGAAAGCCTACGAAGATTTAATCCGGCACACGGCGAGCGAGCACGCTCCGTGGTATGTGGTTCCGGCGGACAATAAATGGTTTACGCACCTTGTGGTCTCGGCGGCGATTTTGGAGACGCTGGAAGGGCTCGACCTTTCCTACCCTGAAGTAGACGCCGCCAAGCTTAAGGAAATCAATGCCGCCCGGCGCATCCTCGCCGGGAAATAAAGCTGCTATCCTAAGAAGTGAGCCAATGTCTTTGCATTCGGCCGCTTCGGCATTACTATAACAGCGATAAAATACCAACCAGTCGGCAAAAGAGTCCATTCTTTGGGGGAGCTTTCGAACATGGCGAGTCAAGGTGCGTTTCGGGGGAGCAAATCTGGCAAAGTCTCGATGCTGTGGTTGCTTTTAATCTTGGTCGTGCTGGCACTGGGAGCGGCTTCCGGACAAACCAAGCCGGAGCGTCAGTCGAAAGCGGCCAAGCCCACACAGGCAGCACCTGCATCGAGTCCTGACGTGGCGAACCCGAATGCTCCGGCGGAAAGCGATTCCGGGAAGCCGGAAGACAAGCTCTTCAAAGGAATGAAGTATCGTCTGATCGGTCCTTTTCGCGGGGGGCGGTCGCTCACCGCTGCCGGAATTCCGGGCGATCCTACCACCTACTATTTCGGCGCGACTGGCGGCGGGGTTTGGAAGTCGACCGATGGCGCTATGACGTGGTCGCCGGTGTTCGATAAAGAGGGAAGTGGATCGATTGGCAGCCTGGCCGTTGCCAACTCCGATCACAATGCGATTTACGTGGGCACCGGCGAGGCTTGCATCCGGGGAAATATTTCTCACGGCGATGGAGTCTACAAATCCCTCGACGGTGGGAAGACTTGGAAAAATGTAGGCCTGCACGATAGCCGGGCCATCGGCAAAGTCATCATCAACCCGAATAATCCGGACATCGTTTTCGTGGCGGCGCTCGGTCATCCTTATGGACCGAATGCCGAAAGGGGTATTTTCCGGACCACCGATGGAGGCAAGACGTGGGACAAGGTCCTATATAAGGATGAGAATACAGGCGGCATCGATGTAGCGTTCGATCCTCACAATCCTAATGTGCTGTTCGCAGCGTTATGGCAGGCGCGGCGCACATCGTGGAGCATGGCCAGCGGCGGCCCGGGAAGCGGGTTATATCGCTCCGGAGATGGCGGCACGACCTGGAAGCGGCTGGAAGAGCATGGTTTGCCGAAAGGGCCTTACGGGCGCATCGGCATTGCGGTCGCGGCCAACTCGGATCGCGTGTATGCGCTCATCGAGGCACACAATCCGGACGGCGGTCTTTATCGGTCCGATGATGGCGGCGAGACCTGGGATTTCGTGAATCCCAGCCACAGCTTGTGGCAGCGGCCGTGGTATTACATGCACATCATCGCCGACCCGCGGGATGAAAACGTCGTCTACATCATGGATGTGGAGGCTTACAAGTCCACGGACGGCGGCCACTTGTTCAACAAGATCAGAGTGCCCCATGGCGACAATCACGGGCTGTGGATTGATCCCAGAGATACGCGGCGCATGATTGCGGCCAACGACGGCGGCGTCACCGTAACTCTGGATGGCGGCAAGAACTGGACGCGCGAAGACAATCAACCGACGGCGCAGTTTTACCACGTCATCACCGACGCGGCTACGCCTTATCGCGTCTACGGTTCGCAGCAGGATAGCGGATCGGTGGCGATTGCCAGCCGCAGCGATGACGGATCGATTGATCGCTCGGATTGGTATGACGTGGGCGGTGGCGAGGCAGGTTACATCGCGCCTTATCCGCCAGATCCGAACATCGTTTATGCCGCTGACTACCAGGGGAATATCACGCGCTATGACCGGCACATTGGGCAGGTGAAATCGATTACGGAGCAACCCGAACTCTCCGACGCTCACGGAGCGGCCAACCTGGAGCATCGTTTCCAGTGGACGGCTCCGGTGCTGATTTCGTCGCACGATCCCAATACGCTGTATCACGCGGGCGAACGCTTGTTTAAGACTACTGACGGCGGCGTACATTGGCAGGCGATTAGCGGCGATCTGACGCGCAATGACAAGAGCAAGCAAAGTGTGTCGGGCGGCGAAATTACGCTGGACGATTCCGGCACGGAATATTACGACACGATCTTCGCGCTGGCAGAATCGCCGATCACCAAGGGCTTGCTGTGGGTGGGAACAGACGATGGTCTCATCCAACTAACGCGCGATGAAGGGAAAACCTGGGCAAATGTCACGCCGAAGGATTTGCCGGAGTGGAGCCGCATCAGCCAGATTGACGCGTCTCCGCACGATGCAGGTACGGCCTATGTTGCCGCGGATCGCCATCAGAGCGATGATCTTAAGCCCTATATCTATAAGACCAGCGACTACGGACAGACCTGGACGAAGCTGACAAACGGAATTCCTGAAGGTTCATTCGTACGGGCAGTCCGTCAAGACCCTAAGAAGCGCGGGTTGCTCTACGCGGGGACCGAGAAGGGTGTTTACGTGTCCTTCAACGATGGGGCGGATTGGAGGCTGCTCAAACTGAATTTGCCGACCACGCCGGTTCACGATCTGGTCATCAAGGACAACGATCTGGTGGTCGCCACGCACGGGCGGGGCTTCTGGATTCTCGACGATATCAATCCGCTGCGGCAGTTTAGCGACGATGTGGCGAAAAAGGATGTTCATCTCTACACGCCCGGCCCGGCTTATCGGATACAGGCAGGCGACGCCGGAGAGCGCCATCCATCCAAGCGGACGGGGCAGAATCCTCCCGCCGGCGCTGTAGTTTATTTCTATTTGAAGGATGCACCGAAGGCGGGGACGGAGACGAAGGTCGAGGTCCTTGATGCGTCGGGGAAAGTGATCCGCAAGTATTCGAGTGCCGAGACGCAACTGCTGGACGAACCTGCAGGGCCGGACGACAAGAAGCCGGAAAAAGAAATCAAGCCGGAGGCTGGGTTAAACCGCTTCGTTTGGGATTTGCGTTACGAGGAAGCTCATCGCGTTCCGGGTTACTACCTGTGGGAGTACAACGGCGGCGCGAAGGGGCCGGTAGCAGCGCCAGGGCAGTATCAGGTGCGCCTGACGGTGGGCAGCGAGAGTCAGGTTGCGCCGTTGGACGTGAAATTGGATCCCAGGGTGAAGGTGAGCCCGGAGGATTTAACGCAGCAATTCAACATGCTGGCGCAAATTCATGAGGAATTAGATCGCGTATATGACACCGTCAACCAGATTCAGGACGTGCGCTCGCAAGTGGCGGGCCTGAAGCGCCGGTTACCGGAGAATGCCAGCACGAAAACCATCGCCACATCGGCGGATGATCTGGAGAAAAAGCTGGTCGCGGTTCGCGATCAACTCGTCAACCTAACCATCAGCGCCAACGAGGATTCTCTGGCCTACCCGCCGCAGATCGATACCAAACTCGCTTACCTCGCAATCGATGTAGGGAGTGCGGACTCGGCTCCTACCGAAGCGGAACAGCTGGAGTTCGAGAAGTTGAAGCGTGAGAGCGGCGAACTCCTGAGCCGCTGGGACGACTTGCAGCGGCGTGATCTGGCCGCCTTCCAGAAACTGACGGCGGAAGGGAGTTTATCCACGGTAGTGGTTCCGCCTGCCGGGCGGGGCGGAGAAGTGGAGAACACTGAGGCTCACTAAAGAGCCGCTCCAGCAGCAGCCTTCCTGCGAGACTATAGCTGGTGGTATTACTTCCGTGCCACGCTGATGGCACGTTTGTGCCTTGTGCAGCGTGCCTTCCACTGTTATTTTGCCGATAGTGATGCTGATCCTCCCCTGAGGTGATCGCGACTCGTAATAGTTTGGGGGTGTCCATGAGGTTCATGCATCTGTGCTATGCGGCTTTGGGATTCGCGGTGGCTCGCTGGGTTTTCAAGCGGCAAGCGGTGGTTGATCCGGTAACACGTTTGCGGACTTCTGGCCTTTTGTAGAAGCTGCAGGCTAAGAGTTTGGGCGCGCGCCCCGTTGCGCCTCCATTTCGTCAAGCGCGCGCCCATTTCCTTTTTCTCTTTTTTTTCTCGTTCTCTGCGCGGAAGGTCTAGCCCTAAGGTTTGCCTGAGTTACCTCTGTTTCTCCGCTTATTCTCACTACAATCTTGTCAGGACTGCTGCGCCGCAAGGGTGGTAACGATCTTAACCATCTGCGCGCGCGGGGCCGGGGCATCCGCCGTGCGAATCCATTTCTCCAGTTGCGTAAAGTTGGTCCTGCTGGCGAGCATGATTGTTCTGATCTCGCCTGCTCAGGTTAGGGCGCAGGACGGTGCGGACGATGCCCCGCTGGGAGACGTGGCCCGGAGTTTCCGCAAGAAACCCGCTTCGCCTGAAGCGATTATCGATAACGACAATTTTTCCAAAGTGGTTGAGGACGCCGAAAGCCGAAGAGCAACCGGCACGACTATGGTGTTCTCGCTCGATGCTGGGGCCGCCAAGAGTTTTCATGTCTCCTCGCCCGATGTGAGTTGCAGCCTGTCGTTCACCGCGAAGACCAGTTCACTGCTATCCGACCCCGCTATGCTGGACGAGTTGCCGCGGAGCGAACTGGCCAAGCTCGATGGTCCCGCGACGATCGACGGGGATTCGCTGCAGGTATCGGTACACAACGGGTCATCGTGGGAACTGCGCGAGGTGGTGATCGGGCTCACGATTCTTCGGCATCAGGATGGTGTCGAGGCAGGGTCCATCTACGGCGCGGCGCGGATCGTTCCCGCGGTGGCTGGCGGATCGCCACGTTCGACGCCAGACTCATTCCAAAAACAGCCGGATGTCACGGTGCTATTGCGGGTGAAAGGATCGGCTGCGCCATCGGCGACAGCGTTGTTTCGCACGCAGTTGAACTTTGCTCTATTTCCCGATCAGGATTGGCACTGGGCGATTGTAAGAGCCAAAGGAGTTCCGCCGCAGACTCCACTTGAGCAGATGACCACGCAACCCGAGCAAATTCCAGGATCGCTTCCCGCAGTAATAACAGATGTGGGCACACCTGGGTTGCCTTCGACTCCGTCTCCTCCTTCCTCGAGTCCGGACGTTGTGGCCCACCAATGACCTTCCAAACTAGATTCCTACCCAGCGGTTCTGTGCGAGTACGCGTGTTAAACTGACCACAAATCCCACATCCAAGGACTAGAAGATGAAATTCGGAGTCATCATCTTTCCCGGCTCGAACTGCGATCACGACGCTTTCTGGACCATTCAACACGTCGCGAAACAGCCCGCATGTTTTCTCTGGCACGAATCGCACGATCTGGAGAACTGTGACGCTATCATTGTGCCCGGCGGGTTCGCCTACGGAGACTATCTGCGGACAGGTGCGATTGCGAAATTCTCTCCGGTGATGGAGTCGGTGCGTCGTTTTGCCGAGAGCGGAGGCCTGGTCCTGGGAATTTGCAACGGCTTTCAGATCCTGTGCGAATCGGGATTGTTGCCGGGCGCGCTCATGCGGAACACAGGCTTGAAGTATGTTTGCAAACCGGTACAGGTGCGAGTGGAGAATGCTTTTACGCCGTTTACCAACGCCTGTTCGCCGGGAGAAGTCCTCACGATCCCGATTGGCCACATGGAAGGGAACTATTTCTGCGATCAGGGAACATTGGATGAGTTGTGCCGCGAGAACCGCATCGTGTTTCGTTATTCCACTCCGGGCGGCGAGATCGCGACGTCTGCGAATCCCAACGGGTCGCTGGACAATATTGCTGCTATTTGCAGCCGAGGCGGCAATGTTGTGGGCATGATGCCTCATCCCGAGCGGTCTGCCGAACCCGAACTGGGATGTACCGATGGAATGAAAGTATTCGAGTCAATGGTGTGTGCGATGGCGCACAGATAGATTCTTCCCAAAATTTAGTTTGATAATCCCCTGACTTTTTGCTACTGTCTCGGCGAAGCGGTTCCCCCACTTCGCCCAAGGAACTCAATTATCACCGCAAGTACAGGGAGGAGTGTGGCCAATGACATCGAAGCAGATTCTTGACGCTTTTTCCGAGACTCTGATGCAGGATGATCGCATCCTGAGCCCGCGAGAGCGGGAACTACTGATGAGCCTCTTACAAAATGCCAAAGAGGCATCCAGCGACCCGCAAACGCAATCCGCTGTGACCGCTGCCATCGCCCGCTCGGTGGGTGAGACCGTGGCACAACGCGCTTTCACCTTGTTGGGCAGTAGCATAGTTGAGCAAATCGTGGATCGGGCAGCAACTTCCTCGGGCATCGAGGGAGGTGTTTCAGCTGGTGTGTTCGCGGGTCCGCAGCCGCCGAGCGGTCCCCAACCGCCTTCCGGGCCGATGACTCCGAGTCGGCCCGCACCACAACCGCCAAGCGGACCGCAGCCGCCTAGCATAAGTCTGCAGCGCGGCGCGCGGGAAAGAATTCCTGCGACCGTGTTTGCCGGACCGCAGCCACCGAGCGGGCCGCAACCGCCTTCCGGGCCTGGGACTCAGCCCCTGGGACCACAACCACCGAGCGGACCACAACCGCCGAGTGTCAGTCTGCGTGAGCGCAGCAACGTCGCTGTTCTGGACGCGCCTGCGATCGTTCGGGCACAATCCGTGGTTCTCGATGAGTTCCTCGCACCGCAGGAGATGGACGAACTCATTCGCTACACGCTGGACCACGAAGCCGAGTTCACCAGCAGCGAAGTGATTTCGCCCAGCGGGGAACCGGGAGTGACCGACTACAGCCACCGCCGTTCCCGTGTGCTTATGGATTTGGGCCCGCAAGATGATGTGATCCTGAATCGAGTTCGAGCAGTGTTACCGCGCGTGTTGGCACAGCTCGGAATGGAGGAGTTTCCGGTGATGCGAACGGAAGCGCAGATCACGGCGAGCAATGATGGAGATTTTTTCCATGCTCACTGCGACGACGCGCAAGAGATGATCGCATCGCGCCGGCTTACTTTCGTTTATTTCTTCCATCGCGAGCCCCGTCCGTTCGAGGGCGGAGAATTGCGCCTGCACGATTCGAAGAATGCGGACTTCGTAAGCGCGGGCAGCTATCAGACAATCACTCCGCAACAGAACCAAATCGTGTTTTTCCCATGCTCGACCTTGCACGAGATTACTTCAGTGCAATGCGGGTCACGGGATTTCGCGGATAGCCGCTTCACGGTGAACGGATGGCTACACCAGTAAGAGAAACTGCGTGGCTTGAGTGGATCGCAAGCCTGATGGGAGCAGCATCGCGGCAGCGGCAGACCGCGATGCTGCCCCCGGACCAATTCCACTGCCTGCTGGACGAACTGCCGCTGCACTTGATCCCGGCCCGAGGTGTCGATAGGGCAGCGGAGGGGCGTTATCTCACTGAGCCACTATTCTTGAATCCACAGTGTTCGGTGCTGCCTCCCGGAGGGATTCCCGTAGAGTTTAACGCTCACAGAGATTTGCTCGACGGTTTCAACCTTGGGATGACCATCGCCTGGGTGCGTGACCCCGCTACCGGCTCTGTTCACCCGTTTTGGCTAGGGCAGCGTTTCGAAAGTGCGCTTTCCCGACTCAGAGCGGGAGATCCTGCCCCTGCTACGCTCTCTGACGGAGATAAGTCTGTGCTCGCATCGGTTGGCATCCTGGTTCCCGCCGGTCATGCGAAGCATCGTCTTGCGGAGTGGGCGGAAATTGTCGGAACGCACGGTAAGGCCTTCCGAGAAAAGAACTATGTACCCCTCGCCAATTTGATTCATCCCTTTAATCTGGCTGCGTTACGCCGGTACTATCGGCAGGCCATCCGGCGCGGGATGATCTGGCTCGGCGACGAACAGAGCTCACGGCGATATGTAGCTCACAATGAGCGGGTCGCTCGTTTCTTCCACCACCAAATCGCCACGGCAGTCAGCGCCATTGCGGGAGAGCCGGTTAAGCCTTCGTATGTTTATCTGGCGTCTTATTTGAGCGGAGCTGCGCTGAAGAAGCATACGGACCGGCAGCAGTGCGAGTTCAGCGTTACACTGTGCCTGGATTTTTCTCCCGAACCGGAGTTGGCAACCTCGTGGCCGATTTGCCTCGATACTTCTGAAGGCACGGTCACGGTGTATCAGGCGCTGGGGGATGGACTAGTTTACCGGGGAACCAAAGTGCCACATTATCGTGGTGCCTTGGCGGCAGGGCATACCTCGACTTCTATTTTCTTCCATTATGTATCGGCGGATTTTTCCGGGCCGCTCGACTAGGGACGGGGATTCCTCGGGGGCTGAAGCCCACATTCAGTTTGAGTTTTACGCGGCGCTGAAGCGCCGCTCTTCTACGGTACTCGAGAGGTCCGAGAATCTCCTTCAAAGAATTTACCGCACTACTTCAATCCGGAGATTACATACAGGACGGAGAAGACCTGGTAATAGCTAAAGGCGAAGCGGGAACCGTCCCGCGACACCACCACGGGAGCTATAGCAACAACGCCCGCAGTTGCCTCTGGCTCCAATTCCCGGACAATCGTTTGTTCCCCGGAGAGCAGATTGACGCTATAGACCCTGGTTGGAATCTGGCCGGGACGATAGCCGAAAATCGACGACTTGTCCTCTGTCCATTGCACGGGAATGAGGCCGGGTTTGAGATTGGGAATGGGATGGGGAGCACCGCCCGCGATGGGATAAACCATCACCCCGGTGGCGTCGTTGGCAAGAATGAATTCACCGTCGGGCGAAACTAGCCCGCCGGTAATACCTTCCGGCGTGATCGGCGCCGGTTTTCCCCCATCTAAATTTACGAGATAACAGCGGACTCCGTGGCCGGCTTCGTTTCCGTTGATCGTGATTCTTTTTCCATCGGCCAGGAAGTGAGACGAGCCATTGTGGATTCTCTCGAGTCCAGTCACGGTGATCGCTCGAGGCTGACCTGGGCCGACAGGTAACAGCGTTACCCGTCCTGGGGTTCCGGTGAGGATCGAGATGGCCCATTTCCCGTCCGGCGAAAGGCCGCCCGCGCTTCCTTCTCCCAGCTGTGTCGGCAGGGCACCATCGATTCTACGGATGGCGACGGAATAGTTGGGTCCGGCCGCCTCACTGGCATCTTCGAACAAAATGGATTGGCCATCGCGCGAAACGTCTTTCGCAACATCCCAATCGTGCCAGGAAATATCAACCACCTTGCCCTCGCGCGGGGCAGTCGCCATAGCAGTTCGTTCGCCATCCAGACTGACGAGCGCGCGGCCATCTGGAGCAATATCCTGCAAGGTTAGTCCGGCTGGAAGGGTTAGGACCGTTCGAATATTTCCCTCGAGGTCGGCGGCCAGCAATCTGCGACTGTAACCCTTGTCTGCGGCGGTGAACCACACCTCGCTTCCGTCAGGACTCCAAGCCAAGCCGTCCTCGGACTCGCGCTCTCCGGAGATCTGCGTCACATGACCTGCGAGATCGGTGAGGAAGACCGAACCGCGGTCGTCCCACAGCGCAGGATGATCCATAAAGGCAAGCTTATCGCCTTGCGGAGAAAATCGGAGATGGCTGATCCAGCCCTTGCTCTGGTACAAGATATGACCAAGCGGATACTCAATTCGGTCACGGCCTTCATCGTGGTGAACCACCGCAAGTTCGCCGTTCGGGCTCCAGTCTGCCCAGGGGACATCTTCCAAAACCTCTCGTGGAGAGCCTCCGGCGAGGGGCGCGCGCGCCAGAGTTCCTCTCTCGATTTCAAGATGTGCCACGTGCGCGCCGTGAAGCGCGAGCGCCAGTTCACCAGTCCGGGAGATCGCCAGCAGATTTGCGTCTTCAATATCGATAGGTTGAGTGGAAAGAGATTCTCCAACCGTCGAAAAAAGCTGCAAGGGTTTCCCATTCCAAGAAGCGCCATAGACGATGGAATGAAAGTCAGGCGCAAAGCGCGCCGCGTAGACCGTTCCTTTGTCAAAGGTTAAGCGGCGGTAAACGGGGATAGAAACCTTGGTATGCAGAACTTGCTTGCCAACCAGCACGAGTAGAGCGGTCAAGACTAAGACGGCTACCGCCCAAGGAATTACGCGGGTAAGTAACTTGCGGAGAGCCGACCGCTCCGCCGAAACGCCGGGAGGATTGGAAAGAGTCTCCAGCGCGAATCCGAGGTCGCGGGCTGATTGAAAACGCTTTTCGGGATCTTTCTCCAGGCAATGCCGCACGATTTGCTGACACGGCAGCGGGATCCCAGCATGCTCCAGATCGCTCTCGGGAGGATCCTCTCGCAACACGGCAGTGATGGTGTCAACTTCGGTCTCTCCGCGGAAGGCGCGCCGACCGGCAAGCATCTCGTACAGAATTGCCCCCACGCTGAAGATGTCGCAGCGATGGTCCACGGCCTTGCCCCGCAGTTGCTCGGGAGCCATGTAAGCAACGGTGCCCACTACCGCGCCGCTTCTGGTGACCGTAGTCAAGTCTTCCGCAGTACGGCCGGATTCGCCAGGTGAAGATTGAAGCTTGGCGACCCCGAAGTCAAGAATCTTGACGCGTCCGTCGGTGGTGACAAACAAATTCTCCGGCTTCAGGTCCCGGTGAACAATGCGGCGATCATGAGCCGCGCTTAGGCCGCTTACAACCTGAGAGGAGTAGTCAACCGCCATGCGAACCGATAGTGCACCCTCTTGTAATTGGGCGCGCAGGGTCTTGCCTTCGAGCAATTCAGAAACGATGTAGGGAACGCCCTCGTCCAGACCGACGTCGTAAATAGCGACGATGTTGGGATGATTGAGGGCCGCTGCGGCGCGCGCCTCTAACTCAAAACGGCGAAGATGATCGGGGTTGGCGCTCGATGCCGGCCGTATCAGCTTCAGCGCAACATCGCGTCCTAACCTCTCGTCACGTGCCCGGAAAACCTCGCCCATGGCACCGGCCCCGATCTTTTCGAGGATTCGGTAGTGACCAATGACTCGGCCATTCATGTGCAGGGACGCCCCGCAGGCATGTTAGGGGGACCAGTCCATTCCCGTCAATAACTGAATAAGATGGACTTCTTTCTCCGGGCAGGGTAAGGCTTGCTTCTGGTCCGCCGCACTGTTTATCATCAAAGCAAGCCCGGCGACTTGTGGATTGGTGACGTGCTATAATTCCCGTTCGCCTGCAGATTTATACGAGGCAGCCTGTGATTCCCTCTACGGGCGAATCCCGCGCCAATCAAGATCTTTAGATACGAGGTATAGCCATGTCTGGCCATTCAAAATGGGCCACAATCAAGCACAAGAAGGGCGCGCTCGACGCCAAGCGCGGTAAAATTTTTACCCGCCTGATCAAGGAAATCAGCATTGCGGCGAAGAACGGTGGCGATCCTGACACCAACCCGCGCTTGCGGGGCGCCATTGTGGCCGCTAAGGCGGAGAACATGCCCGCCGATAACATTAAGCGGGCCATTCAGCGGGGCACGGGCGAACTGCCCGGCGCTACGTACGAAGAGTTTTCTCTGGAAGGTTATGGGCCGGGTGGGGTGGCGGTTCTGTTGGATATCAACACTGACAATCGCAACCGTACAGTGAGCGAAATCCGCCACTGCTTTGGCAAGAACGGCGGCAACATGGCCGAAGCCGGCGCCGTCTCCTGGATGTTCCACAAGAAGGGCGACATCATCATTCCAAAGAGCGCGGCGAAAGAGGACGATCTGATGAACATCGTTCTCGAAGCCGGCGGTGAAGATCTGAACGACGACGGCGAAAATTGGGAGATTTTGACTGAGCCTTCCTCATACGAGACCGTGCTCGAGGCGGTAAAGAAGGCCGGGATTGAGCCCGCATCGTCCAGCGTGGCCATGATTCCTCAGAACTACATCAAACTGGAAGGCCAGGCCGCCAATACGATGATTCGCCTGATGGAAGCTCTCGAAGATCAAGATGATGTGCAGAACGTCCACTCCAACTTCGATATCGATCAGAAGTTGCTGGAAGAAGTGGCGGGCTAATTGCCTGATGGGATCCAGCAGAGCCGCCCTTGCGGGCGGCTCTTCTCTTTGATACTGGTTTTTTCTTTCTAGCGCGGCGGTCGCGAAGGTTTTCAACACAACCGTGGATAATTCTGTGGAAAAGCACGGCGGTATTCTTCTAAGTGATTCAGCGAGAGATGGTTCAGCATTTTGCACCGGAGCGAGTGCTGGCACTTTCGTGGAGTCTCACGAAGACCTCGAGTAACGAGCTAACGTTGAAATTAAGACTCGACAAACTTCTGGTCGACCGAGGACTCGCCGCTTCGCGGGAGCGCGCGCAGGCTCTGATTATCGCCGGGAAGGTAGTCGTCAACGACCAGAAACTCGACAAGGCCGGGGCTCAAGTTGTACCGGACGCGGCGATTCGTCTCCTCGGCGAAGATCTGAAGTACGTCAGCCGCGGTGGACTCAAGCTGGAGCGCGCTCTGGAATACTGGCAGATCGACGTCACCGGCAAAGTTTGTGTCGACGTGGGCGCTTCCACGGGCGGATTCACCGATTGTCTACTGCAGCATGGTGCCGCTCGGGTTATTGCCGTGGATACGGGCTACGGCCAGATGGATTTCAAACTGCGTCAGGATCCCCGCGTTCGCCTCCTGGAAAAAACCAATGCCCGGTACCTGACGAGTCACGTTATTGGCGAGATCGCAGACCTGATCGTGATCGACGTGGCGTTCATTTCCGCGACTCTAATTCTGCCTGCAGTGGTCGCCGCAGCTTTTCCTAAGAATCTCGATGAGCAACGCGGCCGGCGGGTAATCGTCCTTGTCAAACCTCAATTCGAGGTCGGGCGGGAATACGTCGGCAAAGGAGGAATCGTGAAAGATGAAGCTGCTCAACTGGCCTCGGTCGAGAAGGTTAAGAAAACGTTGATGGCTCTCGGCTGCTCCAACCTGGACGTAATCGATTCGCCCATTCTTGGCGCGGAGGGGAACCGGGAATTTCTTCTGCGGGCAGTCTTCTGATCTGTGCGGGCGTCGCGCCTGCAGTGTCCTAATTTCCCTTTTCTACCACAGAGTCACAGAGTCACGGAGAAAACCTCGGACCTGCAAAACCAGAAGGGGATGGGTTTGCCATGCAGTTGGCTTTCTCTGTGCTTCTGTGACTCTGTGGTGAAAAAACTAAATTAGGACACTAGTGCCCCGCCTGCCGATTAAGGCTTTTTCAGCCGGATTCTGTACAATCTTTCTTTCTCGCTACTCTCATGGCAATTGCGCATTCATCTTCTTCCCCAACGAAGCTTGCGGCCATCATCTCTCGAACGGCGCGTGAAGAAGTGGCTCGCACGGTTCCGGAGTTGCTGGCATGGCTTCACGCCCATGGATACGAGGTGATTGTCGACGAGGAGACTGCCAAATATTCCAACGCCGAAGAAGAGGTGCCACGCTCGCAAATGTCCACGCGGCCCTTGGATCTGGTTGTGGTTCTGGGTGGCGACGGCACTTTGCTTTCCGCGGCGCGAGCCACGGCAACCATCGATGTCCCGCTTCTAGGCGTGAACTTGGGATCGCTCGGCTTCCTTACCGACGTCCCACTCTCGTCGCTCTTCTCCATGCTTGACAAGATTGTGCAGGGGCACGCCGCAGTGGAGCAGCGTTCACTGATGCAATGCGACTTGCTGCGCGGTGAGCAAACGCTGGGCAGCTACCTGGTTTTCAACGACGCCGTCGTCAACAAGACGGCGCTGGCCCGGCTCAACAATTACGATCTCTTCGTTGATCAATCGTTTGTTTCCAGCTACCGGGCCGACGGAATGATTGTAGCCACGCCTACGGGATCGACGGCTTATTCGCTATCGGCAGGCGGTCCCGTGCTCATGCCGACGGTAAACGCATTCGTGATTACCCCGGTGGCGCCGCACGCGCTTACGCACCGTCCGTTGGTGGTGCCAGATTCGGCGGTGATTGAGCTTGTGCTGCGCAGCGATGAAGAAGTGGCTTACCTCAGTGTGGATGGCCAGCCCGGCCTCGATCTAAGCGATGGCGACCGCGTCCGCTGCCGCCGCTCCGAACATAGCGTGAGTCTGTTCCGAACCGATCATGATTTTTTCCACGTGCTACGCACGAAGTTGAAGTGGGGGGAGCGATAGCAGAGAGTTACAGTTCTGCCGCATAGAGGTCGCGGATATTCTCCCGCCGCCGGATGATCTTGGCCGACTTTCCACGAACCAGCGCTTCCGCAGGCCGCGGACGCGTGTTGTAGTTCGAAGCCAGCGCCATGCCATAAGCTCCGGCATCGAGAATCGCAAGCAACTCGCCCTCTTCCGTTCGAGACAACTCCCGATCGCGGGCGAAGAAATCGCCGGACTCGCATACCGGCCCCACCACATCGACGGTTTCTTTCCTGGCCCGTGAATTCCTAGACTGGACCACTGGAACAATTTCGTGGTGAGCGCCATAGAGAGCTGGCCGAATCAAATCGTTCATCCCGGCATCTACGACCAGAAAGCGCTTACCATTATTTTGCTTTTTGTAAGTGACTGAGGTGAGCAGCACCCCGGCAGGCCCAATCAGCGAGCGTCCGGGCTCAAGCAACAGATGCACGTCGAGCCTGCGCAAAGGATACGCTACAGCTTTTGCATAACGCGAAACCCAGTCCGAAAACTTTGAGCCCAGTCCCTGATAGTCGATGCCGAGGCCGCCGCCGGTATCTACGTAGCGAATCTTGTGTCCGTCCAAACGCAAGTCGCGAACCAGATCAGCCACTCGCTCCACCGCCTCAGCAAAAGGGGCAAGGTCGGTAATCTGTGACCCGATGTGGACGCTGACGCCGGCAACCTTCAAATACCGCGCCCCGGAGGCCTTTGCGTAGAGTTCGCGCGCATCACGAATCGGTACCCCGAACTTGTGCTTCCGCAAGCCCGTAGAGATGTAAGGATGGGTCTCGGCCGCCACGTCTGGATTGACGCGAAGTGCGACGGGAGCCGTAATGCGCAACTGGTTCGCGCACTCCGCCAAGGCCCAGAGTTCCGACTCACTCTCTACGTTGAACAGCAGAATCCCCGCCTTTAATGCGGCACGCATCTCGTCCCGGGATTTACCGACTCCGGAGAACACCACTTGCTTGGCCGACCTGCGGTCGGCGACCATTACGCGTTCAAGCTCGCCACCCGAAACGACATCAAAGCCGCAGCCCTCGCGCGCCAGTAGGCGCAGAATGTTCAAGTTGGAATTGGCCTTTACCGAGTAGCAGATGGTATGGGGCACATGGTCGAACGCATCTTCGAAAGCGGCCAAGCGCTCCAGGATGGCGGTGGCTGAGTACACATAAAGAGGTGTTCCGTAGCGCTCGGCGAGTTTGGTGAGCGGGACGTCTTCGCAGTGCAAAGCGAATGTCCCACCGCGGCGGAGAATGCCTGTGCGCTTCTCGCGGAGAGTGAATCCCGGCGGCCGCTCGATTTCCGTTACTGCGCTACGCCGGGTCATTTTCGCTTTGTAGATCCCGATGCGTGGCTATCCTTGACCTTGATCGCGACTACTGTTTGGTCGTCGAACGTTTCCACTCCAGCGGAATGCTCGGCCACCGCCTTGAACAGAGCGTCGACCACACAATCAGCCGACTTGCCCGCGCATTCCGCAACCAGCTTCTCCACTCCTCCTCGACCGAAGAGTTCTCCTTGCCGATTGCGGGCGTCCAGAATCCCGTCACTAAAAAAAACGAACATATCTCCAGGCTTCATTTTGAATCGGAACTCGTCGTAATCCGCATCGTCAAAGAGTCCCAGCGGCAAGCCGGTGGCCTCGATGACCTGGTTCTTACCGGCATGCAGGAGGATTGGCCGGGGCAAGCCTGAATTGGCGACGATGAGCGTTCGATGTTCATCGTCCCAGACGGCATAAATGAGTGAGACGAATTGCGCTTCGATGCGACGCTCCGCCAAAGACAGATTCACCGCCCGCAG
>Ga0307479_10000412_pt1 | contig 38437 bp, 24 predicted proteins | sample atmos_gasesECM4C_FD_203743 | JGI IMG/M metagenome (GOLD analysis project Ga0307479, IMG submission 203743) | Hardwood forest soil microbial communities from Morgan-Monroe State Forest, Indiana, United States - atmos_gasesECM4C_515 | ecosystem: Environmental > Terrestrial > Soil > Temperate...
CGACACCTTTTTTGCGTTGGCCTTGCTGTTTCGGCCATTGGGAGTCAAGTTCGTTTTTGATCATCACGATCTATGCCCAGAACTCTATCTGGCCAAGGGGCACACTCGCACGGGGGTGCTCTATCGTGGGTTGCTGATGCTGGAACGGATGACCTTTAAGTCGGCGCACGCGGTCATCGCTGTTAACGAGTCTCACAGGGTGATTGCGCTGGGGCGCGGCGGCGTTGCCAACGAGAGAGTCACTGTGGTGCGGAGCGGCCCTCGATGGGATTGGCCCGATGGCCATTCGCCGAACCCCAAATTGAAACGTGGCCGCAAGTATATGGTGATGTACGTGGGGGTAATGGGCGAGCAGGACGGCGTCGACCACTTCCTGCGCGCAATCCAGACTTACCGCACGATAGCTCCCGACGACGCACTATTCGCGTTTGTCGGTGGCGGGACCGACCAACCGCGCATGAAGGCGTTGGCTGAACAGATGGGCCTGGGCCCCATCGTTCATTTCACCGGCCGTATTCCGGACGATCAGTTGCGGGCTTATCTTGCCACTGCTGACGTGGGTGTCGATCCCGATCCCCTCACGGACTTTAACAATCTGTGCACGATGAACAAAATTATCGAGTACATGTCGTTTGGGCGGCCTGTCGTGGCCTTTGATCTGATGGAGCATCGCCGCTCCGCCGAATCGGCGGCCGTCTACGTCCCTGGAAATGACGATGCTGCAATGGGACGCGCAATCCGCGAGTTGTTGCTCGATGTCGAACGCAGACGCGCCATGTCAGAGTTCGCTCTCACCCGTTTCCGCGAAGAACTGGCCTGGGAGAATTCCGAACAGCGACTGATTGCGGTCTACCGGCAGTTACTCGATTCTGGATTCTCCACATCGACCGTTAACCCAAGTCCACAAGAACCCATGACTGTCGAGAAGCCCCCCGCCTAATCTATCACTGCCATGCTGCACGAAATGTGCTCGAGTAAAATTACATAACTTCTATGGCCAGGTCTTCATTTTGGGGGATCGTGAACCGTCTTGACATTTTCTTCATAGCGGACCGCATATGGCAGCGGTAGAACAGTTGCAGGTAGAGCTGCATTGTCACACCGTCTATTCCCACGACGGCCATATCGAATTCGATGAACTGGAGCGGGCCGCCAAAGGAAAGCTCGACGTGGTCTGCATCACCGATCATGACACCATCGAAGGTGCTCGCGAGTTTCAGAAAAGAAGCAAGGTGCGCAACTGCGATTTCGAGGTCGTCATCGGTGAGGAACGAACGCTGGCGGATGGCAGCCATGTAATCGGGTTGTTCCTCCAGCACCCAATCTTCTCGGACACATTCGAAGAAGTCGTTCGAGAAATCCGCGAGCAAGGTGGTCTCTGCAACCTTCCTCATCCCTTTCGGCACCGCGATGGCGCCCTGCGTTCGATGCAGAGGCCCATGGAAGGGGTTTCTGGATTCGAAATCTTCAATCCAAAATGTTCGTTGGAGGAAAACCAGAGATCGCATACACTTTGCGGTTCTGGTCTGGTTGCCGTCGGCGGTAGCGACGCTCACTACGAAAGCGATTTGAGGGAATGCGTCAACGTCGTTCCGAACATCGGCGATGTGCGTGGCAGTCTGGAGCACTTTCTGCAGGGCCGTGGCCGATATCAGGTGCTTGGCATACACCAGAAGAACACCGGGAAAGGCCGTCAGTATGCTCCCCTTTATTACCGGCTGAAGCCGTATGTGCGTGTGCCACGCCCACTGGTCCCGGCGGCGGGAAGGTTGTACCGCGTATACCGAAACTCGAGATCTCGTTGGAGAACACCAGAACTGGAGATCAAGTATGTCAGCGAATAAGAAGGCGGTAAAAAACCTGGCGCGATTGCATGGATACTGGATCTATAAGAACCTTCTCAGTCAATCGCCATCCTGGCTAGTTGAGCGCCGCGACAAATACGTGCTGGCGAAATTGCGTACCACTCTGCTTCGCGCCTACGAGGGAAGTCCTGTTTACCGCGAGCAGTTCCGCAAGGCCGGATTTAATCCACGCACAGACTTTCGTTCTCCAGAAGATCTCGGTCGCCTGCCGTTGCTCACCAAGGCATACGTTCGCAAACACTTTAACGAAATGGTCGATCACCGGTTTGAAACCGGCAGCGTCATTTCCCATACCAGCGGATCAACCGGCGAGCCTTTGCCCATGCGGCTCAATGAATATTTCATGGCCTTCGACAACGCCTGCCTGTTCCGTCACTGGTCGTGGGCTGGCTATACGTTCGGCGCGCGCATGGCCGCGCTGCGAACCTATGTCCCCACCCAAGCTAGTCAACCCCTTTGGCGCTATGAAAAGCTGAAGAACACACTTTTTTTTTCCGCTTACCATTTGACCCCGGCAAATTGCAGTGAATATGTTGATCGGCTTCTCGAGTTCCGCCCCCAATACATCAAGGCTTATCCTTCCTCCATTGCCGTCTTTTCTGAGTTCGCATACGCCTATCGAGACAAGTTTGATTTCTTGCGGGGAATTTTCACAGCCTCGGAGACTCTGCTTGCGAGCGAGAGAGAGCGCGTTGAACGCACCTTCGGCAAGAAATTGTTCAATTGGTACGGCATGACCGAACCGGCGGTGATTATCACCGAGTGCGAACAGCACGAAGGCATGCACATCAACTGGGAATATGGGTACCCTGAATTCTTGCCCGCCGACGACTTGGAGCCGAATGTTTTTCGCCTAGTGACCACCGGTTTCCATAACCCGGTCATGCCTTTTATTCGTTACGAAACCGGTGACCTCGTGCGACTGTACGACACGCCCAAGACTTGTCCCTGTGGCCGCAATATGCCGCTGGTGCACTCGATTGTCGGGCGCAAGGATGAGTGTATTATCATGGCCGACGGCCGACGACTGCCTTCCATCAACTTCTACTCCCTATTCCGTGAGTTCCCGGAAATCCTGAAGTTTCAGATCATCCAATACGGCCGCACGGAAATTCTGACCAAAGTCGCTCTGCGGCCGCAAGAGCGGGGCTCGTTCTCCTTGACACAGAAGTTGGAGGATGGGTTACGACAGCGCGTCGGGTCGGAAGTGGCACTTGAAATTGAATACACGGACAAATTTATAACCAACTCGGACGGCAAAACTCTGCCCATCGTGCGCAAGCTGGGAACCCGGTCGATCGAAGAAATCGAGGAATACAAGATTTCGTCACAGCGCGCTTGGGAAGTCGAGTCGAAAGGTCAGGAGGTATTCAAACTGGATTGGAACGAAGCGGATACCATTCCTTCGCCCGCGGTTGCGGATGCTGTTCGGCAATTGCTGCGAAATCCCCATTCCATCCACTGGTATCCGGAAGGGACGTCGAAAGAGCTGATCGCTGCTCTGGCGCAATACTCGGGCTTACCCGTAGAAAACGTCCTGATCACCCATGGATCGGACCTAGCCCACGAACTGGTCGCAACCTGCTTCGTTCGCCAGGGAGACAAGGTCCTGATGGTTACGCCCAGTTACGACAATTTCCGGGCAGCGGTCGAGCAGCGCGGCGCAGAAACCGTTAAGTTCAACTATCTGGGTTCAGGTCCCTTCCCGGTCGCAGAATTCGCGGAAGCTCTGCGCAAACATACACCGCGTCTAGCGTACATTGTGAACCCGAACAACCCGATCGGTTATACGATCGGGCTGGACACCCTCCGGGAACTGCTGGAGTGTTGTTCCCGCCTCTCCACCATCCTCATCGTAGATGAGGCGTACTTTGAGTTCTGCGGCATCACGGCGGCAAAACTGGTAACTGAATCTTCGCATATCGTGGTCACACGCTCGTTCTCGAAGGCGTTCGGATTGGCTGGTCTTCGTCTCGGATACTTGCTCGCTGGCCGCCAAATAACAAGCGTTCTCAGTCGCGCTAACAACCCGAAGAGCGTCACCAGCTTCGCAAAAGTGGGGGCTCTCGCTGCCCTTGGGGATCTGCCTTACATTCACCGTTATGTCGACGAGGTACGTCAATCCAGGGCGGAGTTCGAAAGGTTCTTCAAACGCCAGGGAATCAAATACTATCCGTCCGACAGCAATTTCATCCTGTTCCAGTGTGACGACCCAAAGGGTCTGGTCCGAAGCCTCGAAGAGCGCGACATCTTTGTGCGCGAACGGACGTCACAATTCGACGGCGTTGGACATGTTCGAATATCGGTGGGCGGCAAGAAAAGCACGGAGGTTGCCATTCGGGCTTTGGATGAATTCTTCAGTGGCAGCAGCGAGTCGGAAGCGCCGAGAGAAGAGACTTTCGCTGTGGAATCCCCGGCGAAGGTTGATTGACCCACCCATTCCCTGCCCTCCTCCGAATTGTTGCCAGAAACATATTGAAAGGACCCGCCATTTGCTTCAGATTATCCAGTACCAGAAGACAGGTGAGATTACCGTTGACGAATTGCCCGCGCCGAAACTTCGGCCCGGCAGCGTCCTCGTCCGCAACGTCTTTTCGCTCATCAGTGCCGGCACGGAACGCTCGTCTGTGGAAACCGCCCAGGCGTCGATGGTGCAGAAAGCCCGTCTGCGGCCGGACCTCGTGCGCCAGGTGCTCGACAACGTTCATCGCGAAGGCCTGCTCGCCACATACAAAAAGGTCCAGGACCGGCTGGATAACTTCAAGGACCTTGGGTATAGCTGTGCCGGCGTCGTCGTCGAATCCGGGGTGGACGACATTAAAGTCGGAGACCGCGTCGCCTGCGGCGGCGTCGGCTATGCCGCGCACGCGGAGATCGTATCGGTTCCTCGCAACCTGGTCGTCAAAATTCCCGACGAAGTTAGCTTCGAGGAGGCTGCCTTCACCACAGTCTGCGCCATCGCTATGCAAGGCGTGCGCCAGGCGGACGTCCGCGTCGGTGAACAAGTAGTCGTCATCGGTTTAGGCCTGATCGGCCTGCTAACCGCTCAGTTGCTGAAAGCCAGTGGCTGTCGCGTGGTTGGGATGGACGTCGCTCCCCGGAACTTCGACTTGGCCCTGACCCTGGGATGCGATCGCTGCACGCTCAGCAACGACGACGCGGTTTTCGAGGTCCAGAGTTTCACCCGCGGCTACGGCGCCGATGCCGTGGTCATCACCGCAGCGACTACTTCCAGCCAGCCCGTCGAGTTGGCCATCCAGTGCGCTCGCAAGCGCGGCACGGTCGTCGCGATCGGATCGGTTGGAATGAACATTCCTCGGACTCCTTTCTACGAGAAGGAGGTCAACTTTCGCATGTCCTGTTCCTACGGTCCCGGCCGTTACGATTCGGCCTACGAGGAGCACGGGCAGGACTATCCCCTTGGATACGTTCGCTGGACAGAAAACCGCAACATGGAAGCTGTCCTCGACATGATCGTGCTGCGCAAACTAACCGTGGGGCCACTGATCACGCACCGCATCCCTGTTGAACAAGGTTTCCGCGCCTACGACATCATTACCGGCAAGGTGCAGGAGCCGTATCTCGGCGTCCTGATCCAGTATTCCGATCCGAGTGCACCCATAGCCCTCTCGCGGCGCATCGAGTTGCGGCCTTCGGCCGGCAGTGCCTCCGGCCGTCGACCGGTTCTGGGATTTATCGGCGCCGGCAATTTTACACAGTCCATGCTGTTGCCCCCGCTGATGAAACTGGCTCCGCGCCTGCGCGGTCTCGCCACGCACAAGCCAGTCAACGCCAAGAACATCGCAAAAAAGTTCCAGTTCGAATTCTGTGCCACCGACACCAGCGAGATCATTCAGGACAAGGATGTAAACTTGGTATTCGTCACTTCGCGTCACGACTCTCATGCCCGCTACGTTGCAGCTGCGCTGCGCGCCGGCAAGAGCGTGTTCGTCGAAAAGCCTCCGGCCCTAAACAACGAAGAGCTCGAATCGATTCTGAGCGCCTACGCCGAAGCCGAGCAGGCAGGAGCATCCCCACTGCTGATGGTTGGTTATAACCGGCGTTTTTCCGAGCCAGTCCGTGCCATCCAGAAATTGTTTGCCGGACGCACCGAGCCCCTGGCGATGCACTACCGTGTCCATGCCGGCTTCCTGCCATCCACGCACTGGATGCAGCAACCCGACCAGGGCGGACGCTTCATCGGTGAGGGTGGCCACTTCGTCGACGTCATGCAATTCCTTTGCGGCGCACTTCCCACCAGCGTTCACGCCGTCGCCCCCACCGACACCGCCGGCCGCTACAACCACGACAATGTTCTGGTTTCAATCACATTCGCCGATGGCTCTGTCGGCACGATTCACTACCTGGCCAAAGGTTCCAATGCGGTCGAGAAGGAATACCTGGAAGTGTTCGGCGACCAGAAGACGGCGCGCATGTGGAACTTCAAGAAGCTCGAATGCGCGGTTGGGCGGAAGAAGTCATCGACGTCATTCTCCGGCGATAAAGGACACGCTGCGGAGATGAAGGCCGTTCTCGACGGTTTTGAATCCGGCACCGGTTCGCCCATCAGCATAGATTCGCTGGCGGCAACGTCTCGCGCGACATTCGCGGCGATGGAATCCGTGAGAACGGACCGCGTGGGACGGTTATAACTATTAGATAACTGCTTTCCCGTCGGCATTCGCTGCTGCGCAGAGGCGCTCAGGTACGAACGCCGGTAGTTTGATCACTTTTCGTTGACTGTAGGTGATATCCGCTTGCGACACTCCCCCCTTGATTTCGAAACTGCAGTTGCAGTCTTGGTGGGGTTGTCAAATCCTCTTGTTTCGTCGAGCACGACACAAGAACGAGGGCAAGTAAGCAATGAAAAGCACGCGATTCCGATCGTTCATTTTTCGGTGGCTGGTTGTGGGTGTATTCCTTGCGGGAGTGAGTTGGGCGCAGGACCGTTCGCACGTCGTAGTGAAGGCATCAAAGCATGCTGTTGCGCCACCGCTTAGCGAGACTGTGCCTCTTCGCCCTCTGCAGACGGTGCGACTGGGTTTACTTCCCGGCGACGACGATGACACGGTGTCAATGCGTCGGCCTCGCTTTAGCGGTCTGGTCCAGGATTCGGCTCTTCAGGCATCATCCGCCACAACCTTTTCCGCCGCCGGTCTCTCTCCTCTCTCCACGAATTCAGGACTGAACATTCTCGGTCTCGGCCTCGGTTTTCCTGGTTTCAACGTCTCAGCTAACATTCCCGACACCAACGGGGCCGCGGGGCCAACGCAGTTTGTGCAGTTTGTTAACGAGTCCTTTGCGGTGTTCAACAAGTCCAACGGCAACTTGCTTTATGGCCCGGCTCACGGAAACACCGTGTGGCAGGCTCTCGGTGGAGGATGTGCGGCCAACCCTAACTTGGACGAAATCGTGCAATACGACCAGCAGGCCAACCGCTGGGTCATGATGATGCCGGACTTCTATAATCCCAATTACCTCTGCATTGCCGTCTCCACCACATCGGATGCAGTCAATGGCGGATGGAATCTCTATGCCTTCCGCCCCCCCCTGAACACCACGCTGTGCAACTGTAGGATGATGACGGATTATCCCAAGTTGTCGGTCTGGCCAGACGGTTACTACCTTAGTTACAGCCAGATTTGGAACGGTAATTATGAGGGTCAGGCGGCCTGTGCATTTGACCGCAACAGCATGTTGCAGGGTAATGCTGCCACCATGCAGTGCTTCCTCAATACCGGCACCTCTTACGGTTCAATGCTGCCCGCGGATCTGGACGGGGCCACCGCGCCTCCAGCAGGCTCGCCCGAGTACTTTCTCAATTTCGACGGTAACGATCAGTCTCTCGACCTCTGGCAGTTTCACGTCGATTGGACAAACCCTGCCAATTCCACCTTCACCGGCCCCATCAACACCGCGGTGGCGGCCTTCACCGAGGCTTGTGGCGAAACCGTCGTAGAGTTCAACTACACAAACGCCTTCGCCTGCATCCCGCAGAAGGGAACGTCGGTAACACTTGATTCCTACGGTGACCGGCTGATGTACCGGCTCGCCTACCGCAATTTTGGCGGTTACCAATCTCTCGTTACCAACCACACCGTCACCACCGGAACCAACGGCAGTCAGACCGGTGTTCGCTGGTACGAGCTGCGAAATACAGGATCCGGTTTCGGACTCTACCAGCAAGGCACGTACGCTCCGGATTCCAGCTATCGCTGGATGGGCAGCATGGCTATGGATCAGGCTGGTAACATAGCTATGGGCTATAGCGTCTCCAGCGCTACCATGAGCCCTTCGATTCGCTACACCGGCCGCGCGTCCAGCGATCCTTTGGGCCAGATGGGCGGCGAAGTCGACATTCTCTCACAGGCGGGCGTTACCCCTGGCTCCCGACTCAACAACTACCGCTGGGCCGACTACAGCAGCCTGGCGATTGATCCCACCGATGACTGTACCTTCTGGTTTACGACGGAATACATGCCGAACAACGGTAACTATTGGAGTACCCGGATCGCCTCCTTCAGTTTTCCGTCTTGTACCGGGAGCAACACGCTCGTGGTCAAAGAGGTAGGATCAGGAACCGTGGCCAGCACCGACGGCACCATCAAGTGCACCAATGGTAGCGGCACCTGCAGCGCCCTTTACCCGAACGGCACTTCGGTTACGATGAACGCCACCGCGGCCAGCGGTTGGGCTTTCTCGGGATGGAGCGGATCCTGCACTGGCGGCAATCCTTGCACCGTCGTGGTGAATGGCAATATGAGTTCGACCGCCACTTTCACGCCGGTGCAAACCTACACCCTTACAGTGAACGAAGTGGGCCAGGGAACTGTAACCAGCACCGACGGCGTGATCAACTGCACCAATGGTAGCGGCACCTGCAGTGCCGTTTACGCAAGTGGCCGTCCGGTCACATTGAACGCCACAGGGGCCAGCGGGTGGACGTTTTCCGGGTGGAGCGGGTCCTGCAGCGGCGGCAATCCTTGCAACGTGGTCATGAACGGCAATTTGGGTGTCACCGCTACCTGTACCTCTGCCCCCTCGTGGGCCATTGTCCATAAAGCATCGGTCGGTGGAAATATCACGAGCCTTACAGTTCCGGCAACGGGTACGGGGAACCTGATTGCCGTAGCCTTCATGTTCAACGGGAACACATCGATTTCCAGTGTATCTGACACTGCGGGCAATACTTACGTCTCGGCTGGCGCTCAATGTGCTAGAAATAACAACTCGGTGGAAATCTGGTATGCAGTGAGTTCCAATCCTGGCGCGACTGTCATAACCCCCTCGTTTGCCGGTTCACCGACCTATGTTCAGATCGCGTCTTGGGAGGTGTCCGGTGTTTTGTCTGTGGTTCCCGATGCCAAAGGCACTGCTTCAGGGAGCGTAACTCTCAACAATACCCCCGGCGCCGCGGTCACGACCACCCAGGCGGGCGACTTCATTCTGTCTGTCCTGCTGGCCCTGAATACAAACTTCACTTCCATATCCAGCGGCAATGAATTTACCAATGATTTCAAGACCAACGGCAACGGTTGGGCGCATATCACGAGCAACTCTGCCAGCATCGGTGCTCATCAGGCCAGTTGGTATACAGCTTCTCCTACTGGCGCATATTGTGCCAGCACGGTTGCATTCGCTCCCTGATTCAGTACCCGGACCGGAAGGGCCAAGTACAATTTAAGACACTTGTCAGAAGCCACCGATCGTCGGGGATAGTCGGTGACAGGAGAGGCGGAACAGTTCACCCGCGTTAGCACGGCTAGCGCGAGTTAGGATGGAAACGGATGAGTACGATGACTTGTGCGACATCAGCGGTGCCGATACGTCCTCGGCCGCAATTCCTTCGCGTGCTGACCTCTGCGGTCGAGGCCTCTCGCATCTCCCGGGATCAGCGCGTGCTGATCGTAGGCGGAAGTGCAGGGGACGAACAGCTTCTCCGCCAAGCCGGATTCCAGCATCTCGTAAACTCGAATCTTCCCACTGACATGGACCGGCTGGGTGATCACGACCCTTCCGCCGCGACGCAGCACATTGCGCTTGATGCTGAAAACATTGACCTCCCCGACGACTCCTTTGATCTGGTCTTTGCTTCTGAAGTCTTACATCACTGTATCTCGCCGCACCGTGCAGTATGCGAAATGCTCCGCGTAAGCCGGAGATACGTTTTGTTTATGGAACCCAACGACTCCCTGTTCATGAGGACCCTTGTAAGGATGAACTTCTCGTTTCCCTACGAACTACCGGCCGTGATCGACCATGACTACCAGTCGGGAGGCCTTCGCGATTCGAACATCCCCAATTTCGTTTATCGCTGGAACCGGCACGAGGTGTTCAAGACGGTATCCGCTTGCATCGCGGAGCGCAATTTTTCCGTGCACGCATGTCCTTACTGGGATTTCAGCGTAACCAAAGAGGATTTGGACTTGAGGAAAGCCACGCGCATCGGCAGCATCACTTCGGTACTGGGCGCGGGCAATTTCATCGTGCTGCTGCGATTTGCCCAACTGATCCTGAACGGGATACCGCCCCTCCGCAGTCAGGGCAACAAGTTCTTCTGCTGTATCGAGAAGAGCCCGGACCTGAAACCCTGGATGGCACGTGAGGGAGAGAAAATCGTTTTCAACCGCCAATACGGAAAGGAGTAGTAACCGAGTTGGTGAGTCTGGAACGAGACCCCAACTAATTGCGCCTGATTTCCGCTCTCTACGGCACTTCGGCAGAGTTCCGGTGAGACGCACGCCGAGTATGCCGGGGGATCCCCGCCGGAGCCCCTTAAAGATCCGGACCTGAACCTCCGCTCGTGCCCCCCCTTCACCACCGCCTTCCTACCGCGTCGCAATATCGCGATGTGCCCCCCAAGCGATACCTTCCCTTTCAGCACCCCATGGCGATGGCCATCAGGATTTAGAAGACGTCGCCCAGGCATAGCACTGACCTGCTCGCGATAAACTCCACCAGCTGGGCCACACCACGTCGTCTGAAACCTGGTCACTGCTCCTTCAACGTAACCGCAAAGCAATTGCGGATTCCCGCGTTGCTGAAGGCCATGGCTGCCACGATATGCGGTCCTGCGGGCCCACCGTTCCAAGTGAATTCGTATGGCGGTTCTTTAAGCGTCGTCTGCATGTTCCAGTCGACATAGAATTCCACTTTGCGAATTCCGCTTTTGTCCGACGCTGTAGCGGTCACCGTAACCGGGCCATCCACCGATGATTCGTCACTTGGCGATGTAATTCTGACCAAGGGAAACCCGCTCGTGTTGTTCGTGTCCATGGTACTGTGAACATCGGCACGCGACCCCTGATGGTTGCGGAAAGGTTTGAGTTTGTTGCTACGACTGTTGTCGTTGTCGTAGACAAAGTGGGTGCCGGAGGGATTGGACAAGTGATAGCTGTTGTAGTCTGGCGGCGCGTTCTTGGCAAAGAAATCGGGCTGGTGGTCCGGATCGTTGTGGCGGAACCCGACTTCTCCATTCGCACCCGGCTCCCAGATCACAGTGTTGTGATGCACGGAGTTTCCGACGGTTCTCCGATACTCGTAGGGTGGAAACAGACTGTTTCCTCGGTTGTTCGTTCCGATGCCCCAGCCGTGCATGCCTTTCCCGGGAGCAATCTCCATTACGTTGCAGTAGATATCGATTCGGGGGCTAACGCGCACAGCGATCTGAAAGCCTGAATAGTGCCCGTTCAATTGAGCCCCGTTCCCCACCAGAATGTTGTTGCGGAACGTCGAGGTTCCGACCCCGATCTCCTCCACTAACCCATCCCCATCCGAGTTGTCCGTCATGAGATTGCCGTCCACGAGCGCATCTCCGCTGTCATCGTCAAGATGGATAGCGGAGCCCTCATTGTGCTCGATGACGTTGTCACGTATAACAACGCCGCGGGTCGCTCCGATCTTGATGCCTCCCGCCCCGAATCCGGGATCGAAGTGCGCATAATCGTTGTGATTGATGGTGTTGCCCTGGATCAGAATTTCAGCGTTCGTTTCGTGAGTCACAGGTGCTGCACGCCACCCGATGCCACCGCCAATTCCCGTCTGGCCGTTATCGTGAATATAATTATTGAGGATTCGGATGCGGTAGCCCACACGCACCCCGAAATCATGGTTCAACCTGATCTCACAGTTCTGGACCGTCCAGTTTGCCTGTTGGGTTAGCGCGTTCGCACCCTGAGTCTGCCCGATCGCAGCGATCGGATACATGTCAGCGAATTCTTCTACGGTCAGGTATTGCAGGGTGATGTTGTTGGCGGGTCCGTTGAAGCCACTGTCGAGTACACTCGTCTCCACCGTGTGCCCTGTTGGGTCATCGTGGAAGTAGATGACGTGGTTCGTGTAATCGAACCACCATTCGCCGAGGCCGATGGACGGCAGGGTCGGTGAGTCCAGGTGCCGGTAAGGCTTTCCATCGAAATACAAATCCTCCGGATAGATGCAGGACGGCCAGCCGGGATCACAGTTGTCCGGCCGGGCACGCTGGTTATGCTGTTTTTGATTGGTGACCTGATAGTTGGTGCCGTCGAACTTAGCCAACGGACCAATTACGATTGACCCGCTAACAATCGCCGGGCAAGAACTCTTAGGCGGGGCGCACGGGGTCTCGCCGATAAACTTATCGTTGTCCTTCATGATGATGGGCTGAGACAAACGATAGGTTCCCGGCGTAAAGATGAAAGTCGTGCCTGGCGGCCTGGAACTGACTATTTTGGGCACGTTGTCGGTCGGATGCAAAGTGACCTGCGCGGAACTCACCACACCGAGGAGAAAGAATGCGATCAGATAGCGGATCATTGGAGTGCCCCTTGCCTGTGCGATTGGATGCCCGCCCCAACCCATCGCAGATCTGCGAGGGGCCCCGTCACATTATCCAAGATTCTCGCTGGTGGGCGCAAACTGAGATCGTCACAGACGCGCCGATTACCTTCCGCTGCGGATAGTACAAATGCCCACGTTCCGCGTTATGGCGTCACAGTGAACGAGGTGGAGCTGTTGGCTGCGCCGCCTGGAGTGACGACGTTGATGAGTCCGGTCACGACGAAGGATTTCGCCCAAAAAAATCCTCCAGCTAAGCTGGAGGATTTTTGGTTGTAGACTCGTCAAACGTAAACCAGCAAACCAGAGCAAAAACCGCGCACCGCTCACTGTTTCTGTAACGAAATCGCAAAGCAATTACGGATTCCCTTGTTGCTATAGGCCATCGCTGCCAGCGTATGCCATCCCTTGGCAGGGTTTTTCCAGGTGAAATTGTAGGGCGGCCCAGGAACTGTCGCCACTAGTTTCCAGTCGGCATAGAACTCTACCCGATTAATTCCGCTATTGTCTGACGCTGTGGATTTCAGGGTAACCGAGGTTGTGAATGACGACTGGTCCGGCGGAGACATAATCTTTACAACCGGAAAACCGCTTGTGTTGTTGGTATCGGAGGTACCATGAACATCAGCATCAGCATTTTGGAACTGAGGAAACGTCTTGCGATTGTTTAACTGGCTGTTGTTGTTGTCGTATACGAGAATACCCTTCGAACCATGGTACTCATTGTGGTCGGGCCGTGGATTGTCGGTCCAGAAATTCGGTTGACGGACAGCGTCGTGCTGCCAAAATCCGACCATTCCGTTTGCCCCGTCATCCCAGATCACCGTATTGTGATGAAATGAGTTGCCGGTGGTCACCAGGTACTCATAAGGCGGATACTGGTTATACCCGCGGTTGGCAGTGCTTACGAACCACCCGCCCTCAGCCTTTCCTGCGGGAACCTCCACGACATTGCAGTAGGCATTCACGCCGGTGCTGGCATGTGAGGCGATCTGGGCGTTGAAGTAGTTATCGATCACGTGGTTACCGTTCCGCAGCACGATATTGTTCCGGTAAATGGAGGTTCCCACGCCCATCTCGTTCGCTATCCCGTCCGAATCAACGGTGTCAGTAATTGTGTTGCCATCGATCAACTGGTTCGAGGAGTAGTCATCGAAGTGAATGCCTGCTCCCTCGTTGTGCTGGATGATGTTGCCGCGAATGGTTACACCAGACGTGGAGCCAATTTTGATTCCTCCCGCTCCAAAATCAGGATTGAAGTGGGCGTAGTCATTGTGGTTGATGGTGTTGCCCTGAATCAGAATGCCTGAATTGACGGATTGAGTCACTGGAATCTTAATCGTTCCCAAACCGCCACCGATCCCGGTCTGTCCGTTATCGTGAATGTAATTATTGAGTATGTGGATGCGGTAGCCGACTCGCACTCCGAAACCATGGTTGAGCGCCATCTCACAATTCTGAACAGTCCAGTCTGTTCCTTGGGTCAGCGGGGAAGACTCAGTTTGACCGATCGCTGCGAGCGGATACATGGTGGCGAACTCTTTCACCGTCAGGTATTGGATGGTGACGTTGTTGGCTGGCCCCACAAAAGCGCCATCCAGGACGCTGGTCTCGACCCTGTGCCCGGAGGGATTGTCGTGAAAGTAGATAATGTGGTGTGTGTAATCGAACCACCATTGGTGGGGACCAATGGCCGGTAGAGTATTCGATTTCAAATGCTGGTAAGGCACACCGTCGAAGAACAAGTCCTCGGGATAAATGCATCCCGGCCAGCCGGGATCGCAGAGAATTTCTGTCCCGTAAACGACAGCGCTGGGGCCCTGCTGCCTCTGATTGGTGACCTCGTAGTTGCTTCCGTTAAACTTGGCCAAGGGCCCGATGACTACAGATCCGGTCAGGATCGCCGGGCATGGGGTCTTCGGTGGCGCACAAGCGGTTTGGCCGATGAATTTGTCGCCGTTCTTGGGAACGATGCTCTTTTGTAGCCGATAGGTGCCAGGATAGATGACAAAAGTGGTCCCGGCGGGATTCTCGGCTACTATGGTAGCAATATCATTCCCGGGGTGAACGTTCACTGTAGCGGCTTGGCTTACGGCTATGCTGCAACAAGCTATCAGAGCGAATGCAAGACGCTTCCTGAGTAGTTTGGGGGATGACATCTCTTTTACCTCTCCGGGGGAATTCAAAATAAAAAATCCGACGCAAGCCTCAGTGCGTTGGACTCGGCCGCCTTCCTTATATCCGGCTAATCCCCGAGTGGGCTAGGTCTCAGTGGTACATGTCCACGGTACATGTCCCCCCTAGCTCTCCCGATCTGGGCCCTGGCAGGCGGACTGCGGAAGTGGTTGGCGATGCGACCGACGCCTGTGAGAAATATCGGGGCGTGGAATCGAGTCACAGTTCGTCGGCACGGGATACTCGTGGTGGTCGGTATGTTCATGCTCGGTTGTACTCGCAGGAAAGGGGGCTGTTACGAATGTCTCAAACTGCGCCACCAGCGAACCCAGGCTCGTCTGGCGAAAGAAGAGACGATCTGGGCGGCGGTAGCAGTGTTACGAGCCTGGATCGGGAAATATGGGGTGCCTCGGGTGTTCTATACCGACTGGAAGAACGTGTACAAACGCAAAGCGACAGCGGGGGAACAGATGCGGGGCAAAAATTCCGGTTACGCAGCTTGGACGCATGGGGCAGAAGCTGGGCATTCGGACCGTCGCCGCCAGGACGCCCCAGGCCAAGGGCCAGGTGGAGCGGAACCAACGGACCCGTCAGGATCGGCTGATCAAGAAACTACGGCGGAGAGGGGATCGATTGCTACGAAGCCGCCAAGGACTATCTGGAAAAAGAATATCTGCCGGCGCACAACCGACGGTTTGTGGTTCCAGCAGCTCAGCCGGAGGACTATCACGGTCGCAGCCGACCGCTCGGGAACTCCGTGAGATCTTCCGATTAGAGACCGAGCGCGGAATCGGCAATGACTGGGTAATCCGGCATGAAGGCGGCAATCTGCAGCTGACGCCCGGCTCACGACGCTATGGGCCCACACCAAGCAAGACTCTGGTCTCCGAGTGGGAGGACGGAACCATGGAGGTGTACTACCGCGGAGAAGTAATCGCTTTTACGGAGCTGAAGAAGCAGCCGCAGAAAACCTCTGCGCCGCTTCCCCCGCGCGCCAGGCCCGTGATGGTGCGGAAAGCTAAGCAAGACCATCCGTGGCGGCAGGCCTATAAGAGCATGCGGCCCCCGAACCGGGCAATCGCAGCACCATCTCTCGTTGGAATACCCGCTTACGCTTCGCCCTAAACTACAGGGCTTCGCTTCAGTGGCTATTCCAACAAGAAACACCACAACACAAAGAAGGGGATCCTTTAATATCGTAAGAATGGGGACATTTCTATTGTCGGCTGACAGACATTTCTAATTGGTCTTGACACTACAAGTTCCTTCATCTGCAAGTTCCTTCATCTTGACACGCCTGCGGCCCGAGGCTAGGCTGATCCTGCTGTCCGTAGGTCAAATGACTTCAGGCAGCATGCTCGCTCTCATAAAGTAAGAACAAGGCCTCTCGTGACGCGATGCCGGCCCCTGAGACGCGGTCGTTCTGACTTACAGCGATTCCGGAAGTCCGAGGAAGGCAAGCATGTCGAATTTCCTCATCCCCATCCGTCGGGATCGCAGTATAGTTCCACGCAAAAATCAGAATTGCCTTGGGTTGGTCTCGGCTAGGCCGGGCGTTCGAAAGAGCGGCGGAGGAGGATTCGAATGAAGCTTGTAGTCAAGTTTGCGTTTCCACTGATCGTATGTGCGGCGGCATTTGCCCAGTTTCCACCCCAGCTCAAGAACGTCATCGTGATCATGCAGGAGAACCGCACACCCGACAATTTCTTCCATTATCTAACGCCGGCTTGCCCCATTCCGGCAGGCGCAACCGGATTAAAAGCTTGCATCCCGAGCCCGGTCACCAGGTCCTGCTATGACATTTCACCCTGCGGACTCTCCAATCAGTCGGGTACGATCGTGCCGATTACCCTGACCGGGGTACCAATTGTTGGCCCCGACGCATTCCATAACCATACAGCGTTTGAGCAACAGTGCGACCTCGACCCGACCACCTTCCAGTGCCGGAACGACGGTGCCTGGCAGACGGCCACCAATGGCCATGCATACTCGTACGTTCTCAACGACCCGGTCACCAACTACGACGGATCGGCGGGACACCTGCTCGACCCCTACTTGACCTTCGCTAAGCAATACGGGTGGGCCAACTTCATGTACCAGACGAACCAGGGGCCCAGCTATCCTTCTCACCAATTCATCTTCACCGGCACGTCAGCGCTGAGCGACAGTGATGACGCCAACTCGATTTTTGTCTCCGAGAATACCGGGGGCGTCCCCCAGGCGGGATGCCTGATGCCGGCGTCCGCTCCTGGGAAAATTGCCTGGAACAGGGTGGTCCAGCCCGCAAGTCCTCCCTTTGCGAAGGGCTGCTTCCTTTTTGACGCTAACTCCGTGCAGGAGTGCTTGGTCTTCAATACACTTGGCCCGAGCAACGTGGGGACTTTTTGCACGAATGACAGCAACATGGCAACCACCGTCCTGGACCCCCACTCGATCTCCTGGAAGTACTATACCCCGGGCGTGGCCTCCCTGTGGACGGCTCCAACTGCGATCCAGAGCATCTGTGCTCCCGAAATGAACGCGGCGGGCAACCTGGTTTGCACGGGAGCGGAATTTTTGGCCAATGTGGACGCTAAGAACCACGGCACCGACATTTTGCGTGATATTGCAGCTTGCAAGCTTGCGCAGGTGAGTTGGGCGATGCCGGACGGGGCATGGTCCGACCATGCAGGCATCGTGTTCCCGACCGATCGGTATGGACCGTCCTGGGTGGCAGCCATCATCAACGCCATCGGCACCCATCCCACCTGCCCTGCAGGAACGCCGGATGCGGGACAAACCTATTGGAACAACACGGCGATTGTGGTCACCTGGGACGATTGGGGGGGCTGGGCCGACAACCAACCGCCAAAGCTGTTGGGCGGCCTGCCTTGCGTCTTCACCACGCCTCCCACTCGTTGCCCCGGCGACTACCAGTTTGGCTTCCGCGTTCCGCTCCTAGTAGTCTCGGCCTACACCTCGAAAGGCTTCATTCATAACGGGGTCGATGATTACGGCAGCATCCTGCGTATGATCGAGGGGATCAACCATTTGAAAGAGGGAATGATGGGGAACGCCGATGCTCGCAGCGTCAGCGATCTGCGTGCGTTCTTCACCCTGAAACAGCCGCGGGTCTACCAGACTGTTCCGGCCCTTGTAGACGCAAGTTTTTTCCTGAACTACACAGGAGCGGTGCTTGCTCCGGATAATGATTGAGGAATGGGACACCAGCAAACGGAAGGGCGATCACCGAGAGTCTCTACGGAGACGAACAACTGTGTGTCGCGGCTTCCTGCGAGCCCCTGACGGCATTTTCATCAAGCTCGACATCCCCGGCGTGGGTGCGGTTGAGGTCGGCACCACGGAAATGAGCTGGTGGGCGGCAACGGAGCTCAGATGCGATCAGTGTTGATGACCGCACATCTTCTGAGCCGCTTTGCCGCACTGTGAGCCACGCCAATTTCGAACCTGGTCACTGTTCATTCAACGTAATCGCATAGCAATTACGGATTCCAGCGTTGCTGTAGGCCATGGCGGTAATGGTGTGCGGTCCCGCGGCATTGCTGGTCAGGTTGAAAGTGTACGGCGCACTAGTAACGATCGACTGCAAGGCCCAGTCGAGATAGAATTCCACCCGGCTGATGCCGCTGGCGTCGGAAGCTGTGACGGCAACCGGAACCGAGCTGTGGAAGGTGGACTCGTCGGCCGGAGACGTAATCGCCAGCCTTGGAAAACCGCTAGCATAGTTCGTATCAGCGGTTCCGTGAACGTCAGCGCCCGCAGCTTGGTAGCTGGCGAAGGCTTGGCTCGTATTCCTCCCAGAATTGTCATTGTCATACTTGAACATCTTCGCAGTGGTGCTTGGCGCGTGATAGGTGTTGTAGTCGGGAGCGGTGTTATTTTCGAAGAAGTTAGGCTGATTAACCGTGTCGGAGTGGAAGTAACCGTTTGGATCAGGCTGGCTCGAATCGAAAATCACGGTGTTGTGGTGGAAAAAATTTCTGGTGCTTGCAAAGTACTGGTCGGGATGAAAGGGGTCGGTGCCTCGACTATCTGCACTTATGCCCCAACCGCCGACACCGACCCCGGGCGGAGCCTCCAACACGTTGCAGTAGCTCTGCACGTTCGAGCTGGTACTGATGTGGATCTGGAAGCCGAATTGAGTGTCCAGTACCTGCCTGCCGTTTTGCAATATAAGGTTGTTGCGGATTATGGATGCCCCGTTGCCGATCTCCTGCGTGAAGGCGTCGGAGTCGGCGTTGTTGGTCATTAAGTTGTCCTCCACCAAAAACCCGCCGCTCTCGTCGTCGAAGTGAATAGCAGCACCCTCATTGTTTTGGATGACGTTGCCGCGAACGGTTATTCCATTCGTAGCTCCGAACTTGATACCTCCCGAGCCGAATTGGGGGCTGAAATAGGCATAGTTGTTGTGATTGATGGTGTTTCCCTGAATCAATATCTGTGCGTTGGTGGTGTGGGTTGCCGGGTTCTCGGGCACTCCTATGCCGCCGCCGATTCCCGTCTGCCCGTTGTCATGGATGTAATTGTTGAGAACTTTCAACTGGTAGGCAGCTCGTATTCCGAAACCGTGATTCAGCCGGAATTCGGAGTTCTGGATCGTCCAGTTTGCGGCTTGTGTCAGAGCGTTAACGCCCTGGGACACGCTAGTGTTCCCGTTTGGATACACGTCAGCAAACTCTTCCACGGTCAGGTATTGGAGGATGACGTTGTTGGCCGGTCCACCAAAGCCATTTGGGACCACGCTGGTTTCAACCATGTGCCCCGACGGGTTGTCGTGGAAGTAGATGATGTGGTTCGTGTAATCGAACCACCATTGGCCCGGGGCCAACGGAGGAGGCGTGCCGTTGTTGCAGGCCGTGGAGACGCAGTACACGTGAAACTTCGGCACGCCGTCGAAGAACAGATCTTCGGGATAAATGCAGCCGTAGTACAGCGGTGCGGACGGTTGAAGACAATTATCTGTGCGAGCCCTGGGAAGCGACTGCGTCTGTCCAGTCACCCTATAGTTCTTTCCATCGAAGACCGCCAGTGGGCCAATCACGGTAGAACCGCTTATGATCGCAGGACAGGACGTAGCCGGTGGCGCACAGGCTGTCTGTCCGATGAAATGGTCGCCATCCTTGGGAATGATGGGGTGCGTTAGCCGGTAAATGCCAGGATAGATAAGGAGGGTACTGCCTGCAGGAGCGGCCTTGACCACGCTCGCAATATCCTGACCCGGATAAATGTTCACCGTATTCGTAGCGGTTTGGGAGGCGGCGAAGTTCAGGCCGGCCACATTTGCGGTACTAATTGCGGTGCTTTCACTGGATGGACTGAATCGGAACCCATTCTTGCTGGGCTTCACCGCATAGTTGCCACTGGAGAGCCCGCTAAACCTGTAGTTGCCCGAGCTGTCGGTGGTCGTCGTAGCGGATCCTGCACCGCTCAGCGTGACCGTCGCTCCACTGCCATTCGCTGCTGGATTGATAGTGCCCGTGATGCTGTACGTGGTCGTCGAAACAACTTTCGAGGCGGAGAAGTTCACGCCTGTGACATTAGCCGCATTAACGGTTGCGTGTTGGCGGCCGGGACTAAAGTTGAACCCGTTCTTTCTGGGGGTCACGGCATAGGTGCCATTGGGGAGACCGCTGAAACTGTAGTTGCCGGAGCTGTCGGTGGTGGTTGTAGCGCCGGCTGCGCCGCTCAGGGTTACCGTCGCGGCGATGCCACTGGCGGTTGGGCTGATAGTGCCGATGATGCTGTAGGTGGTCGTCGAAACAACTTTCGAGGCGGAGAAGTTGACGCCTATAAGACTAGCCGCAGTTAGCGTCGCGCGTTGGCTGCCGGGACTAAAGTTGAACCCGTTCTTTCCGGGGGTGACGGCGTAGGTGCCTGGGGCGAGACCGCTGAAACTGTAGTTGCCGGAGCTGTCGGTGGTGGTTGTAGCACGGGCTGCGCCGCTGAGGGTTACCCTCACTCCAGTGCCATTCGCCGCTGGGCTGACCGTGCCTATGATGCTATATGTGGTCGTCGAAACAGCTTGCGAGGCGGAAAAATCAACGCCTATAACACTGGCCGCACTAAGGGTCGTATGCTGACTGGCGGGACTGAAGCTAAAACCGCTCTTGCTCGGGGTGACGGTGTAGTCGCCGGCGGACAGACCCCAGAAGGTAAAGTTCCCCGCGCTGTCGGTAGTCGTTGCCGCGCTGGCTGCGCCGCTGAGTACTACCGTCGTCGCACCGCCGTTCGCCGCTGGGCTGATGCGACCCGAGATGGTAAGGCCGCCGGTCGGACGAAGTTGTGAAGCGCTGAAGTTAACTCCAACAACATCAGACTCGTCGACTAACATGCTCTGGCTGGCGGGACTGAAGCTAAACTGGCTCTTGCTCGGAGTCACCGTGTACTTACCGCTGGCAAGTCCGCTGAACTTGTAGTTGCCGGAACTGTCCGTGGTGGTGGTAGCGCTGGCTGCGCCGCTGAGGCTTACGGTCGTCGCCGTCCCACTGGCGGATGGACTGATCATGCCGGAGATGGTTACCGTTGTACCCGCAACATTTTTCGCCGGGCTAGTATTCGCGGATGAAAACCCGGCACAACCTACGGACAGGCAGCACAGGCACGCGATTGCGAACAGAGCGATCGAACGAACGGCGTTGTTCGACACGTGAATTAGCCTCCATGGGGGTGAAGAGCGTTCAACGCCATTTCTACGAATGGTCGAGGTCATCCTGTCATCGAGGCAGCACGCGAACTAGATAACGGAGGGGTTAGACCAAATGAGAAGTACGGACATGTCCAAAGTGCGGGAGGGAAATTGATCGATTGTGAGTTTCAGTGGCGCAAATGAGGACTTCCGGCCACATCGCCTGCTCCCATCCGGGGCAGGCGATCTACAATACCGGTACGCAGTTTTTGCAACTTACGGGACGTTACTCGAGTTCTTGTTGCAAAGATACTTCCAGTGTTTCGATGCCCCTGCAATCCTGTGTCCGTTCAGTAGTCGTCGTCCGGATCCGTCGCTGGTCGACTATCGTTCAGAAAGTGTTCGGCGCTGAAAGGCGCCGCGATCGTGTGAAACTGCAGAGGCGTCTGAGTAAAGTCAAAGCAATCGGAAAAGTCATCGGCGGGAGCGTCCGCATAACCCAAACTGGCTAACCCGTAGGTCTTTTCAACGAATTTCAAGATGCTACCAAAGTCGTGAGTCGCGTGCGATATGTAGCCTGCCTTCGCATAAGGGGAGACCACGATCAGCGGGACGCGGAATCCGTATTCGTAGGAGTTGACGATCTTGGGCGGAACGTGGTCATACCAGCCGCCCCAGTCGTCCCAGGTGATGACGATTACCGTGTGAGCCCAGGAAGGGCTGTTGCCGATGGCATTCACGATCGAAGCCACCCAAGAGGGCCCGGATCCATCGTTCACGCCAGCGTGATCGGAATATTTACCATCGGGGATCACCCAACTTACTTGGGCGAGTTGGTTAAGGGAGATGTCGGTCAACACGTCAGCCGGGGTCCCGCGCGGCGGAACAATCACATTGTTCCAAGCACTGCCGGTGCATACCAATTGGCCGTTTAGCGTCTGCGGCTGGCACATGTGCCGGATTGCGTCCGGGCCCGTCCAGATGGAGCCGGCAGAGGGGGCGTAGTAGCGCCATGAGATGCCCTTGGCGTCGAGCAGGTCGTTGAGGGTGGCATGTTCGAAGCACGGGTATTGGTGCTGGCTTTCGTTGCCGGACGGGTCGATCATCTGCACCACGCTCCCGGGCGGCGCGATGCAGCCCGCGGCCGTGCCAGGGAACACATTTGAGGATGCGAACAAATTGCTGGTTGCCGTGGGCGCCGATGTACCTGAAATAAGGAACTGATGCGCGGGAAAACTCGGCCCCTGGTTGCTCTGAAACATTCGGTCGCCGAACGTGTATTGTTCGGCGAGTTGGAAGTAAGGCTGCACCTGGACGGGATTTACATACATAAATTGCGGATTCGGTGGCGTATTGGGTGGAGGGCAATTGGTCTGGCCCGCGTTGCATGCAATCGGGATCAAATCAGCTCCGTCCATCTTGCCCGCGTCATACATGGCGACGAACGCCGAATGGCTATGACTCAGGTCGTAGTTATTGGCCAAGTCGATCGGAGCAAGGGCGATGGTTTGCCCCTTCGAGTCCAATCCCGAAGGGTTAATATCGGCGTGCCGAGAAATCAGGACGGGGTCTTGGAAGAGATTGTCGGGTGTGCGGTTTTCCTGGACGATAATCACGATGTGCTGGATCAAAGGTTCGCTGCCGCCGCTGCCGCCGCAGCCGTTCAGGCTCAGCAGCACTCCGGCCATCACACTCACCCCAATCAGCGATAGCACAGCACACAGTCGTGTCATGACAAATCCCTTTCTCTACGGCAGACGAATTCCTGCTCCTTGGAAACAGAACCCGTGGGGCTGCATTTCGACTCGGCAACTTTTCGACAATCTTTGGCGCCTGGGTTTTGATGCTACCGCCTATTCACTCGTACATGAAGGGGGCGATAAACATCTGTTCTTTGACGTACAATGCGCAGAGGCCAAGCAGGACTTTACCAGCGTCAGGGAGGGCATCGGGCGGCGTCGCAGATCCCGGAAGGTCTATGGGATGAAAGACCTCCGTATTTTACAGTATGGGTTAACGATCAGGTTTGGGGGTATTTTTGTGCCCTTGCTCGCGCCATGGGGGCGCGCCGGTAGTCTCTAGACCTTGTTAGCGACTTTGTGTCATCGTTACAAGTTTTGCACAACACCCTTGATTACCAAGGAAATAAACCGTATATAAGCATAGGGAATTTTGCACGTAACCCAACAGATGTGCCCCGGGGGGACCCTTTATGTCAAATCGCAGTGAGTTACCTTTGCGCGCCTTTTCGTCGGCCGCGTTAATTGTTGCCCTGTTTTCCGGCTTGAGTTATGCCGCCACGGCGGACCGTATCTCCGGCGCCCTGAGCGCTGGCCAGACAGTGGCCCTACAGGGATATGTTCATCGCCAGGCTCAGCCGCAGTTTGACCGTGGGCCGGCCGACCCTGCGCTGCGTTTTGGGACGATCAGGCTGGAGACGCTCCTCACTCCCAGCCAGCAAAAAGATCTCACCCGGCTTCTGGCCGAGCAACAAGACCGCAAATCGCCAAACTATCACAAGTGGCTGACTCCCGAGCAATGGGCGGATCGTTTCGGCCTGAGCCGTAACGACGTGAACAAGCTGACGGCTTGGCTCAAAGGGCAGGGATTCACCAATATCCATGTGGCGCGCGGGCGCAACTGGATCAGGTTCAGCGGAACCGCAGCTCAGGTTCAGAGCGCGTTTGGAACTGAAATTCACCGCTTCAACGTCAATGGTGAGATGCACGTCGCCAATGCCACATCGCCGAAGATTCCAAGGGCGCTGGCAGGTATTGTGTCCGGTATCCGCGGGCTGGATGATTTTTTCCTCAAACCGCAGAGCCATCTGCGGGCACGCCCCTATTACGACGGTGGCACTATCGGCAGTGTTAGCTACCCAGAACTGATCGCTCCCGGCGACATCGCCACAATGTACGACATCAATGCGCTCTACACAGCGGGAATCGATGGCACGGGGCAGAAAGTGGCTGTCATCGGTCAAACCGACGTGTACCAGGCTGATCTGAACGACTTCCGTACGGCTTTTGGACTTGCCACCATTACTTGCACCCCTTTTAGCGGCACCGATGTCATCCAGTCCTGCAACGACGCACACTTTCAATATGTGCCGGTGGGAACTGATTCGGGAACGGTGCTAAACAGCAACCTGGTTGAGGCTGATATTGACATCGAGTGGGCAGGCGCGGTTGCGCGCAATGCGCAGATCATCTACGTCAACGCGCCGATTACCAGCACCAGCGGAGGAGTAGACGTCGCTTGGCACGACGCTGTGGACAACAACGTAGCGCCCGTGATCAGTCTGAGCTACGGCAACTGCGAGTTCTTCCAACCCGTCAGCGTTTATAGCACTCCTCCTTCGCCAGATGAGGCCGAACTGATGAAGGCGAACTCGCTTGGAATTACTTTCGTGAGTTCCAGCGGCGACGCCGGTGCGGCCGAGTGCGATTTCCAAAATACAGGGGTGGCGGGTAACCTCGCCAAAGGCGGGATTGCGGTGACCTATCCCGCGAGCAGTCCAGAAGTGACTGCAGTAGGCGGGACCTCAATTGCTTTTGCCAACGTCCCAGCGTCGGTCCCCTCCCAATACTGGGGAACGACCAACGGAACCGATGGCGGGTCGATGCTATCTCCCCCTCCTCCGGAGATCGTATGGAATGACGATGTGGAATTCGGCGCTTTCTGTACCGCCAACCCCACTAATTCTTTCTGTACGAACAACGGCATCACGAACGCACAAACTGCGCAAGCGTTTAACAGCATCGGATTGCAGGCCAGCGGCGGGGGCGTGAGCAACTGCGCCGTTCAGACCAATACTAATAGTTGCGCTTCCGGTTTCCCGCAGCCCTTGTGGCAGAACTCGTTGTCCATCGCCGGTCAGACGTCGGGCCCGACGGGCTTCCGTTTTGTGCCCGACGTTGCACTGCTGTCGTCGGCGAACTTCCCGGGTTACTTAATTTGCACCAACGTCACCGCGTTGGGCGATACAGGCACGGGAAGCACTTGCGCCAATGGGATCGGCGGAAACACCGGCGCCCTAAGCCTCAGCAACCCGCCAATTGTCGGGGGCACGTCGGTGTCGACTCCAGTGTTTGCCGGCATGGTGGTGTTGCTCAACCAGTTTCTAGCTGGGCCCAATGCTCCGGGTCTGGGAAATATCAACCCGCAGTTATACTTAATGGCGGCAAAACCGACGAACAATTATTTCCATCAAGTCATCAACCAGGGAACCAACGACCTCTATTGCGAGGTTGGGATGCCAACCGGTCTGCCGGCAGCGTATCAGTGCCCCAGTGCCGGGATCATCGGTTTCGACTCGGGAACCTTCGACGCAGCTACCGGATATAACCTGGTGACGGGCCTCGGTTCGGTCGACCTGAACAACCTCGTCACCGCTTGGGACGCGACGCGAACCGCGAGCACGGTAGCGCTCTCACCCTCGGCTACCTCAGTCACCGCGGGGGCGAGCGTGACGCTCACAGCCACGGTCACGCCGTCGAGCGCTTTGGGCAACGTTGATTTTGTTAATAACGGAACCGCCATCGGCACCGTGGCCCTAACCAGCACAACCCCCGGCGTGGCTAGTTTTGCAACCACGACTCTTCCGGCGGGTGCGAACAGCATAACGGCCCAATACAACGGAGACGGCGTTAACAAGCCAGCGACCTCGACCGCTGTCACCGTCACCGTCTCGGCGGCGACCTTCACCTTAACGCCGCCGTCCTCCGTAGTCACGGTGACGCAGGGCTCGGCCGTCGACGTCTCAGTCACCTTCGGCGGCTTTAGCGCGCCAGTCACCTTTACTTGCACCGAGCCGGCGACCCTAACCGAGTCGGTCTGTACCCCGCCGGCAGCTGCACAAGCGGCCGGGAAGGTTTCCTTCCACATCACCACCACGGCTCCGACGTTCGCGTCGAACCTGAATTCCAACCAGGGCGCGCGAATCTTCTACGCTGTGCTGCTGCCAGGTCTGCTGGGAATCATGTTCACGGTAGGCTCGCGCAAACGTTCGATGCGCGGTATGCGGATGCTGGGCCTGATCATGGTCCTTGGGGTCTCGACCATGTGGCTGGGATCCTGCGGTGGGAGCAGCAACAACAGTCAGAAGAACCCAGGCACACCGAAAGGCAACTACACCGTCACGGTCGGCGGCAAGTCGGGCGCTGTGACCGTTACGAACACGTTCACGTTGACGGTCCAGTAGGGATTGTCGGCAGAAAATGGGAACCGAGCGCTCCGCTAATCGCGGGGCGCTTTTTTCATGCTCCGACTTTGCTCGGGATTTGGCTTCACTTACTATCGCGGGTTGGCGGGGAATAAACACGGCGATGAGCGGAGGCCCAGTCATGATCGCATCGAAACTGCTCCTCGCCTGTAACCGAGCGACAGCGACACAAAGTACGACACAACATGGAGGCACAGTGGATGCCAGGGGCCAGGGCCTTTGATTGGCCGATCCTCACGGCGGGCAGGGGTGGACATGGCAACCTGGATGCCATTTTTGGACTCTGAATCCATTGCTCTCAAAACGATCTGGAGGTAGCATGGGCAAGATGCAGATCCGGTTAGGCTCCTGGATTTTAGCTTCTGGAGTATTACTTGCGGGAGTAACTTCCACCTGGGCTCAAGGGGAATCTCATGCTGTCGTCGTAAAGGCCGCGAGGCGAGCACTTTCCTCCCCGCTCAGCCAGATTGCACCACTCCCTCCGGCGTCGAGCGGGCGGCCTTTTGATCCCGACGACGACGCGTTGCCGTTGCGCACACCGCGCGCCACGAAACCAGTCCGAGATGCGGCCCTTCAGAGCTCACCCGAGCAAGCCATTTCCTCCGCTCTGACTCCGCTCTCCACGAACTCGGCGGGGCTAAACATTCTCGGTCTGGGAAACGGCTTCACTGGATTCACGGACCAAGCTAACGTTCCCGACGCCAATGTGGCCGTGGGGACGACCCAGTTTGTTCAGTGGGTTAACGAATCCTTTGCGGTGTTCAACAAATCCGATGGCAGTTTGGCTTCTGGCCCATTTAACGGAAACACGTTGTGGCAGAATCTCGGAGGACCTTGCGCGGCGAACGATAATCTTGACCCCATCGTCCAATTTGACAAGGTGGCAAACCGCTGGGTCATGATGATGCCCGTCTTCCTTGAGCCCCAGTACCTGTGCATTGCCGTGTCAAAGACAGCCGACGCAACTGGCCAATGGTATCAATACGGATTTGAAGAAGCGACGAACTCTTTGTGCGGTGGCTGCAGACCATTTATGGACTACCCCAAGTTGGGCGTGTGGCCGGATGGATACTACATCACTTACGTCCAAGGGGACTCATCTAACAATTTTATCGGGACCGGGGCCTGCGTAGCAGACCGCAATAGTATGTTGACGGGCGCTCCAGCCACCATCCAATGTTTCACGCAGATCGGTACTGCCTACGGCGCTCTGCTCCCCGCGGATGTGGACGGGACCACCCCACCCGCTACCGGGTCGCCAGAATACTTCCTCAGTTTTGACTACAACGATCGTTCTCTCGACCTTTGGCAGTTCCACGTTGATTGGACAACGCCCGCTAATTCCACGTTCACCGGCCCGACCAACATCCAGGTCGCAGCGTTCACCGAGGCTTGCGGCGAAACCGTCGTGGAACTCAACTACGCAAGCACCTTCGCCTGCATCCCCCAGGCGGGAACCCCGCAGATGTTGGACTCCTACGGAGACCGCCTGATGTATCGGCTCGCCTATCGCAACTTCGGAGCCCACGAGTCTCTTTTGGCCAATCACACGGTCAACACTGGCAACGGCACTCAAACAGGTATCCGTTGGTACGAGCTGCAAAACACCGGGTCAGGTTTCGGCGTTTACCAACAAGGAACGTACGCCCCGGACTCCAGCTATCGCTGGATGGGCAGCATTGCGATGGACAGAGCCGGTGATATCGCTTTGGGCTATAGCGTCTCCGACAGCACTATCGGACCCACTTCTCGTTACACGGGGCACGTGCCTGGTGATCCTTTGGGTCAGATGGAGAGCGAGAACGATGTTTTGTCCGCTGCGAGCGTGACAGCCGGTTCGCAAACCCTCACCTATCGTTGGGGCGACTACAGCAGCATGGCGATTGACCCAACGGACGACTGCACCTTCTGGTACACAAGCGAGTATGTGCCGACAACGGGTAGCCAGTGGTCGACTCGAATCTCCTCCTTCAGCCTTCCGTCGTGCACGAGCCCAACCCTCACCGTCACGGTTGCGGGCACCGGCACGGTGACCAGCACTCCGGCGGGCATCAACTGCCCCACCCAATGCTCATCCTCATTCCCCTCAAAGACCTCGGTGACTCTCTCCGCCGCGGCGGCAAGTGGCTCCAGCTTTGGCGGTTGGACGGGACCTTGCTCCGGCACCGCAGCATGCACTTTCGCCATCACGAGTGGTCTGACCGTTGGAGCGACCTTCAATGTGCCACCAGACTTCACGGTGACCCCGTCTCCCTCCAGCGCAAAGGTTTCGGCCGGAGGTACGGCCGGCTTTAACCTAGCAATCGGCGCGCAAGGAGGCTTTACCAGTGCAGTCACGCTGAGTTGCACGGCGCCCACGACCCAGGGCGTGAATTGTTCTCTCGCTTCCACCTCAGCGACACCCGGTAGCAGTGTCAGTCTCACGGTGACGACGGCCGGACCTTCGGCGGCGCTGACTTCATCGCCGCGAACCATGCGTTCGCACCCGATTTACGCGGCGTGGATCGGTTTCCCCGCCCTGGCCCTGGTGGGAATTGGCTCGGCGGGCCTGAGATCGTGGAAGCGCCGGCTTGCCTGTCTGCTCTTCTGCGCTGCCCTGTTGGGCTCAGTCGCTCTTCAGATGGCGTGCGGCAGCAGCAGTAGCTCCGGCGGCCCCAAAAATAGCGGAACTCCTCCGGGCACTTACGCTGTGAACATCAATGCCACATCGGGGAGCACCCAGCACAGCACATCCGTAAGCGTTACGGTGCAATGATATTCGACGGCTGAAGCATCGTCTTGTTCGTTACAAGGGCTCGGCCTTTCCGCGGTCGCGCTCGCCCTCCACTTGCGCTCCAACAGAATCCTTCGTCGTGAAATTCAGTTAGATCAAGGCGCGACTGGTCTTGGAGCGCTGGGCGGGCACGAGTATCGCACGAGGCTCAAACCGGAGATGGAACAGAAAGAGTTTGTCGTATTCTTACGTGAACGAAAGCAGGGGGCAGGTCAAGGACACGCCGTCACGCCGGTGGCAATAGGAACGCCGATTGCCAAAGGAAAAATCTCAATGGGGGGAGGAGGGTGGAGTTCCGTGGCGGGGAACGACAAACCCCGGGGGCCCCCAATCTCCAGCAATTTCCGGAAATTTGACGGGTGAGTTGAAAACTGGGCTTCCCGTCGCTATCTGGTAGGTCCACCCGGAGAGTTGCGGATTTTCGTACACTGGATGGGTATCGCTTCCCACCGCCACAGTTCCCGTAGTCTTGATCGATGAACCAACGTAATTGTAGTAGGTGTTATCGCTGATCTTCATCGGATCAGCCGTCTGAGCAGAACCAGCGAATCCAGCGCCACTTCCCGTGCTCGCGGAGATTACGATATTGTTCGCGAAGACATTGCCTGTCATTGTATTAAACGCACGTTGTCCCCACGTATAAATCACAATGCTACGAGATCCGGGGTCAGCAGCCAGGTCGCAAATGTTACCCGTAATCACATTGTTTTCAGGATCGCTCATCTCAAAGCAGCTGCTCATGATACCGGCAATAATATTCCCACTGACGGTCACATTGCCGGTCCCGTCATCTAGATAAACCCCTATGGCACAGCAGTTCCCAGAATCACCAGCACCGTTCGAGGAGATATTAACGTCCCTGATATAGTTATTGACAACCTTAACATTCGTAGATGACCTGAGCTTATCATGAAAATAAATGACTCCGCAGTCGCCTCCGTTTTGATCATTCCCGAATCCAGGAACGGCAGGCCAGGTGCAGGAATTTTCAATGATGTTTCCTGACACCACATCATTGGAAATCCCCCCAGGACAAGGAGATCCCGCTAGCAGTACCATCCCCGTATAAGCGAGATTGTACATGTAATTATATTTCACAAGCGTGCCTGGGGCACAGGCCATGGCGACAGCGCCCGTGTCCCACGCTGCCGCCGTCAGATTGTGAACCACGTTGCTTGTGAAGGCAAGATTGCTGCCGTTATCAACCCAAAAAGCGGAGTAAAGGTAGTTTTCAAATTGAAGTCCAACGATAGTGATGTTTGAAAGGGTATTTCCTGAAAAGCCACAACCCGTACCGTTTCCTCCGGTTCCCCCAGAATTGCCAACCGTCGATTGCCCATCAAGGATCGCCGAATTGTATCCGTCTGGTGGATAAAGCGACCAAGTCTCACCCTTGTCGGCCCGAGTCAGCTCAACGGAGGCGCCACTACCTTTGCCGTTCAAGCAGCTTGCGGTCACAGGCTCAGGTTTGTAGGTTCCAGCTCGGATGTAGGTCGTCTTGACAGACGAACTGGCTCGCATGGCCTGCTGGGCCTTGCCGAGGGTTGCAAAAGGATGGGAGAGCGTCCCGGGGTTTTTGTCGTCTCCGTTGGTCGCGACATAGAAGCCGGGCGCCAGTATTCCGGTGGCAGGCAAGGCGGGGCTCCTGCCGGCCGCCAAGTTGCTGGTGTTGTTAGCCGAACTCAGTCCCTGACAGGCTTCCATCACCATCACCACTAGCAATAGCACTCCAGCCACCAGCAGACGCCGAAAAAATTGCATGTTAAGCACCGATTTAACCTCCGCAGCGCCATTCCTTGCCACTGCTTCCGAAACCTGTCAGGGTAAATATGAGTTGATTATGCTGGCTGATGGCGCGGTTGGACAGGTGTCGAAAGGGCAGATTGCCTGCTGGACAACAGCGTCGAGCGCCTTGTCGTGTCAGTGCATTTGAAGCCGGTGGAGGGAAATAAGTGACCGTGTCAAGTGCCCGGACGGCGAAACTGATCTCACGACCAGCGAGAGGCGCGCGGGTTGGTCTGTGAATCGGAACTCGCCTTACAAAGTCGTAGACCGCATCAATTCTGTTAATGCGAGTTGCTTAACGCGCCCTGGTTCACGTCGGCTGTTAATTTCACTAAAATGCATTCGCGAGTACCGGCTCATCCTCAACTTTGGGTAAGCCGGGAACCATTAACTGCAAATTTCTGCAATGGGCCTGTTGGCGTGGCGGTTGCTCGGTCATAATCTCCTGTGTTTTCATCACATTATGCGTTCTGCACTGGCGCATCAACTGCAACTCCGTTAGAGTGTCCGCGTGCGTCTGCCCTTCATCCCCCAAGCGACCGTTCCAACAAAGGTAGGGACAATTTGCAGAACCAATCAGAACAGGGCAATGTCCGGATTGTGGTCCGCAAGCGCCGGACTCGCCGTCACCGTTTGGATCGCCTGATTCAGCGACTCCTGATGGGGGTACTTGCGATCGGGGGATGTGTTGGCTTCTCCACGGTTGCCCTCCGGTATTTGAGTCCGTCTCTGTTTCATGCCTCTAGGTCAGCCGAACCATCACGGGATGCCGCCGAAGCGAGCCGCGACTTGGTCTTGCACGCGCAGCAAGAGGCGCTACGCTCGATGGAAGGTCGCACTGTGTATAAATACTCCGTCGTTCCCGGCGGGGTGAGGGACGCCCGCGAGTTGAAGTGGGCGGTACAGCACGATCCGATCGTGGCGGCTCACTACGCGGGGTTCGATTACGATCATGCGCGAGTCGTGCGCCTCGTCCTGGCGCGCACCGCTTACGTCTCGTACCGCATTGGCAACAAGGTGTATTGGACCCGGCACCGGGTCACGCTCAAGAAGGGCGAGACGGTGCTGACAGACGGCAAGATCATGGCGCGAACTCGCTGCGCCAATCGCGTGGAAGAAGTTCCACAGGTGGCGATGTCCTCGTCGGAACCGCCCGCTATCAAGTTTGATGAACCGATGCCGGTGCTCGGGAGCGCGATTGCAAATCCCGCCGTACCCTACCAATCCAGCTTACTAGATCGTGCTGGAGTACCAGGCTTGGGCCCGGCCGCGCCCTTGAGTTTGTACGAGCCCTTTGCGGGCGGAACCTGGGTGCCGGTCTACCCGCCACCGCTGCCAATCGGAGGCTGCGGTCCGTTGAAGAAGAAGCCGGGCAACGGGGGAGCGGAATCTGAAGCGCTGGGAGCTATCAGCGACGGCAAAAAGAAGCCCAAGGGCCCCTGCGGCAGCACCGGCGGCGGGGGAGGAGAAGTTCCCGAGCCCGGCACGTGGCTGCTGGTGGCGGGCGGGATGGCGGCAATGGGTTGGAGGATCCGCCATCGATTCTCCGAAATCCGGGCCTAATGGTTCTAGTACCAAAGTAACCCCCTCGACCTGCGATCGCTGCTACAATCTCCCTAGAATTAGGGAAGAACCTTTTAGACGTAGGTCTTCATGTCCAAGTTTTCGGGAAATGTTGCGCGTGGGCTGCTCGTGGCCGGCCTCTGTGTGCCAGTCGCCTGGCTGCCCATGCTCGAGGCTCAAAGCGCTACGCAGGCGGAGGCTGGTCCAGGGCCGGCACGTCAAGCACAGGTTCGGCAAGTGAAGGTTCTGGGCAGCAAAGACACGGTGGAAATTGAAGTCGACGCGAGCGACCGCATCATTCCCGAAAGCCAGGTGCTCTCTGGGCCGGACCGGCTGGTCGTGGACTTTCCCAATGCAGTGCCGGGCAACGGGTTGCGCAGTCAATCGGTGAATCGCGGTGAAGTCAAGAGCCTACGGATTGGGCTGTTCCAGTCGCGGCCGCCGGTTACACGTGTGGTAGTCGACTTGAAAACTGCGCAATCGTATCAAATTTTTCCCAATGGCCGTACCGTCATTATCAAGGTCCTGGGCTCGCCAGCCATAGATGCGTCGCGCAGTCTGGACGATTTTCCGGCGCCGGCAACGCGACCGGGTCTTGTTCAGGCTAACTTCACGACCGGAGTGGAACGAATTCACGAGAACGCCCCGGCACGGCTGCCGCTCGAAGTTTCCTTCCGCAACGGTCTGCTCGCGATCAAATCCAACAAGTCGACTTTGTCGGAAGTGCTGTTCGCGGTGCAACAGCGTACCGGCGCGGAGATCGCCATCCCAGCGGGTGCCGAGCAGGAACGAGTCGTGGCCGACCTTGGCCCTGGTCCAGCGCAGGAGATTCTCGCTCACTTGCTGAACGGTTCCAGGTTTAACTTTCTGATTCTGAATTCGGCCAGCGATCCACGTCAACTCGATCGCGTGATCCTCACACCGCGTGGAGAAGGGGGCGCGATCTCACCGCAGGTTCCAGCTCAGAGCGACGAAGATACCGATGATGACGGGACAGCAAGTACGGCGCCCCCAACTGGGGCCCAGCCCGCGCCCGCTGTCCCTTCCGATCCCAATATCCCGCCAAGGCCAATCCCGCCGTATGTGCCGCAAGCACCCGAGGAAGACGCTCCGCAGCAGTAAGGGGGAATTATCGCGACTTCTTATGGAGTAATGAGCCGGATCGGCACGGGGGAAGTGCCGGACACAGTGGGGGTTGACGCTGTCGCCGTGTTGCTGCAGCCTGCCACGTTAAGCACGGTCACTTTCGGATTGCCGTTTGAGTCGACACTATCGATGAACACTTGTAGAAACCCCACAATAGTGACTGGCGCTTGGTTGGCGCCGGTCGGAAACAGAACCGGAACTTGCGTATCATCGTAGATCGGCACGGTGGCGATGCTGGTGCTGGACGTGATGACTCCGCTCGTGACCACTGGATTCCCCGACCCGGCGTGGATCTGAAACGGAAAGACGCCACGGTCGAGCACGTCCTGGACCCCTGGCTGGTGAATCAGACACTGGGTTGCGGTGGAGGTGTCGCCGTTCGGTTGGCCAGGATTGAAACTCAGGTCGGCCTGCGCGCCCCCGCCAACGATGCCGCATGCGTAGACGGTACTCTGGTCGCAGCCCGCGATAGCTTTCTGATAATCAGAGTCATCGGCGCACGTGGGATACGCGACAGCGGTCGGCTGGATTAAGGTAGGAACATAGTCCAATGTATGCGCAACCTGGTTGTATGCCGGTGGATTGTCCTGCAATCCGTCTCCGCCGCCCCACTTACAGTTCGGGTTCCCAGTCTTGCAATCTGCCGTCAATGTAAAGGACTCCCCAATGACGCCACCGATTCCCGAGCCGTCTGGCTGGATGCCCGGGTTCTGTATCGATCCGTCAGTCAGGCTAACGAATGGGGCTCCCGCATTTCCGGGATCGCGATTCGGCACAATCCACGGTTTGACACAGCGCGGATTCACGGGGACGATACCATTCGGCGCGATGGTTCCAGAATTGGAGGGATTGAACGCCTCGGCGGTCGCGGTGGCGCTTACGCTATTTGAGCCCCGACTCCAGATGCGAGAAAAAAACGTAGGCAGGCCTTGCCGGATCACCTTGACCTGCACCTGCGGATTGATCCCGAAGCCTCCTGTTGTCGAAGTGCAATCGGTCGTCGCGCCGTTGTAAAGGAAAGTCACGGTTACTGTATTTGCGACGGTACCGCCGACGGCGTTCGGATTTGCCACCGCCTGGGCCACCTGCGTGGCTGCGCTGCAGGCTGCCGGCCAGGGCGAGCTCGGCAAACTACCCTGGACGTTGTCTGGATCTCCCGTCACTCCAGTGAGCGAAAGAATGCGGGCGGCAGCCAGGGCGGCCGCGTCCGCCGAGCGCTGCGCCTCCTCCCGATTAACATAAAGCGTGGCAACATCGACCGAGAGTGCCGCCATGGAGATGATGGCGACCATGGCCACCGCAACCAGGATCATGGTGATGCCCCGCTCCCCGGAGCGGTGCGTTGGCGATCGGCGAAATGCGGGCCTCTTCATTCCGTTTCTCAATTCTCATTCATGGCAACGGCGGTTGCCGCAATCGGGTTCGGCAGCGAGGCGGTGCGTCCCAGCAGGCTGGCCGCGCTGGCGAACCTCCACGCGTAGACGTACTGAATGCTGACGCAGGTAGCAAGGACTGCGGTCTGGCCCCCGAGCGCCTGAACCGAACAATCTGGCGCAGCAGGTTGAGTCGAGGTCGACGGAAAATAGTACCCGCGATTGATGATGATCTTCAGGCCTCCGGGCGGACAACCGCCTCCGGTACTGGTGGAAGTCCATGTCAGGCCTGAAGGCGATGTGCTCTGGGTGATACCGCAGTCATTGATCTTGTTTGCCACAAGATAGGTGTCAATCGTATAAAACGCGTCGTTGACCGACATCGGGAGGGCCGCGCTGAGATCGCTGATAGGATCCGCTGCGGCGGTGCGCGCCGCATCCCGCGCAGCATTTGTGAGCTTCTGCTTCAAGGTGAAGGCGCCGCTGAAATCGAAAATGCCCACCACGAAGACCATCAGCAGAGGCAAGGCAACGGCAAATTCCACGATCTGCGCCGCGCCGTCGTCGCGCCGCGAGCGCCGCCACCAAAGCCGAAGACGGCCGTTCACTGCGCCTCCAACCTGACGCGAGCTACGGCCTGAAATTGGATGCTCTGCTTATTCAGCGTCGTAAACGGCAACCAGAACTGGTACGGATACGCGAAGCTGACCGAGACTCCGCAAACGGCGGGTCCGGTCCCGGATGTCTGCGACAGCTTCACATGGGTATACACGCGGACGTTTCCAGTGTCGGTGTATGCGGCCAGGGCCAGAGGTTCCCTGGTGCAATCGACCGGCGCCGGGGGCGGAGCCGTCCAGTTGCTCGGCGGGATGATTTGACTCGAGTTGAGATGCGCAGCAGACAAGGCGGACGTCACCGCGTTAAAAGCATTCTGCGGGGGGGTGTTCGGCGAGGTGCAGGTCACGCAATAGGGGGCCACAGCCGCCCGAGCGCCGTCCTGTGCCGCCCGGGTGATGGTTCCGTAGATGCTGAACGCCTGCCCGAACCAAAAAATGCCGATGAGTATCATGAACATGATGGGCAGCACGGCGGCGGCTTCGGCAATCTCGGAGCCGCGGGTTTCCCCGGCCAGCCTGCGTAGAGTGTTGCGGGCGATATTCGTCATTTTGAGCAACCCACTATACGACTCCCCAGACATGAGCTCCACCGTAGAGAACTACCGTAAACGCCAAGGCTACCCCATACGGGATTTTCAATGATTCTGGATTGTCGAGCGACACCTGCGCGCCTGGCAAACGGAAGGTTACCAACGAAATCAGAATGTGGCCGATATTGCGCACCGTTTGTTTCAACCGCCCCCGGTAAATCACCAACGCCAGGGCCATGAACCCCGCCACGAAAACCGACCCCAACAGCAGATCAACCAGTGTCCCCGGTCCGGCAAATGCCCCCAAAGCTCCGGCGAGCTTCCAATCACCGGCTCCTAGGCTGCGCAGCAGGACAAACGGCAGCAGCAACGCTAAACCCAGGCCTACGCCCAGCAGCGAAGCCTTCAATCCGCCCCAACCGCTCAGCACGACGTTTGCAACGACCCCTGCCGCCAGCCCCGGCACCGTCAGCCAGTTCGGGATCCGACGGCTGCGCAAATCCGTCCATGCGGCGATCGCGGCCAGAAGCACAGCGCCTGCGAGAAGGGCTGGCTTCAAATGTGCCTCAGGCAGAGGCTGGCAAGCGACCGTCCAACGCCCAGCTTGTCTTTATCCCTATCCCTGCGACCATAGGTGAAAAGAGCCATTTTTGACGGTTCAAAAAATCGCCTGCGGGGGAAGGATCGTGGACTCCCGCCGCCTTTCGCTTTCGCCCCGCAAAAGCGGCCTCTAGCGCGGATTCTCACATAGCCGGGAAGCCAAGTCAATGAATCCTCCGATCCCCTCCTTTGAGAGTCGTGTGGAGCGGGCACTCCTGCCCGCTTGCCTGCAGCAGCCTGCAGCAGCCAAACGCAGCGGGCAACAGTGCCCGCTCCACACGAATAGCCACCTGTAAATGTCAAGGCCCGGAACGAGTCCGGGCCTTGGCAAATAAACTTGCGATGCCGCTTACCGGTTGAACGCCGGAGCCGCGTTGTGTTCGGCAACAATCTTTCTGGCGTTGTCGGACAGCGCCTTCGCCTGGGGCAGAAGCTCGAGCCCCTTGACCACTTCTGGATCAGCCTCGGCGCGAACTTTCATGCCTTCGTCCTGGCCAAAAGCGTCGACGAAAATCTCAGCCTTGATATTGGACTTGAGCCAGTCATTGTTGTCGATCAGATCGGCCTGCGTGTAGGGGACGCTGGCTTCGTCGAGCGACTTGCGGAATTCTTGCAGGGTCGCGTCATCGACTTCGAAGCCCTTGGTCGGATGGTGACTCACAACATAGCGCTTGGCGAAGTTGAAGAACGCATAGTGTTGCAGCAGCGTGTCCTCGAAGTGATTGCTCTTTACGGGAGGTATGCTCACGTCGGGAGTAATGCCTCCTCCGCCGTACACCGTGCGTCCGCTGTCAGTGAGCTTTACCTCACGATTCGCGGTGTTCGACGACTCAGCGCCCTCGCGATTGTAGTAATAGTCGTAAAGCGAAATGTTGCTGTAGTCGCGCTGGATCAGACGTCCGCTGGGCGTGTAGTAGTGCGCCGTGGTCAGCGCCAGGCCGGTGTTTTCCGAGAGCGGATAAACTGTTTGCACCAATCCCTTGCCGAACGTCACTTCGCCGACGATCAGGCCGCGATCGTGATCCTGAATCGCTCCCGAGACAATCTCTGCCGCTGAAGCGGTAAGCCGGTTTACCAGCACTACGATCGGATAATCCTTGCCGCTGTTGCCGTGCTGCGCGATATAGCGCTTTTCAGCCGACGCGCGTCCGTGGTGGGAAACGATGAGCTGGCCCTTTTTCAGGAACTTATCCGCCACGCCAACGCCTTCGCTGAGCAGGCCGCCCGGATTGCCGCGCAGGTCAAGGATCAAACCCTTCAGATCTCCGAACTGATCGAGCGCATCGGCGACCTCGTGCTCGGTCGTCTCGTTGAATCCGTTCACGTGCATGTATCCGATGCCCGGA
>Ga0307479_10000413_pt1 | contig 38332 bp, 27 predicted proteins | sample atmos_gasesECM4C_FD_203743 | JGI IMG/M metagenome (GOLD analysis project Ga0307479, IMG submission 203743) | Hardwood forest soil microbial communities from Morgan-Monroe State Forest, Indiana, United States - atmos_gasesECM4C_515 | ecosystem: Environmental > Terrestrial > Soil > Temperate...
ATCCCGCAAAAGGCGCGGGATTCCCACTTTCCCACAGCCCCGGCGGCGACGGTTCGTCCACCAGCGATGCCGTCAGCAATTCAGATGTCGTATCATGACGTGTGCGGAAAAAGGGGGCAGGTCAGTCGTGTGCTGCGTTGTATTTCTACGGCCCTACCCCGGAGAGAAAAGTGACACCTACACAAAGCTTGCAAAGAGACACAATGGGAGAATTTGAAGGGTGGGAAATCGTCAAGCGGCTTAGAGTTGGGACCGGCCAAGCCGAAGTCTTTCAAGTACGGAGCCGGCAGAGAGCACCTTATGAGCTAGGTGCGCTGAAGGTATTCAAAAAGCGTGGCGATGACGCCAAGGCGGAACGCGAAGTGCTGAACTGCTTGAAGGCCGAAATCCGTGCACTCAAACAGAACATACCGGGAATGCTCAGGTTATTGGCTTCAAGTGAAGAGGGAGGATGGATTATCACTGAATATCAACCAAATGGCACGCTTGAAGATAACCCGTCGCTGTTTAAGGGCAAAGCGTCGCTCGCGCTGAGGGCATTCCGTCCGCTCGTTCAGGCGGTAGCTGCATTGCACACCCAGGGGATCCTACATCGAGACATCAAACCTGCTAATGTGTTTGTCGGGAGTGAAACGAATCTAATTTTGGGTGATTTGGGAATTGTATATCGGCCCGACCAGCAGGAGCGTGTCACGCAGACAAACGAGCGCGTTGGGCCATACGACTACATGCCAATCTGGGCTGACCTAGGCGAGCGCCTTGAGAAAGTCAAGCCGAACTTCGACGTTTACATGCTGGGCAAGCTTCTGTGGTGTATGGTTGCCGGCAGGTTAAAACTGCCCCGCGAGTTTTATCGCCGGGAAGGATTCAATCTGACTGAAGCCTTTCCCGATGATCCACACATGGACTTCATCAACTCTATCCTAGATAGTTGTGTGGTTGAAAAGGCCGAGAATTGCCTCCCTAATGCTAAGGAATTGTTGTTGATGGTAGATGGGTACTGTCAAATGACAGACGGCGTACCGCCGGTGCGTGAAAAGTTTCCGATCAAAGCTGATCCCGTGGCTTGGTTTAGGAGGAATTTCCCACAGACGAAAGAGGCACCTCTCGTCTCTACGTGCCAGCTATTTTCAATTGGAGAGGCGGCTGTTCTCCACGTGTCGCCTAAGCCGGTCGAGTCTATCCATGTTTTACTGGATAGATGGGAGGTCCCGGAACCGAAATTCGGAGATTTAGAGCACTGTGAGGTTTGGAAGAAGCAGCGAAAGAAGCTCCGTGAACAATTTCAGGCCGAAACCGGACGCCTATTGGGGCAGCGGCAAACCCGCGAGACTCAAGAGGAGCTTCTTCAACGGATGGATAGGATGAAGTGCGCCCCGATTGGACTACGTTTACCTCTCAAAGATTACCCGGTGGCTCGAATCCGATACACCCCAGTTTTGTACTCCGCAGGTCGGTCTTTTGCGACAGCTGTACTAGAAGACACGGCCCTTTGGAAAAAACTGGTGGACCAAGGTGTCGACTACGAAGACGAGAAGACCCCCCCCGACCCTTGGCGGCCAGGGCTTCTTCACACAAATATCGTCGTTTTGACAACTGAAGCAAATGGGTTGCCGCACGTCATTCTGGGGCAGCGTACCAGCAGACAGGGTCCAGACATTGGGCTTTTTCAGGGTCTGTGGTTTGCGACCGTCGGGGAGCAGGTTGAAGACGCGGATCACACAATTGAAAAAACTATTCGACGAGCTCTTGAGGAGGAATTGTTGGGGCCGCAGGCATATGAGGTTCCATTCGGAATTGTGGCGCTCTTTTTGGAAATTCCCACACTAAACCTAGGAGTCGGAGTCATCTGTAGCACGGGGCTCTCCTTCGACGAAATACATGATCTCTGGCCCAGTTGCATGGATCATGCGGAGCACTCCCAGATTGTGGCGCTGCCGCTAGATGAAGCCATCGTCAAAGGCTGCATCCACATGGGAGAAATAACAGACCAAGCTAGGCGCTCATGCAAGATTAAACGCGAATTCAACTCGACTCAATCGTGGAAACTTCATCCGACTTCTGGGCTAGGTCTGGCATTGGCTTTGTGGGCAGTAGAATCACAGTAGTCATTTAATGCGAACCCACGGCTCAACCTAAGAGAGTACGATTGTCCCTCACCAAAATTCTGTCCGCCAGTGATTTCAACAAAATACAATGTTGCGTTCCACATGCAGACTACCGTAGCAAACTTGCATGATTGATACCTTCGAACTGCTGTTCGGCACGGTTCTTCGCCTCTTCCGCGCAAGCCGAAGCCTTCTGCTTGAAAACTTCGTTCTTCGCTAGCAACTCGCGGCATTGAAACGAATGCACTCTAGGCTAGGGCGAAACTTTCTGTGCTCGATAGGCTCTTCTGGATTGCCCAAAGCGTCCAAAGCTTGATAGCAGGAGCGACCTAGTACGCAGGTCGGCCGTATCCCTCATTCCACCAGGAGGCCCTGCGCTCGGAATGACCCGATGACGACATCCACTCGGTGGCCGCGTTTCACCGCCAGGGTCGGGTTGGCGAAGGCCATCCAGTAAGTCATACCCGACTTTGGCGTGCTGCTTTGGCGCAGTTTTCCGACCTTCTCCAGCTCTGGGACCGAAAGCTGGACCCCTGCCTGCGAGTCGAATAACTTAGGCTCCGCCTTTTTATCGTTCAGGTATGCGGCTTTCGCCGGGTCCAACACTCGATAGTTAAATCGAATCATCTCGCCGGACTCTGCCACCTTTACGCGGAGTTCGCCAACGCCCCAAACCCCCTCGTAATACATTTCCGCTCGGCGTGAAAGGCGATTCAATTGAGAGCCTTGCCAAGCCGCTGCTGGCCGCTCCGTCGCAGCACTCGGCCGGGCGGGAGCGACAGCTTGAGCTGGAGTGGTTGACTGGGGAGGCACCGATTGAGCGCCAGCAAACACCACGCTAGACGCAAAAAGTATCGCAACCAGAGGCCGATGAGTGCTCGGAATTGCCTGTTTCAGCATAGGGATGCATGTTTCAGCAGGAGCGATGGAGAACAGGACGTAATTTCGTGCGATCTGCACGGCGCGACCACGGATGGTCTACCGGTCGCGAAATCGTTCTGTGCGCTCGATCTTGTTGAAGTCATCCTTTCGAAACCCTTCGTGCTCCGCGATGCGATTCAACCAAGCACGCACACCGCCAGCGGCTGGGGTTCTCGGAAAACCGGAAAGCCAACTAGCGATCCGGAGACTTGGGTATGATTTTCCTTCTGGGTGCGTCCCCGGGGGTTCGCACCCCGAGTTTCAATTTCCGCCCCTTCGCGTTCCCCTGAAGCAGATTGCAACTCTACCCCGGGGCATGTCCCATTCGCGCAGCGTTTCCCGCGAGGACGTAACTCGCTTATTGCTTGGCGTTACGCCCCCCTTGCATCTCGTAGATGATTTTCAAAAGTTGCCGCCGGATGCGCGTCTGGCACTGTATGCAGAATCCCCCGCCACCGTACAGATGGGCGTAAGACTTTCGTTCACTGGCCTCAGTGTGCGTCAGGTGATATCGCACTGCGGCCTCGAATGTCCGGCGCTCTCGTGCTGTCATGTGGGCACGGCCGATGTCCGCAAGGATTGCTGACCAGCCGAACCCACAGCGGCGCAACCGGGCCGCAATTTCGCGGGTTGCATCTGGGCGCCCCATGGCGCATCCGATGCAGCCGTATTTCTCGAAGTGCGCGCTCCAAGCGCGGCCCATCCGGAACAGTCTCGGGAGGAGTCGCCGGAGTTCCGAGCGAGTACGGAAGGAGGAAGTTGGATGAATTGGGGTTTCTGCTCGACTTTTGTCGATTCGCTTTGCCGCCTTCAGGATTTCTGCTTCGACTCTCTGGGAGGCGCCCTTCAAGGATTCGGACAGGCCCTGATCGTGTGATTCCGCTGTAGACGCTGGGTGGTAATGCCGCATCTGCGCGAGCGTATCCTGCGCGGTTGCTTTGTTCGCGAAGAAGCCGGCGCAGGTCCGGCGCAGCCCGAGAAGGCCCACATCAGGGACTCTCACCTTTTCCGCGGTCCGCTTCAGAACTCGGTTTCGAAAATACTGCTGATCCATCGGATGGAGGTCGGCCGGGCCTCGCGAGCGAGAGGCCGGAAACAACCAGTCGCCTTCCTGGCCGCCGGTTGATTGCATCCAATTCGCAAGTTGCAAGAGCAGGTCAGGCGGCACGTAGACTCGGAGCGCGGTGTCATCACCGATTTTCTCAATCCGGCCTTTGATCAGGACTTCATCAATTCGGATGAACTCGCCATTCACGTCGTTACGCCGGAGGGCAAAGAACTCTTTCGGGCGCAGTCCCAATTGGACGAACATGCGAACAATGAGAAGATCGCGTCCTGCCAACTCGGATAGAAGAGCCCCGCATTCCTCGAAGCTTAGGTGGCGCGCTGAAGCGGGCCTTCGGGACCGATGTTCAATCTTGGATGCGCGGCTCCGCATCGGGTTGTGGACGAGGATTCCCGATTCCAGCGCCATGTCCAGAATCGCTCGCAAATGTGTCACGGTTTTGTTCAAGAGCGAGTCGCTCGCATTACTTCGAACCATGTCGTCCATAAACGTCTGAATTGCTTCTGCGTTCAAATTCTCCACGGGAAGATGGCCCAATTTCGCGATGAGGTGGTTCCGAATAACGCTTTTCGCGGTGCTGACTTCGTGCGCTCCCCATCTTGGCTCGCTGAGAGCAATGTATTGAAGGGCGATCTGTTCGAGAGTTACGGCCATTCCGAGGGCCGCTCCTTTGCCCGGACCGTCGCTGGATACTGCCAACATCGTTGCGGTGTTCATCTATCTCTCCCTTGTGGCACAGGCCCGACATCCGCAAGGATGTCCGGCCCCGCCTACTGCGCCTCAGTTCGCAGGGAAGTTGGCGCTGCTCTGCGTTGCGGTCGCCGCCCCAATATCCGTTAAGGTGACGTGTGCCCTTGTCAGTGCGGTTGAACCCCCAGGTGCATATTGCACGTTGATCGTGCAACTACTGCCCGGGTTAACGACCGTGCCTGACGTGCACGTACCGCCGGCAACGATCGAGAAGGTCCCTCCTGTGGTGCCTACCTCAGCGACCGTGGGCTCCGCCGTCAGCGTGAGCGGTCCGGCATTCGTACCCGTGGCATTGTTGCTGACAGTAATGGTGCCGGTCTTGGTTGTGGTGTTGGCCGGATTGGTGGCCAACGCCGGTGTCGGCCCAGAGAATCCGACTGTCGCCCCAAGCACTGCGCTGGTCACGGTGAAGGTCACAGTGTTCGTAGTGCCGTTCGGCGTTGCGACGGAGACGTTCCGCGCGCTAAGCGAAGCGGTAGCCGTGATTGTGAAAGTAGCTGTGACTGTAGTGTCGCTCGTTGCAGTAACGTTGTCGGCGGTTACGCCACTGCCAGACACGTTCACCGCGGTTGCCCCGCTCAGGCCCGTGCCGGTAATCGTCACGTTGACGGTCGTGCCTTGGACACCAGTGTTGGGCGAGATCGAAGCGATCGTGCCGACACCGCTGCCGCCCTGGAACTCCACCGCGCCGACATCAAAGTGGTTCGGGTTGGCGCGATCGGGTCTAGGGTTGCCGTAGAAGTCCGTGGTAAGAGCGGGTATCGTGGCCGTGGGCAGAGTCGTTGAGTTCAGCGGGACATAGTCGATGGCCGGCGAGCCTGCTGCCAAGGCATACTTGGCAAGCAGAGGCCCACTGCCCCAATTGCCGGTTCCTGTACTTCCGGTCCCCGACTTCAACGATGGGTTGGTCAGATCGAGCGGACCCCAGCTCACGTTGATCCAGTTGTTGCCCTCGTCCACCGTCGCAGATGGAGTGAGGCTAAAGATCGGATTCGGGCTCGTGGCGTCGGCGATACCCGGAGGCACGCCATACCCATTCGGTCCTCCGCACCCATCCGCCAGCGTGCACTCCGGCGGAACGCGCGAACCGTTGCAATACTGACTGACGATGTTGGGATTGGTTGTCACGTTCGATGGGTCGTAGCCCGTGTCGTCCAGTACCGAATACATCGGGTTGAGTTGGACCCCAGAGCTGTGGTTGCCCGGCCCCGTGTCGTTGCGGACGCCGAGGTCCCAGTAGCTGAGGCCCGCGGCGCATGCGCCGGCAACGGTCTGCGTCGGGGCGGGTGCCCCAGACATAGTGAACAGCGAGACCAGCTTCTGCTGGTTCTGGGTCCCTTGACCCTGGTTGCCCACTCCGATGTAGTACGCGTGGTTCCGCCAGATTATGTTGTTTTGCAGTACCGGGTTCGAGAATGTCGTGCAGTTGGGTGATCCAGTCGGGCATGTAATCGTTAAGCCCGTGAAGGTCGTGGTCAGCAACGAGGAGTTCAACGTGCTGCTCACGCCAGCCGGTTGCGGGCAAGACGTCGTCAGGCCGCCTTGCAGGCAGCTTCCCGGGGGCCCGCTGGACTGAGGCGTTCCAATGCTTTGCGTAAGCACGCCCGAGGAGGCAAGGGTATCGTTGCTGGCGATCGTGTTGTTGATGATCGACACGTTCAACGAGTCCTGCAGCGATATTCCTCCGCCATCCCAACCCGCTATGTTGTTCACGATCATGTTGTTGGTGATGGAAACACTGTTCCAGAGATTCGATACCGACTGACTGGGGTTGGCGGCGGCGGCGACGTCGGTAACAGTCGCAGGGTTGTTGGTAGCGGGAGCAGTAAATGGCGCGAGGCCAGTGTTTGTGTCGGTATAGGTGAACGTCCCCGTACTCGGGACGCTCGTCACTGTGTATGCGCCGTTGTATCCAGTCGGTGTCACTCCGGTAATCGTGACTCGGTCGCCCACGGTGGGTGAGAGTGTACTTGTGATGGTAACGTCCCCCGCCGCAGTCTCATTTGCAGAAGTGAAATTCTGCGCCGCCCCGGCCAACACGGCAGCATCGGTAAAGGTCGGGAAGAGAGCATTTGTAGTAAATGCCGCGAGGCCGGAGGTCGTGCCGATATATTGGAAGGTCGGCCTGGACTCCTCGCCGCCGGTGGTGCCGACATGGATCACGGTGAATGTGCCGGTGTATCCAGTCGGCAATGCCGTAGTCACACCCGCCGTACTCACAGCCGAAATCGTGACTGTGTCGCCCACCTTGGGTACCGCCGTAGCACCACTCGGGAGGGTGATCGTAACAATCGGGGCTTCAGTTGCAGCCGTGATCGGATAGATCCCAGGGAAGGTGGAAACCTCCGTCCCGTTGACCTGCTGTAGACGGATGCCGCCGCCGCTGCCGCTCTCGGCCATGTTGGCCTGGATCAGGTTGCCGTTGATAACGAGATTGTGGCCAGTGCCGTCGCTCAGTCCCGGCGGGCAATCCTGGTCAATCTGAGTCCCGCAACTCGGATCAGTGTCCGGCGTGCCCATAACTTCAATTGCGCCGCCGTTCGTGGGGATGGTGGGGTTGTCGCTCTGGTTGAGAACGAGGGAGTTGTGCTCGATGTCTCCGTTTTGGATTTCACCGAGGTGAACGAGCGCTCCGCCCTCACCCGCGCTGACGTTCCCGCATACCCAGTTGTAGTTGAACTTGTAGTAGTCGTTGCCGGTGCAGAAGGTCGCGCCGCCGCCGCCCGCCAGAGTAGCCGAGAACAACTCATCCCCGAGCGAGGAGTTATTCGTGATGAAGTTGTTGTGTACGTTGACCTGCAACTGCAAGCAGTACGGCAGATGCTGATTGGTTACGAATCCCGTGCCGTCGCTGCAAGAGCCGGGAGCCGAGTTGGTGGTACTTCCCATGACAACCGCGGTTGGGAATTCGCCCTGGCCGACGCTGATGCCGCCCGTGAGCGTTCCGGCGTTGTTGTAAACCCGGTTGTTGGCGATTTGCAGGTGATGCGCCCAGCCGTGGACGAATATTCCGCCTCCGCCCTGTGAGCTGTTAATCACACTCAACCCATCAATGCTCGAGGGGTTGCACACGAAGTTGCTTGGGAACGGGTTGGTGTCACTAAGTATTGGGGTGTTGCTGGTCGAGCTTGTTCCGCTCGAGGGCAGTGTGTGACAGAACGAGTTCACGTCGCCCACAGGGAGTGCAGTCGGATCAGGACCTACTCCCGTAAGCAGGGTTGTGTTCGTCGGAAACGCTCCGCCCTCGTTGCCGTCCGTCCAGGGACTCGATCCATGGTAGTCCACTCCCTTCCCCAGGACCGTAATTCCGGCTCCCTCATACGCGCCCATCAGCGAGGGCTCTTGCAACTGTTCGGCCAGGTTGCCATTCTGGGTGGCGTCCCAACCCAGGATTGCCTCGAGTGGCAACCGGTCAATCTGCGGGGCGTTGGGTTGGGCGGTGAAAAAATTCCACACGTCGCTGGGGTTGCTAGTGTCGGGACAACTGTAGATGTTGTTTGGATCGTATGGAGCCGACCCGGTGGCCGCCGTGTACGGCACACCTTGCAGGGTCAAGCCGAAGAAGCAGTTGAGGTGCCGGCGCCAGGGATCGAGCAGCTTGCCCGCCGGATTGGTATTGGCGTTGATGACAGAGTTAGGGCCAACACCCTGCAGCCGGACAGGCTTCCACATAATAAGCAACTCTTGGTGAGCTGCTATGGAGGCAGTTTGTGTCGGCGTTGTGGCGTTGACCGCCGCGGCCGAGCATGTCGCCGCCGTCGAGGGCGTTCCCATGGTGGCCACGGTGGCGCAGTTCGGGTCGATGATGAGCAAGTCGCCCGGGAAAGCGGCGTCAATCGCGCTCTGGACTGATTGCGAGGCCGAAACGTGGGTCGGAGCCTTGCCGCCGATGGTGACGGTCACGGTATCGACCGATTGTTTGCCGTTGCCCGCGGTGATCACGAGTTGACCGCACTGCGCACTCTTGCCGCCGTACTGCGCCTGCTGCTGTATAACGCAGTTGGGCACGCCGGTAGGCACGGTCACATGAATCTGCGTGTCGGACCAACTGTTGACTACGGCTGACACTCCGCCGATGGTTACCGAGGACAACGTGTTGCAAGTCGTGTTACCCGGTGTTGGGCCCAGACATCGAGTGCCGAAGCCATAGTGGTGCGTGACGGTTTTCAGATTGAAGGGAGCCACGCTGGCCGATGGACCTGAGAAAGCGCTGTTAGCCACCTGCTGATCGCCCAGCGCAGTGATGGTCAGGGTTTTGCCGGCGGCAGAGACCCAGGGGCCGATTTGGTCGCCGTCCACTTCCTTGATCGCCGGCGTGGTGTCGGGGTAGTTGCAATCGGGAGCGTTGTATGCCGCACCCACGAACGCTTGCGTGGGCACAACCGGAGTGTCGGCATAGAGAGTCAAGCCCGGCATGTAGGGTTGTTCATAGCAGAAATTGCTGTAGGCCGGGTTGTACAAAGGATCGGTGATCATTTGGCCGTAGGTCGGGTTGGGAACCGTCGCTCCCGCCGTGTTGACGATCGTGAGGCGCGTGTCTAGGATCGGGCCCGGGTCGTTCATGCACTGCACCATGATCGTCGGTGAATACCCGGTGATGTTGGGCGGGTTCACTTCCCAGCTCGAGAAAGTCAACCCGTCATAGACTCCCCAGTGGTCGGAATACACGCGGGAGATTTCGTTTCCGAGATAATCCCGGGTGGAAACCGGCTGGTTGGGCGGGCTAAACTTCTCGCCGAACTGCGGCGCGAACGGATCGAATTCCGACGTCATGTCGTCGGTGATTACGCCCGTGTACTTCGAGGCGATGTGCGTCGAGGTGTAGATGAAGAATTTGACACTCACCGACATCTGGTCGGGCAGGGCCACTTCCTTGCGGTCGCACAGAGGCCGAGTCGCTCCGGCGAAGGGTGCAACTTCCTTGGCCTGCGGGAAGAGACTCAGATAGTCGGGGACAGTGCGCATCTCGCCCACGCACGGCCACAAAGGATCCTGGAAGCCCGGGAAACCTGGGACGCCTGAGAGTTCCTCCGACAACCCCAGACCCGTAGTCTGGTCCTGGAAGTTGGTGGGGTTGTAGCCGGATCCGGTCGGGTCGTACAGAGAAGCCACGGAGGCCTGGTCGGGCATGATGAAGATGTCCGCACCCAGCCCCGCGAATTCCTGCGTGACCGGCGCGATGTAGTTGTCGCCGATCAGCAGGTTCTTATCTTCCTCCTTATAAACCTCATAGCCCGGCGGCAGCATCACTTGCACCACGTATTTGCCAGGCGGCAGCATGGGGGTACCCACCCGATACTTGTCCGTCGAATCCGGATTCGCTACGCAGATCGTGCAGTTCGTCCCGGTCATCGAGGAGGTAACACCGTTCGTAGACCCGTTCACTGCCAGTAGCTTTCCAGTCTGCGGGTCCCAGCCGAGGGAGCTGGGGAAGAAGTATCTGCCGTCGTAAGGCGCCGGCTGCACCTGGTTCCAGATGTGCATTGCATCATAGCACTTATACTGCGAGTTATACGGGAGCGTGTGCAGCGTGCCGCCGTTATGTACAGAGTTGTACCAGTCAAGATAGTTGGGCTGGTCATACAGCGTGAAGAAAAAGAGGTCCTGGTTGGGGCTGCCGGCGGTAGCCGTGCCTTGGCCCGGGCAGCTCATGTACGGCTTTAGTCCTACCGACGTCGCGGTTGTGCCAGCAGTGCTACTCGGGTAGAACCCTTGCGCCCAGTCATCCCAACTGGTGCTCTGGGTCGTGTCCACCAAGGTCAAGGTCGGGGTCACGCCATCCGCGGCAAAGCCTTCCTTATAGAGGTTGACCGTGACGCGCGGAATATTCGGCTCCCAGGGTTGTTGTATCATTTGCGACGCATCGTCAAAGGGACGCGTCGAGGCGTAGACGACTAGTCCATGGATACCGCCGTTCTCGCCCACGAGCGTGGTAGTGGGTGTGGTAGATCCGGGGGCGGTGGCGGTGACGGTCGCGCAGAAGTTAGTGGAGCCGACGGGTAGTGCGGCGTTGCAGGCCGCATACGGCGCCTTGCCGAATTCGATCCAGTTGCTCTGGGCCGTCAAGCCCGACCAGCCCTCCCCCCAAACCCAGGGCGGATCGATGCGGCCAGTGGAAGCCGTCGAGGAACTGGGGACCGCTGTGCCAGCTGCGAACTTAGCCGCCTCCGTCATGCAATCCGCCGTGGCGCAATAGACCGCACCAGGCACAGAGAGATCAGCGGGCAAGGGAACCGCCTCGTAGGTGTTCGCCAGGTACTTATAGGCAGTCGAAGTCCCGCATGGCCGGGCGCCACTCGTCGTCGTCCCGCAGTCGGGTGACCCGTCGGCAGGGCCGCCCGCGTCGTAGACGGTGTGGATGCCCGTGGTCTTGTAGCGACCCGTATCCGCTTCCACGACATACCAGTTGAACAGCGGGTAGGTTTCGTTGAAGTTGGCAACGCCGTTGAAGTCCGTCACCAGGTTGTTGGCGGTGTGCCCATCCCGGTAGTGAATCATCGTATAGATGAATGGAATCCCGATCTCGCCCGGATCCTTGATTCCATTCTTGTTGTCGTCAATGAAGGTAGTAGTGTAGAGATTCGCCTGCCACTGCTGGGAGCCAACATGCCCCATGTCAAGGGTTTGGCCGCCAGGGCACGTCGTGGCGTTAATGGTGCCGTTGGGGGCATTGCTGGTGCATCCCACGTTCGCGGGGAGCGAGAGACCATCAATAATCTGATCGTTCCATTGATCGCCTACCGTGATTCTCCAGTTCCCGCCGGGAACATTGGTGAACTTGAACTGCCCGCTGGCGTCGCAGAAGGTGAACATGAAGTCCTCGCCATCGGGGTCACCCAAGCTGACCCAGCACTGTGTCCAGGCAAGGGCATCGCGCGAACCGCTGGGATAGAGTCTCTGGTCCGGTGTCCGGCTGAGGCGCTGGACATCCACTTCTCCCTGGACGATGTTGTTGCATGGACCGACCGAACCAGGAGTGCCCAAGCCTTGGCAGACATCATTGTGCCGCGCGTTGATGATCGCCGGGTTGGCAAAGCCGATGGCCACGTGATATCCCGCTGGCCCGTACTCCTGGAAGTAGCTGGGCTCGCCGATGCGGATGAAGGAATCGTGGGGATGCTGCCCATCCAGCGTGTTGGTCTGGACCCACTGCTCCCCGCGCGCAATCCGGTCCGCTCCGGGGTAGGCTTGGACGCTGAATTTCTCCGGCATGAGATGGTCGATGACCGCCTGACCAGCCAGAGGGGATAGAGTCTTGCCATCGGATTCGTACTTCGGGCAAGTCACGATCATGCCCGTGACGCCACCCGTCGGGACCGCGCCGGGACCAGCACCGCCATTTACCGGCACCGGCGTCTGAGCGGAAACCGGGCAGGCGTCGAGCCCGCTGACGGGATCTATGGTGCCCGCCAGACTATTCGACAAGGGCTGGTTGAACATGTCGTAGGTATCCTGCCCTGTCACATCGCCGAGTCCGCCATAGGTGTCCCACAGGACGAGGTTGAACCCGCCCAGTCCGGGCTCGATGGGTGCAATCGTGCCGTTTCCGCCGCCGCCATCCTGCTCGCCATTGAGCGGGAAGTCGTCTTGGAACACGATCACCGAAAGTTTACCGGTGGGAAGCGGCGTGGGCAGCACCAGCACCGTGACGGGCGCGAAGGCGGGCGGGGCGACGGGTGCGGTGCCTGCTGTTGTGGGACATGCGCCAGACCCACCCAGTAAGTTACAGGCCGGCGGGATCGGGGCGCCGCTCATGGTGTGACCGCACTGTCCGGCCACGTAGCCTGTGGTACCGGGCCCGGCGCCGCAGGTAGGTTGACCCAGGTACGCAGGAAATGGGTTGGCGGCATCGCCCGGCAACACCGAGATGTAATAGCGCTTTGAAGGATCGAGGTGAACCTGGCTGGGATTGACCCAGGTGAATCCGCCGCTGGTCGTCCCATTGCCGGGGTCAGGCCTGCAAGCGCCGTTGCCAAGGTCGCACACCGCGTTGACGTGCATGCCAAAGTTTGGGTTCGCAACGGGTGCGCCGCCCGGCGTTGTATTCGGGATTGTCGCGCGGTTGTCTAACATGGTCTGGCCGTATTCGCACGAGAGCGGGCCGGTGCAGCCCTGGGCGATGAAATTCATGGCGCTGGTATGGAATTGCGTGCCGAAGGTGGGGATGGTGCTCTGGGTGCCGGCTGGTCCCACAACGCTGGGGCAGCCTGCCGTGGTAATGCTGCTGTTGGTTGTGCAGTTCGGGTCAACCCAGAAAGTCTGGTCTTCTTCGATGATCCAGCGATAATCGGTAAGCGGCGTCAATCCACTGATGCAGGCGCTATTGCCGTTACAGTTGTTTAACAGCTGGGCATCTAGCACCTTCACCTGGAGATTGCTGGGAGCCGGGAAGGTCAAGGTCACAGTTGCGGTGTTACTGAGCGTCCCCAGCGAGTTTTGTAGTTGGTAGCTAAATGTGTAGAGTCCCGCTGCGGGTACCGACGCAGAAAATCCACCGTTGGGATCCACAGTGAGCGTTCCACCCATCAGACCTGTCGTTGCCGAGGTAACAACGGTAAGAGGCAAGTTATTCGAATCCGTGCCGCCGATGAGCAGGCCAGGCGAAGGAACTTTCAGGAAGGTGGCCATGTTCGATGTGTAGCTCAGAGGGGCGGCGGTAAGCGTTGAGGTGAGCGTCGACGCACCCAGTGACACCTTTGCCGTCAAATTGACGGGGCAGCTCGGCGGCGTAGTGCTCGTGTTGAGACCGTTATTCGCGCAGTAAAAAAAGGTATCCGACGTCGCAGTCGAGCCGGCGTTGGGGGTGTAAGTGAATGTGCCGTTCGCACACATCCCTGGGACACTCCCGAGGAGCGTGCAGGTTATCGTCCCGTTGGCCGGCGCCGTAAGGAGGGTGACGCCATAGACATTTACGTCGTTGGCCATCACGCCCTTCGAGGGATCGGAAACGGTGAACGTCTGGCCCGCAACCAGGGAGTTGTAGGTATCAGCGTTGGCTTTCGCCGCCGCGAACACACCACTGGTGACGCCCGCGCCCGAAGGGGCCGGGAGTCCGGCGCCATTCACACCGATGTAGGCCAGCATGCCCGCATCACGCACGCTGGAATTCCCCGACAGGGCCAAATCGCGAGCGTAGACCGGAAGCGCTGGGGTCGTAGTGGTCGTAGTGGTGCCGCTGGTAGTGGTGACACTGGCCGGCACATTGACCAGCACGTCGAACACCTTGCCCGGAACCATAAGGACATCGGTCTGCACACGCGGAGCCGCGGGCGCAGTGTTCGCGCCAGGAGCTTGTACGCCCGGAACGGGGTTGCCGTCTTCCGCGACCAAGGTGAATCCAGCAACCGTAGCGGGCGCACCGGCTCCGCTGAACCCTTGTGTTAATGAATTGACGATCGAGGGTGTGTGCATGCGCAAGCCGGCATTCACCAGGCGCACCAGGACGGTGCCGGTGATTCCGGTCGTGACCGGGAGACCAGTTGTGCCGACTCCAGCCGTAGCCGCAAACAGCGAAGCCGACGGGTTGGTCTTGTTGAACGCAAGCCCGTTGATGAGGTAATAGAACGGCGTGTAATTCACAGCGGAGGGGTAGCACCCAGCCGCTGCGCCGCTCGCCAGAAACTGGTTGACCGAACCCGCAAGGTCGCAGGCTTGTGAGAGATTAGCCGTAGCGGTGGCAGTGGTTGTACCAGCGGCGATTGTGACGGAAGGTGTCGTGCCATATTTAGAGCCACCATTTGTAACCGTCACGGAATAGACTGAACCGTTCGTGCCTGCGGTCGAAACGGTCAAGGCAATCGCTGCTCCACCGGTTACTGGACTGGGGATCGTGGCAGTCGGAGCCGTGTAACCGCTGCCGCCGCTGGTTACGGTAATCCCGGTGACGGCCAACGTGGTGGTCAGAGCGGCGCCCGTGCCTCCGACGGTCGCTGTCGGGGCGGCTGTGTAGCCTGCGCCGGGGTTCGTAATCGTGACGGTGAGAATAGCTCCTAAGGGGCTTACCGTGCCCACTGTCGCAGCCGCCGCGGTGGTGCTGGTGCCAGTGAACGTAACGATATCGCCAACAACGTACCCGCTGCCTGCCGACGTCACCGTAACGCTGCCCACGGTGCCGGCTGTGGTAGTCGACAATACTGGGGTGAGGGCAGCGCCCGCGCCGCCGACAACTGCTGTCGGGGCCGACGTGTAGTCTGAACCACCATTCGCAACGTTGACGGTAAGAATCGCGCCTGTAGCAGTCAACGAGGCCACTGTGCCACTCGCACCGGCACCGCCGCCAGTGAACTGTACGTGGTCGCCAACGACGTAGTTGCTGCCGGTGCCCGTGGTGGCAGGCGCTGTAATGGCGCCAACTGTCATGACGGCTGTGGCGGTTGCGGTCGTGATCGGAGTTCCGGTATCTGTAATCGTTACTGCCGGAGCCGCCGTATAGCCGGAGCCGGAGCCCGTGCTAGGTAATGCAATACCCGTGATCACCTTACCCACTTGGGCGGTCGCCGTGGCAGCTGAGCCGCCAGCAGCTGCGCCAGTTGGAGCGCCAATTGTGACGGCCGGATTTGAGGCATAACCCGATCCACCGTTCGTGACCGTGATCGAAGTAATCGCATCGCCAAATGACTTCATATTCATTTCGTTGAAGCCCGGGGTGCGAACTGCGGAATCTACGGCCTTGTTCTGGACCGGGTCGATTTCACTAAACTCCATCGGCACTTCCGCGTTGTAGGTCACCGCGGGAGCTGTGCCCACTGCGGGATACGCCGTGCCGGCTGCGAGCGTGGTCGTGCCCCCTGAAGTAGTCGAGGTTGTCGTCGGCGCAGTGGTGACCACGAGCATGCCGATTAGCCCCATGGGCACCTGAATCGAAGGATGCGTGCCTGACTCGAGCAGGTAGGTGCCTGGTTTAAGCGCTGGCCAGGTCAGTGTGACGGTCGTTCCTGCTGCCGCTTCCGTGGCCATGGATTGCACACGCGGCCCCTGGAGCGGCGGCAGGTTTGAAGCACCAGCTTGTGGGCCTGGACACGGGACGCCCGGCGGGGTTGCTCCGCTGGCGATAAACCAAGTCGGGCACCCCTGTGCGTCGGTGTGGTTCGGACTCGGCGTGCTGGTTCGCGACGTGCCGAGGCCGCCGCCTACTTGACCTACAATCACAATGGATGTGGGAACCGTATTCGGCGTCGTGCTCCCATTGTGGACGAACAAGAGGTTGTTGGTCAGGTTGACGGTCAGAGCCTGACCCGTGGGTACGGTAATTACCACGGGCGACCAAGTGGCAGGCGTAGTGAGCGTTGCCGCCGACCCCGGGTTTAACGCCGCGCAGTTTGCCGTAGAGCCAGTGACGCCCAGGCCGCAGAAATAGCCCCACATGGGTATCACGGTTCCGTCTGGCGCGGTATAGATGGTCGGCGCCGCAGTCAGATTGACCGTCTGCTGGGCGAAGCTTGCGTCCGCGCCGAGCAAAAGGATAGCGGCCACGAGTATGGCAGCCTTTAGAACGCTCTTGAATGTAAAGTGGTTGGTGCTCATGGTCGTTCGCGCCTCTCCTTGACAGTTATGCTCGCGTCTCATCCGTGGGCTCACAACGACTCGTCAATGTTAAATTCCCGGGAATCCACTAGCATCATCATCAGCATGCCGCCGGGGAACACGTTGTTGGTTGTGATCTCGCGCTCGTTATGCGAGTGCCACATGAACGCCCAACCGCGCTCGTTGGGGGGATTGGCCTGAACGTTCGAAGGGTTCAAATTCGTACAGTTGGTGTAGTTCGTTGTGGAACCGATCAGAGCGTTTTGGACACATTGCGGCGTCCCGGCGCGCAGGTTCGCATCCGGGCCGAAGTAGGGAGTGCCGCTGTACCAGGGGCCGTTGGTGAAGACATTCGGATCGGGGAACGTAGCCGGGCCGCCCCCTGTCATGTCGCCGAACGGGGCCACTTGTATCGGCTTGTCGTGGTCCTGACACCACTCCATGAAGTTAACTGCCGTAGGCGCGCTCGAGTTATAGCCGTTCACGTCCGGCGTGCAGGGAAGCGTGGCCAGTGCGTCGCCGTAAATATCGGCCTGCGGAGTGCCCGCAGTCGTACCCGGAAGGGGCGCATGGTGACCGTAGGGATCCCAGTTCAATCCCCTGCCGGTGTAGTAAAAGATCCCATCGAAAGACTCTCCCGGCGTCGTGTCCGTGTTGAACATGAGAAGCCCGGCAAGGCCCTGCGCCGATACCCCTGCGTCTGTGCTCAGGCCCGAGGTATACGTCACCGCGGTGGTGTTGCTGCTCAATTCCAAGTTGGCATCGCGCGCCAGGATGCGGACGTGGTTGGCGTGCTCGTGGAACGGGTGCTCCCACCGCCCCTGGCCGATGGTGCGAATCAGTGTCAGCTCGCCTGGATGCATGTGCGGGTTGCCGTTGTAGGGCTGGTGTGGATACTCAGACGCGTAGTTGGGGTCCATTAGATCAGGCATGGAACGGCCATTGATCAGGAAGTACGCGGGATGGTAGGGCTCAGTCTGGACGCTCAGACTACAGCCTGGATTGGCGGGAGTCACAACTCCACCCACGAGGCAGACACCACTTGCCGTGGTCGCCCTAACCTCCGCCTCGGCTTGCCTGTGGATCCTATGATCCATCTCAGCCCACTGGAACAAGTATTCCCGGTCGTAGCAGCTCCCAGGGTGGTCGTACGCAGCCCCTTTACCACCCGTAGCGTTCGTCAAGCGGAAATCGGATTCACCCCAATGAGATTGCGCTGTCGCGTTCAGCGCGTGGTAGCCGCTGGTGCAGTTTGCCGGGATGGTCTGTGGCAGTACGATGACGGCCCCATAAAGCCCCATCTCGATCTGCAGGTCGCCCTGCGTTCCGCTGTAATAAGCGTGCGTCCCCGGTGCGGAGGCGATGAACGTATAGGTTACCGTCGCACCTGGCGCTGCCTCGCACGTCAACAGGCCCTGCTGACCCGCAGGTGTCGTCGATGTACAACTGGTTGACACGTTGAAGCCCGGAAAGAGGATCGAGGTATTGCCCACCGCCGGGGGCAGATTATTGGTCAAGTTGACCGTGATGGTCTGCCCTTCGGTGACAATCATCGTGGGGCCAGGAACCTGCATGGTGGGGCAGGCCGCGCCGCTAATAGCCGCGGGAAGAAAGGTCAGGCCAGTGGTATTCACGCAACCGTAACCCCACGAGTAAACCGCCTCGCCGTCCGGCTGGTTGAGATAGGCCTCGCGTGCCGTCAGGTTGAAGGTGGTACCGCTCACTCCGGGAGCCGCAGCGAAGGCCGCCGGTGCGAGAAACAGCATTGCTGCCGCCACGATCGCCAGGAGAAGTTGCGTCTTGAATGTCGCGTTTTTCATGTTTTTCGGCCTCATGGCTGCTCTCCTAATTGCAGGTGTTTCCAAACGTGTTGCCGGCAGTTGTTGGCATGCCGGCTGGGACCACGCTGTTGCAGATATGTACTTCGGTCATCATGCCGCCGAAATTCTCGGCGTCATTCGACAGGTGGTCGAGTTGGGGGGTATAAAGATAGAAGGTGCTGCCCGCTGGATAGAGTTTTGCTGAGCAGCCCGGGCCCGCGTAGGCGCTGCAGCCGTCGTCGCTGGCATCCAGGATCACGTCCAGTGATTCGCCGCCGCCCAGGGTGATCGAGTTGGTGTAGAACTCCGTGTTGTTTCCCGCCTGATCGCGCAGGAGCTTGGCCATGAAACCGACCTCCTTCATCGGAATCCCCACAGACTGCAGCGTGTGATATTCCGTGACGGACAAGTTGACCATGCGCAGCAGGGCTTTCCCGCCCACCGGAATGTTGATGACGGACGGCAGCGGCTGCGAGTAGTGCATCGTGCCATCCGTTGTCATTGTGGCCTGAGGCCCAGGTGCGACCGTGTCGGGGTAGCTCCGCCCGTTCAGCAGGAAGTACTTGTCCTTCATGTCCACAAACAACTCCGGGTTGAAGGTCATGCCGACGAAGTGGAAGTTCGGATCAAAGCCGTGCATCTGGATGGGGTACTGGACGTCATAAGCCGTCGAGCCGTCGCCATCGTTATAGGTGTACCTTTGCGGATTGCCGACTAAGTCCAACCCCTGTACGCCGCTCGTGGGTTGCGTTGCCGACCTAGGCGTCGTCAAGGTGTTCCGTACAGCCGGCATCGTGGCGCTGCACAAGATGTCGCGACCGGGATTGCATTCCGTGCGCAGGTCAGGAACTAACCCGGTGGGCTCGGAGATCCCATTCTGGTATCCGAGATAGGTATAGAGGTTGCCGCCCTGTGGCACGCGATCTTGCCGCGGGTTGACATGAACCTGCCCGACCATGCCCATCTGCAGGTGCTCGGGCGGCGTGATATGGCAGTGCCAGAAGTAGCTTCCCGCATCGGGCGCGAGGTAGTAATAAGTAAAGCTGGCGCCGATGTTGATGGCGATGGACGCGTCGGGCACGCCGTCATAGAACGATGAAGCGTTGGGGTAGCCGTGGAAGTGGACCGTGTGCTGCTCGAACAGGTCCGGGCGCATGATCATGCCGACGTTGGTGAGCGTTAGGAAGAATTCGTCGTCCTCGTCAATCTCAGACAGGGGCGCGGGGATATTGCCGTTCATCACCCCAATGTCCATAATCTGCCTGGGATCCACATGCCCGTCGATTACCGGGGGCGTAGAAACATAGCCAGCCAGGTCGTTGCCGGTATCTGCCACCAGTCCAGTAAAACTACTATCGACATACTGGAAGGCATATTCGTTGAATCCGTCCGGAGTCGTGGCGGTTCCAGTGGCCACACAGCTAACTGTCCAAGTGCCTAGGTAGCCCGCTGGGGTTGCGATGCCTCCCTCAGCAGTAGCAGTGGAGATGATAATTTGTTCCCCGACGAACAAGCCTGAAGGAGCGTCCGTCCAGACCGTCACAGTGTTAGCGGAAGCGGGTGTTGTTGAGTGCGGGTCCCCAGGGCAGCCCGGGACAGTGACGGGGGCAGTGCCGATGCCGGGAGTAAGAGGACCTTCCTCGAGGTTACTAACGGTCACGTCCGTCACGATATCGGGGGCCAAGCCCACCGCGCCGTTCCACGTAAATCCCGGAGTATATGGGCCAGGGAAACCCGTCCAAGGACTGGCGCCGAAGGTTGCCCCGTCGGTCGTGGCCGGGTCGCCCCGTAGCAGAGGGGTCGTCGGGCTAACATCGGCGTACGGCGTATTGAAGACACTCGGGAACTGTGTCGACGGAAGACCCTTCGCTACGTCCGCCAAGCCGGAGAGCGGTCCGAAGGAGAACATGAACGTCTGCGTGCCATCGGCCTCTGTCATCAAACCATCACCGCCGGAGATCTGCTGGCACTTGATGGCGCCATTCACGGTCCCCGCATTCGGCGTATAAAAACCACTCTGCCCCGCCCCGGTGCCCCCGGGCACCGTAAATTGCGTCGGACCGTTGTAAGCAGGCTGCGAGCTATTGACCAACTGCGTCGACGTAGTGTCCGGGTGCGTGATCGTGCTGGTCGGGCACTGCACCCTGAATGACTGCGCGCTCGCGCCGACTGCGGCTAGCAAGACGAGAAATAGAGTTGAAACCGAAACTTGGCAAAGATGTTTCATGGGGACCTTTCTTGACAACGAACAAGCTGCAACCGTCGTTGCCCTTGATTGGGAGAGAGACTAAACCAACTTTGAAACGCGACGTTGCGCCAAGGCAAACATGTACTAGGAGTACCAGAAACGGGTATTGAGAACTTTAGAGTTGCAGAACAGGACTAGAAGTAGTCTCAAAACCAATATAAGTTACTTTTGAATCAGTGATTTAGCATTGGCAAAGGAACAGCGCCCACCCTCGACGGCAGTACGCCCCTGGGTCGTTGCCTGATTTCGGAAGCTACTGGGGGTGTTCTCAAGGGACCGTGGGGGCGGACCCACGCGAGCGACACGCCCTGGTTCATAAGCTTGACTCGCTCTATTCAAGAGCGGCAGATGTATGCTGGGCTGGGGTGCCATAGCAGCCCTCCTGTCGAAAGATAGCCAATGCCCACCGCCAAATGTATCTTGCCTTGGCCCTCCTTCTCGTGCAGGATCAACGAGCGCCCTTCGTGGACGAACTCCGGACCAAGATACGAACCGAGCAGAGTCTTTCGCAGGGTTGACTGCAAGCTGAAATCAAACTCCTCAATGGTCTTGAAGAACCGGAAGTGAGCTTTGCGGGTAAAGCGCACCAGCCGTGTTTGCTTACGGTGCGCTACCTCTTCCGCCAGCAGAAAAGCAAGAACGTCGCGACAGGACCACTCTTCCTTCTCGGCCCGGTCGGCGACCTCCTGATAGATGCGGTGCGTCTGGGCCAGGTTCAAACGACGGAGCAGAGCCTCAAACTCGCGGGCGGTGAGCTTCGGGATTTCCGGTTGCCTCTTGCACGGCTCTTCCCTGGTGCTGGAGATCATGCCACCTTCTGCGGGCTCCGTATCGAATTCTTTGACCATTCCTGTGACCTTCCCTCCCTCCCCGATTCTTTCCCCGCGGTCCTCGCCGTCAAGGGTTCGCTCCGCCGCGGCTCCTCCGCGCCCTTGACTGCTGTGGTCCGCAGGGAATCCGCTCCGCCAGGGAGGGGAGCTCCAGGAGAAAGCTCTCACCGCCTTGCTCTTCATCGACTCACCTCCACGAGAAAGGCCAGCTCGCCTTGCAGAAACTGCTCCACAAACGAGACATCAAACCGCTGTTCCTTCAACCCTTCTTCCATCGCCTCGCGGAGAACCTCGGGGCCGTGGCTCTGCAGAATCTTGTGCAGTCGATCTTCTTCATCGTAAAACTTGCGCACCTTGAAGAAGGAAGACTTCACGAAGCCCACCAGGTTCTCCACGCTCCCTTTTTGCTTTGGTAGGGCCGGCACAACTCCACGCCGATGCCCATCTCTAGCGAATGCAAGTCTGGCTCTTGTTTCAGAATCGCTACCACCTGGTTCCGGAAATTCTCGATTACGTTCGGCCTGCCGATCCGTCGCTTCTTGCGTTCGGTGGCGTCATCGACATGATCCACCGGGGCTTCTTTAGCCAGGCGCTGCACGGAGCGCAAGGGCGACTCCGGTCAAACGGGCCGCCACCTCGGCTTGGGAATGACCTGCTCTAAGTAGAACCTCCACTTCGTGACGCTTCAGCATTCCAAGCATCCTCCTCCCTCCGCCCGACCGGTCTAACGACCAGGGGCACAGGGAGATTCGCTATCGTTTATGGGTAGGTACTAACCCGCCAGAATTTCCGGAACGAACACCGCCAGAACTTCCGGAACCCGCAGCCTGGATATTTCCGCCGACAGCTCTCATGCAAAGATGATGCCTTCCCACATCTAAGTGCAGCGAATGCAGAACTTACGTCTGGCCTCTTTTCCCTCGTGCCAGCATGGAACCTGCTCATAGTACGCGCGGCCAGGTGGCAGTAGGACTGCACTCAACTGGTCAAGAACGGTACGTAAGGGCAATCCACTGCGCTGCGAACTGGGGGGAATCTGTGAAGCACAGCAAAGAAACTCTATTGGTCTCCATTTTCGTTTGGGCCTTGGCCTTGGTTGTTGGTCTGCCAGCCCTGGCTCAACCTTTTGCCTATGTCACGAATTTCACCGACAACAACGTCTCGGTGATTAACACGGCCAGTAATATGGTGGTGGCCACCGTGCCTGTCGGGATGGGGCCTATTGCGGTGGCCATCAGTCCGAATGGGGCCTTTGTCTATGTCGCGAATTTCACCGACAACAACGTCTCCGTGATTAACACGGCCAGTAATATGGTGGTGGCCACTGTGCCTGTCGGGATGGGTCCGACCGCCGTGGCCATCACGCCGAACGGGGCCTTTGCTTATATAGCTAATCAGAATTCCATGGACGTCTCAGTGATTGATACGGCCAGCAACACGATGGTAGCCACCGCGCCTGTTGGGAGCATGCCCATGGGGGTGGCCATCACTCCGAATGGGGACTTTGCCTATGTTACTAATTCCACCGACGGCAGCGTCTCGGTGATCGACACGGACACCAACACGGTACCCACCACCGTATTACTGGCGTCGCTGTCGGGCCCCATGGGGGTGGCCATCACTCCGAATGGGGACTTTGCCTATGTCGCGGATAGCGTCTCCAATGACGTCTCGGTGATCGACACGGACAATAACATGCTGACCACGACGGTACCTGTCGGCGGGAGTCCTAGCGCGGTGGCCATCACTCCGAATGGGGCCTTTGCCTATGTTACAATTTTCGACGGCAGCGTCTCGGTGATCGACACGGCCATCAATAGAGTGGTGGCCACCGTGACTGTCGGGATCGGCCCCCTTGGGGTGGCCATTACTCCGGATGGGGCCTCTGCCTATGTCGCGGATAGCGTCTCCAATGACGTCTCGGTGATCGACACGGACAATAACATGCCGACCACGACGGTACCTGTCGGCGTGGGTCCTAGCGCGGTGGCCATCACTCCGCCTGCTTCGTGCCGCGAGACCGAGCAACGTGGTGATGGGCATCATCACGAGAAGGGTAATGGAGGGCGTGACGGCCGTTCGCATTCGTGCAAACCCTCCGGCAAAGAGGATTAGTGATTGAAAACGGCTAAGCGCATAACACGTTTGATGTGGGCTGGGTAAAAATTTGCATAAGTACGAGCGTGCCACAAATCTCGAGCATCAGTCCAACTTACGCATATGTTGGAACGCCTGGGGGGCGGCTGCGGATTTGCGCACCAGTCACGTTCGGGCGGTTGCATTTGGTCCCCAAACTGGGCGCATTTCTTCAGGCTAATCCAAAGATACAGCTGGAACTCGCAATGGATGACCGCGACAAGGACGTGGTAGCGGAAAATATTGGTGCAGCTCTCCGCTTCGGCGTTCTTCCCGATTCCGCCCTGGTGGCGCGAAAGCTGGCGCAGGCGCAGATGTTCGTGGTGGCGACCCCAGCCTACCTTGCTCGGAAGGGCGTTCCGAGAACACAACGGACCTGCTCAAGCACGACGGTTTCATCTTTAGCCATACGGGAGAGGACTGGGTCTTCCGGCGTGGGAATTTGGAAACCCATGTGCTTGTTCCAAGGCGGTTAACGTTCAGCGCTGCAGACGGCGTGCGCGCGGCGGTACACCGTCGCGCGGTCGCTGAGGGCGTATTCTTGAGCGATGGAAACGGGGGAGCGCCAGTACTTCCCAATCGCACTGTGCGCATCGTGTTCATCACCGCCGTTGACGGTGGGAGCGGGGCCCCATTCACGGCGAATAGTCTCAACGCAGCCGAGGTTGTTTTCACGACCTGTGGACTAACTCAGGGACGCGCCGCCGCGTTGCGGGCTAAAGTGGAACGCAATAAAGTTGCCAGCGTGGAGACAAGCGTCGATGACGCGGTAGCCGCACAGTTTTGTCATTCGAGAGCATAGCTCGAATCCGGGCGCAAGGCGTGAGAAGACAACAGCCCCCACCATCGTGCCTTATCTCAAGTTGCCGTCACAACGCGCCGCCATGAAGGTGGCGCAAAGCTAGAAAGCAACGAGAACGCGCAGAAGGCCTCCTTTGGCCACGGCGACTGACGCTTGATTGCGTTAAACCCGGCTAGCAGATATTTTGGGAGAGATGCTCGAGTTCCTTCAGGTTCTGAACAGATACGGTCCCTCTTCCCGCTCTCACGATTCCTTTCTTGTCCCATTCAGCGACAAGGCGGCTCACCGTGTACATGGTCGCCCCGATCAATTGCGCCAACTCTTCCCGGGAAATGTCGATCTGAACGGCGCCGTTTTTGCGGTAGCCCACTTGATCGATCAGGCGCATGATTTGATGACTCAACCGCGAGGCAGCGCACTCAGTGCAAATCTCCCGGAAACGATCGTCCATGTCTTTCAACTGCTTGACAAGAATGAGCGCCGTGTTCAGTCTCAACTCTTGAAATCGCTGGAACAGCAAATCGAATCCTCTTATGTCCCACACGAGAGCCTCGCACGGCCGAAGCGCCTGTGCTGTTGCGCAATGGAGGACCTGCGAAGCCATTCCAATCGTCCCCACCAATTCACCTGGCCCACAGAGTCTGAGGATCACTTCCGTTCCGTTTTGCCCAAGCTGCACCAACTTTGCGCTACCCGACATGAGCAGAACGACCTGCCGTACGGGATCGCCTTCGACGTGAATGGTATGGCCGCGCCGGAATTCACACTTACGAGCTACGCGGACGATTTCTTCGCGGCCTCGCGATGAAATTCCCGAGAACAGCGCCCACCCTCGAAGGGGAGTACGGCCCTGGGTCGTTGCCTGATTTCGGAAGCTACTGGGGGTGTTCTCAAGGGACCATGGGGGCGGACCCACGCGAGCGACACGCCCTCGTTCATAAGCTTGACTCGCTCTATTCGAGAGCGGCAGATGTATGCTGGGCTGGGGTGCCATAGCAGTCCTCCTGTCGAAAGATAGTGTTAGGCGAACACACAGCGGCGGCGCATTAGTCCTAGTTGTACTGGCCGCAATGCTCCGAGAAAAGGCCCGTCTTCTACCCTGTGCGTTCGCAAAATGCAATGCGTGCGATTCTGTGCGATTCTGAAAGCGGGCGGGCAGCGCATATGGATATAGGTACACGTGCGAGCACATGGGCAAGCCAAAGCCGGAAACGAAGGGCGCGCTGGTAGTGCACAAGAATGCTGAAGAGCCGGTTGGGGTTATGCTGTGCGCGGATTGTGCGCGCCGATTGGCCCAAGACGAGGACTACGTGTTCCCTGTCGAAGAAACCCTGTGCGGCTTGAAAAAGTAGGAGCATGTTACTGGTGCAAGGTTGCTTCCCATCGGATCTGAAAAAAGTCAAACCACTTCGACGTCATACCCTTCAACTCGAATCGCGACAGATCGATGGAGCAACTCCACTGATAAGACCAGGCTTTCGTCCCCACCTCGACGCACAAGAATTCCCTCAACGCCGTCAAGCGACCCTCCGCGAATGCGCACGCGCCTCCCGGCACTGATGAAAGCATGTGGAAAGCACGGAATCTTCTCGTTGATCGTTGTCATGAGACTCTCGATCTGTTCATCCGGAATCGGAGTCCCATGTCTTTCACTTCCGACGAAACCTAGGACGCTTGGCGTTTGCAGTACCTTTAGCCGCTCTTCGGTTGTCTGCACGATACGAACAAAGGCATAGCAGCTAAACATAGGGACTTCCACGGTCTTCCGGCGGTCGCTCCACCTGTGGATCTGGCGGAGTAGGGGAAGGAACGTGCATACACTCTTCTCTTCAAACTGTGCAGCCACTCGCTTTTCATGCCGCGCCATGATGTGAACTGCGTACCAGCTCGATTCCCCCAGAGCGCAATTTAACGGAGGAAGCTGAATGATAGATTCGAGGTGTATTTGTGAACTTGACACAGCTCCGCCCTCTCAGTCACATTTCTCACTCGAAAAGTGTAAGGACCATACCTTTGGTTCAGCAGTGGTCGAGGTTCACGCCGCACTTGACCCCGCCGCCGGCAGCAAGGGGCACAACTCACCAATCTCATCCAGAAAGTGGGTGCCGCGGTGTGCAAGCTCGATACGACCCGACTTCGCACCATAAGCGTGTAAAAGCACCCTTTTGGTAGCAAAATATTTCACTCTCTATCAAACTGCCATGAATGACTTGGCAGTTGACCTTCACTAGAGGTTCGCTGCCGCAGAAATGCTGGGAATGAATCAGCTTTCCAAATATTTCCTTTCCAGCACCGCTCTGTCCTCGAAGCAAAACTGCAATGTTGGCACGCGCAGCCTTTTCGAGTTTCTGACGGATCTTACCCATGACCGCGGACTTTCCAAAGATTGCGTCATCAGGGGGCAGGCCCGGAATTGGCTCGAGGAGTCTTGAGGTTGGTGTTGCGGTACAAGTCATTGCGGTATCCCTACGAAATGCCGACAAACACTCGGAGAGCCAAATCACTGATTATTGTCACAGGTTCGACTTTCAAGAGGCACCTAGCCGAACGGTTTGGCTGCTGACGATCAGCACCTCCCGACAAGAATTGAGCTGAGGTCTAAATTTCGCTCGCGTCTCAATCATCTGCTTAATCAGGAGCAGAGTTAGCCTGATCATGTAATTCGTAACTCCTGTTCAGGATCGCAAATCCTTCAACTGATCCACCGCCAGTCCCTGCTTCTACACGAATTACCAGCCCCCTTGCCCCCATCTTGAGATTCTTGGCCATGGACAACACATGCTCAAAACGAACATCCACGAGAAGATCAGCCTTCACCGGAGGTTTGACATCCGAATAGATGAACAGACCCTTTGGACTTATGTCCCTCGTGATGCCCTGTCCCTTTCGAAGGACTCCCTCATCTATCCACTCGAAATTTACGAGCGCTTGGACACCATAACGAGTCTGTTCTCTCCGCTCCAAAGAGGCCTCTTCCCGCAAAGTACTTGTCAGGGCCCGTGTCTCCTTGCGTTGCACTCCTGTCACGAACGATCCATTTCCGCTGGGCACGCGGAGAGTATTCCAGCAGGTGATCACGGGCAAGAAGCGGACCTTCCCACTCTGGGAGACGTGCAGGAGTGGAGCACTTCGACTCCATATAAGCGGGAGTGAGCGGGAAAAACTACTCCACGGAAGGGTATTTCGCACCGACCGGGCTCTTTCTGTCGAGCTGTGGTTTCTTGACGGAAGCAAGTGCTCTTCCAAAACAAGTGAAGTACAGCCTTCCATATTGTGGAAATGTGGAAAAGTCGGAGGTGGCCTGATTGGTGACAAAAATAACGTTGCGTTATCTTTATTCCCGTGATATCTCTCCTGCGGGTTTGGTCCTATTACTGATAGTACGTGCTGAAAAGCACATCCTGTAAGACTCTGAAAATTGTTGTCGAAAAAGCTGTAGCTCTTTGCGGCTTTCTTGGAGCGCAGAAATGGTGTCCCCGTCCCAGCCGAGGATGCTAGCCGAGCCCCAGTTAGCGTCGGGTCGAAATCACACTCGTGTATTGATTGCCCTTGGCTCTCCAATGGATTGCCAATTGCTGCTCACCGCCTTGAAACGGTCTCGCCAGCGACTCGACGCGGCAGGGTGTGCTGTATCGAGACCCGAAATCATCGAGTGTTTGTCGCGTGGGAACGTCGACGTTGCGCTGATCAATGCCGACTTGGAAGACGGCCCCTTGGCCGGTTTGGATGTTCTTTCTCAGATCCAGAAGTCCTACCGTGGGATTCCCGTCGTTACTCTCTTTAATTCTTGGAACGACGATCTAATCCTCCACGCGTTTCGCGCGGGGGCCATGGGAGTCTTTTGTCGAACAGAGACCAAACTGGATCTGCTGTGGAAGTGCATCCAGGCGGTTCACAAAGGACAGGTATGGGCGAATAGCGTCCAATTACAACTATTGTTGAAAGCTCTCAGAAAAGTGACGCCGGTCCGCGTGGTTCCCTCACCGGGAACGAACTTGCTCACGCTGCGCGAGACCCAAGTCGCAACTCTTGCGGCGGAGGGCTTAACGACCAAGGAAATCGCCGTGAAGCTAAGCATCACAGAACACACGGTGAGCAACAATCTTTTCCGGATTTATAACAAACTGGGCATCTCGAGCAGAGTTGAACTTGTTCTCTTCCTCACGAAGCAGGAAGAGCTCCATCACACGGCTAGTTGACTGCCCGGTTGCTCCCGAACTCAACCGGGTTTTCAAGTGGCGCTAATGAGTCCTGATCATCAAGTGGTGGTCCCACTGGTTTGCACCAACTCTAAAGACAGCGAAGGCCATCGCGCATCCTTATTGGAAGGACGGGCGACGCGAATCACGCGGGCCTCGCCCCTGATCCGCAGTTCCGTACCAATCCCCAATAGGAAACACAGAACCATCTCGATTTCTACTCGTGCTCCTACAGGTGGACAAGCAAGCGAATGGATGAAAGCGTCTTGTGGACGAATATCGCGGGCGATGCCCTCGCTTTTCGGGCGCTTGTCGTGGATAGTCTTCCGAGTGTCACGCTTTCCATGCTCATCCAGGGGCACTGGCTTACAGCTTCGGCATGGCTCGCAAGTCGCTCATAACGCGGGGGCGAGAACCAATTCGCTGGCGTTTGGAATTCACTTTGCATTTTTCGGTATTCGCGCGTAAATGGAAGATTAGCAGCGGGAACTGCGGCGCAGGCCTGAGCGGCGCGCGGCTCGGCTGGTTTTCACGTGGAGGGATATGATGAAGCAAACCTTCGCTATCGGTATCGGTGGTGCGGCCGGTCAGGGTGTGGCCACACCGGGCGACATTTTCGCAAAGATCTTTAGTCGTCGCGGCCTTCACCTGAATGCCTACAACGCCTATCAATCGATCATTCGCGGCGGGCACACTTTTCTAACCATCCGTATAGGGCGTGAAAAGGTCACCAATATGGGCGACCGGATCGACTTGATGATCCCGCTGAACCAGGACACCATGAATCGCCACCTGGGACTGCTCACCGCCGGCGCTGCATGTATCTATAACTCCGAGACGATTAAGCCCGGGACTCCCGGTAGCGGCGTGCAGATGTGTGCGCTTCCGGTTTCCACGCTGGCAGACATTACCCGCAACAAGGTAGCCCAGAACACGCTCGCAATCGGCGCCGGCCTCAGCATGATGGGTGTCGGCTTCCAGGCTCTGGAGGACGTCCTCAAAGAGCAGTTCCGGAAAAAAGGCGACGCCGTTGTGGCCGAAAACGTAGGCGTTGCGCGGGCTGGCTATGATTACGCCAGCTCCCACTTCAAGCCGTTTTCCAGACCGCTTCCCATGACTGAGAATCACTACGCGATTCTGAGTGGCAACATTGCGATGGCCATGGGCGGCGTGGCAGGGGGCGTGAAATTCTATTGTGCCTACCCAATGAGCCCTGCGACCGGCGTTCTGCATTGGATGGCGGCCCATGCGCGCAAAGCTGGCATCATGGTTCGGCAGGTGGAGGATGAGATCGGCGTCATCAATATGACGATCGGCGCCGCGCACGCCGGCGTCCGCGCTATGTGCGCTACCTCGGGCGGAGGCTTTGCCTTGATGAGCGAGGGCCTCGGTATGTCGGCCATGATTGAAACCCCGATCGTTGTGATCGACTGCCAGAGGGCTGGGCCATCCACGGGGGTTCCCACCAAGACCGAACAGGGTGACCTTTGGCAAATGCTCGGCGCAGCTTTTGGCGATTATCCCCGGGCGATCGCCGCCCCGCTTGACATCGGCGATTGCTTCAAGCTCATCCCCGAAATGTTCAACATTGTTGACCGCTTCCAATGCCCCGGCATTGTGCTTTGCGATCTGTTGCTGTCGGAAGGCAGGCTCAGCGTGGAAGCGAAGGATCTCGATTTCGCCCCACCAATCGATCGCGGTGAGCTAATCACCGCGGGCAACGGGGCATCCTCCGCGGCCAACGCAAACGGGGGTTACAAGCGTTACCTGATCACTGAGAGCGGTATTTCACCGCGCGCCATACCCGGAGTGCCCGGCTACACCCACACAGCCGGTACTGACGAACACGATGAAAACGGCGTGTTGATCAGCGACGAGTTCACCAATCCGATCAAGCGCCGCGCCATGATGGAAAAACGCATGCGCAAGGTGGCTGGCATCGAGGCTTCCGTTCCCCCGCCTGAACTGCTGGGTCCCCGCACTGCCGACGTGACCTTGATCGGCTGGGGGTCGACCAAAGGAGTGATCGAGGAAGCCTGTGAGCTCCTGAGCGAGCAAGGAATCTCAGCCAATCAGCTTCAGATTCGCTGGCTCGTCCCGCTGCATGGCGATGCGATTCTCGACATCCTGAAAAGTTCGCGGCACACCATCATCGTCGAGAACAACTATAGCGGCCAGTTTGCCCGGTATCTGCGCAGCGAAACCAGCTACGTGCCGAACGGCTACATTCGCAAATACGACGGCGAACCGTTCATGCCGCACCACATCGTCGAGGCGGTCAAAGAACAGCTTGCGGGGAAAACGAAACTCTCCATCCCCGTACACGAAATGATGGTTTGAGGAGAAGATAAAAATGGCGACAGTCGTTGCACCTCCAACGCAAATTAAGATTGCCGATTTTAAAGGTAAAGTCGATCCGGACTGGTGTCCCGGTTGCGGCGATTTCGGCGTGCTCTCGGCCGTTCAGAAGGCCTTGGTCGATTTGCAGATCCCGAACCACAAGGTAGTGACCATCAGCGGCATCGGCTGTTCGTCCAATTTCCCCGGCTTCATAGAGACCTATGGCGTGCACACCCTGCATGGCCGTGCGCTGGCGGTCGCCACCGGCATGAAACTCGCCAATCACGAACTGACCGTACTGGTAACGGGCGGCGACGGTGACGGCTACGGCATTGGTGGGAATCATTTCCTGCACACGATGCGCCGCAACGTGGACTTGCTGTACATCGTCATGGACAATCAGATCTACGGCCTCACCACTGGCCAGACGTCCCCGACCAGCCGCATCGGCATGAAGACGAAGAGCATGCCGTTCGGTAACATCGAGGCGCCCGTGAATCCCATTTCGCTGGCCCTGGCCGCTGGCGCCACCTTCGTCGCCCGCGGTTACAGCGCCGAACAGAAGCACCTCACCGAGCTCATCAAGCAAGGTATCGCGCACAAGGGCTTCTCGTTTCTGGACGTTTTCAGCCCTTGCGTCACGTACAATCATGACAATACCTATCAGTGGTTCAAGCCACGCGTGAAAAAGCTCGAAGACGATCCCGCGTACGACTCGGCTGACTGGACCGCCGCTATGGGAAAATCACTGCTCTGGGACGATGAGATCCCTATCGGGAAATTTTTCGAGCGCACCGACGTACCCACTTTGCACGGCGCCGAGCCGGTTCTGAACAAGGGCCCGCTAGTCCATCACGATCTACGAGTGCCGACCGATGTGGCGCGCTCGTTCATTGAAGAGTTGATGTAGCGGCACATGGGGCTTGTCGGCGGCACTGCTGATGCCGCCGAGTCCGGCTCGGGATAGGCTACCGCGTCCCGCGCGCAGACGCCGCCGCGTCGTAGGCGACCTTACCGCCGATCATCGTCATCACCGGCTTGATCCCATTGATCTGGTCTGCCGGAACAGTGAGATAATCCCGATCCATTCACTACCAGGTCCGCCAGCTTGCCCGGCTGGATCGATCCCAGATCGTTTTCGCGCATCACGAAATACCTGGGATTTGAAACCAGTTAATGTAAAAGTGATGCCAGAAGGCAAGGTGAAGATTCTGGATTTCGGCTTCGCCAAGGCGTTTTCGGGTGACGTCGAGACAGACGACCAGACGAATTCACCCACGCTGAGCATGGCGGCAACGATGCAGGGAGTAATTCTTGGCACGGGGCCTACAGGAGCACTGAGCAAGCGCGCGGCAATCCAGCGCAGAGCATTCTAACTTTTCGCCCGCTGTGCCCTGTGTGCTTGATATCCACAATTGAGCTGCGTTAGCTTCCCAGGTAACGCCCACCAGGGCAAAACTCCGACAGGTAGTCCGCGTCCACCTGCTTCGTGACCGGATAGACCTAAGCGCAGTCCTGACGAAGCCAAAATCGAAAGCTCCGAGATTCTAGAAAGGAGAAACACATATGGAGGATCAAGCCGCGAGAGAATTTCTTCAGACACCAACAATGCTCAAGCTCGCTACAGACGATCCATTCATCGAGGCCGCGCGAGAGATCAACGACCTGATCGCGCGTCGTGCCTACGAGTTGTATGAGTCCAAAGGATCTGCGCACGGCCATGATCGTGAGAACTGGCTGCGGGCTGAGTCAGAGATCCTGTTTAGAGCGCCGGTGGATATCAGGGAGACGGAAACCGCGGTCACCATCCGCGTGGACGTTCCCGGGTTTAGCGAGAACGATTTGGAAGTACGAATTGCTCCTCGCCGCGTGTGCATCACCGCCCAACGCCCAGAGGCTTGGGAGCAGCAGGAAGGAAAGACAGTCTATTCTGAACGCCGCTCCCGTCGCATATTCCGGGTGTTGGATCTGCCTTCCCAAATCGACCCGGACTTGACCGCCGCAACATTGAACGACGGCATCCTTGAGATCACACTACTCAAGGCGGACGAGATGGGCAAGAAGGTCCCCGTCCTCGCGAAGGCCGCTCGCGCCTGACTGCGATCAGCGGTCGCTGCAACCTGGCTGACGAGACGCTCGTGTTTCCGTCGGCAAGGAGAGTCGTGATGCAAAAAGAAATTGGTTCAACTGCAGGAATTATCTGGCAGGCCCTCAACGACAGAGGTGAGCTTTCCCTGGCGAAGCTCAAGAAGGAAGTGAACGGCAAGGCACCCGTTTTTGACTGGGCCGTCGGCTGGCTGATGCGCGAAGACAAGATTGTGATTACGTCCGAGAAGCGCTCCTTCCATATCCGGCTCAAGGACACCCATACAAAAACGGCAGGCACCACCTGAGCGAGATCGTTTATCTTCCTGCGGGCATATCGCGTAGCCAGTCTTGTCCGTCAGGAATGCGGCTCGGCGGAAGAGCGCGGCTAGTTAGGAACAAAATCTATTTGCCAAAAATTTGGTGATGCTAGCAGAAAGTCCATCCCGGCGAGAGTTTTGCCATCCCGCGTGGTTACCGATCGAGCCACGCGGCAAGGCAGATCTTCATTCGTTTGCAGATTCGTTATGATCAGCTTTTGGGAGGGAATCACTTTTGCGGAAAGCTGTATCAATCCCCCGACCGCGCTGACGTTTAGAGTTTCCGTGTTTTCCGCAAATGGCTCATCTCCCAGCCATCCGTACACGAATACGGGCGTGCCGAGCGCCACTCGAGAACCGCGACGTCTGTCCTTTCGCTCGGGCGTGCGGCTGAGCGGCCGGCGCCGCCTCGACCGCAGATGCATGACGACGAATGACAGCAAAGCATAAATAGCTCCGTCGCCTAAGGCTAACACCACGGTATTGAGAACACTCTTACCATGCACTGCACGGGCCAAATACAGACCTGGTCGCAACAGGATATCAGTCACTCCTGGCGCGATGTGAATTCCCCGAAGCACAGCGAGCAGCAGGGTAATCACGATGCCGGCAACCCACGACAATACGATCTCCCTCGCGATATATAGCTTTTCGTGTTCGGAGACGTTCACCTGCCCAGTTTAATCCAGCGGTCGATGGAAAAGGGGCACCGCGCGGTGGTCTCAACTCAACTCTCGAGAAACGTTAGTGCTCGGTATGTATGGCTTTTCGCCCCAGCCGGGCCATTCCGAGAAGCAATTGACTGAGCTTCGCTCAGACAGGAACGTAAGAAACTGGGCAAAGTGGCATCACAGAAAATACAAGACATAGCTCACGAGTTTCTCAGGAGAGGACTTCGGGGAACTTGGCCCACTCGCTTTGAACTGGCTCGCTGCTGAGCGCGGGATTCCCAACCATTTGCACCACAGAGAAAATGACATCTGGCTAGAAGTAAGAGCCTCGACTTGTAGGTACTGTAAGTACTATCGAACAATGTGACTTGACATATTGTTACGGACAGGAAGAGAGTGCGACGGAGTCGGTCCTCGGCTCCGAACCAACGGCCCCAGTTTAAAACTACTTGGAGGTTACCCCATGCGGTCTCTCCAGCGAGTTCTTGTGTCCACTGCCGTTCTTCTTCCAGCTGTGGCACTGTGTGCGGCTGTCAAGGCTCAAAACCTGCCACCGAATACGGGCGAGATCACTACATTCAGCGCCCCAGGCGCCGGCACAGGGTTTTTCCAAGGCACCACGGCCCTAAGCATCAATGAACACGGCGCCATCGTCGGATATTACGCTGACGCGCAAGGCGTCCATCATGGCTTTTTGCGCGACAAGCACGGCACTGTGACCTCGGTGGATGTCCCAGGGGCCAGTTCTACCACTGCTTCGAGCATCAACGCTAACGGCGCCATCGCGGGCGGTTACTCTGACGCGAAAGGCACGCATGGTTTTGTGCGGGACAAGCACGGCGTCTTTACTTCATTCGATGCCCTGGGGTCCACACTGACGAACACCGCGAGCATCAATGAGGACGGCACCATCGCGGGCAATTACTCTGACGCGAAAGGCACGCATGGTTTTGTGCGGGACAAGGATGGCACCGTGACCTCCTTCGATGCTGCACCTGGTGCCAGCTTTACGATCTCCGTGTACATCAACGAGGACGGCGCCATCGTGGGATACTTCAGTGACGCGACCTTTCCGTTCCAGCATGGCTTTGTGCGGGACAACGACGGCGTCTTTACTTCGTTCGATGCCCTGGGTACCGTCCTCCTTCCAGGACGGGCGACTTTCCCCGGTAGCATCAATGAGGACGGCACCATCGTGGGAACTTACGCGGACATTCTCGGCGGCGCCCACGGGTTTGTGCGCGACAAGAATGGCGCAATCACAGCGTTAGATGTCCCGGGGGCGGGTATCGGATTCCTGGCCGGGACCTTCGTCAGTCGGATCAATGACGACGGCACCATCGTGGGATCCTTTAACACCAGCAGAGCAACACCGCGCCATGGCTTTGTGCGGGACGAGCAAGGTACCATCACCACATTCGATGCCCCCGGTGCGTACTCCCAGACCTTACCCACTGGCATCAACGAAGAGGGCGAGGTCACGGGATTCTACGACACCACAAGCCTTGTGAACCGCGGGTTCGTGCTGAAGCCATAGCGAGGCGCTGCAGCGTTTCCAAGGCACGCAGCCCTGATCGCAAGCGCCCCGCGCATCGGCCGACCAAGTCTGCTCGGCCGAGTCACATCACAGGTACTCCAATACGGAAAACGTCACCGGCGGTGCGGACGGGATTTGACTGGATAGGTACGGGACTATCGGTATGTGGCTCAGTTCGCTATCGGCGGCAAATCCCACATGACGAGAAGCGGACTTCACAGGCACAATCCGAAGAGAGAATGTCATTCACCCTGCCGCGAGTGCTTCGGTCGCGTGTAGCTAAGGACGTATTGACTCAATTGGGGAAACTGCTTAAGCATCTGGTTGCGGTCAGCGAGTTCAAAATCCTCAAATTCAAACCCCGGTGCGACTGTCGTACCCATCAACGCCCATCGGCCACCAGCCTTTAACTTAGACGCCTGCCATATCCCTTTTGGTGCTACGACCTGAGGAGATTGGTTGTTCAAAATGTCGGAACCAAGTACGAACCGAGACAGCGCCCCGGAATTGTCAATTTGAATCATCTCCACTGGGTCCCCGGCATAAAAATGATAAACCTCATCACTCTTGATCCGATGAAGGGCCGAAAAGCCGTCCGGTGTTTCTAGAAAATAGATGGCCGTGCTGATGTGCCTCATCAAATCCGAGCGAATACCGAAGATGTTCGCTGGTAATCCTACGTCGCTCTTGTAAGTCTGTCGGTAATATCCGCCCTCGTCAGGAAGCGGCTTGAGCTCCAATTTTTTAATGACTTCTTCTGCTGTCGGCTTTTTATTCTCTCTTTGGGCCTGTGCAGTCACGGCCAAAAGGGCGATCAGTAGAGAAAGAAAATAACTCCTCATTGGGCTTGATCCCTCACTTCCACGTCTTCGGATACTCCCGGTGAGGCCACGCAGAACCTCTTGAAGTTGGCCTACAACCAAGCAGACTTCGTTCGTAATTGTAACTGATTGTGTCCATTGCCCGCGAAACGGGATTCTCGGCATGTGGGAAAGTGACTCCATGATGCGCGAGGGCCGCATTCCCAGAAGAGGACTTCGAAGGACTTGAGAAGCCGTCTGCCCGCATGGTGATTTGCTAGTGGGTCAGTTTGAATTTGTTGTTGCTTCGAGGAGGCTGTAGGTCACTTCGATCTGGCGTTATTGTTTTGGTCCAGTTTGCCAGCCGCCTTGATTCTTGCCACATGGACAAACTCAAGGTGGGCTCCCGGTGAAGTTCCGCATGCCTTACCCGGCTTGGCTCGACACTCTGGGCAAACCAACGTTAGGGGACTAATTGGAAGGTATTCAGGAATATCTGTCCTCTTTGCCATGCACGGAATTTTGCCACAGCATTAGTATTGAAACAAAATGAGTCAGTTTGAAATCTTGAATAAATTTCGTAGTCACGTCGTTCCTCTAGCACTTAGTGCATCCTGATTCTCAACATCGCCCATTGCAGTGCCAAGTTCCTGAGAGACGATATTACCGTCAACTGGCTCCCAGATGACGATAAGGGGACTTACCCGGAGTTGGACACGACTAATAGGCTTCCGGTCGTCCCGGTGGCGCGAATGTAAATAGGCGAACCGGGAGTCTACGCAAGTCAATCGACTTAACCGCGTGAATGTTGACTAGACTTTGCCAACCCCATCTGCCCGAGGGCAGCGCCTCCGAGTATGCCGTAAGGGTTGCCGAGCGTCTCAATGAATTCGAAGTGATTATAGCCTTCGCCGCGGATCAGCTCGACCGGTTTTCCGGCTGCCTTCAGCGCCGCCGCAAACTCGCGGCTCTGGCGCTGAAACTCCGGGGTATCCAAGCTCGCATAAGCGACGATGATCGGCGTGTGGATTTTGTCGATATGCCGCTGGGTGCTGAGCATATCTTCCGTCGCGTCGTCAAACTTCACGTAAGATCTGCGCGACGAGAGGCTCGGACCTTTCAGATCATACATACCGCTGACGAGTAGCGCTCCCCTGATGATATTGCCAGGAACGCCGAAATCCTTTTGCCAGTCCGTGATCAGCGCTGCGCCTGCAAGATGAGCCCCTGAGGAATGCGCTGAGACGTACAAGCGGTCCGGACTGCCGCCAAAGATCGGGGCATTCTTGTAGACCCAGGCAATTGCGCTCCGCACCTGCTGTTCCATTACCACGAGGCTGCCACCCACGTCCTGCACGGCAGCAAAATCCGGCACGACGGAATGTGCACCGGCGTTCACGAAGTTCTCGGCCAGATAAACACCGTCGGCGGCTGAGCCACCTCGCCATGCACCGCCATGGATATGGATATTGACGGGCGCTTTTGCTCTTTTCGTACGGTAGATATCCAAACGCTCGATCTCGGTTGGACCATAACTGACCCGCCTTGGCGGGCCGAGGCGTGCGCGGACCAAAGCGTTGTTGCTGGCGTCACGTTCCGCGATCTGCTGCTGATTGGGCGCGTAAGCAGCCTGGTTGTAAGCTGCGTCGAGCTCCACCTGATCATAATCGAGGAATACTTTGGGGCCCTTCTCGTGCGGCGGTGGCCCGATTTGTTGCTGCGCCAGCAGGGGTGCCCCGCGTACTGCTGCACAGATGCCTTTAAGTACGGTCCGTCTTGTTACGGTGGGGCTCGTCAAGTTGGACATGCCGTATCCTAAGCAGAAATTTATCTTTAAACTTAGTTGGATAGCTGCACTTATACACCAAGGTCCTTCAGAATTAATCAAAATCGATCTTTCTCGGCTAGGTCAATGATAAACGGGATTCTCGTCAACTGGGAATTAGAGTTTCACACATGACGATCAGGATCAGCGTCCGGGTTGCCGTCAAGAAAACTACTCGCCGCGAGTACCGTTGACTTCGCCCGTTTCCGGGTGGAAGCTAGTGCTGTGTCCCTTAAGTAACTAATATAATCCTTGCGCAACAGTTTTCCCCTTAGGCATCTTCTATGGAAAATGGAGGTGCCTATGAATGTGGGACGACCCCTGGCCCCATTGCAATTGGAGCAGGAACAG
>Ga0307479_10000414_pt1 | contig 38321 bp, 33 predicted proteins | sample atmos_gasesECM4C_FD_203743 | JGI IMG/M metagenome (GOLD analysis project Ga0307479, IMG submission 203743) | Hardwood forest soil microbial communities from Morgan-Monroe State Forest, Indiana, United States - atmos_gasesECM4C_515 | ecosystem: Environmental > Terrestrial > Soil > Temperate...
CTTTCCTTATGCACGTCCAAGCCGATATATTTGGTGCTAGTCATAGAGGGTGTTCCTTTCTGTAGGGAATGGGCCAAGCACTCAAACCCTACTCCAAAGGGGCGCCCTTTTATAATGTGTCGTTTATCGGCAGCCCAGAAATGGAAGTCTCACGTTGGGTTCGGGAAAAATGGGCCGCGCCTAGCGGTCCAGCGCGCTCTGTTCCGGAAGCCGCGTGGATGGTTGCGTCCGGCTGGTGGCCTCGGGGCGTACGCTGCCATTGGCATCACCGCGCCCCGCTGCGGCAGCTTGCCGCAAGGGAGGCGCCGTTTGTTCCGTTCGTTCTTCCAGCCGCCCAAAAATCATCTTCCCTGCCGTGGTCTGGTGCACCGACGTAACAATTACATCCACAATCTTGTTAATCAGGCGCCTCGCCCCGTCCACCACCACCATCGTGCCGTCATCCAGATACGCCACGCCCTGGTTCGGCTCCTTGCCTTCGCGCAAGATTAAAACTCGCATGGGCTCTCCGGGAAGCACGGCTGGCTTCAGCGCATGCGCCAGTTGGTTCACGTTCAGCACCGAGAAGCCTTGCACCGTGGCCACCTTGTTCAAATTAAAATCGTTGGTAACGATTTTTGCTCCCGTCCCGCGCGCCAGCTCCACCAGTTTGTGATCCACGTCCCCAGCTTGCGGGAAGTCCGTCTCCAGAATCCTTACTTCCACTTGAGGCATTTTTTGGATCCGTTGCAGCACTTCCAACCCGCGCCGCCCGCGCTGCCGTTTCAGCGGGTCCGATGAATCCGCCACCATCTGCAGTTCATGCAGCACGAATTGCGGCACGCCAAGCACACCTTCCATGAATTGTGATTCGCAAATGTCCGCGATGCGGCCATCGATTAACACGCTGGTATCCAGCAGCTTCAGGGATCCCAGGGGAGCGGTCTTCTTGCCGAAGAACCCCTCCAGGCCATCAACCTTCATTTCCTCGCCACGCCGCGAACCCAACACCAGTCCGAGGTAGCCAAACGCGAACAAAGCGGCAAACTCAAGGAACGACTTAGTGGGTTCCGGCTCGTCCGTGCGGGAAATGACCAGCGTCACCAATAACGCGGCGAACACACCCACAACCGCGCCAAACACTCCGCCCAGCAATCCGCTCAAAGCCACCCGCCGCAGCCGCAACTCCGCCAGCAGCACCACCAGTGCAATCAGAAGTCCCACGCCGGCGGCGGCAAATCCCCGCAGGCCGAATGGTCCGGAGGTAAAACTCACCGCCCCCGTGCAAGCCACCAGAAACACGCGCACCACCCAAAAATCCCAGCCCGCGCGCGACGCCCAGGTTTCCCAGGCGCGAATTTCTTCCCGCTGAGCTGAACCTTTGGACTCCGGGGCAGGCAAGTGCCGTTGTGCTTCGGGAATGATCCGGCTCATACGACCTCACAGTTTCGATCGTTCACTGCAAAATCAGTACAGCCAGCCCGCAAGCGCGGAGGGGAAGGGCCGATGCGGGATGTGCAACGCGGTTCGCGTCACCGTGGTTTATATACTCTCTCAACCGCATAGCGTCAAGCAGGTGTTTAATGGGGTATCGAAGGAAAGGCCGAATGCAGCGGATAGAATTTTCCAATGATCGCCAACTACCGCCAATTACGCCCGTTATCGAAGGTACAGCCGCGGCACGCGCTGGCTCACCGCACACAGCAAGTCGGAGGTGACCGTACCGATGCTGCGCGCCACGCGATTCGCCGGCACCACTTGCTGGCCGTCCGTCCCATGGATCGTGGCGATATCGCCGATCTTCGCTTCTTCGATGTCCGTGACGTCAATCATGGTCACATCCATCGAGATGATCCCCACAATAGGCGCGAGCTTGCCGCGCACTAGCACGTGGCCGCGATTCCCGAGCGACCGGTGGATTCCATCTCCATACCCTGCCGCCAGCACGCCGATGCGCGAAGGCCGCTGGGCCACAAACGCCGCGTCGTATCCAACTCCCGCGCCTTGCGGCACATTTCGCAGGCTGATAATTCTCGAACGCAGGCTCATCACCGGCTTCAGCGGCAGTCGCGCCTCGGCTTCGTCGCGTTTTTCGATCGGTTCATAGCCTGGATGGTAGCCGTAGAGAATTGCGCCGGGCCGCACCATGTCCGCCCAGGTCTCCGGCCGCGATACGATCGCCGCGCTATTCGCCAAGTGCACGATGCCTGGATCGATGCCCAGTGCCTTCAGCCGTTCCAGTGCCGCGTAAAAACGCTCTTCTTGTTCGCGTGTTTGCTGGCCCACCGCGGTGTCCGTGAAAACTCCCGAGGAAGCAAAATGCGAAAAAATGCCCGTCAGCTGAATGTTCTTGCACTTGCCGAGCTGCCGCGCAAAACACTCCACGTCGCCGGCAGAAATCCCCAGCCGGTTCATTCCCGTGTCAATCTTCAAATGAAACGGCACGCGCTTTTTTCCATTTCGCCACTTCGCGGCGCGATCCAGCAACGTCAACTGCTCGCAGCGATGGATCACCGCTGTCAGGTCATGCTCCACCAGCCGTGATTCTTCTCCCGACACAAAGCTGGTGAGAATCAATATCGGCTTGCGGACCCCGTTTTTGCGAACCGCAATCCCCTCGTCCGTGCAAGTCACTCCAAACCAGTCCGACCCGGCTTTTTCCAACGCCTTCGCCACTTCCGGGCCGCCGTGCCCATAACCGTTCCCTTTCACAATCGAAAGTATCTGGCGAGGCGTCTTGCGCTTTTCTTGCGGGGGGTTCACGTACCTGCGAATCGCTTCCAGGTTGAACGCCAGCGCCCCCAGCGAAACTTCCGCCCATACCGGGCGCCGCACTTCTTTGCCAAGACTCTTCCTCGTGCTTGCCATGGCCCCTTCCGAAAAATTTAGTTTACGCCATCCGCGCGGCCGCAGCCCGCCGCCAGCCGCACGGCCTGCCGCCTGAATGACAACACCCCTTACTCAGCAAACCGGTGGCCTTTTGCACTCGCTGGTCACGGGGCTAGGCGCAAACCCGTTCCAAGGGGTATATAGGGAAATATCTTCCTAGCGACTTCTTCGTAGAATACGATATATACTTAACTCTGTAGAAAATTGCGTGTGGAGTGCGGGAGCTTGCTCCCGCTTTTCTTTCTGAAAGCGCCTATTTTCGGCGTTCGAAAGCCAAAACAACCTAAATCGTCCCCTTTAAAATCAATCACTTACGAAATGCAAATTTCCTAAGTCTTTTGTTCTTACATTCATGCAAATTGCGGGGGGTAGGGAGGAGCGGTGCCCTTTAAACAGATCACTTCGTCACTCCCAGAATTCTAAGCTCTCTGCCCCAAGTGTGGGCGAACGGCCGCGCTGTGGCCGGCCTGCCGCAGCCTACCTGCCAAAGCTTGCCTGCCGAAGATCGGGCAAGGCGAGCAAGAATTACATCTCGTCAGGAGCAAACTGCGAGAACGCATCCGGGGCGGCCTCTTCAAACCGCGTGAACCGGCTCCGAAACACGAATTTCACCATGTCCGTCGGCCCATTCCTCTGTTTGGCGATGCGCAGCTCGGTCTCTTCCCGCTCTTCCGGCGTCGCGCCGGCTTTAAAGAAATGCGGCCGGTAAATGAACATCACCACGTCGGCATCTTGTTCGATAGCCCCTGATTCGCGCAAGTCGGAAAGCTGCGGCCCGCGTTCGTCGCGCTCCGGCGCGCGCGTCAGCTGGCTCAGCACCAGCACGGGAATCTGCAGCTCCTTCGCCAAGCCTTTCAATCCGCGCGAGATGCTTGAAACTTCTTCTTGCCGGTTTCCAAAGCGTCCCCGCGCGGTGATGAGTTGCAGATAGTCCACCACCAGCATGGACAGACCTTTGTCGCGCTTCAGCCGCCGCGCCTTGGCTCCGATTTCCAGCACGCTGATCGAGCCGGCGTCATCGATCCACAACGGCGCCGCCGAGATGATTCCCAACGATTCCGTCATCCGCCGCCAGTCTTCCTTGCTCAAATGGCCGGTGCGGAATTTGTGCGCGTCAATCTGCGCCACGGATGCCACCAAGCGCTGCAGCAGCGATTCCTTGGACATTTCCAGGCTGAACATGGCTACCGGGTGTCCGCCGCGAATCGCGATGTTCTCCATCAGGTTCAGTGCCAAAGCCGTTTTTCCTTGCGAAGGCCGCGCGGCCAGAATCAGCAACTCGGAAGGCTGCAATCCTGAGGTGAGCTTGTCCAGCTCGACGTAACCCGTCGGAATTCCTGTGATGCTCTTCCCTTCCTTGAAAATTCTTTCCAAGCGCTCAAAATTGTCGCGGACGATGTCTTTTATCGGCAGCAAACCCGCGCGCACGCGGTCTTCGGCTAGTGCAAAAATTGAAGACTCCGCGCCATCCAGGATCGCATCCGCTCCGTCCTCGCCCTCGAACGCGCGCTGCTGAATATTGTGCGTGGTGTGAATCAGGTTGCGCAGGATCGCTTTTTCCTTGACGATACGCGCGTAGTGCTCGATGTTGGAAACCTTCGGCATGCCGTCGGCGAGCGACGCCAGGTACGGCGCGCCCCCGGACGCTTCCAAATCCCCCTTGCGGTTCAACTCCTCGGTTAGCGTCACCAGGTCGATGGCCTGCTGGCCTTCGCCCAGCGCGATCATTTGCGTGAACACCCGCCGGTGCTGGTCCAGAAAAAAATCCTCCGGCCGCAAATGCTCGATCGCCGGATTCAGCGCGTGGTTATCCAGCAAAATCGCCCCCAGAACGGAGCGTTCCGCATCCAGGTTATTCGGTAAGGGCTTCTCGAGTGTCGCGTCAACGGGCATAGGAGGTCTGCTGTATATTCGCCTTTTATTCGCTTTTGTACCACGATCTCCGTCAGAGGGCAAGCACAGAAATTTTATTCTGCCTAAGAACTCCAGTTAGCTAAAAGCGATGCCGCATTGTGCGGGGAACTCCGGCGCGCGTCAATCCGCGTCCCTGTGCATCGCTTCGGAAATCGTTGCAAAACTTTTTTTGGTGTTGACTCGGCAAATTCATTTCGCCGCTACTTCCTGTTGCACCGAAAAATGTGCCGGTTCGCGCCGGAGGGGCATCCAAGCTTACCGCCTGGGAGCAACGTACCAGAGCCAAAGAGAACCTCCGAGCAGCAACGAAAAGGACATTCATTTATGCGCTACCGGCTTTTGGGCAACAGCGGACTTCGTGTTTCAGAAGTAGCTCTCGGCACCATGACCTTCGGCGATGACTGGGGCTGGGGTTCCGCGAAGGACGAGGCACAAAAGGTGTACGAAGCTTTCCGCGAAGCCGGCGGCAATTTCATCGACACCGCTAACTTCTACACGAACGGGACGAGCGAATCGTTCCTCGGCGAGTTTATGAAGGATCACCGCCAGAGTGTGGTGATGGCCACGAAATACACCAACGCAGCTCCGGGCCAGGACCCCAACGCAGCCGGAAACCATCGCAAGAGTATGGTGCAGGCAGTGGAAGCGAGCCTCAAACGGCTGAAGACCGACTATATCGATCTCTACTGGGTCCACATCTGGGACCAGATCACCCCGGTCGAAGAAGTCATGCGCGGCCTGGATGATTTGGTTCGCCAAGGCAAAGTGCTCTACGTTGGCATCTCGGATGCCCCCGCCTGGTGGATCGCACAAGCGAACACGCTTGCTCATCTGCGCGGATGGTCGCCCTTCGTCGGATTGCAGATCGAATATAGCTTGATCGAGCGAACCGTCGAGCGGGAACTGATCCCCATGTCCAAAGCCCTAAACCTCGGCTTGACCGCGTGGTCACCGCTGTCTGGTGGCGTGCTCTCCGGTAAGTACCACGGTCACGGGTCGCCCGAGCAGGGCCGTATGAACAGCCAAATGATGGAGAGCTTTATGCCGGAGCAACAGCGCACCGATCGCATCGTCGCAGCCGTCAAGGCGGTGTCCGATCAGACCGGCCGCAGCATGGCGCAAGTCGCGTTAGCCTGGCTTCGCTACCGCTCCGTGCCGGTCATCCCCATCATCGGCGCGCGAAAGCTTTCTCAGTTGCAGGACAATCTCGCGAGCTTCGACTTGATGCTCTCAGCGGAGCACTTAAAGACGCTTGAAGAAGCGAGCCGGATTGAACTCGGGTTCCCCTACCAGTTCTATGCTATGGAGATGGTCCGCGCCATCATGTACGGAGGCATGCGAGACCAGATTCTGGCTTAGTTCCGGCGGAGCGCTCCAGGGTTGTCCCTTTTTGCTTGTTTACGGCATGAAATAAAACGGAGAGTCCCCATGGCAAAAATGAAAGTGGTGCTGGTACCGAAACCAGGTGCGGATTTTGAAATCGTCGAGCGCGACATTCCGCAGGCGCCCGCGGGGCATGTGCGGATTCGCGTCCAGGCTTGCGGCATCTGTCACAGCGACAGCCTGGTAAAAGAAGGATACTGGCCCGGCATTCAATATCCCCGCGCGCCCGGTCACGAAGTCGCCGGCGTGATCGATGACCTCGGCGCCGCCGTCACCGGCTGGAAAAAAGGCCAGCGAGTCGGGGTCGGCTGGCACGGCGGCCAGGACGGCACTTGCCTCCCGTGCCGCCGCGGAGATTTCGCCAACTGCCGGAGCCTGAAAATTTGCGGAATCAGCTTCGATGGCGGCTATCAGGAATACATGATCGCCCCCGTGGAAGCTCTCGCCGCCATGCCGGAGGGTCTCGACGCAGTGGAGGCCGGCCCGCTCCTTTGCGCGGGAATCACCACTTTCAACGCGCTGCGCCACAGTGGCGCCCTGCCTTCCGACCTCGTTGCCGTGCAAGGGATCGGCGGCCTAGGCCATCTCGGAATTCAGTTTGCGAATAAATTCGGATACCGGGTTGCGGCCGTCGGCCGTGGACCGCAAAACGCCGCGCTGGCCAAGAAGCTCGGCGCACACGTATATATCGATAGCAAAGCTAGCAATGCCGCGGAGGAACTTCAAAAACTCGGCGGCGCCCGCGTAATCCTGGCTACGGCCCCGGACTCCAAATCCATGTCCGAACTCTTCGCCGGCCTCGGCGTGCATGGAACCTTTTTGGTTGTCGGTGCGGGGCCAGGCCCGATCGAAGTTTCCCCAATTCAGTTGATCATGGGAACAAGGCGGCTCCAAGGCTGGGCTTCCGGCACTCCCACGGATTCCGAAGACACCCTGCGCTTCGCGGAAATGACCGGCGTCCGCCCCATGATCGAGAAATTTCCCCTGGAAAAAGCCGCCGAAGCCTACGCCCGCATGATGAGCGGCAAAGCCGAATTCCGCGTCGTCCTGACTATGTAGGGATCTTTCGCTTCAGAAACTGCACGGCTCGGCCATAATCATATAGAGAACGGCGAAGGGGCAAGCCACCATCGGCGGCGAATTTCCGCCGAGTCTGCCGCCCACGCGACGGTGTTCCACGTCTTCCGGACTGTGATAGTCCAATGAGCGGTCGGCCATTTTTTTTACAAGATTCGCTGCTCGAAGTCCTGAGCAGCGGCGGACTAAAAAATGTGAGTAAGGAACTACGATTCTTTTTCGACGGTCACTTTGATTTGGGCGGTGACGTCGCGGAAGACCTTGATGGTCACGGGAAATTCGCCGATGGTCTTGAGCGGCTCGCCGAGCTGCGCCTGGCGCTTGTCGATCTTGAAGCCTTGCGCGGCCAGCGCTTCCGCGATGTCCGCCGAGGTCACCGAGCCGAACATCTGATCGTTCTCGCCGGTCTTGCGCGTGAACTTCAGCGAAATACCGTTGAGCAGTTCGGCTTGTTTCTGCGCGGCTTCCAATTCGGTGGCGGTTTTCTTGGCCAGCGAAGTACGCATGCGCTCGATGGCTTTCAAGTTGCCCGCGGTCGCTTCGACGGCCAGCTTTTGCGGCAATAGAAAATTGCGCGCATAGCCCGGCTTCACCGTGACAACGTCGCCGCGATGGCCCAGCTTTTCAACGTCTTCCTGAAGAATAATTTGCATGGCTTCTCTCTAAGCTCCTGTTTCTTTACCCTCGTGAGGGCTTATGCTTTCGGCGCTTCGGCGGCTGGCGCCGCCGGTGTCACCGGGGCCGGCGCTGGTGTCACATGCGCGGGCGCGGCATGGGCAGCCGCCGCTCCCGGCACAACCACACGCGGCGCTTGCGTGCCCGCCGCGCTGCCGGCAAACGGCAGCAACGCGATGTTGCGCGCGCGCTTGATGGCCACGCCCAGCCAGCGCTGATGCCGGGCGCAAACGCCGGTCATGCGGCGAGGCAGAATCTTGCCGCGCTCCTGCACGAACTGCGACAGGATGTCCGCGCGCTTGTAGTCAATGAAATCCATCTTCTCGACGCAGAACTTGCAAACTTTCTTCTTGCGGAAATACTGACGCTTGCCGCGTGGCCGTCCGCCGGGACCGCCCGGCCCACCGCCACCGGGCCCGCCTTCACGCCGCGGGCCGCCGTGACCGCCGCCATGCCCACCGCCATGCCCACCTTCGCGCCGCGGAGCTCCGCCCGGGGCTGCTGCTTGTTTCTGTTCCTCTGCCATAACTTTCACCCTTTCACTCATCGCTCCGACCTTGCCGGAGTCAATCTGCTGGTGGGCCCTCAAGCCGGCCTCACCTTTTCTGAATTCAAGAAATTCGAGCCGCGCGGAACTAGCTGGCTGCTGCGGCTGGCTCCGGCGCTGCCGCCGCAGGGGCGGGAGCCGGTGCGCGGCGCGGACGCCGCGCCGCGCGCTTGTCGCGCTTCTGCGAAAGTTTCTTCTGGCGCTTCAAATCTTCGTCGAGACGCACGGTTTGATACTTGATCACGTTGTCTTGCACACGCAAGCGGCGTTCCAGCTCGGCAATGAGCTCGCCGTGGGTGGTGCGGATTTCCTGGTGAACGTAAATGCCCTCGCGATGCTTGGCCACGCGGTACGCCAGCTTGCGTGTACCCCAGTGCTCGGTCTTTTCGATCTTGCCGCCTTTTTCCGCGACGGTGTGCTCGATGACCGTGAGCACTTTCTTGATCTCTTCTTCCGGTGTGGCCGGCCGCACGATAAAAACCAAATCGTAATAACGCTCTTCCATGATGACCTCTTTTTCTTTTTGACCCCGAACGAGCCGGGATCGCTTCAAATCTTTTCCAGCCACGCAAACAACAAAACTGTTGCTACTTTTCTTCTGGTTCTTCCGGCTCCGCTGGTTTCCGCCGGTTGTACTTCGTCATCGCCGCGTCGAGACCCTGCGCCAAAATCATCGCCACGGCATCGCCAGCTTCGCCAATCATTTCCGCCGCGACTTCCAGCTCCGCTTTCTTCATCGGCCGCAGCACATATTCTTTGCGGCTGCCCAGCGGATGATCCGGTCCACAACCGAGACGCAACCTCGCAAATTCCTGGGTGCCAACCGAACTGATCACCGACTTCGCGCCGTTGTGGCTTCCCGCGCTGCCGTCGGGATGAATCCGAATCGTTCCCATCGGCAATTGCGCTTCGTCCCACATCACCAGCAAATCCGGCACATCCAGTCCGTACTTCCCGAGCAGCTCCCGCACGGAGATGCCGCTGAGATTCATGTACGTCTGCGGTTTCGCGAGGATGACTTCTTCCCCGGAGATTTTTCCGCGGCCCACCAGCGCCTTGCCCTCGGGCCGCTCGACGCGAATTCCATTGCGATTCGCGAGTTCATCCACCGCCATGAAACCCAGGTTATGCGGCGTCCACTGATACTCCGGATCGGGATTCCCAAGTCCGACAATAAGCCGCATAGACCTTTTTCCAGCCGTCCCCGAAACGGAGGACCAGCGTTACTTTTTCTTTTCGCCCTTCTCGCCTTTGTCGCTCTTCTCCGCCTTGGGCTTGGCTTCGGCTTCGGCGCCTTCTTCGCCTTCCACTTCCTTCTTGCCCTTCTTGATGACTTCCGGCTCGGCGGGCGTGGCGGCTTCGGTGGCCACGGCTTCGGCAGGCTTTTCTTCTTCGACCTTGAGGGTGACGACGTGCGCCAGAACGCGCTCCGGTTCGGTGAGCAATTTCATCTTGGTGGTATCCAGTGGCAATTCGCTGGCGCGCAACTGGGCATTCAGCGCCAGACCGCTGACATCCACGCGGAATTCCGTGGGAATATCCGCCGGCAAGCATTCGATTTCCACTTCGCGCGTGACGACTTCGAAGACGCCGCCTTGGACCTTCACGCCGGAAGGCTCGCCAAAGGTGTGCACGGGAACCTTCACCTTCATGCGAACGTCCATGGCCACCCGGAGAAGATCGACGTGCAGCAGTTTTCCGCTGATGGGATCGACCAGCCAATCCTTCAGGATTGCAGGCTCGTGTTTACCGCCAAGGTCCACTTGAAAAAGGGTGTTGTGTCCGCTCTCGGAACGCAGGATCGCGCCGACTTGCTTGGCATTCACCGAAAGCGTGATCGCTTGGCCCTTGCCGCCATACAACACGGCGGGCAATTTGCCGCTCTGTCGGAGCCGCCGGGCTTCATTCTTGCCGCGCGTCTTGCGCGGCGAACCTTCGACTACAATCTTTTCTGCCATGTCCTTCTTCCTTCCGTAAGCCTAATACTCGGCTAAAAACATTCCGCTAGATAAACAGCTCGCTGATCGAAGTCTCTTCGTGAATCGAGCGAATCCCGCGGGCCAGCAAATCCGCGACGCTCAGCACCTTGATCTTCCCCATTTTTTTGGCCGCCTCGGTCAGTGGAACGGAGTCGGTGGCGACAATCTCGGTGATCCTGGACTTCTGGATGCGCTCGACGGCCGGCCCGGAAAGCACCGCGTGCGTGCAAGCCGCAAACACTTGCGTCGCGCCTTCGCGCAGCAGCGCGTCCGCGGTCTTCACCAGCGTTCCCGCCGTATCGATGATGTCGTCCACGATCAGCGTGCTGCGCCCGCGCACATCGCCGATCAAGTTCATCACTTCGCTCACATCCACATCCACGCGGCGCTTGTCCACGATGGCCAGCGGCGCGTCGAGTCTTTTAGCGAAAAATCGCGCGCGTTCGACGCCACCCGCATCCGGCGAAACCACCGTCAAGTTCGGCAAATTCAATTGCCGGAAATGTTCGACCAGCACGGGCGAACCGTACAGGTGATCCACGGGCACGTCGAAATAGCCCTGAATCTGCGGCGCGTGCAAATCCAGCGTGAGCGCGCGACTGGCACCAGCGGTTTCCAGCAAGTCCGCCACCAGCTTCGCGGAGATGGGAACTCGCGGCTTGTCTTTGCGGTCTTGCCGCGCGTAACAGTAGTAGGGCAGCACCGCGGTAATCCGCCACGCCGAAGCGCGCTTAAAAGCGTCGATCATGAGCAGCAGCTCGAGCAGGTGGTTGTCCACCGGGGCATGGCACGGCTGCACGACGAACACATCCGCACCGCGAACGTTTTCCAGAATCTGGAAATAAATCTCGCCGTCGCTAAAGCGCCCCAGCAGCGCCTTGCCCAGCGGGACTTCCAACTCGCGGCAGATGCTTGCCGCGAGGACGGGATTCGCGGTCCCTGAGAAAATCTTAAAGCGGTCGTCGTGCACGAAGCTGGCGCTCCCTAAGCAGCAGGAAATCAGGAACTGTTTTGTATGGCCGCAATTGCGAGTTGAAAGGTAAAGGTTGCTTGTGAAGACTGGATTTCAGCGCAAGCGCAGAAACCGGCGCACTCTTTCAAATTACCTGCAACTCTAAAACTTTTAACTTGCAACTTCCGCGAAGAGACGCTGAGGCAGTATCCACGACACGCTCCGCAGACTAGTCTGCGGTGCACATCAAACGAGCGTACCTGTCGCGCGAGACACTCTCGCAAACGAAGGTCTGATCGTGCGGAAACCCAACAGCGGCTCGGCGCGCCATCGCTGGGTTCGGGAAAACTCCAAACACCGCCGAACCGCTACCCGCCAGCGAGGCTTCTATAGCTCCTCTTTGGAGCAACTCCCGCTTGATTCGACCCAGGCGGGGATGGCGCCGGAAAACGGGTCCTTCGAAATCGTTCGAAAGGCCGGTTCCCTGCGCGCTCCAGCATAGAGCACAGAACTCCAAGAGTTTAGAGGTAACCGCGGATTTTGTCAATTCGGACGGTTTGGCATTCAGCCACCGATAAGCGTCCGGAGTGGGGACATGGATTTCGTTCGGCGAAACCGCCAGGACGTGCTGTTTCAAGATGTCGGGAAGGGGATAGATCTCGTCACCCTTGTTTACACCGAGGGCCCGCCCGCCCAGCAAAAAAAAGGGGACATCGGCGCCCAACGACGAAGCAATTTGGAGCAATCGGGCGGGCGGCAATTTTTTCTTTGTAAGGCGCAGATAACCCAGCAGGGCCGCGGCGGCGTCGCTCGACCCTCCGCCCAGCCCGCGGCCCGCCGGAATCATTTTTTTTAGCGTGATTTCCACGCCGCCGCGGATCCTCAGTTCGCGACGGAGCGCATCCACCGCGCGATAGACAAGATTTTTCTGCGGCGGTTCCGCGGAGAGCGGCAGGTTTCCCGCGACGAGCAGGGCAATTCCTGGCCGGCGTGACACGCGCAGCCGCAATTCGTCGTGCAGGGAAATGGTCTGAAAGATGGTTCGCAATTCGTGAAATCCATCGGGGCGTTTCCCAAGGATGTGCAGGCGGAGATTGATTTTTGCGAAGGCGGGAATGCGGACTTCGGGCATGCGCTGGGCTACGGCTTGGCGTCGCTAGCCGTAGATTTTTGCGCTACGCGATGCTTCGATTGCAAGAGCTTCTTCTCGAGTTCCGCGATTTTATCGGTTTCCATGTCCGCGGGGAGCGAGCGGCGCCATTCCGCCAGCGATTTTTCCCATTCCGTCGCGGCTAAATCACCGCGGCCGAGCTTGGCGTAGAGATCGCCGAGGTGCGAATGAATGGTAGCGTCGTGCTTTTCGCGTTCGACCGCCTTGCGCAGAGTCGTTTCCGAAGCGCTCAGTTTGTTCTCTTTGAAATAAATCCAGCCGAGACTGTCCAGGTAGGCGCCGTTGTAGGGATCTTCTTTGAGCGCTTGTTGGACCAGCGCTTCAGCTTCATCGAGCCGGATGCCGAGGTCGCCCAGCATATAGCCGTAATAGTTCAAGACCGGGGCGTTTTTGGGATTCACGGCCAGCACTTTCTTGAACTGCTCTTCGGCCTTATCGAAAAACTTTTGGCGCTCGTAAATCGCGCCAAGGAGGAACCAAACCATTTCGTTTTCGCGCGGCCGGCCGGGGAGCACTTCGGCGGCATGAGCCGCTTGTTCCGCTTCCTTGTAGCGCCGCCCACGCTCGTACACTTGGGCGATATTCAGATAGGTTTCGCGATCTCCCGTATCGCCGTGCAGCTGCGCTCTCAGAATCTTGACCGCTTCGTCGGTCTGTGCGTTTTCTCCAAGGAGCAGCGCATGGCTGGTACGAATGGCGGGATCGGCGGGGTATTTCGCCAGCGCTTCCTTGCCGGTCTGCAGCGCTTTCGGCAAGTCTTTGGCGGCGCGGTAGGTATCCATGATCATCATGCGCGCGCGGCGATCCTCTTCTTCGCCGAGATGCCCTAGTTCTTCAAAAGTAAAAACGGCAGCCTGATAATTCTGAGTATCACGATAAAGCTGGCCGAGCTGCTCGTACAGAATGGACAAAGAGCGCCGGCGCGATGGCACCGCCGGAGATTGCCCCTTGATGTCCGTCACGGCGTTCGACAAAACGCGGATGGCGTCCTCGTAGCGTCCTTGCGCCTGGTACAGCATCGCTTCGTTGTACATCACTTCCAAGCTGCCGGGCGCGTACTGGCGGGCCTTCACGAGATTCTGTTCGGCTTTATCGAGTTGGTGGAGCTCGCGATAAATCTGCGCGATACGCAAATACACGTCCGAATCATCAGGCATCAGGTCAGAAAGCTTCTCGTAGACCTGCAGCGCTTCGGGATACTTTTCTTCCGCCAGCAGGGTTTGCCCCAGCCCGCGCTGGTGGCTCGGCTCGGAAGGATCGAGTTCGCTGGCCTGGCGGTAAGCCTGCTCGGCCTTCGGCAGCTCATGAGCCTGCGTCTGCGCATCGCCGAGAAGATCCAGGAGCACCGGGGAGGATGAATGTGAGGTGATCCCTTCCAGAAGAGTGACGGCTTCGGCGAACTTGCCCCCGTCCATGAGCAGCTGCGTGAGTTGTTCGATGGCCGGTTCGTTTTCCGGATCGGTCTTCAGAATGCCTTTTAAAACATCTTCGGCGTGGTCGTGCTCGTTCTTCAGCCGGTAGAGCCGCGCCAGCCACAGGGCCGATTCGGTATCGGAAGGATCAAGGCGGTTGATCTCGCGGTACTGCTCAATGGCCTTGGCCACGGTCTCGGACTGGGCATTACCCGCGCTGACATCGCCCAGGCTGCGCAAATAGATGCGCCCCAGCAGACGCCGCGATTGCACGTTGTCCGGGTCGCGCTTGATGATTTCCTGAGCCTCGGTTACCGCATCGTGAATGCGCTGAGCCTTCCAGTACATTTCCGCCAGCCGCTCGCCGATGACCTGCGATTTCGGGTCCAGGGCGTAGGCTTTCTTGTACGACTCGATGGCTTTGGTGGCGTATTCGGTGCTGCTGGTGGCTTCGTACTGCAGCTCGTAGATGTGGCCCATCGTGAAGTCGTAATAGGCCTCGGCGCGCGGAGATTCTTTCGCGGCGGGAGCGCTTTTCGGGTCGACCAGCTGCTCTTGTGGCGCTTGCGCCAAGGCAGCTGCCCCGGAAACGGTTGTCAGGACAACGGCGAGACTAATCTGTCTAAGGTTCATCGCAGCCCCAGAAACGTAAATTATCCCATGCGGCCGAAACGTGGTCAAAACCCAAATGCCAAAACGTTTCTAGAGCTTGGGTGCCCCCCTCCCTAGGATGCAGGATGGCCATCAAAAGGTGGGATAAAAGGAGGGCCTGTGGTGAAGGCCTGTCTTTCTAAGCATGAGCCTGATAGGAAACGGCAATTTGGCCCGCCAAAGTGGCGTTGGCAAGCAAAAGCGCGATGTTGGCTTTCAAAGTGTCTCCGCCGCTCAATCTTGCCACTTCTTGCAGCAAGAACGGGGTGACGTCCTTTCCGCGCACTCCGGCCGTCTCGGCAGCTTGCAACGCCACGGCGATGAAGGCATCGACTTCGCCGCGCGGAAGGGCGCTTTCCCGGGGCGGGGGATTGGCAAACAGGATGCCCGTTCTTGTTCCTTCGTTCGCGCCGCGTTTTCCCGATCGGCACTGAACCTTCATGACCTTTGCAGCTTCCTCTGGAGTGTCCACGCGATGTACAAGCTGCAAGCCGCTCTCCCTAGAATAGAACGCTGGGAACTCTTTGGTGGCGTAACCCACTACCGGCACTCCGAAAGTTTCCAGCACTTCCAACGTCCGCGGCAGATCGAGGATGGCCTTTGCGCCCGCGCAAACCACGGCCACGGGAGTCCGCGCGAGTTCCGTCAGGTCCGCAGAAATATCCATGGAATTTTCGCCCCCGCGATGCACCCCGCCAATTCCACCCGTAACGAGGATGCCGATGCCCGCCAGGTTCGCGGCAATCATCGTGGCTGCAACCGTCGTTGCGCCGGGCATGCCAGAAGCGAGGACGACGGCCATATCCGCGCGGCTTACTTTCACCACGCTTTCCGCCTCGGAAAGAAACGCCATCTGTTCCGGGGAGAGCCCAATCACAAGTTTTCCGTGCAAGACACCGACCGTGGCCGGTATCGCTCCCACCTCTCGCACGGCTGATTCCATAGCGCAAGCTGTTTGCAGATTCAGCGGGCGCGGCAGTCCGTGCGCAATCACCGTGGACTCCAGGGCCACGACCGGCTGTCTTGCGGCAAGCGCAGCGGCTACGTCTTCACGAACGGCGAGAAATCTCTCCAAGCAGTTCCTCCAAACATGCACGTGCCGTCTTATCACAAGAAAACGCGCTACGCGAATCCGATGAAGAAGCCCCCGCGGTGCTCAGGCCACCTTGCCGCGGCCTCCTTGGGGAATGATAAGATGCCGCTGCCGTGGGCCGCAAAAAAGATTCCCCCGCAAGCCTTCTCGTTTTTGGCGATCTCAATGTGGACGTGATTGGGCGCGTGGACGCTTGGCCGGTACCGGGCGGCGAAGGCCTTTGCCGAAGACTAGAACTGCATTGCGGCGGCGTTGGCGCCAACTGCGCCCTGGCCATGGCGTCGTGGGGGATCAAGGTTCGTTTGCTGGGCTGCCTAGGGCCGGACCGTTTTGGCGACGTGCTGCTCGATACGCTGAGAAAAACAAGCCTTGACGTTGGCAGCGTGCAGCGCAGTTCCCGCTCCCTCACAGGTCTTCTTTACATTAACGTTACTCCCGACGGCCAACGAACGTTTTTCGGCAGCCGCGGAGCCAATCAATTCATGGACCCTCGGCAAGTTCCTGCCCGTTCCCTTATTTCCTCCACGGCCGCGCATCTTGTGGGTTACAGCTTTCTGAATCCGGGGCCTGAAAAATTGGCGAGGCAGATCCTGCGCGAGTTTCATTCAGGCGGCAAATGGGTTTCTTTCGACGTGGGGATGGAGCCGTCCAAAAGAATCCCAAAAAAAATACTTCGTCTAATCCCCCAAGTGGATCTTCTGTTTGTAAGCAGCGACGAGGCGGCCATGCTCACCGGTGAGAGCAACGCTCGCAAGTCTTTTCTACAATTCCAGCGGGCGGGCGCAAAAGAAATCGCGATGAAATTAGGAAAACGTGGATGCCTCATCTCGGACGGAGGAATTCTCCGCGAAATTCCTTCGTTCGCTGTTCGCGCGGTGGATTCAACCGGCGCTGGCGACGCGTTCACCGCGGCATTTCTGCAGGCTCGCATGCGTGGGTGGACCACGCTCGAAGCAGCGCTTGCCGCCAACGCTGCGGGAGCAGCCGCTACAAGCCGTGTGGGAGCCGGAGTGACGCTCGCGGACGTCGCGGGGACTCTTAAACTGCTGCGCTTGCAGCGCCTGAAAGGAACTTGGGAGAAAATACGATTGCAGATCTTGTCCCGCGTGCAAACGATGCGCGGTTTCTGACTGCCGATTGTGACGGCACGGTGACTACTCCGGAGACGGAGCAGCAGCGGGCAAGCGAGCCCCATCCGCCGACCGCCGCCATCTCTTAGTGCAGAAAATGACGCATACCGGTGAAGACCATGGCCAAGCCAAGGCGGTCGGCTGCCGCGACCACATCGGGATCGCGGACCGAACCTCCTGGCTGGATGATGGCAGTGGCTCCCGCCTTGGCGGCTTCCTCGACCCCATCGGGGAAGGGGAAGAAAGCGTCGGAAGCCACTACACTGCCGGCCAGCGACGATTGCGCTTTCATCACCGCGAGTTTTACTGAGTCTACGCGGCTCATTTGGCCGGCGCCGACGCCAAGGGTGGCGCCGTCTTTCGCAAACACGATGGCATTGGACTTGACGTGTTTTGCCACTTTCCAGGCGAAGCGCATCGTGGGCATTTCCTCGGCGGTGGCTACGCGCTTCGTCACCGTCGAGAGTTCGTGGCCTTGGATTTCGCCGAGGTCGGGTTGCTGCACCAGCATGCCGCCGAGAATGCGCTTGAGCTGCAGCTCGCGTTCTGGATCGCGACCGCCCGCAGGCAGCTCCAAGAGGCGCAGATTTTTCTTGGCGGCGAAGATCTCTCTTGCGCGATCCGCAAAGCCTGGCGCCGCGATGCATTCCACGAACAGTTTCGCGACCTCTTCCGCCGTCGCTGCGTCCACTACCCGGTTGAAGGCCAGCACGCCCCCGAAAGCGGAGATGGGGTCGCTAGCCAACGCTTTCAAATACGCGTCCAACAAAGTCGTTTGCTCGGCAGTCCCACACGGATTGTTGTGCTTGATGATTACCGCGGCGGGATTCTTGAATTCGGCGGCCAGACTGCGCGCCGCTTCGAGATCCACAAAATTATTGTAGGAAAGTTCCTTGCCTTGGAGTTGCTTCGCCGCTGCCAAGCCTTCCGGCGGGCGGCCAGCAGGAACATATAGCGCCGCGGCTTGATGGGGATTTTCTCCGTAGCGCAATTCCTGCTGCCGACGAAGAGCGAGATGGACGCGCTGGGGCAGCATTGGTTTCGCTTCCAAAGCGATATGCCCGGAGGCGGCCGACAGCCGTTCCAGTTCCGTGGTGATCATTCCGTCGTAGCGCGAAGTGGTGGCGAAAACTTTTCGCGCCAAATCCAGCCGCGTCGCAAGCGCGGTTTCGCCGGTGCTCTCGATTTCGCCTGCAACGCGCGCGAAGTCCGCAGAATCCGTCACTACGGTTACGCTTTCGAAGTTTTTTGCAGCCGAGCGCAGCATCGTGGGGCCGCCGATATCGATGTTTTCGATCAGCTCTTCGGGGGTGAGTCCGGCTTTGGCGGCCGTGGCTTCAAAGGGATAGAGATTGACGACCACCAGATCGATTGGCGCAATGCCATGCTCGGCGGCCTGCTTCTCGTCTTCCGCGTGGCCCCGGCGGAAGAGCAGCCCGCCATGCACTTTTGGATGCAAAGTCTTCACGCGTCCGCCGAGCATTTCGGGCCAGCCGGTGAAATCGGAAACGTCGCGCACCGCGATTCCCGATTCGCGAAGGAGCTTGGCAGTCCCGCCGGTCGAGAGGATCTCGATTTTCAGCGCCGCCAACCGCTTGGCAAATTCCACGATACCGGTCTTGTCAAACACACTGATAAGCGCACGCTCGACGGCCATGGATCCTCCCGAATGAGAAAAGCACATCAGTGTAAGGGGCCGGCGCAAATAGGGGAAGTACGACCTTGTGGGAAACGCCGAAGGAGGTTTACGATTTCACGAGGGCCTTCAGCTTGACCTGGCCTTCGACCACTTCCACGACGTATTCGACGTCGCGGCAGTTCTTCTGCTTTTGCAGTTCTTTGGTTTTCTTCAGCACAAATTCATTGAAGCTGGAGCGCGAAAGTTTTCCCGTCTCTTCGCCGGCACTCTGCTTGGCTTGCAAGAAAGCCTGAAACAGCTGGTCGACTTTCTCTGTTTCGCGTTCCGGCTCGGAGCAGGTCATGCGAAATGATTTGGAGTCTACCGCCGCAACTTCAGCCGCGTGTTCAGCCTCTTTTTTCACGCGAGCGGCTTCAATCTCCTTAGCTGCCGCGCCAAAATGCCGCTGGACTTTGCCTTCTTCCTTCTGCGCAACTTTTTTCCGGAAAATGTCCTTGTACTTGGCGTACGTCTGGGAAAGATTGTTAAAGCGGAAGCGCTGCGCGAATTTCAATTCACCGCCGCGTTCGGAATAACGCTTGACCAGCTGATCGATGCGCCACTCAATTTCCGTGGGCGGACGCTTCCGGCCGCCACCGAAATACTGGTCGTATTCAATCTTGAGCTGACGGATGTCCCGTTCCAGCGTACCCAGTTCTTCGTCAATGGTGGCCATGCCTGGAGGAATTCCTCGAGCCTCCATGCTAGGTGCAACGAGCAAAACCGTCAACCGCAGGAACGGGCTGGGGTTCGAATGGGGCACCCGACACGGTGTTCTCCGAGAAACAGGATACCGGGCAGGCGTCTCGCTCCCTTTGTGGGGCCACCAGCAGCATTGCCCGCAGGTGCCGAGTGTGCTGAAATGTTCGAATGCCAGAGCGAAATAAGCGAACGATTTCGGCGGAACAAGCGGAACTGCTCCGGCAGATCCCGTCGGTGGATGAGTTGCTGGCCCAGCCGCGACTAGCAGCGCTTTCAAAACGCGCGGACCGCAACCTGGTAGTCGAAGTTGCGCGCGCGGTGCTTGCGGACTTGCGCGGGCGCGTGGCTGAGGATGCGAATTGGGCGGCCATCAGTCTTGACGGCGTCTCGGTGGAGGAACTGATATCTGCCCAGGTGGAAAAGATTCTTTCGCGTTCACTGCAGCCAGTGATCAACGCCACGGGAGTGATTCTGCACACCAATCTGGGGCGCGCGCCGCTGCCGGAGAACGCGGTGGACGAGTTCAGGCGGACGGCGACACAGTACTCGAATCTGGAATACGACCTGGAAGCGGGCGCGCGCGGAAAACGCGATGTGCACACGGCGGAACTGTTGACGCGGTTGACGGGAACGGAAGCGGCCATTGTGGTGAACAATTGTGCGGCAGCGGTACTTGTGACGCTGGCGGCGCTGGCACGCGGCGGGGAAGTGATCGTGTCGCGCGGGGAGCTGATCGAAATCGGCGACGGCTTTCGAATCCCGGAGATTATGGAGCAGAGCGGGGCGATCCTCCGCGAGGTGGGGACTACCAATCGCACGCACCTGGCGGATTACGAAAAGGCCCTCAACGAAAAGACGCGGGCGCTGCTGCGCGTGCATCCCTCGAATTTCAAGGTCAGCGGCTTTACCGATAAGCCTTCGCTCGACGAACTGGTGGCCCTCGGCCAGCGCACCGGCCTGCCGCTCGTCGAAGACCTAGGCTCGGGCTGTCTGGTTGATCTTTCCGAGCATGGCGTCAGCGAACCTACGGTAAGGCAAAGCGTTGATGCAGGCGTTTCGGCGGTGATGTTCAGCGGGGACAAGCTTATTGGGGGACCGCAAGCAGGCATCATCGCGGGGAAAAAAGAGATCATCGCGCGAGTGCGGCGCTGCCCGCTGTTTCGAGCGCTGCGGGTGGACAAACTCACTATCGCCGCGCTGGAAGCCACGCTGGGGGCCTACCTTCGCGGGGCGTGGGACGAAATCCCCGCGCTGCGCATGATTCGCATGACGCCGCCGGAAGTGAAGCGGCGGGCGGAAAATTTCCTCCGGGAGCTGCGTCCCGAATTGCCGCTCGATGAGGTGGAGATCCATATCGTCGATGGCGCTTCACTCGTGGGTGGCGGATCGACACCGTCGCAGTCTCTGCCCACGAAAGTCATTCGAATCGCGAGCGCGCGCTATTCGGCGACGAAACTCGAGCAGCGCCTGCGCCATGCTCCTGGGGGCGTGTCCGTCATCGCCCGCGTGGAGGAGGAGCGCCTCATCCTCGACTTGCGGACGGTCTTCCCCGAACAGGAACCCCTGTTGATTAAGACTCTCGCCGCGGCGCTCCATTAATGGGAGTAAATTTCCCGGATATCCTTCCGGGCGAGTGGTACGTCGAATAGGTCAATGGGACGGGTGTAGGCCGGGTTCGCATCGGACCGCCCGGCTTTTTGCTCTGAGGAAGGGCCTCATGGAAAACCTGTTGCAGGACATCCGCTACGGCATCCGCACGCTGGCAAAGAATTCTGGGTTCACGGCGGTGGCGGTACTGACGCTGGCCCTGGGCATCGGCGCGAACACAGCCATTTTCAGCGTGGTGGAGAATTTGCTGCTGCGTCCGCTGCCGTATCCACACCCTGAACGCCTGGTGGAAATCGCTAATACCTATCTGCCGCAGATTCCCAAGGCCGGCTTGTCTCCGGGGGATTACGCCGACTGGCGAAGGCAAAATGCGAGTTTCTCAGAGATAGGTGCCTACGCGAAAATCCTGCAAGGGTTTAACCTGACCGGCGAAGGGGAGCCGCAACGCATTCAGGCAGCCTACGCCGACTCCGGGCTTTTCCCGATGCTGGGGATTCGCCCGGCCGCAGGACGATTGTTCTTGCTGGAAGAAGACCGAGCGGGGAGCGCGCCGGCGGTGATCCTGGGCCACCGATTGTGGCAAAGCCGCTTTGGCGGGGATCGCCAGGTCGTTGGCCGCAGCATTTCCCTCGACAATCAGCGCTACACGGTCGTAGGCGTTCTGCCCGCCGGAATGCAGCTCTCGCGCTCCGCCGATTTGTGGATTTCGCTTGGGCAATTCAATGATGATTTGACGGAGCACGTCCATCATGCATTCGTTGCCATCGCGCGGCTGAAGCCCGGCGTGAGCCTGGCGCAAGCCCGGGATGAGGTTGGCAGGCTCAACCAGCAGGAGGCGATCGCTTTCCCGGACGCGCACAAGAACTTTGGAGTCGTGGTGGAGCCAATTCAAGATCCATCGGCGGCGCAATTGCGAACCACATTGCTGGTGTTGTTTGGAGCCGTCGGGCTGGTGCTGCTGATTGCTTGCGCGAATATTGTGAATCTGCTGCTGGTGCGAAATGCGGCACGGGAAAGAGAAGTGGCGGTGCGAACGGCGTTGGGTGCGAGCCCCTGGCGATTAATCCGCCAGTTGCTTACGGAGAGCACATTGCTTTCCTTGTTTGGAGGCGCGCTGGGCTTGCTCTTCGCAGTTGCTGGATTGAAAGCGCTGCTGGCGTTTGTTCCCGCGGAACTTGCAGTGCTGCGCGAAGCGGGGTTGAACGGCTGGGTGCTGGGATTTACGGTGGCGATTTGCCTGATCACCGGACTGGCGTGCGGATTATTGCCGGCCTTGCGGATGTTCAAAAATAATCTGGCGGGCGTGCTGAAACAAGGGAACAAGGGAGCGAGCGCTTCCGGGCATCACCGCACTCACAACCTGCTGGTGATTTCGGAAATCGCGATGGCGCTTGTGCCGCTCATCGGAGCCGGATTGCTGCTTCGGAGTTTCCAACATTTGTTGGATGTCGACCCTGGTTTTAGGCCCGATCACGTATTGGCAATGGAAATCCAGCAGCCGGGGATTTCTTTTGTCCAGTTAAACAAGCTTTCGGAGGAAGAGCAGAAAGCTTACGCGCAAAGGCAAGCACTCCAGTTCGAGGGAATCGCCGCGCAGCTCCGGACCTTGCCGGGCGTTAAAGAAGTTGGCGGGATTGACGATCTGCCGCTGGGAACGGAGCTGCGTCAGGCCACGCGATTCGTCATTGAGGGGCAGCCCATTCCGGCCAGCGGGGCGCGGCCCATTGCGGAGTTTCGCACCGTGAGCTCCAGCTATTTTTCCGCGGTGGGAATTCCGCTGCGTGCCGGGCGGCTCTTTACCGAAGACGATTTCAAGCAACAGAACACAACGATCATCAATGAAACCATGGCGCGGCGTTTCTGGCCGCAAGGCGATGCTGTCGGGAAACGCGTCAATCTTTGTTCGCTGGATCCCAAGCCCTGCTGGACCACGATTATCGGCATCGCCGGGAATGTGCACCAGTATGGGCTCGACCACGAGCCTACCTACGACGTTTACTTCGTGGGAGGTTGGACGCCGTATTTCCTGGTGCGCACCGCTTCCGATCCGCTAAGCATCGCGGCGGCGGTCGCCGAGGTGGTGCACAAGTTTGACGCGAATTTGCCGGTCACTCATGTGATGACTCTGGATCGCCTGGTTTCGGATTCCGTTTCACCGCGGCGGTTTTCGTCGGTGCTGGTGGCCATCTTCGCGGGATTGGCGCTGCTGCTTGCGGCCATCGGGATTTATGGAGTGATGAGCTACACGGTGAGCCGGCGAACGCAGGAAATCGGAGTGCGCATGGCGCTGGGGGCGCAAATGGCTTCGGTGCGTCACATGATTCTCGGACAGACACTGCGATTGACGCTCATGGGAGTCGGGATCGGGCTTGTGGGGGCTTTCCTGGCAGCGCGTTTCTTGACCACCCTGCTATTCGGTGTGGGCAGGTATGATCCGCTTACCTTTCTGGGAGTGGCGGCTTTGTTGATCGCAGTGGCTTTGGCGGCTTCCTACATTCCCGCGCGGCGCGCGATGCGGGTAGACCCGATTGTGGCGCTGCGGTATGAATAAAGAACTGTCCGCGGGATTGTCTAATCGTCTCATGGCTTTAGCCGGCTTTTTCGCCTTGATACGATAGGAGCAGAAAATGGCCGCGGCGCCATCCGAAAGATGGTGCTCTTCGAAGAGTAAGGATCGGCTGGCCAAACAGACTGATGCGCTGGCGATAAAGTGCCCGGAGCTAGACATGAGACTTACGCGTCTCGAAACGAAATCTGAAATGCTTGAAAAACTTGCTCCCGGACGGCGGCGAACCAGGAAGAAGCTGGAAAACTGAACTTCGTGCTGGCCTTCGAAATAGATCACGGACAATTGCAACGAGTGGAGCGCCCCGTGCCTAAACCGCGGCGTGGGTGGGCACTGGTGGGCGTGCAGCTCGCGGGCATTTGCCATACCGACGTAGAGCTGCTGCACGGTTATTACAATTTTCGGGGCGTTCCCGGGCATGAGTTTGTCGGCACGGTTGAAGAATTGCGCGGCGTATCGGCTGGGGAAAAGAGAAAATGGCTGGGGCGCCGCGTTTGCGGGGAAATCAATATATCGTGCAAGGCGCTGGGGCGACGGCCCATCTGCGACTTTTGCCGGCGCGGGCTGAAGACACACTGCGCGCGGCGGACGGTGCTCGGCATCATCGGCCATCCGGGGGCTTACGCGGAGTATTTGACGCTGCCGCTGGAAAATCTTCACGCCTTACCGGATGGCGTCAGTGATGAGCAGGCTGTGTTCGTGGAACCCCTAGCCGCAGCTGGCGAGGTACTTGAGCAAGTTGATGTAAGGAAATTTCGGGAAGCTGCGGTGCTGGGGGACGGGAAACTGGCGCAGTTGATAGCACTGGTGTTGCGCACGGCAATTTCGCGCGTGGTGATGTATGGCAAGCACGATAAAAAGCTAGCCGTTGCGCGTGGCGCTGGGATTGCTACCAAGAAAGTTCGTGGGGATGGCAGCGATTTGAAACTTGTTGCGGAGAAATTTCGCCTGGTGGTCGAAGCCACTGGTGCTCCCACGGGTCTGGCGCTCGCGCAACAGATGACGGAGCCGCGAGGCACACTAGTTCTAAAATCCACGTTTCACGGCACGGCGCCGATGGAAACCCGGACCTTGGTCGTGAAGGAAATCACGGTGATTGGCTCCCGTTGCGGGCCCTTTCTAGGAGCGATCACCCTGTTGCGCTCAGGTAAGGTTGCTCCGCGTCCTCTGATCACCCGCACGTTTTCACTTGGCGACGCGCAAAAAGCTATCGCTTACGCGCAGCTACCGGCGGTGATGAAAGTTCTTCTAAAAGTCTAAATTTCTACGCGCCGTATGAAGATGGCCGACATGAAAATGGCATTCTTAAAAGACGGCGCGGCAGGCGACCCTTTGATCGGCTGGTAGGAATTCAAGCCAAGCGAATCCCCATCGTTACGCCGAATCGCGCTGCAACTGGCCCGAGGCCGTACAGGGAAAGTCCCTCTCCATGAAGAGCCTGGGATTCTCGCGATAAACCAGTGTTCACAAGCGATTGATGCAAGAGGCGACGCAGGCGGCGCCGAAACCGTTGTCGATATTGACGACAGTGACGTTGGAGGCACAGGAATTGAGCATGCCGAGCAGCGCGGCGACGCCGCCGAAGCTGGCACCGTATCCGACGCTGGTGGGAACCGCGATGACCGGCAGGGAGACGAGGCCGCCAACCACGCTGGGAAGAGCGCCTTCCATTCCGGCAACGCAAATAATCACGCGAGCTTGGGTTAGTTTTTCGCGGTGTTCGAGCAGCCGGTGAATGCCAGCGACGCCGACGTCGTACAAATGTTCGGCGCGGTTGCCCATCATGCGAGCGGTGAGCAGCGCTTCTTCCGCTACCGGAATGTCGCTCGTGCCGGCAGAAACGACGAGGATGGTTCCTTTTCCGGTTATTTCCTGGAGTCGCTCGATACTGATGGTTCTGGACAACTCATGGAACTTGGCATTGCGAGCGTCTTTTCCTGCGGCGCGTTTCACGGCTGCAAAGATCTGTGGGTCGGCGCGGGTTATCAGGATATTGTGCCGAGAATCTTTCTTGCTGAGCATGGCGCGCACAATTTCGGCGACTTGCAGCGGCGTTTTGCCTCTCCCGAGAACTACTTCGGCAAAACCCTGGCGCAGCGCGCGGTGATGGTCGACTTTGGCGAAATCGATATCTTCGAAGGGCAAATGCTTCAGGCGCTCGACAGCTTTGTCAGGCGCGAGGTCGCCAGATTTCACGGATTCCAGAATTTTCAGCAACTCAGATTGGTTCATAGACTCCAGCCGCAGCGAATTCTATCATCGCCCGGGACGCGCGCCTCAGCTTGACTTGCCGGAACGCCACTGCGAGACTGATTCTACTCGCGGAGAAATATGGCTGACACACAAAAACAGATTGTCATCGTAGGTGTGACTGGCGCTAGTGGAGCGCTCCTGGCGCAAAAGATGCTGGCATTGCTCGAAGAAGATCCGCGTGTCGCGCACGTTCATCTGGTAATTACGGAAGCCGGCCAGAGGATTTTTGCGGAAGAGATGGGCGTGACTTCCGGGGATTTGAAGCAACTGCCCAGCCGCATTCTGGGCCATGCCGTCCCCAAAATTGAAGTGCTGCCGAATAAAGACGTTGGCGCTTCGATCGCTTCGGGGAGCTACGCGGTGGAGGCCATGGTGGTGATTCCCTGCTCGATGGGGACTTTGGCGGCCGTTGCGAATGGCATTAGCGACGACCTGGTCTCGCGCGCGGCGGACGTGATGCTGAAGGAAGGGCGGAAGCTGGTTCTTGGCGTGCGCGATACACCCTTCAACCGGGTGCACCTGGAGAATATGCTTCGAGCGCAGCAGGCGGGAGCCGTGATTATGCCTGCGGTGCCGGCGTTCTACCATCACCCGAAAACGATCGATGACCTTGTTACGCAATATGTGTGCCGCGTGCTGGCGCAGATGGGACTAGCGCAAGATAAGATGTACCGCTGGACGGGCACGCCGGCAGTGAAAAAAGCAGAGGCGTAAGGCACATCGCAAATCAACAATGGCCAACCGCGTCAAAATCGTTCTCGAAATGATCAAGTTCGAGCACTCCGTGTTTGCGTTGCCGTTTGCGCTGACGGGAGCGCTGCTGGCGGCCCGCGCGACGCATCAACCACCAAGAGGGTGGCCTTCGCTGCGCCAAATTTTCTGGATTGTGGTGGCCATGGTCGCGGCGCGTTCCGCGGCGATGACCATGAACCGCATCGCGGATCTTCGTTACGATCGCGAGAATCCGCGAACGAAACAGCGCGCGCTACCCACGGGCGCGCTCACCTTGCCGTTTGTTTGGTTTTTCACATTTGTTGCTGTCGCCGTATTTTTCATCGCCGCCTGGCAATTGAATGCGCTCGCTTTGCAGCTGGCGCCGCTGGCCATGGCCATTCTGTTTTTCTATTCGTTCACGAAGCGCTTCACCAACTGGTCGCATCTCTTTCTCGGATTTGCGCTGGGCATTTCGCCGGCTGCCGCGTGGATCGCCGTCACGGGCGGCCTCGACTGGCGCATGCTCATCCTTTGCGCCGCAGTCACGTTGTGGGTAGGCGGCTTTGATGTGCTCTACGCTTGCCAGGATATTGAGTACGATCAGCTTGCGGGGCTTTTTTCCGTGCCGAAGAAATTCGGGATGGCCAAAGCGCTACTGATCGCTCGATCGATGCACCTCGGTGTGATCGCACTTTTGGGATGGCTGGCGCTAAGTTTCGGATTGCCATGGCCGGCGTGGGCAGGCATCGCCGTTGTTGCTTCCCTGCTGGCCTACGAACATTCTCTTGTCAAAGCAGATGACTTGAGCAAGCTGGACGCTGCGTTTTTTACCGTGAACGGCTATATTAGTATATTGTTCCTGGTGTTCTGGGGCGCTGCGGCCGCGGTTTGGCGCGTTTGAAATTCTCGACGGATGCAAAATGAGCGAACTGACGATCACGGACCAGCGATTGAAGCCGATTGCAGAGAAGGTACTTGCAGGCGAGCGCCTGAGCGTGGAGGAGGGCATCACGCTGTACCGTTCGCCGGACTTGTTGGCGGTTGGCTGGCTGGCGAATCACGTGCGCGAGGAAAAGCACGGCAATGTAACGTATTTCAACGTCAACCGGCACATCAATCCGACCAACATTTGCGTGGCGCATTGCAAGCTGTGCGCATTTGGACGCGATCCCAACGCGCCAGGGGCTTACAACTTTTCGCTGCAAGAAATCTACGCCCGCGCCGAGCAGGGCGCGCGTGAAGGCGCTCTGGAATTCCACATCGTGGGTGGCCTACACCCGGATTTGCCGTTCGAATATTTCCTCGAGATGATTCGCGGATTGAAGCAGCGCTGCCCCGGCGTGCATTTGAAAGCGTTCACGATGGTCGAGGTGGGCTATTTCGCGCGTATTGCCAAGCTGACAACCAAAGAAACGCTGATCAAATTGAAGGCGGCGGGCGTCGATTCCCTGCCCGGAGGCGGCGCGGAGATTTTTCATCCGCGGGTGCGCCGGATCATCTGCGACCATAAAGTGAGCGGGCAGATGTGGCTCAATATTGCGCGGCAAGCGCATGAAATCGGGCTGCGTTCGAATGCCACGATGCTCTACGGGCACGTGGAAACAGAAGAAGAGCGCGTCGATCACCTTGTGAAATTGCGCGAACTGCAAGACGAGACACATGGTTTCGTGGCATTTATACCGCTGGCCTTTCATCCGGACAACACCGCGCTCTCGCACATTCCGAAGCCGACGGGTTACGCCGACTTGCGCAACATCGCCGTGTCCAGGCTCCTGCTCGACAACTTTGAACATATCAAAGCGTATTGGATCATGCTTTCGCCGAGCATCGCACAGATCGCGCTGCGCTTCGGCGCGAACGACCTCGACGGCACGGTGGTCGAAGAAAAGATTTACCACGACGCCGGAGCGAAAACTTCCGAGTTTACGCCGCGCAACGAACTTGAAAGGCTGATCCGCGCCGCCGGCCGCGTTCCCGTCGAGCGCGACACGCTTTACCATCCGGTCGACCGCTCAAAGATGCCGCCGCTTCCTTTTCCAACGCGGCCGGACCTGGTTTCCCTTACTCTGAACGTGTAGTGCGGCCGCATCCCCAATCCAGTCAAGTAACTGGCCACCGTGCTGCCTGCGCCGGGATCTTTTGCCGGGGCCGGAACATAAAGGGCCGGTTGACGACGCCTTAAGAGGAGTTTCTCTTTGCATGCGAACAATTCTATTGCTCACCATCTCCAATATTTTCATGACTTTCGCTTGGTATGGCCACTTGAAATTTCGCGGCGAAGCGCTGTGGAAGGTGATCATGGTCAGCTGGGGGATCGCCTTTTTTGAATACTGTTTCCAGGTGCCCGCGAACCGCATCGGCTCTTATGAATTCAACGGTGCGCAGCTTAAGACCATTCAGGAAGTCATTACGCTTTCCGTCTTTGCTGTCTTCTCGGTTCTTTATCTAGGCGAGAAATTCAAGTGGAACTATGCCGCGGGCTTCGGGTTCATCGTGGTCGGTGCTTTTTTCGTGTTTCACCAATGGTGAGAATGCTCTTCGGCGATGCCGGCAATCTTCTCTGGCCGCCAAAAGACTACGTCCTGCCTCCGGGCAAAATGGAGCAGCGGCTTTCGCTCTGGCAGGACGATTCCCGACGCTTCGGCCATGGTATTTCCGGTGAACTCGGCTTCCGCCATTTGGAGCTGCCACGGAGAATGATGGATCTCGCCGCCAATGATTCGGCCGCGCCCATCGGTCGTGTACAAGCAATACCGCTCGGTCAAAAAATGCTCGAGCGTTCCGCGATGCGGGGCAAAGATTTCGCCAACAGGGCGATAAAGGACTTTCAGCAATCCGACCGGCGCTCCACGGTGGGTCCGCTCGCTGTGGTAAAAAATCCAGCCGTCCAGCTCTTTGTGGTGCATTCGCGCACGAAAATAGGGCAAGTGAAACCAAGCGCGCGCCATGGCGACGGCCAACGGATTACCAGCGTCCAGGCTAAAGAACCACACGCCAGGCTTGCCGCCGAGGGACACATAAGTGCGAACATTCAGCTCGGGAAATGTCGAGAACCAGGGTAAGACGGGCGTCCCACGGAGCCGCACAGCAGTCATACGAAACGGAACCACCGCGAGCCAAGCCTGTCCTAGGAAGGTGTCGATTTGCATCTGTGGAGGAACGAAGCAGCGCAGCAAGGCGGCGTCGACCGGCCAGTGCGCAAAAAGCAGGTCGTGCCAGCTCTGGGCCATCACCCACGGTCCGGTCGGGACGGGCCAAGGCCGGTGCGCGATTTCTTGCCGGATGGCATTCATCCGCACACCCAAAGCTTTCTCGACAAGACCATTTTCTGAATATACCCTTCCAGGAAGCCCGGGAATCGAATTCTCTGGATTCGAACAGAACGAAACAGCCATAAGGAGAGAAATCATGCAGCGTAAGGCATCAGCAGTTTGGCAGGGCGGTTTGAAAGATGGCAAAGGCTCGATTTCGACCGACAGTGGAGTTCTGAAACAAACGCAATACTCCTTCAGCACGCGTTTTGAGAATGGCGTCGGCACCAATCCAGAAGAGCTCCTTGCCGCGGCACACGCCGGCTGTTTTACAATGGCTCTTTCCGCGCAACTGGGCAACGCTGGCATGACCGCAAGCAGGCTCGAAACGACGGCCACGATTTCGCTCGAAAAACTGCCGGACGGCTTCGCGATTACCAAAAGCCATCTGGACCTCGTCGCCCAAATTCCTGGCGCGGACAAAGCCAAATTCGACGCCGCCGTGAAAGCCGCCGAAACCGGTTGTCCGGTTTCGAAACTCTTCAAAGCTGAAATCAGCGTCACCGCCAAGCTGCAAGCCTAGGAGCCAGACATTCTGGACGGAACGTTCTTGCTAGACGCTCTCATCAAACGGCCCAAACAGGTACAATGCCGAACATGATTCCAGCTCCGGGAGCATTCGTTGTAGGTGTCGCGATCTTTCTGATCGTGCTTTGGGATGCCTTCGAAGCCATCATCCTGCCGCGTCGCGTCACGCGAAAGTTCCGGCTCGCTCGTCTTTTCTATCGCTCGACATGGAACGTATGGAGATTCGTGATCTGCCTCATCCCCAGGCCCAAGACGCGCGAAGCCTTACTGGGCTTCTATGGGCCGCTCTCGCTCCTCGTTCTCGTCGGAGTATGGGCCGTTGGTCTCGTGCTTGGTTTCGGCCTAATGCAATACGGGGCCGGGTCCGCCGTCGTGATTACCGGCGGTCAGCCTGGCTTTCAGACGGATATCTATCTCAGCGGCACGACTTTCTTCACCCTCGGCCTCGGCGACGTCATTCCCCACTCCGGCTTGGCTCGCATCCTGGTCGTTACGGAAGCTGGGTTCGGGTTCGGGTTTCTTGCCGCCGTCATTGGCTACTTACCTTTCATTTACGGATCTTTCTCCAAACGCGAGGTGAATATCTCTCTGCTCGATTCCCGCGCCGGCACGCCGCCCACCGCCGGGGAATTGCTTCGTCGCCACAGCTACGCGCAAGGCTTGGACGCACTCCGCCTTCTGCTGAAGGATTGGGAACTGTGGTGCGCGGACTTGATGGAGAGTCACCTCTCGTATCCGGTACTGGCTTATTTTCGCTCGCAACACGACAACCAATCATGGATCGCTTCGCTCACGGCGATACTGGACACTTGTGCGTTGGTCATTGTGGGCATCGAGGGCGCTTGCGAGAAACAGGCAGAGCTTACTTTTGCGATTGCGCGCCACGCCGTAGTCGATCTTTCGCAAGTCTTCGGCACGGCTCCCAAGCCGCTGCCACACAACCGGCTACCTCCAAAAGACTTGGATCAAATTCGCGACATTCTCGCCCAGCACGGGATGAAGCTTCATGATGGAGAACAGGCCGACCGCAAACTCGCCGAGTTTCGCAAAATGTATGAGCCCTACATTTATGCGCTGGGCAAATACCTGAACCAGACGTTGCCGCCTTGGATACCGTTGAAAAAAGGGAAAGACAATTGGCAAACGACGGCCTGGGCACAGTCCGCCGGGGTCATCGACAAAGAAGTAGCTGCGGTCGTTGCCGATGACCATTTCTAGTTTTTGTTGGATTGCGGAAGGTTGAGGCCTTTTTTGGAGTGCGCTGGCTTGACGCCGCTTTTTCTTCGTTCGCTGATTTTTTCTCTGGAGAGAAATCATGAAAGCCATTGTCGTTCATGAATTCGGCGGTCCTGAAGTTCTAAAGCTCGAAGAAATCCCGACGCCAAAACCAGCGGCTGGACAAGTGGTTGTGCGTATTCATGCCGCGGGCGTAAATCCTTACGACACCTACATGCGCGCGGGCACCTATGCCATCAAGCCAGCGCTCCCTTACACGCCAGGATCGGATGGCGCCGGTGTGGTCGAAGCGATTGGCGATGGCGTCAAAAAAGCGAAACCGGGCGACCGCGTCTACACTGCAAAAACGGTGACGGGCGCTTACGCCGAATACGCTCTCGCGCTTGAAGAGCAAATACATCGGCTGCCCGAGAAAATCAGTTTCAGCCAAGGCGCTGGCGTATGGGTTCCGTACGGAACTGCGTATCACGCGCTCCACCATTCCGCCGAAGCGCAAGCCGGAGAAACGGTCCTGGTCCACGGCGCGAGTGGCGGAGTCGGATGCGCGGCGGTGCAAATGGCACGCGCCATGGGTCTCACCGTGTTGGGCACGGCGGGAACCCAGAAAGGCGTCGATCTGGTCAAGCGGGAAGGCGCTCATCAAGTTTTTGATCATAGCGAGGCGGGCTGTCAGGAAGAAATCATGAAGGCCACCGGCGGCCGCGGCGTGAATATCATTCTCGAGATGCTCGCAAACGTGAATCTTTCCGCCGACCTGAAGCTGCTCGCCACCAACGGACGCGTGATTATCATCGGCAATCGAGGTGAGATCACCATTAACCCGCGGGACTTGATGCTGCGACGTGCTTCGGCTCGAGGTTTCACGCTTTGGGCTATTACGCCCGCCGAAGAAGCTGAAATTCATGCCGGACTCTTCGCCGGCCTTGAAAACGGCACGCTTCGACCGGTCGTCGGAAAAGAACTGCCGCTCGCCGAAGCCACGCGCGCCCATAAAGAAATCCTCGAGCCCGGTGCGGCAGGAAAAATCGTTCTGGTACCTTAGCGTGGTGAGGGTGATGGCCGCAGGCGCCTTTCCCTGCAGATTGGAGACGGGCGGTCTAATGCCGATCTGAGTTCGTCGCCATCCAGAACATGCCGTATAATTGGTCGTTCGCGAACATCGGTACACGGAAATTCTGTCAGAAGAGCGGGACCACTCTCATCGTGCAAATGGCCTTCTCACTCTCGGTTGCTCTTGCGGCGCAGAACCCCATCAGCCATTATTGGCACAAGATTACCGACCGGACTTTCACGGGCATCTACCACGCCAACGCCTTCGATCTTGCGATGATGCTCCCTTACTTCATCGTACTTCTGGTCCTTGCGGTTTATGGCCTCCATCGCTATTGGCTGGTCTATGATTATTTTGCGTATTCAAAAAACGTCCCCCCGGCTCCGCCGCCGGTTACAAACTGGCCGCGCGTCACCGTACAGCTACCCATCTTCAACGAGCGTTACGTTATTGAGCGTCTTGTCGAAGCCGTTTCGCGTTTTGACTACCCTGTCAAACTTTTGGACGTGCAGGTGCTTGACGACTCCACCGACGAGACTCGCGAAGTCGCCCGCGCCTGCGTCGAACGCCATGCCGCGCAGGGCTTGCCCATCGTTTACATTCACCGCGCCAACCGCGAAGGCTACAAAGCCGGCGCCCTCGAAAACGGCCTGAAAACTTCCAACGGAGAATTTGTCGCCATCTTTGACGCTGACTTTCTTCCAGAGCCCGAATTTCTTCGCTGCACCATTCCCTATTTCATGAATCCCGATGGCGGCGAAAAAATCGGCATGGTGCAAACGCGCTGGACGTATCTCAACAGCGACTATTCCCTGCTCACCAACGTCGAAACGATTCTTCTCGATGGCCATTTCGTCGTCGAACACGGCGCGCGCTCCCGCCGCGGCACGTTTTTCAACTTCAACGGCACCGCGGGCGTTTGGCGCCGCCAAGCCATTGACGATGCCGGCGGCTGGGAGCACGACACGCTCACCGAAGATACCGATCTTTCCTATCGCTCGCAGCTGAAAGGCTGGAAGTTCCTGTATCTCCCAAATATCGAATGCGCTTCCGAGCTCCCCGTGGACATGAACGGCTTCAAAGCCCAGCAAGCGCGCTGGGCCAAGGGCTTGATGCAAACTGCGAAAAAAATCCTTCCCAAAGTCTTGAAGTCCGACGCTCCCGCGTATGTCAAGGCCGAAGCCTTCTTCCACCTTACCGGCAACATCAGCTACCCGCTCATGATCCTGCTTTCGACCATGTTGCTGCCCGCCATGATCGTGCGCTTCTACCAGGGCTGGTTCCAGATGTTGGTCATCGATCTGCCGTTGTTTCTTGCGTCCACTTGCTCCATCTCCAGCTTCTACCTCGTCGCGCAGAGAGAGCTGCGGCCCAAGATCTGGTGGCGCACGTTTCTCTATATGCCTTTCGTCATGGCCACGGGGATCGGAATTTCCGTTCGAAACGCGCAAGCAGTGATCGAAGCTCTGCTGGGAAAGAAAAGCGAATTCGCCCGCACGCCCAAGTTCCATATCGAAGGCAAACAAGGAACGTTCGCGAAAAAATCCTACCAGAACAAAGCCGGGTGGATGCCTTACGTCGAAGTGCTACTCGGTCTGTATTTCTCTCTTACCATCGTCTACGCCATCTCCAACGAAAACTACGCCACCGTCCCATTCCTGCTGCTCTTTGTCTGGGGCTACCTCTACACCGGCTGCATGTCTCTGGGCCAGACCTACTTTGCACGCCTGCGCTTCGGCGTCAACGCCCCCGAAATGCGGCCCGCCACTTCCGGCGCTCCGGGGTTCTAACGCTGCTGCATCAGCCGCGGCTTCAAAATATACGTGCTCCCGGCGTTTCCCAGTGCTTGAGGTGCATGATCCTGGGTAGTCTCGTGACGCGGCAGGGTGACGCCCGTCACAGAGGGCGGGCAGTTCCCGTGCATCTGTTAAACTGGCGCGCCAGGCGCTGCCCTTGGAGACTCTGTCCTTTCAAAACGGTGCTGTGCATCTGCACGTCGTTGCCGCCGGGCCGCGGGATGGTCCCGTCGTGGTTCTTCTCCACGGCTTCCCGGAATTTTGGTACGGCTGGCGCAGGCAGATCGAGCCACTGGCTGCGGCAGGATTTCACGTTATCGTCCCCGACCAGCGCGGCTACAACCTCAGCAGCAAACCCTCGGCCGTGGCGGCTTACGCTTTAACGGAACTCGTCTCCGACGTCATGGCCATCGCCGATCAACTCGGCCAGGAGAAAATATTTCTCGCCGGACATGATTGGGGCGCTGCCGCCGCCTGGAGCGCCGCGTTGCTTCATCCGCAGCGCATTGCCAGACTCGTGGTCCTCAACGTTCCGCATCCTTCCGTGATGCGCAAATTCCTCAGCACCCATCCGCGTCAACTGCTTCGCAGTTGGTACATGTTCTTATTCCAGCTCCCCTGGCTGCCGGAGGCCCTCTTCTCTGCTTGCAACTTCAGCATCGGCGCGCGCGCGCTTCTCCGCTCCAGCCGCCCGGGAACCTTCTCGGCCGAAGATCTAGCCCGCTACTGCGCCGCGTGGTCTCAGCCGGGGGCCATAACTTCCATGATCAACTGGTACCGCGCGCTCTTGCGGGTTGCCGTCAAATTTCCGGACAAGATTGTCCGCGTACCCACCCGCATCCTATGGGGCGAGCGCGATGCCTTTCTCCTGGCCGAAATGGCTCACGAGAGTCTGCGCTACTGCACGAGCGCCGAGCTCTTTACCTTCGCCAATGCAACCCACTGGCTCCAGCATGAAGAGCCTGCCCGCGTCTCTGAATTGTTGATTGATTTTTTCCGCTGCTGATCGGCCATTCAGCTAGCTATTCCAAGCCGAAACCGGCAGCTCTCATTCAAACTGAAATAACACAATCTCCGGACTCGAGCCCAAGCGCAGCGGAGGTCCCCACGTGCCTGCGCCGCTACTGGTATAGATCAGCATTTTCCCAATTCGGCTGAGTCCGTAGACAAACTGGCGATAGATTCGGCGCGCCATCCAGGTCCAGGGGAAAAATTGCCCCACGTGAGTGTGACCCGACACTTGCAGCGAAATGCCTTCCTTCTCGGCAATATGCGGCCGGTCCGGCGCATGCGTCAGCAGAATGCTGGCCCGATTGCGGTCCACGCCGATTTGCCGCAGCACCTTCTGGAAGTGCTCATCCTCGAAGGCGTGGTTGTAGGGCACACCGACGATCTGCAGTTGATCCACTTCCACTTTCTCATTGTGCAGCACGCGCACGCCCGCGTCGCTGACGGCTCGCAAATACGAGGAATCGTCGCCAAACTGTTCGTGGTTTCCGGCAACAAAATAGGTGCCCTGCGGAGCCCGCAGATCGCGCAAAGGCTCGGCCGCCTTTGCCGCGTCGATGGCCGTTCCATCGTACAGATCCCCAGCCACGAAAACGGCATCGGGATTTTCTTTCATCACCCTGGCCACGATCCGCCGCAGAAATCCGCCGTTGCGGACATGGCCAAGGTGCAAATCGCTGATGAGCGCCGCTTTCCGCCCCCGCCACGTTTCCGGCAAATTCTCCAATCGCACGGTGATGCGCCGAATGCGCGTCCACCCGGCGTTCAACACGCCGGCAAATCCGCTCAACACCGCGGCTGCGTATAGAATTTCCACCATCGCATGGAAATCCGCGTTCCTCCCGGCGATCCATGCAATCCCAAAAACAATCCAGGATGCGCAAGCCGCAAAAAAGAGGAAGCTGACAATTCCAAGCCACACGGCGGCAATTCGATAGAGGGCTCGCACCGCAGGATTGGTAAATCGAAACGCCAGCAGCGTCGCACCCAGGAAGCTGACCGCCAGCAGCCCCATGGTCACCTTTAGCCACGCGCTGGAAATTTCACCGCCGGCAATCGCGAACGTCCACGTCTTGTAGATGAAAAAGTGTGTCAGGAATAAAATGGACTGAATGATGGTGGCAAAAGCAATCAAGCCAGCTCGTTTTCTCATACTCGATTAGATTCACCGAGAGCTCAAAACGGTATCTGATTTAAAGGCGCGCAATGGAGCAAAGGACATATCCGGAGCCCGCCTCTTCAGTTACAATCTCCCGTCTCCTGCGTGGCTCGCCGCAAACCCCCACGCCCTGGGACGCAACAATTAATTTATGGTTGCGAGGTGCGCGAATGAGTGGTCGTCTGTGGCCGGTGCGGTCGCATGGTCTGCTAAGATCGGCGACCCGAGTTTTCTTGGGTTTGCTCTGCTTCGCTTGCTTTGCAGCCAGCGTAAAAGCGCAGCAGCGCCGCGAGCGCGAACCTAACAGCGTTTATGCGGAACGCCGCGCAAAACTGGCGGCACAAGTGGATGGACCCGTCGTTCTCTGGGGCTTCACTGGGCGGGAAGAAATTTCAGAGGCCTACGTCTTTGCGCAAGAGGAAAATTTCTACTACCTCACCGGCCATAATGAGGAAGGCGCCGGCTTGCTTATTCTTCCCACACCTAAGAAGGGCCAAGCCACCAACGGGCCGAGCGAAATTCTTTTTCTGCCCACCAAGGACCCTCAAAAGGAAATGTGGAATGGGGTGCGCCTGTCGCCGTCGGATCCCGGCATCCAAGCGCGCACCGGATTTGCTTCCGTAAAACCCTTGGGGAGCGACTTCCGGTCCACCATCGAGAATCTTTCGAAGACCTTTCCGAACTTCTATACGATTCTTCCCTACCAAAAAGAACTTGGCGGTTATCCCCACGAAAAAGCTGTAGTCGATTGGCTGCAGCTTGCCGCACCGCTGGCCAAGCTGAACGACATTCGTGGACAGATAAGCGCTTTGCGCCAGATCAAATCACCCGGCGAACTCGCCTTCCTGAAAGAAGCGATTGACTTGTCCCTGGATGCGCACTTCGAAGCGATGAAGCTGATGCGACCGGATCTATACGAATACCAGGTGGCCGCCAAGATGATGGAAGTCCATGCCTGGGGAGGCTCGGAAGCGGAGGGCTACGCGCCGATTATCGGGGCTGGTCCCAACTCCACCGCGCTCCACTACGACAAGCTCTCGCGCAAAATGGCAGACGGCGACATCGTGGTCATGGACGTTGGCGCGCAATACGCGGGTTATTCGGCGGATATAACGCGCACCATCCCCGCCGACGGTAAATTCACGCCGCGCCAGCGCGAAATCTACGAGATCGTACTAGGCGCGCAAAACGCCGCAATTGCCGCACTCAAGCCGGGCATGGATTTTTGTAGCAAAGGCGACAAGAGTGTCCAAAAGATCGCCTACAACTACATCAACTCCCATGGAAAAGACCTTCACGGCAAGGCGCTTGGCGCTTATTTCATTCACGGTCTTGGCCATCATATTGGTTTGAATGTCCACGACGCGGGCGATCACTGCGCTCCTTTCCAACCCGGAATGGTTATCACCATCGAACCTGGCATTTACATTCCCGAGGAAAATCTTGGCGTGCGCATCGAGGACGACCTCCTCATCACCGGCTCTGGTTACAAACTGCTGAGCGAACGCCTGCCCCGCGATCCTGCTGAAATCGAAAAGATCATGGGGGAAGCTCGATTGGCACGCTCCAACGGTCGGGGAGGTGAAGTTCGCGGCAAGCTTTCGCCAGAGGAAACCGCCGCTGATAACGGGGCAATTCGCAGCTTGCTTGAGAAATACGCGCAATCGGTTGACGCCGCGGACACGACTCTGGCCGCCGAAGTCTGGCTTGATTCTCCGGAGGTCTCTTTCATCCACCCGGTGGGACAAGAACATGGCTTCGAACAAATCAAGCAAAATGTCTACAACCGCCTGATGGGAGAGACTTTCTCGGAACGCCAACTAAGTGTTCATGACGTTTCCATCCATGTTTTTGGAGAA
>Ga0307479_10000415_pt1 | contig 38312 bp, 30 predicted proteins | sample atmos_gasesECM4C_FD_203743 | JGI IMG/M metagenome (GOLD analysis project Ga0307479, IMG submission 203743) | Hardwood forest soil microbial communities from Morgan-Monroe State Forest, Indiana, United States - atmos_gasesECM4C_515 | ecosystem: Environmental > Terrestrial > Soil > Temperate...
CCTCGACACCCTCGTGCTCGAGACAGAGTTCGAGACGGATACCGGCTCAGCAGTCGTCATCGACTGCATGCCCATCCGAGACGAGAACCCTCAGGTTGTCCGGGTGGTACGGGGGCTCAGCGGCACCGTGGACATGCGCATGGACCTCGTCATCCGCTTCGGGTACGGCACTCGCATCCCCTGGGTGCGAAGCGTGGGCTCCCTGCTGGTGGCCATCGCCGGCCCCGACGGCCTGGCCATGTGGACGCCCGTGGAAACCAAGGGCGTGGACATGACGACCGTGGCCGAGTTCACCGTGCTGGCCGGCCAGAACACACCGTTCATTCTCACGTGGTTCCCCTCCCACGAGAGCCCGCCCCGGCCCATCGACGCCCGCTACGCCATCGAGGACACCGAGCTGTGGTGGATGGAGTGGTCGGCGGACTTCAAGTTCGAAGGTCCGTGGCGCGACGCCGTGCTGCGGTCGCTCATCACGCTGAAGGCGCTCACCTACCGGCCCACCGGCGGGATCGTGGCGGCGGCCACGACGTCGCTGCCCGAGGCGGTGGGTGGGGTGCGCAACTGGGACTACCGCTACTGCTGGCTGCGCGACGCCACCCTGACGCTCACCGCCTTGCTCGAGGGGGGCTTCCACGAGGAGGCGCTCGACTGGCGGGACTGGCTGCTGCGGGCGGTGGCCGGCGATCCCGACGAGTTGCAGATCATGTACGGGGCCGCTGGCGAGCGCCGTCTCGACGAGTGGGAGCCGGACTGGCTTTCCGGGTACGAGGGATCCAAGCCGGTGCGACTGGGCAACGCCGCCTCGGGGCAGTTCCAGCTGGACGTGTACGGTGAGATCCTCGCGTCCCTGTACCACTCCTGTGAGCTGGGGGATCCGCTCAGCGGCTCGGCCTGGGACCTGCAGCGGAACCTCGTCGAGTTCGTGGCCAAGCACTGGACCGATCCCGACGACGGGATCTGGGAAGTGCGTGGGCCTCGGCGGCAGTTCACCCACTCCAAGGTCATGGCGTGGGTGGCCGTCGACCGGGCCGTCCGCATCACGGAGGAGATGGGATTCCCCGCACCGACGAAGGAGTGGAGGACCTTGCGCGACAAGATCCGGGCCGACATCCTCGAGAAGGGCTACAACCAGCGCCGCGGGGCCTTCACGCAGTACTACGGCGGAGAGGAACTCGACGCCAGCCTCCTCATGATCCCGATCTTCGGCTTCCTCCCGGCCACCGACCCCCGCATGGTGAGCACCATCGAGGCCATCCAGCGCGAGCTCACCGAGGACGGCTTCGTGCTGCGCTATGACGCTGCCGAGGCGCATCAGGTCGACGGCCTCGAAGGGCACGAAGGAGCCTTTCTGGCCTGCTCGTTCTGGATGGCGGACTGCCTGCACCTCATGGGCCGCCATGACGAAGGCGTGGAGCTGTTCGAGCGGCTTATCGGCCTGCGCAACGACCTGGGCTTGTTGTCCGAGGAGTACGACGCCAAGCTGAGTCGACAGGTGGGGAATTTTCCGCAGGCCTTCTCGCACGTCTCGCTCGTCAACACCGCCTACCGCCTGAGCGGCCAGTCCACCGAGGACCACGGCACCTCGTACGTCATGCAGGCCATGCGCCGGCGCCGCAGATGGCGCCGCGGGAACCGGTCGTCGAGGGGGCACCCCCTCACCGGGCACGATCCGGTGCGAGTCCGGCACGCAGGAGGCGTCGACGGGACCGACGACCTCAGCGAGTCCGGTACCGACGGGAAGACCGGTGGCAGCGGGACGAGCGGAACGAGCCGATGAAAGCGGTCACCGTCGAGCCGCTCAAAGCAGGATCGGCGCGACTCGACGACGTGAACGAGCCTCCCGAGTCCGACGGCCCCGTGCTGGTGGAGACACTGGCGGTCGGGGTGTGCGGCACCGACATCGAGATCGTCTCCGGCAACTACGGCTGGCCCCCGCCCGGCCGCGACCGTCTCGTGCTCGGCCACGAGTCGCTAGGGCGGGTGATGGAGGCTCCCGCCGGCGCCCATGTGCGGTCCGGTGATCTGGTGGTGGGCATCGTCCGCCGTCCTGATCCGGTTCCCTGCCCCAACTGCGCCGTGGGCGAGTGGGACTTCTGCCGCAACGGGCAGTACACCGAGCGGGGCATCAAACAGCGTGACGGCTACTGCTCGGAGCGCTACCGCATCGAACCCGACTTCCTCGTGAAGATCGACCCTTCCCTCGGGATCCACGGGGTGCTGCTCGAGCCGGCCAGCGTCCTGGCCAAGGCGTGGGAAGAGGTGGAGCGCATCGGCAACCGGGCCCACTGGCAGCCGGCCCGGGTGCTCGTCACCGGTGCCGGGCCGATCGGGCTGCTCGCCGCCCTCATGGGGGTGCAGCGCGGCCTGGACGTGCACGTCCTCGACCAGGTGACGAGCGGGCCCAAGCCGCAGCTCGTGGCGGCCCTGGGCGCCACGTACCACACCGGCGCCATAGCGGACGCGGGCGATACCCCCGACATCGTCATCGAGTGCACCGGGGTGGGATCGCTCGTGTTCGACGCCATGGAACACGTCGGCCCCGGTGGGGTGGTGTGCCTCACCGGGGTGTCCTCGGGCGGTCGGGCCATCGGCATCGACGCCGGGACACTCAACAAATCGATGGTGCTCGAGAACGAAGCGGTGGTGGGCTCGGTGAACGCCAATCGCCGCCATTACGAGGCCGGGGCCACGGCGCTGGCCGCCGCCGATCGCAACTGGCTGGAGAAGGTGGTGAGCCGACGCGTGCCCATCGACCGGTGGAGCGATGCGCTCGACCGCCACGCCGACGACGTAAAAGTCGTCATCGAGATCGGCACGTGACGCTGGGTGCGGCGCGGCGTGTGACGCGGCTTGTGACGCGGCATCGGGGCGGTGGCCGGCGGGCGGTGGCGGGGTTGTGACCTCGACAAACGAGATCGCCCCCGGGGTGATCGAGATCGACACCCTGCTCGGGGGCTGGACGCGGGTCACCGCCGGGTATCTCTTGACCGGCGAGGCACCCGTGCTCATCGAGACCGGCAGCCAGAGCTCGGTGCCAACCTTGCTCGAGGCACTGGGCACCTTGGGGGTGGATGCCGGAGAGCTCGCCGGTGTGGCCGTGACGCACATCCACCTCGACCACGCTGGTGGCGTGGGGGACGTGGCCCGCGCCTTTCCCTCGGCCACCGTGTACGTGCACGAGAAGGGTGCTCGCCACCTGGTCGACCCGGCCCGGCTGGTCGACTCGGCGGCCAAGGTGTACGGGCCTCTGCTCGACTCGCTGTATGGCCGACTCGACCCCACCCCGGCCGAACGTATCCATGTACTTGCCGACGGCGAGGAGCTGCGGGTGGGCCCCGACCGCGTCCTCACCACGGTGGACTCTCCCGGCCACGCCAAGCACCATCTCGCCCTGCACGACTCGGTGAGCGGCGTGCTGTTCGCCGGCGACGCGGTGGGTGTTCGGCTCCCGGACGCCGGGGTGCTGCGGCCGTCCACGCCGCCTCCCGACTTCAACCTCGACCAGGCCCTGCACTCACTGCACCGCTTCGCCGACCGGCGGCCCGCCGGGTTGGCCCTGGCCCACTACGGGCTCGTCCCCGAGCCGGGGGCGATTCTCGACGAGGCGGAGGAGACCCTTCGGCAGTGGGCGGCGGTAGCCGAGCAGGCGTGGCGGGACAATCGTGACATCGCCGCCGCCCTGGAGGATGCCTTCGCCGGGGACCTCGGCGATGTCGACCCGGCCCAGCGGGAGAAGCTCGAGACCTTGAACGGCGTCCACTCCAACGCGGCCGGATTTCGCCGCTGGCTCGACACCCGGAGCGCTTCCGAGGGCGCCGGGTCACGTGGACAGCCGTGACCCCTCTCTACGATGATGACCCGCATGCCGTCCCGACCCCTGGCCCTGCTCGTCCTGGCTCCGGTCGCTGGCATCGCCCTCACGGCCTGCAGCTCGGGAGGCGATGTGCCCGTGAACACCGGTGCCGTCCAGCCGTCCTCGTCGGGCCCGGCGGCGGCCGTGGTCCTGCTCCGGTACGACAGCGTCGAGCCGTCCCGGGTGACGATCCACGCCGGGCAGACCGTGGAGTGGAAGTGGCGAGACACCCAGTTCCCGAGCAACGTCACCTTCGACACCTTCGCCAGCCCCACCATGGTTTTGGGGTCGTGGTCGCACACCTTCAACGGCCCCGGCACCTACCCCTATCGCGACTCGCTACGCGTCGAAGCCACCGGAGTGATCGTCGTCGAGCCCTGATCGGCGCGGCAGTCACCGGGAACCGCTGACCCGATGACCACGGTGGGAGAGTGTCTGCCCGTTCCGATCGACGTCGGCTCGGGGAAGGCCGTCGCGTTGCTGCACGGGTACGGCATGCGTCCCATCACCTATCGCCGCACGGCGCAGCTGTTGGCCGAAGGTGGTGCCGGGCGGCCCTGTCGGGTGGTCGTGCCCAATCTGTTCTCCTTGCGGGGCCGGTGGAGCTTCGGGCGGGTGGTCAACGCCTTCACGGCCACCCTCGACGCCCTCCGCATCGAGCGGGCCACGCTCATCGGCCACTCCTTCGGCGGCGGCATCGAGCTGGGCTTCGCCGCTTCGCATCCCAGGCGGGTGGAAGAGCTCGTGTTCTCGGACACCCTGGCCATGTCCGAGGAGTGGGGACTTGCCGACGAGGCAATGCGGCATCCGTTCGGACTGCTCCGACTGGCCACAGCACCGGCCGCCTTCGCCTTCGCCAGCCAGGCGCTGTTCCATCCCAGCCAGATGGCTATGGCGGCGTGGTGGGGGTTCACCAGCAAGCGCACGAGCTTCGTCGAGACCGTCGCTGCGGCGGGAATCCCGGCGCACGTGCTGTGGGCGAACCGCGACTCCATCATCCCCCGCTCCGACGGTGAGGAGTTCGCGGCGTGCCTGCACGCCACGTTCACCGTCGCCCATGCTCTCGACGGCCGATTCATCGACCACGACTGGATGTTCCAGGATCCCCAGTTGTTCGTGGCCCACCTGAAGGCGCTGGGACTGCGGACGATGTCGTCGGGCCGGCCCAGCCGGCGCACGTCGCCGAACTCTCGGATGCGGGATCACTCGAGTCGATCGACCTAGCCGCTCCCGTCTGTCCCTTTGCCTGTCCCGTTGTCGCCGGCGCCGAGTTCGGCGGCCGAACCTCAGGGCCGATGGACGAACGTCGTGGTGGAGTCCTTGCCTACTCTGGTGGAGAAGACCTGAGTCGAGTCGGTGGAGCGGCGCTCGTGCTCCACCTCGGTCTCGGCCTCGTGCTGCGCCTTCTGCGACTCGCGCCGAAGCTCCTCCAACCGGTCGCCTGTCGATGCCGCCATGGACCGGTACACCCGGGTGAGGTGGTCGTCGCCGTTGTAGACGGCCTTTCCGAGCGCGTGCAGCGCCTGGTTGTGCCGCCGGCGGACGGGGAGGCGGCGCGCCCAGACGCTGACGTGCCTGGCGGCGGCGCGCGTCCAGCTAACGAGGGCGACGCGGCCCACTCTGCCGAAGGCCCACACTCGATCGAGGCCGCGGCGCGCCTTCGTCTCGAGATCCTCCGAGTACCGATCCCACCACGACTCCACGCACATGAAGGCCATGACCAGCGTGACCGGGACGATCACGACCTCGGTCCACCACAGGCCCAGCACGCCGAACACGATCATGAGGAGCAGCCCCACCACGAGCACGACGAGGGGGAGGAGCGGCCCCGATCGCGCTGCCGGCGGTGCCGGGGCGGGTGGCGCATCGCCGTCTGGAACACTGGGGAACTGGAGCGTCGAGCCGCCGAGGTTGCTCCCGACGAGGTTGCTGCCGCACTCCGGACAAAAGCGCGCGCCAGCGGGAGCGGTCGTGGTGCAGTTCGGGCACAACAGTGCCTGGCCGGATCCCGCCAGAGCCATGGGCGGTAAATGCCCAGGTGCTGCCGGCCCTAACCGCCTGCTCGGAGGCGCACAGAAGACCAGGTTGCAAGCGTGCCGCCGCCTGCGTGCGGTCAGGTCCCCAGCCTCGGTGGGGCTGGGTCGGGAGGCAACCACAGCTGCTCGGGGGTTCAGGCGGTGGTATGACCCGGCGGTGACGAGCCACGTGCACACGGCCGCCGGCCGGCAGATGCCCGAGGTGCTCGACGATCGGGGCCGGCTGCGACGGAGCCTGGTGGTGGTCATGGCAGTGGCCACCGGCACGGCGGTGGCCACCAACTACTACGCCCAACCGCTGCTCCCGGACATCGGCCGTGCCCTGCACATGACTGCGGGCGAAGCCGGGCTCATCGTCACCTTCGCGCAGATCGGCTACACCCTGGGGCTGCTCTTCTTCTTGCCACTCGGCGACCTGGTGGAGCGGCGCCGGCTCATCGTGGTGCTGTGCGTGGCGACCGGGTTCGGGCTCCTAGCCATGGCTGGGGCACCGTCGGGATCGACGCTGCTGGCGGCGGCCGCAGCGGTCGGGGCGTGTTCGGTGCTGGCACAGGTACTCGTGCCGTTCTCGGCCTCGTTGGCACCGGCGTCGGAACGGGGTCGGGTGGTGGGCATGGTGATGAGCGGGTTGCTCATCGGCATCCTCCTGGCCCGCACCGTTGCTGGAGGCGTGGCAGGGCTGGGCGGCTACCGCGTCGTGTACGTGGCAGCCGGCGTGGCGATGTTCGCCCAGGCCCTGCTCCTGCGTGCGGTTCTGCCGACGTACCGTCAGGGCACCGGTCTCCGCTATCCGGCGCTGCTCAAGTCGGTGTGGCAGCTGCTCGAGGAGGAGCCGGTGCTCCGCCGCCGCTCGCAGTTCGGGCTGCTTTCGTTCGGGACCTTCAGCGCCTTCTGGACCTCGATGGCGTTTCACCTGGCGCACCACTATCACTACTCGACCCCCGTTATCGGGCTGTTCGGGCTCGTCGGCGCCGGCGGTGCACTCGCTGCCACGGCAGCCGGGCGCTTCTCCGACCGCGGCTGGGCGCACCACAGCACGATCGGGAGCTCGGTGCTGCTCGTACTTTCGTGGGCCTTGCTGTGGTGGGGCGGGTCCAGCATCGCCGCCCTCATCGTGGGGGTCATCGTCCTCGACGTGGGCGCCCAGGCGTTGCACATCACGAACCAAGGCGAGATCTACAAGCTGCGCCCCGAAGCACGCAGCCGGCTCACCTCCGCCTACATGGTGCTGTACTTCATCGGCGGCGGGATCGGCTCCGCCGGCTCGGCCTACGCCTACGACCAACTGGGCTGGGACGGGGTGTGCCTCGTGGGCGGGGTCTTCGCCCTGGCCACTCTGGTCCTCTGGTGTGCCGCAAGGTTGGGTGCGGGCGTTCTGACCGTCGAAGACGCGTAGGGCATCCGCCCACAGGTAGCGATTCGTCGGTGCGTCGGGCATCCGTCGGTGGATACGGCATTGTGCAACCGCATTGTGCAACCCTGAGACGAACCCGCTCCGGTCGTCACCGGCAGTCCGCAACTGCGGTCGCTTGACGTAGGGCCGCCTGCTCCGGCGCCTCGCCCTATGCTCTGTCCGCTGGCGTCAGGGCCAGGAGGGCTGGACGATGGAAGCGGTGTCGCTGCTCGTCATCGGAGCTGGACCCTACGGCGTGGCTGTGGCGGGACGGGCCCTCGAAGAGGGGATCGACACGCTGGTCGTCGGGCGCCCCATGGGCTTCTGGACCGAGCACATGCCCGACGGAATGTTCCTTCGGTCGGGGACCGACTGGCACCTCGACGCCACGGGAATCCATACCTTCGAGGCCTTCGTCGAGGCGCAGCGCATTTCCGCCGCCGACGTCGATCCTGTCCCCATCTCGGTCTTCCTCGACTACGCCGCCTGGTTCCAGGCCGAGAAGCACGTTCGTGTGCGAGACCGCTTCGTTGCGTCCCTCGAGAAGCGCAACGGCTCGTTCGTCGCCTCCTTGGAGGACGGGACGCAGATCGACGCCGAGACCGTCGTCGCCGCTCCGGGTGTCTGCTACTTCCGCCGGTTCCCCGATTGGGCCCGCAAGGTCCCCGATGAGGCTCAGGCCCACACCTGCGATCTCGTGGAGTTCGAGGAGCTTCGAGGGGCACGTGTCCTGATCGTCGGCGGCCGCCAGAGCGCGTACGAATGGGCTGCCTTGATGGGCCAACACGGTGCCGAGCGGATCGACATCGTGCACCGCCATGGCACCCCCCGGTTCGAGCGGGTGAGCTGGAGCTTCGTAGACGAATACGTCGAGCAGACCATTCGCAGGCGCGGATGGTGGCGATCCCTGGCTCCCGCCGAGCGGGAGGCAATCGACCGCAAGTTCTGGGAGGTGGGCCGGCTCACCCTCGAGTGGTGGCTCACGGCGCGACTCGAAGACGACCGGTTCCGTCGCTGGCCGGGCGCAGCCGTCGTGGAGGCCGACGCGACAGGCTCCGGCGCCGTCACGGCGAGGCTCTCGACCGGAGAGCGCCTGACGGTCGACCGCATCGTGTTCGCCACCGGATACAGAGCCGACCTCCCCAGCGTCCCTTACTTGGGCGGCCTCGTGGAGAGGATCGAGATAGTCGACGGATATCCCGTCCTCGACGAGGCGTTCCAGTCGTCGCTGGATGGGCTGTATCTCACCGGGTTCGTCGCCACTCGTGACTTCGGCCCGTTCTTCGGCTTCACCAAAGCATGTCCCGCCGCCGCCGCGCTCATCGTGGACGACCTGCTGCGCCGCCGCGAAAGCGCGCTATCGGAACGCACCAGCTAGTCCGACCACCGAGAGCCGAAGGCGCGACCCGATCAGTGAGCTAGCAGCGCAGCGGAGGAGGTGGGATTCGAACCCACGGTGGCCTAACGACCACAACGGTTTTCGAGACCGTCCGATTCGTCCGCTCTCGCACTCCTCCGGACCCGGAGAAGGCTACTCGCCGGATCGCCGCCGCCCGGCGAAGAACTCGACGAGAAGGGCGCCTGCCTCGTCCGCCAGAACCCCGGGGGTGACGGGCAGCTCATGGTTGAGCCGGGGATCGGCGCACAGGTTGTACAGCGACCCGCTCGCACCCGCCTTGGGGTCGGTGGCGCCGAACACGAGCCGGCCCACGCGCCCGGCCACGAGAGCGCCGGCGCACATGGGGCAGGGCTCGAGCGTGACGACCACGGTGGTGTCCTCCAATCGCCAGCTTCCGGCGCCGGTGGCGGCGTCGCGCAATGCCAGGATTTCGGCGTGGGCGGTGGGGTCCTGTTGCAACTCGCGTTCGTTGTGGCGGGCCGCCACCACCGTGCCGTCCACGAGCACCACGGCGCCCACAGGTACGTCTTCGTGGGTGACGGCGAGCAATGCCTCGGTCAAAGCCAGGCGCATGGCCGCTTCGTCGTCGGCCGGTCGCTGCCCGATCGGGCTTTCTTTGCCGCTGTGCCAGGCTGCTGGATCGACCACCGAGCCACACGCTAGGCGGGCGCCCCGGAGTACCCGCCGCCTGTCGGTAGTGTGACCAGCCGATGCGAGGCAAGCTCCTGGGCGGCTGGCGGATACGTGGGCTGCGCGCCGTGGTCGTGCTGGTCCTGGCGGGCGTGGGCTACGCGCTGTTCATCCCCCAGAGCCACCCAGACCGCAAGCTGCTCGGCAATCTGGTGATCCGGCACACCGCTCTGGCGTCGGTGCCGGCCAAAGCCAAGCTGCAGCAGGCCATCCCCGGTTCTGACAGCACGTTCAGCGTCACCAAGAAAGCGGCGCGCCAGCACCCCGACGAAACCGGCCTCTACGCCCGGGAGTGGTACGTGGCTCCCAACGCCCCGCCCGAGGTGGGTGCGGTCCTGCAGAAGCTCCCGACAGCCGCCGAGGCGCACAGCGTCCTCTCCGCAGTGCGCGCCCAGCTCGGCACCGCCCCCACCCTGTCGACCGAGACGGCGTCCTCGCCTGAGTCCTTCTCGGTGCCCGGCGTGCCGAGCGCCACCGGCAACTCGTTCCTGCTTGCCGACTCCAACACCCATGCCCAGGTGGGCACGGCCTACAGCGCCGCCTACCAGGTGGACGACGTGGTGATGAGTGAGCTCATCGTGTCGGCGTCCACGACGCGCGACCCCGCAGCCGCCGTGGCCGACATACAGGCCGGCGCCGCGCTCCTCCGGCAGAAGGAACCCGGCTTCTCCATGGTGGTGACCACCTACCCGTTTGTGGCGACTCTCGTCTATGCGATCGTGACCGTGGTCGCGGCGGCGGCCTCGATGTTCGTGCCCGAGTTCATGGCTGAACGCCTGCGGCGCCGACGCCAGCGGCACCAGGAGCGGGAACTGCGCAAGGCGCGTGAGCAGTACCTGGCCCGGGGTCGGCGCACCGTGCGGCGCGGGCGCGCACCGGCCTGGTCCCAGTCGCGTCGGCGCTGATCCCGGTCGCGCTGGCGCTGACCCGGACGCGCTCGGCCCCGACAGGCGTTGCGGCGCGGAGGAGGTGGGATTTGAACCCACGGACCCTTGCAGGTCACACGATTTCCAGTCGTGCCGATTCGGCCGCTCTCGCACTCCTCCGGAGTCCCGCCCGGCGGGACAGGGCCCGAGGGCGGCACGAGCGAGGCTATCGTCTTGCCGGCGAGGGCCCGGGGGTGTGGCCCGATGCTCCGTGCGGCGGCTGGGTCCTGCGCAACGGTCGCCTGTGAACCGAGTCAGGGCCGGAAGGCAGCAGCTCTCAGCGGGTCAGGCCGTGTGCCGTAGCCAACCTGGCCGTCGCACCGAGCACCGGGCATCGAGCGCCGCGCACCCGGAACCGGGCGGCGGGAACCTGGCACCGCGCACCGCGCGCCGGGCACCGGGCGAACATCGAGTCAGAAGTCGGGCCAACGTGGGGCCACAAGGGGACAGTCCTCGGGGAGGCCACCGGTAGGCTTCGGCGGTGGCCGTTCCCTCTCGCTCCTCCGAGTCTCCTGACAGTGGCGCGTCCGCCGACACGGATGGCACGCCCAGTGACTATCAGAGCCTCTACCGTCGTTTCCGCCCGCAGCGGTTCGACGAAGTGCTCGGCCAAGAGCACGTCTCGCTGGCGCTGCGCAACGCCGTGCGCCAGGACAAGGTGGCCCATGCCTATCTCTTCAGCGGACCGCGCGGCACGGGCAAGACGTCCACGGCGCGCATCCTCGCCAAAGCACTGAACTGCGTCGCGCCACAGGAAGGCGAGCCCTGTGGCGTGTGCGAGTCGTGCGTGGAGATCGCCCGCGGCACCTCGCTCGACGTCCACGAGCTCGACGCTGCCTCCAACAACGGTGTGGACGCCATGCGCGATCTGGTGGCGCGCGCCGCGCTGGGCACGCCCGGCCGCTGGAAGGTCTACATCGTGGACGAGGTGCACATGCTCTCCACCCAGGCCTCCAACGCCCTGCTCAAGACCCTCGAGGAGCCGCCCGGCCACGTCGTGTTCGTGCTGGCCACCACCGACGCACAGAAGGTGCTGCCCACGGTGCGCAGCCGAACCCAACACTTCGAGTTCCGCCTTCTCGGGCCGGAGACCTTGAGCGAGCTCGTGGCCAAGGTGAGCGACGCCGCCGGGCTCCCCCTCGGAGAAGAGGCCAAAGCGGCAGCGGTGCGCCGAGGCCGGGGCTCTGCTCGGGACGCCCTGTCGGCGCTCGACCAGCTGGCTGCCGCAGGAGTGGTGGACGACGAGGTGCCCGTCCTGGCTGAGCTCGGCGAAGCCCTGGCCAACCGGGACGCGGGCCGGGCGCTCGTGGCGGTGGCTCAGGCCACCGCGGCCGGCCGAGACATCCACACCCTGACCGGCGCCCTTGTCGAGTACCTTCGCCAGGGCTTCTTGTTCATGGTGGCCCCCGAGCTCGTCGCCGTGCCCACGACCGACCGGCCGGCCCTGGAGGCGATGGCTCGGACCATGGGGCTGCCGGCGGTGGTGCGGGCCATGGAGAGCCTGGGCCGGGCCCAGGTCGACATGCGCGACGCCCCCGATCAGCGGGTGACCCTCGAAGCAGCGCTGATCCGTCTCGCCCACCCGATGGCTGACGACTCACCGGCCGCTCTGCTCGAGCGTCTCGAGCGCCTCGAGCGGGCGCTGGCCGCCGGAGGGTCCGCCGGAGGATCGAGCGGGACCGCCTCCTCGGCGCCCTCTTCGTCCGGCGCCGATTCGGGGGCTGATGCGGCATTCGAGAAGGGGGGGCAGACAGCGCAGACAGCGGGGACGCCCGCACCGAGCACCGCGCCGGAGCCGAGGCAAGGGGCCGGCGACAGACCGCCAGGCCCGGCTGAAGAGCCGGCATCGGCCAACCAAGCCGGCAAAGCCGGTAAAACCGGCAAAGCGGTGACCGGCGGTCCCGACCTGGCCCGCCAGAGCTTGGGCGCGCTGCGCCGGCAAGACCGAGAGCGCGGGGGCCGCTCGGCGGCCGGCGCATCGGAGACTGTTGCTTCGAGACCGCTGTCGCCGCCGACGGTGACCGCCACGGCAACCGCTCCAGCGGTGCCCGGGACGATGCCCAGCCGGGACGAGTTGGTGCAGGCCTGGGGAGACGGCCTTCTCACCCAGCTTTCGAATCGAGCCCGAGCTCGGTTCCGAGTGGGACGATTCATCAGCGTCGACGACGCAGCGGTGTTCGCGCTGCCCAACCAGACGCACTGTTCGTATTGCGAGGAAGTGCGTCTCGAAGTCGAGCAGGCGCTGGCCGGCCATTTCGGCAGGGCGGTGCCGTTGCGCCTCGTCGTCGACGACGAGGTGGAGGCGACCGTCGGCGGCCGTCGCTCCCCGGCCTCCCCGGAAGTCGGCGTTGCCGGCGGCGGACCTGACACCACGGCGCCGGGCAGGAGTGCCGGCGGTGGTACTTCTGGTGGTGGCGGGCGATTCCCACCAGGTACTTCCGCCATCCGTCAGATGCCGACAGGACCGTCTGTTCCGGTCGATGCCGCCCCGACGAGCGCGGAGGACGAGGCGCTGATGGATCCGGTCGTGCTCGCCGCCGAGACGGAACCGGCGGGCGCCGGCCTGAGCGCGGAGCAGCGCCTGAAGCAGATGTTCCCTGGGGCCGAGGAGGTCTAGTGGCCTACGGCGCCCTTCTCCAGGCGCTGATCGACGAGTTGGGTCGTCTCCCCGGTATCGGGCCGAAGTCCGCTCAGCGCATCGCCTTCCACCTGCTGAAGGTCGCCCCCGAGGACGCTTTGCGGTTGTCGGAGGCCATCGTGGCGGTCAAGGAAAAGGTCACCCTGTGTCCACGCTGCTTCAACGTGGCCGAAGGCACCCTGTGCGACATCTGTCTCGACCCTCGGCGTGACGCCAGTGTCCTGTGCGTGGTGGAGGACCCTCGAGACATCGTGGCCGTCGAGAAAACCCAGGAGTTCCGGGGCCGCTACCACGTCCTGCAGGGAGCGCTCAACCCCATCGAGGGTGTCGGGCCGGACCAGCTACGCATTCGCGAGCTGTTGGGCCGTCTCGACGATGAGGGCGTGACCGAAGTGATCTTGTGCACCAATCCGAACTTGGAAGGCGAGGCCACGGCCATGTACCTGGCCCGCATGCTCAAGCCGCTCGGGGTGCGTGTCACCCGGCTGGCAAGCGGTCTTCCGGTGGGCGGCGACCTCGAGTACGCCGACGAGTTGACCCTGGGCCGGGCGCTCGAGGGCCGACGCGAGGTCGACGCCTAAGTTCCAGACGTCTCGCGGTCCAGAGGTCGCACCCCAGGGCCCAGTACGCCGACCCGGCACCGACGCGTTCGGGGGGCGTGCCGCGCCGGTGCCGGGCCTGGCGATCTACACGACGACGTTTGCCGCCGTCGTCACGGGGCGCGGCGAAGCGCCGAGTCCGGATAAGCGGGCACTGCGCGCGTCCGAAATCCTCGGCACCCCTGCTGCCCCCAAACTGTCCAAGCCCCCACGACCCGCCTAGGCCATCGGGCGGCCAAGCCGGTCCACCCGTCTCATCGAGGAAACGGAGCCACACTGGGCAACTTGCGCCCCTCCCGTCCCCAACCGGGGGCCGAGGGAGAAAAAAATCGCCCAAAGGCCTGGCCCCGCCCTTTTAGCAGCGCCCGTTGGGACCGGCAGGGGCTCACGTCTGGCAACAACGTCACCACGGCTCGGCGTCTGGCGCACAAAGCGGTCGAGCCGTCCTCGACGTTGGAGTGATCACTCCCACAATGAAGGCTGGTCCGCCGCACCGGCCATGGGGAAGTAGCCGGGAAGCTCGTCGGAGGGCGTGTCCAGATAGACCTTGGCTTCGGGCGGTTGGGCGAAGCGTCCGTGGCTCCATCGGACCTCGACGTGCCCGCGCGCCTCGCCCAGGCTCCCGTCGCCTCGACGTCGGTACCTGATCGTCCAATCCACCTGGGGCTGGCCCGCCTCGGCAGCACGGATGTCGAAATCGAGCAGCTGGTAGGCCTGGCGCCAGTCCCAGGGACTGGCGACCCGGAGCCGCAACGGACGGCCGACGTCAGCGCCGAGGACGAAGTAGGGGGCGCTGCCCACTCGCAGCAGCCTCCACACCAGTCGTTCCTTGTCGGCAGGCGAAGCGGCGTTGGTTCGCCACCGTTCTGCCGATCGGACACTCACTTCCCGGCACAGCTCCCGGTACGCCTGGCGCGCCTCGGCCGGGTAGGCGCCCCGCCCGGGCAGAGCGAGGCGCAACAGCCGGCGCTGGGCGGGGGTGAGTGCCAACGGATCATCGGGAAGGTCGTCGAGCCCGGCAGCCGACCGACAGGCGTCGTAGAGCCGGCCATAGGGGGCGGGCGCCACCTCGGCGTACCAGTCACCGGTCGGCCAATGTCCGGTGGTGGACAGCAGCCCCTCGAAGAGGCGTCCCGGTGACGGGTTGGCGATGTTCTGCGACAGGTACTTGCAGCTGACCAAGTAGACGTGGTCGACGCGCAGGTCGACGGGCGCCGCTTCGTCGCCAGGGGGACGCCGCCCCCCCGTCCATTCGATGAGCAGCGGGGTGCGGCCCCGCAGGGCATCAGGTGCCTCCAGGAACGCCCGGCCGTTGGCCCAGGCGGTGGCGAACTCCTCGGCGAACCGCCCGCTGCGCTGGAGCTCGGTCAGCAGCTCCCAGACGGCGTCGTCGACGGCGAGTTGTCGGGGCCGCGCCGCCAGCGCAGCCGCCGGTCGGGCAAAGGGGAGCATGCCGAGGGCGGTGCCCAGCTCGGTGACAGTGGTGCGGTCATCGGGCACAAGCCTGGTTCGTCTGGACCGGCGCCTTTAACGGGCGCGGGACCTTCGCCCGCTGCGGGCCATCGTGCGCAGGCGCGACAGCGCCTGGTCGGACTCGATCTCGATGACGTCGTACACCGCCGGCAGCCCGCCGGGGCTGTCGGGTACCTGCAGGGCCCGCCAGGCGCGTTCGCCGGCACTGCCCGGGGCCGGGGCCTCGGTGGTCAGGAGGACGAGGGGGTTTTCGGGATAGCCGGCGTGCACCACGGCAGCGCGGCCGAGCGCGGTCCAGAGCACTTCGCCGCGGCGCAACCCGCCCGGAAGGCTCCCGAGCGATCCCGACACGTCGAAGAACCATCGCCGGCCCCCGGCGTCGTAGCCGGCCAGCGCCACTTCCAGGCCGGCTTCCAGCCGCACGTCGGTCTCGAGATCCCTGAAGCCGGCCCCTGTCACAAGTCCGTGGGCGAGGTCGCGGGCGCCGGTACGACGTGTCGTGGGTGGTTCGCCAGCTCGCAGCACGCGGCTGCGCTCCTCCTCGGCCCGGCGCTCGGCGATGCGCACGTAACGCGACTCGGTGTCGTACCCGACGTAGCGGCGTCCGGTGCGCACGGCGGCAACGGCCGTGCTTCCCGAGCCGATGAACGGATCGAGCACCAGGTCGCCCTCGTAGGTGTACAGCTCGATGAGGCGCTGGGGGAGCTCGACCGGGAACGGGGCGGGATGCCCGACGCGGGTGGCGCGTTCAGTCGGGATCTCCCACACGTCGGTCGTGGCCTCCATGAATTCGTCCTTCGTCACGCTCACCCCGGCGGGAAGGCCCAGCGAGCGGCGACGGGCAGCGGGCACGGCCCGGTCGAAGCGGCCTTTGCTGGCGATCACCACCCGCTCGGTCAGGTCGCGTAGCACCGGGTTCGCCGGGCTGCAGAACGAGCCCCAGGCGCACGAGCCGGCCGCGCCTCGTGCCTTCATCCAGATCACCTCGCCCCGCAGCAGCAGCCCCAGATCGTCCTGGAGGATGCCGACCACATCGGCGGACAAGGACCGATACGGCTTGCGGCCGAGATTGGCCACGTTCACGGCCAGCCGTCCCCCTGGCTCCAAGGTGCGCACGCACTCGGCGAACACGTCACGCAACATGGCGAGATATTCGAGGTAGCTGGCGGGGACATGGCCTTCACCCAGCGCCGCTTCATACTCCTTGCCGGCGAAGTACGGCGGTGAGGTCACTACAAGGGCCACAGAGGCGTCCTCGACCTCGTTCATGTGCCGAGCGTCGCCGGCCACGATCTTCCCTTCGATGGGGGAGCGGAAGACCGTGTCGTCGTCGGAGAGCTGAGGTGCGCTGAAGCGGGCGTAAAAACCGCTGGCGTTGTGCGATTCCCGGCGACCGACGCCGAAGCTCGACGTCGAGGTCGGCCGACGGCGGCTTAGTGCCGGGGTGGCCGGCTCCCTGCCCGTACGCCGCGGGGCGCGCCCAGGAGTGCTCATGGGATCAATGGACGGCGACGCGCGTCTTGGAACTGCCCCCTGAGCAGGCGTTCGGCCACGCTGCCCACCGTACCCTGCGGGTGTAGCAGGACCTCGGAATCCCCTGGTCCCCCGCAATGGGCCTTACAGGGTCGAAGGTCCTACGCGACGTGTGACGTCAGTCGGTTTACGTCACCGGGTCATTGACACCGAGGGGCCCATACCGTGCAATTCGGCTCAAGTCGCGCGGAGGGGCGCGTCGAAACAGAAGGGGTCGGGCTACCCGGCGGGGAGCTCGACGCCTTTTCCGAATAGTGCCGATTCGGCGCGTCAGTTCGTCGCGTCTTGGAGAGAAAATGCTTCCCCGCCGAATCTCAAGCAAGGGCCCTGGCGACCTCCGCCCGGGCGTGATCCCCCTTCTCCGTCATGTCGCGGCGAGCATGGCGGTATCGGTGCCGTTCTTGCTGCTCGTTGTCATGCCTCGGGCTTCGGCCGGACCGCACCCCGTCGACGCCAACGCCGCAGTCAGGACCAGCCAGGGCCCTCGGACCACCCTCCCCCCGGTCAAGACCGGCAAGTTGCTGTTCGGGGTCTCAGCCCCGCAACGGCCGACAACCGCGACCATCCCGAAGGGTCTGGCCCAGAAGGTGCTCACCCGGCCGGCAGCCCCGGGATCGGGCACCGCCAGCCAGCTCGCCCCGCCGCCGCCCCCTGCGGTCTCTCCCTACCCCCATACGTCCCGGGGCTTCGACGTCTCGTGGCCGCAGTGCGGTTCTTCCTTCCCAGGCCCGCAGGCGGTGGCTCCTGTGGGGGTCAACGACGGGTCGGCCTTCACCGTCAACCCCTGCCTGTCGACCGAGGCGGCCTGGGCAGGATCGTCCCTGACGCTGTACACCAACCTGAATTCGCCCACCACGCAGTCCGACCCCTCCCAGTGGGCTACCGGGCCGGCGGGCAGCTGCACAGACTTCGGATGTGCCTCCTGGAATTACGGTTACAAGTCGGCACAGTGGGCCACGCAGGCCGCCCATGACTCCGGGGCCTCCAGTAAGACGTGGTGGCTGGACGTGGAGACGAGCAACATCTGGTCCCCGAACACCGCGGCCAACGACGACGTGGTGGCCGGGGCCATCGCCGCCATCCGGCAGGCCGGTGACCAGCCCGCCGTCTACGCCACCGCCCTCCAGTGGCACGAGATCGCTGGAGACTTCAGCCCCGGCGTCCCCCTGTGGTTTCCGATCGGCGACACTCCGGCACCGCCCGCCTCTTTCTGTTCGCCGACCAGCTTCGCCGGAGGCCCGGTGTACATGGTGCAGAGCCTGGCCGGAAGCCCCTACGACCAGGACTACACGTGCTGAGCCCATCACCGGGAGACGGGGGACGGAACTGATACACAAGACCTGTGGGTGAACCCAACGGCGCGAGCGACACCGAAAGGCAGCGGCCCGGCGCGCCGCGCCGGTTCGGCGTCACCTGGGTCGGGTCGCGCCTGCCCCACTGGATACCGAGGCCAAAGGCACGGGGCCGGCGGAGGACCAGGGGCACTGCCCTGGCGGCAGCTGCCCTCGTGTTGATCGCGGTCTCCGCCACCGTTGCCTGGAGCCGGTCGAGCCCGAGTCCGCAGCGCCATCGCCCGGGTGCCGCCCTGTCGGGGGCACACCTGCCGCCTCCGCCGAGTACCACCACGTCAAGCTCCACGACGACCACCACGGCCCCCGCACCGCCACCCACCGATCTGGCCTTGGCCGGCTGCCCGCCACCGCCGCCTCCCACCACACCGCCACCGTCCCCCTGGCACCCATCGGTGCTCGTGCCGGACTCGGCGCTGCCGACCGCCTTGCCGGCGCCGGTGCGCCAGGCGCCGCTCGGGGACGTGGCGGGGAAAGGAATGTGGATCTGGAAGCTTGCCGACACCGCCGGAGGTGACCCGGCCGCCATCGTCGCCGCCGCCAAGGGAGCGGGCCTGCACCAGCTGTGGGTCCGGGTGGCCGACTCGAAGGACGGCTTCTACGGAGCCGACATTCTGAGCCGGCTCGTGCCCCTCGCCCACCAACAGGGCATCGCGGTCATCGGGTGGGGCTTCCCCTACCTCTACGACCCGAAGGGCGATGCCAACTGGACGGTGGAGGCTCTCGACTGGTCCTCTGGCGGTGCCCATCTCGACGGGTTCAGCCCCGACATCGAGACCGCCTCAGAGGGCGTGGACCTCACGGCGCAGCGGGTCGGGGTCTACCTGTCTCTGGTCCGCCACGAGCGGCCGGGCGACCTTCTCGTGGCGACCGTATTCCCACCCACCGACCACCAGTGGGCTACCTATCCGTACCAGACCATCGCGCCCTACGTGGATGCATTTGCACCGATGGTCTACTGGGGCTGCGAGCAGCCCGTGCTCGCCGCAGGGCAGGCCCTGTCCCGTCTCGGGCCGCTGGCGCCGGTACATCTGATCGGGCAGGCCTACAACATGGCCGACGAGGGCGGCCGCACCGAACCGCCCAGCCCGGCAGAGATCAGTGCCTTCCTCCTGGCAGCGCACCAGGGCGGGGCGCTCGGCGCTTCGTTCTGGAGCTGGCAGGCGATGGATCCCGACGAGTGGTCGGCCATGGCGGCATTCGGGTGGTGACGCCGAGGTCACGCGTCCGGCCGTCACCGCCCATGGCCGGCGCCCACCAGTGAGGAGAACAGGTATGGCACGAGTTCGGGTCCACAACTTCTCGGTCTCGCTGGACGGATTCGGCACCGGCGACGGCCAAAGCCTGGAGGCGCCCTTCGGCCACGCCGGCAACCGGCTCCACGAGTGGTTCTTCCCCACTCGCACCTTTCAAAGCTTCCTCGGGTCCGGGGGCGACCCGGGCGGCAGCACCGGCGTTGACAACGCCTTCGCCAGTGCCTGGGACACGGGCATCGGCGTGGAGATCATGGGGCGGAACAAGTTCGGACCCCAGCGCGGACCGTGGGAGGACGAAGCGTGGAAGGGATGGTGGGGCGACAACCCGCCCTTCCACACCCCGGTATACGTGCTCACGCACCACCCCAGGCCTTCGGTCGAGATGAAAGGCGGGACGACCTTTCACTTCATCGACGCCGCCCCCGACGAGGCCCTCCAAGTGGCCCGGGAGGCTGGTGGCGGCCTGGATGTCCGCATCGGCGGAGGCCCGTCGACCGTTCGCCAGTTTCTTGCTGCCGACCTGATCGACTACATGCACGTCGTGATCGTTCCGATCGTCCTCGGTCGGGGCGAGCGCCTGTGGGACGGGCTGGGGGAGCTCGAGCAACGCTTCGACGTGGAGTCCGTAACTTCTCCGAGCGGCGTCATCCATCTCACGCTGTCCCGCCGCTAGACGGAGTTTGGCGGAGGGCAGCTCAGGCGGACTCGACCTGACCGAGAGGACGCTCCTCGTCAGGCCGATGCGGTTCGCACGATCATGGCGTCGCCCTGCCCGCCGCCACCGCACAGGCCGGCAGCGCCGAGCGTCCCGCCCCGGCGGCGCAGCTCGTGCAGCAGGGTCAGCACCAGCCGGGTGCCCGACATGCCTATGGGGTGCCCAAGAGCGATGGCCCCGCCGTTCACGTTGGTGATGTCCTCGCCGATGCCGAGGTCACTCATCGACGCCAGACCCACGGCCGCGAAGGCCTCGTTGATCTCCACCAGGTCGAGGTCCGACACCGCCTTGCCCGCCTTGTCCAGTGCCATGCGGATGGCCTCGGAGGGTTGGTGCAGCAGCGAGGCGTTGGGCCCGGCGACCTGGCCGTAGCTCACGACCTCGCCGAGCGGGCGCACACCGGCCGCCTCGGCGCGGGCGCGGGACATCACCACCACGGCAGCACCGCCGTCGGAGATCTGGCTGGCATTCCCGGCCGTGATCGTCCCCGACTTGTCGAAGGCGGGCTTCAGCGCCGCGAGCGACTCCGCCGTGGTCCCTGGGCGCACGCCCTCGTCGGTGTCGACGATGACGGGGTCGCCCTTGCGCTGTGGGACGGACACCGCCGTGATCTCGTCGGCCAGGCGCCCCTCTTTCATGGCGGCGGCCGCCCGTTCGTGACTCAGCGCCGAGAAGGCGTCCTGGTCCTCCCGGCTCACTCCGATCTCCTTGTTGTACTGCTCGGTGCCCAGTCCCATGGCGCAGTGGTCGAACTGGCACCACAGGCCGTCGTACATCATCGAGTCGACCAGGGTGCCGTCACCCAGTCGGTAGCCGGCGCGCGCCTCGGGGAGCAGGTGGGGAGCCTTGGTCATCGACTCCATGCCTCCGGCCACGACCACCTCGGCCTCGCCGGCGCCGATGAGCATGTCGGCCAGGTAGATGGCGTTCAGCCCCGACAGGCACACCTTGTTGACCGTGGTCGAGGGAACCGACATCGGGATGCCCGCCTTGACGGCGGCCTGGCGGGCCGTGATCTGTCCCTGGCCGGCCTGGAGCACCTGGCCCATGAAGACGTAGTCCACGTCCTCGGGCTTGACCCCGGCCCGCTCGAGGGCGGCGGCGATGGCGAAGCCGCCGAGATCCATGGCGCTGAAGCCGGCCAGTGCACCCGAGAGCTTGCCGATGGGGGTGCGTGCCCCTGCGACGATGACCGAACCGGGCATGGAGAGGAACCTCCGGTGGGCTGCGGCGACCCGACGGGCGGCCTGGTGGGCTCCATTCTACGGGGGTCCCGGTAAGGGGTCCCCGGCGCACGGCACGGCCGGGAGTGGCGCGCCCGCCCAGGGTGGTGAGCGCACCAGACGGGTAGGGTGCAGCGCCATGCAGGCGTTCCTCGAGGCCATCCAGGCTGGCGCGAGTGGCGAGGAGCTGGCTTCGCTGCCGCTGCCTGAGACGTACCGGGCCGCTTTCGTCAGGCGGGACGAGGCGGAGATGTTCGCCGGGGTGGACTCCGCCGACAAGGACCCCCGCAAGTCGCTGCACGTCGAGGAGGTGCCCGTCCCCGAGCTGGCGCCCGACGAGGCCTACGTGGCGGTGATGGCGGGGGCGATCAACTTCAACACGGTGTGGACGGCCATCTTCGAGCCGCTGCCGACGTTCGCCTTTCTCGACCGTCTCGGCAAGGAGAGCAAGTGGGGGGCCCGCCACGCCCTCGACTACCACGTGGTGGGATCGGACGCCTCGGGCGTGGTGGTCAGGGTGGGCTCGGCGGTGCGCAACTGGAAGCCGGGCGACAAGGTCACCATCCACTGCAACTATGTGGACGACCAGGACCCCTCGGCCCACGACGACTCCATGCTGGCCGCCAACCAGCGCATCTGGGGCTTCGAGTCGAACTTCGGCGGCCTGGCCGACCTCACCCTGGTGAAGGCCAACCAGCTCATGCCCAAGCCCGCCCACCTGAGCTGGGAGGAGGCGGCGGTGAGCGCCCTGTGCAACTCGACCGCCTATCGGATGCTGGTGTCGCGCAACGGGGCGGCCATGAAGCAGGGCGACCGGGTGCTGGTGTGGGGGGCGACGGGTGGCCTGGGGGGCTATGCCGTCCAGCACGTGCTCAACGGCGGCGGCATCCCGGTCGGCGTCGTGTCGAGCCCCGAGAAGGTGAAGCTGCTCGAGGACTTCGGCGTGGAAGCCGTCATCGATCGCAAGGCCGCCGGCTACCGGTTCTGGTCCGAACCCCACACCCAGGACGAGTCGGAGTGGCGCCGTTTCGGCAAGGACGTGCGCAGCCTGGTGGGCGACGACCCCGACATCGTCTTCGAGCACCCGGGTCGCCAGACCATGGGCGCATCGGTGTTTGTGGCCAAGCGGGGCGGCACGGTGGTCACGTGCGCAGCGACCTCCGGCTACCTGATCGAGTACGACAACCGCCACTTGTGGATGAAGTTGAAGACCATCAAGGGCTCGCACTTCGCCAACTACCGCGAGGCGTGGGACGCCAACCAGCTCATCTGCGACGGCAAAGTGGTCCCGACGATCTCCGCCGTCTATCCGCTCGAGGATGTGGGTGAGGCCGCCTTCCAGGTGCACCGCAACCTGCACGAGGGGAAGATCGCCGTGCTGTGCCTGGCCCCGGAGGAGGGGCTCGGGATCGACGACCCCGCCTTTCGGCAAAAGGTGGGCGAGGACCGCATCACGCTGTTCCGGAGACACGGGGCATGAGCGACGGCCGGGGCGGCGGCCGCGCAGGTGATCAAGACGGTGGCCCCGCCGGCTCAGGCGGCCTGCTCACCGAGATCGACCACGTCGCCATCGCCGTGCGCGACCTCGACGCCGCCATCGCCTACTACCGCGACACCTTCGGTGCCGAGCCGTCTCATCGGGAGAAGGTGGAGTCGGACGGGGTCGAGGAGGCGCTCATCCCCGTGGCACAGTCGTACATCCAGCTGGTGAGCCCCACCCGCGCCGATTCGCCGGTGGCAGCCTTCTTGGAGCGCCGGGGGGAAGGACTCCATCACGTGGGATACCGGGTGGCGGACTGCGGTGTCGCCCTGGAGGCGGTGCGTGCCGCCGGTGGCCGGCTCATCGACGAGGCGCCCCGCCCCGGATCGCGCGGCACGACCGTGGCGTTCGTGCACCCGAAGGGCGCGCTCGGCACCCTGATCGAGCTCGTCCAGGAGTAGCCGAGCCAAGCTCGCCCCGCGCTTGTGCACCGGGGACCGTGGCTCGGCCCGACCGCAGTGACCCGCGGCACCACGCCACAACGCCCACCCTCCCCGAGGAGAGCGGGCGTTGGGTTCCGTGTTGTCTTCGCGCCACTGTGGAGCTAGGCGGGACGCTCGGTCGCGGCTCTTAGATGCCTGATCTTGGCGACTGGACCCGGCACGCCGGGTGAATTGTCGTCGATCTTCCTCGAGATGGATCCGACTCGGGCGAGACGGCCAAGCCATTCACCCGATGACCCACTTCGCAGGGGCGCGCTGTACAGGCGAAACGAACCAGATCCGTCACCTCCTTTCCCGCTGCTCGAGGATCCGGCGCTCGACCTGTGCCCGGGCCGACTGCCAACTCGGACATCGTCGCCCTCCCCTCGCCATCGGGAAGCTGCTGTCAATGGCCGTTGTACAACGGCGTCGCCGACGCGAAAAGGGCCGAACGGCTCTGAGGGGCCCAACCTGGCCCACTTCGGGCCTGACGACCCGAGGGCACCTGGGGCCAGGGATCCCGGGCAGGGCTTTCGCCTCCGATCCGCACCGATCCGCACCGATCTGCACCGATTCCACAGCGAACGGCACCATGAGTAGCTGGACTAGTTCGGACTGACCACCACCACCGACCCGGGATTGGCGGTGACCGCCCACAGGGATCCGTCGCTCACGAGCAGCCCTCGCACCGGGCCGCGCAAGTGGACGGTGGTGCCGATCTGCCGCCCGGTCGACGGATCGACGGCGATGAGCGAGCCGGAGACGCCGTCACCCACCCACACCACGCCGTCGAAGACGGCCACGTGGGCGGGGTCGCCACCCACCGCGTAGTGGCCGACGACGCGCAAGGTGGAGGCGTCCACCTTCGTGATCGTGCCGTCGAGGGCGTCGCCGGTCCACACCGCTCCCGAGGCCACGGCCAGCCCGATGGGCCCCTGCCCGACGCGCACCGCCTTCCAGTCGAGCGACACCCCGACCGGCTTGGGGGAGAGGCGAGTCAGGGTGTCGGTGGTTCCCGTGACCCACACCCCGCCAGCGCCGAGCGCCACCCGCACGGCGCCCACGTCGGGAGGCAGCGCCACCGTGGCGGTCACGGTGCGCGATTTGGGGTCGATGAGGCTCACCGTGTCGGCGCCCAGGCTGGCCACCCACACCCCACCCTCGCCAGCGGCCACCGACACCGGGCCTTGGCCCACCGAGATGGGAGTGCCCACGCGCCTGCCCGTCGTGGGGTCCACGACCACCACGTCGTTGCCGACGGCGTCGGCCACCCACAACTTCCCGTAGCCGGCGGTCACCGCCGCCGGGTACGAGCCCACGCGGATGGGCCGGCCCGTCCACGCACCCGAGGAGGGGTCGAAGGAACGGATGGACCCGGTCTGGTCTAGGACGGCCCAACCCGTGCCGTTGTCGACCACCATGTCAGCTGCCGACGTCGAACGCAGCACGGTGCGCAAGGAGGCCACCGGCCCCGTGGTGGAGACGGGGGAGCCGGGGGGAGTGAGGAACCCTGTGGCGAGGGCGATCCCCACCACGATGGCCACGAGCGCTGTGACGCCGACGGCGAGCAACGGGCCCGATAGTCCCCGGCGAGGGCCACCGCCCGCTGCCGCCCGGGCCTCTCCGGCCTGCCGGCGGGCCTCCGCCCGCCGCTGCCTGCCGGTCAGCCGCGTCGGTGTCGGACGCGGCGATGCGGGACGCGACGCTGAGCGGGCCAAGCCCTGGGGTACTCAGGCCCGCCCGATGGCGCGGCTGGGCACCGGGGTTCCCGCCGGCGGCGTGGACTCGCCCGCCGCTCCCGCCGCCGACGGAGCCGCCACACCCGATCCACCCGGACCGCCCGATCCACCCGAGCCCGCCGCCGACAGCGCGCCGTCGAGGGTCAGACCGGCGCGTTCGAGCTGCACCTCTTCGGGAAGCTCGATCACCTCCGACGGCTGGCGCGTCGGGAACAGCTCCCGGAATTTGCGCACCGCCGTGGGAACGGCGCCGTCGGGGTTCATGCCCACGCCGACCCCGGCCAGGCCGGTGAGCGCGTACGGGAGGTTGGGCACACTGGTCACGAGCGCCTGCAGCTTGGTGCCCGTGAGCGCGTAGGACATGCCGGACAGGAAGGCGCCGCTCGTCGTGGCCATGCCGCCGATCACGGCCAAGAGCAGGATGGGCAGGCTCTGCTCGGCGGCGAAGTCGGTGCTGCCCGCTTGGGTGATCATGGCCCCGAGGAGCGCCCCCCCCAACCCGGCGATGGCCGCCGACAGGGTGAACACGGCCAGCTTGGTCCTGGTCAAGCTGGCGCCAAGCGTGACGCAGGCCGCCTCAGAGTCCTTCATGGCGAGCAACAGCCGGCCGAAGGGGCCGCGCCGCAGCGCCAGCAGCCCCACCGCCAGCAGCACGAAGACGACGGTCAGGAAGATGACGAACGAGTAGTTGCTGTGGAAGTGCAACCCCAGGAAACCTGGCCGGTTGACGTGCACGGTGCCGCCATAGGTGAAGGCCACCGACGCCGGGAAGAACATGTTGTCCATCGCCAACGCGAAGGCGAAGGTGGCGAGGGCGAGGTACAGGCCGCGCAGGCGCAGGGCGGGGAGCGCCACCAGCGCCCCCACGATCCCGGCCAGGCCCATGGCGGCGAACAGCCCCCAGAACGTGCCGCCCCCGGTGCGGAACATGGCGAAGGCGCCCAGGCCGGCGAAGGTCATCTGGCACAACGACACCTGACCGCCCCATCCCGCCAGCGGCACGAGCGACAGGACGATGATGCCGTAGGCCACGCCTTGGCCGACGTCGACGACGTCACCGGCAGCGAGGAAGCTGACCGAGACGGCCATGGCCACGATGAGCGCCACCCCCACCCACGCCGAGCGCACGAAGGGAGGCACCTCAACCGACTCGCGCCAAGCCCGCACCCGGCCGCCTTCGATGGTGTCCTGCTTGATGACCAACAGGACGATGAACAACATCACCACCGGCAGCGACAATCGCAGGCCTTGAATCGGGGTGGAGTCGAAGAACGAGTTCTGCGGCAGGTAGCCCACCATGTAGGAGTACGCCAAGCCCAAGATGAGCGCCCCCAGGAAGGTGAGTGGCAGGTTGCGCAGCCGGCCCAGGATGGCGGCGCCGTAGGCGTAGATCACGAGGAAGGTGAGGGCCAGCACCGACAGGTCGTCGAGGACGGGGGCGATGAGGATGCCGGCCAGCGCCGCCGTGGACGCACCCAGGGCCCAGCTGAACGTGCCGAGCCACGCCGGCCGAGCGCCGTTCAACGCCGCCAGCGACCGGTTGTCGACGACGGCCCGCATGGCGATGCCGACGCGAGTCCGATAGAGCAGCAGCCTGAGGAAGACGGCGAGACCCCCGGCCGCCAGGATCGTCACCGTCTCGTGCCAAGAGACGAACACTTTGGAGGTGAGGTGCCATCCCGAGTGGCCGAAGAACGACGGGGCGGCCCGCACCTGGCCTCCCCACGCCCAATAGGCCACGAACAGCAGCAGCACGAGCAGGGCGATGGTCATGACGAGTGATACCGCCAAGCCCTGGCCGTAGGTGCGCCGCACCAAGGTGATCTCGATGAGGGCCCCGGCCAGGGGGGCGAACACGAAGATGATGGCCAGCGCGGACAACAGGATGGGCCAGTGCCAGGCGATGGTGAGCTGCCAGAAGAGATAGGCGAACACCATCCCGATGGCGCCGTGGGCGATGTTGAACACCCCCGAGGTGGTGTAGGTGACCACCAGGCCGCTGGCGGCGATGGCGTAGGCGGCACCGGTGACGACGCCGATCACCGTGAAGCTCAGGAATTCGTTCACGGGGTCAGCTCATCAGTAGTGGAGAAGGCTGCCCGAGGTGCAGTCGTAGCCGTTGGGGGACGACGGATAGACGCGGGTATAGCCGGAGCCGGAGCTGTTGATCTTGTAGTAGGAGAAGCAGTTGCTCGGGATCTTCTGCCCGAAGTTCTCGGGCGGCTGGAGGCCTCCGCCGGTCCAGTTGCCGATCTTGGCGAGCTGCTGGAGCAGCGCAGCGCGTGTCAGGTGCGGCCCCACGGCGGTGGCGGCCTGCTGGAAGGCCAGTCCGGCCGACCAGGCGAACTCGGCGAAGATGTCGTGGGTGAAGCCTGGCGCCACCCGGTTCATCCAGGACAGGAAGGTCTGCATGCCGGAGTTGCTGGACGCGTCTTCGTAGGGGGCGGTGGCCATGAGCACGAGGTTGCCGTTGGCCGTGCCGTTGGTCTCGTGCAGGAACGCCGGCGTGTACATCTCGGAGAACCAGTCCACCACCTGCGGGGTGAAGTTGGCCTGTTGCATGGCCTGGGACAGCCGGGCGGCGGAGTTGTCGTCGGAGTACTCCGTCACGTACTGCACCCCCGCCTGCTGCATGGCCTGGACGTAGGGGGCGTAATTGGGCTCCGTCGGTGACACCGCCTGCGAGTAGACGTAGTTGAAGCCCACCGTCTTGTAGGCGTTCATCTCGTTGGTGGCCTGGTTCTGGGTGGCCGGCACGTTGAGGTAGATCATCGCCGCGTGCGTCACCGCGTTCGGGTACTGGCTCTTCAACCACACCGCCGCCCCCGTCGGCCAGTAGTGCGAGTTCCCCGGGGTGGCTCCGAAGACGTCGGCGGTGTTGCCCGCCGCCGCCGTGGAGACCTCGGCGGCAACGTCGGGGATGCCGCAGGAGTTCACGGCCGAGGCGCCGCCGTCGTCGAAGCCCGAGGCGTTGCCCACCATGGCGAAGTCGCTCGAGCATGCTTGGGTGGCGTCTGAGTAGTTCCCGCTCGAGGTGTTTCCGTCGTCGGAGGCCTGGACCTTGAGCATGCGGCCACAGATGCCGCCTTGGCTGTTCACGTATGCGGCGAAGGCCTGGGTGGCCTGCTGGGCGCTCTGGGTGAGGCCGGGGGCTACGCCCGTGATGCTCGTGATGTTGCCGATGAGGATCTGGTTGGCGGTCACTCCCGTGTCGGTGGCGCCGCCGTTGTTCGAAGACGTGGCGCTGCAGCCGCCGCTCCCGCCCCCGCTCGACGCCGCCGCGCTGCTGCTCGAGCCGGAGCTCCCGCTCGAGCCCGAGGTTCCGCTGGTGCCGGCCGATCCGCCGGTGGTTCCGCTCGTGCTGGACGGGCCGGAGTTGGTCGAGGAGCTTCCGCTCGACGTGCCGGCACCGTGGTTGACGCCGGCGCCCTCGGCCAGAAGGAGCGCGCCTCCCGTGAGTCGCGACCCGCAGGCGGTGCCCACGAGCGACAGGGTGACCAGCACGACGGCCAGGCGCCGGCGCTGCCACAGCGAGGCGCCGGCGGAGCGGAGCTCTCTCGCCGGGCCGCGGTCAAGGAACGGCACCGGCCTCATCCCCAGCCGCCTCCTGGTGTGGTGGAGCTCGGCGGCGGGGGCGACGGCTGCGACGGCCGGGTATCGCTCTCGGGCCGGTTGCCGAGCTGGGTGGCGAAGCCGTCGACCGACTGGGGCGACACGGTGTCGAGGATGCGGTCGACGCGGTCGAGGGTGCGGGCCAGGCGGGCGTTGGAGTCGCGATTCTCCTCGATCATGCGCACCAGCCAGGCGGCGAAGAAGAGGAAGCCCCCGCCCGCCACCATGGCGATGCCGAGCAAGCCGCCCGAGATCAGGTACGGGATCTCCTGGAAGAGAAAGGCACTGTGGGAGGCCCCGTACCAGCCGAGGATGATGGCGACGAAGCCGAGGGCCATGGCCACGGCGCCGACCACGAGCATGACCTGGCGGATGTCCCAGTTGGCGCGCCGCGCCCGATCCACCCCCCGGTCCAAGATGGCCAGGCGGCGAGCCACCGCCTGCGACTCGGGCGGCCTCGAGCCGGCGCCGTCAGGCACACCCGGCTGTCCGCCCGACGAGACGGTCACCCCTGCCATGTCGGGTCCCCTCCTGCGTTAGCCGAGATTGGCGATGTCCTCCCCTACGCAGGGTACGGCTGCTGCCAGCCGGCCCACGGCCCGGTCGGACCAGAGAAGGAAGGCCGTCAGAACGGCGGCCAGGATCAGACCCAGGATGATAAGCCCGGTCCCGACTCCTTTGAAGAGCGCCGCCGGGCTGGCGTTGGGGAGCCGGACGGTGGGGGACGGTGAGCCGCCTGTGGTTCCCGAAGTCCCGGGCGTCCCCGGCGTGCCCAGGGTGCCCGGCGTGCCGCCGGTACCCGTGGTGCCGAGCGTGCTCGAGCCGTTGTCGTTCGGGGTGTTGAGCGTCAGCGACGGGTTGAAGGCGGGGGAGGCCGCCGCCGCCACCTGGGCCCAGCCGAAGTCGATGGTGATCGACTGCTTGTACGGAGTGGGGAGGGGCAGCTGGTTCAATCCGCTCGTGAGCTGGGCGGGCAGCATGGCGACCAGCTTGGAGAAGTCCTGGTCGTACGTGGACAGGTCGATGGTCACCTTGAGCCCGTCCAGCTGGCGCTGACCGGAAGGACCGCTCACGGTGTCGGTGGAGTTGGTGAGGGCCATCGTGATCCCGGCGGTGTTGAGCAGCTGGTTGGGGTTCGGCGCCGCGCTCAACAGGTTCTCGTTCTGGTTCGACACTGAGATGCCGCCTGAGTTGACGCTCACCTGCTGACCGGCCACGGTCACGCCCGTCACGTTGCTGCCGCCCGACAAGGTGGCGTTGTTCCCGTCACTGGAGGACGTGCCGGTGGAGGTGACGGCCCCGATGTGGATGAGGCCGCCGGCGATGTCGATGCCGTGCACCGAAGAGGTGGCCTCGGACACGGCGTTACCCAGGCTGTCGATGGTGTCCTCGGACGTCGACCCCACCGCCTGCACGGTGACCATGCCGGACGGGACGGAGGTGTTCGCCCCACCGATGAGCCCGAGCGCCGAGGTCGCCTTGCTGTCGTTGGTATTGGCCTCGGAGTCCATGGCGAGCGGGCCGTTGTTGTTGGAGGCGGTCGGCGGGCCCTGGGGGTAGGCGCTCGCCGCCTGGATGGGCCAGGCGCCGGCGGTGGGGACGAGGGGCTCGAGGGTCGACGCCAGCGGCCCGGCGTACTGCTGGAGGTAGGGATCGATGAGAAGCGGCAACTGGCTGCCACCCCCGGCGATCACCGGTCCCGGCCAGATGGCCGAGGCGTTGGCGGACCCGACGGGGCCGGCGTTGTAGGTGGCCGCCGAGTAGCCCACGTCGAATTCCAAGGTGGGGTTGGCCGGGATGGGGAAGTTGGGCTGGTTGTAGTCGACGCTGAAGCCGGCCGCGCTCGACGACAGCGTGAATCCCCCCAGGTTCGATCCCGGGGCCGTGGTGGGCCCCGAAGTGCTCGATCCCGAGGAGCCGGTCGACGAGCCACTCGAGTCCGCCCACGCCGCTGGTCCCACGGCCAGGACCAGCACCCCGCCGACCATCGTCGCCAATGCCGCCAGCGCCAGCGCCGACGCCGCTTTCGACCGGGCGCTCGATGCTTTCGACGCCTTCGGTCTCGCTTTCGTGCGCGCTCCCATGGTGTGCCCCCTCCCGCCTGTGTGCAGCTGCGTCACGTCCCCGAACCTCACGCCTTGTCGTCGAGGCCGCCGAGATAGGCGGCGGCCAGGTCCTCGGGCAGCTCGTCGGGATGCCCCTGGGCCACGATGCGGCCCTGAGTGACGAGCGCCACGCGGTCAGCCACGCGCAACGCCGCCCGGGCGAACTGCTCGGTCAACAAGATGGCCACACCGTCGGCGGCGATCTGCGACACCACCGTGTAGAGCTCGTCCACGATGATCGGGGCGAGGCCCATCGAGATCTCGTCCAGCAGCAGGGCGGCGGGCTCGGTGCTGAGGGCGCGCGCCATGGCCAGCATCTGCTGCTCGCCCCCCGACAGCGTCCCCGCCACTTGGCGGCGTCGCTCGGCCAAGCGGGGGAAGCGGGTGAAGGCGCGCTCTTCGACGTCGCGACGCGACAACCCGCCGTACGTCATGATCCGCAGGTTCTCCATGACGGTGAGGTTGGGGAAGATGGCCCGCCCCTCGGGGATGGTGCACACCCCGGCGCGCGCCAGTGAGTCGGAAGCGATGCCGTTCACGTGGTGGCCGAGGACGTGGAAGCAGCCCTGGGTGGGGGGCAGCTGACCGCTCGCCACCTTGAGCGCCGTCGACTTGCCGGCGCCATTCGGGCCGAGGAGGGCCATGACCTCTCCTACGCCCAGGACGAGGTCGATGCCGTGTAGGACCTCGATGCGGCCGTAGGCGGCGCGCACGCCCCGCAACTCGATGACGGCGGGCCGGTGCGCGGTGAGGAGAGCGGTGGCCGTGCCGCCGCCGGTCTGGGCTTCGGGGGTCTCGGTCGTTGACGACGGGGCGGGCGGAGCGGGCGGGGCGGCGCCGAGGCCGGCGAAGCCGGCCGTCCCTGCCCGGCTGGGGGGACCGGGCGAACTGGGCCGGAGTCCCCCTGGCTCAGACCAGGACACTGGCGACCTCCGACTCGCCGCTTTCGGGTTCTTCGGTGCCGAGGTAGGCGGCGCGCACGTCAGGGTCGGCCTGGATCTCGGCCGGGGTGCCCACGGCCAGGATCCGACCGAAGTCGAGGACGTGGATGCGGGCGCACACCGACATGACGAGCTCGACGTCGTGCTCGACGAGCAGCACAGCCGTCCCCTGTTCGGCCAGTCGACACAGCAGCGCCCCCAGGTCGTCGGTCTCCTGGTCGTCGAGTCCAGAGGACGGCTCGTCGAGGAGCAGGACCTTGGGGCGGGTGGCGAGCGCCCGTCCCACCTCGACCAGGCGGGCCATGCCGGTGGGCAGGGTGTCGCATCGGACCCTGGCCACGGGGCCGAGTCCCACGAGGGCGATGATCTCGTCGGCGACCCGGCGGGGGTTCGAGCCGTCTCGGGCCCAGCGGCGGCGGATCTCGGCGGCCACGAGGATGTTCTCCCGCACGGTCAGCGAGCCGAACACCTCGAGGCGCTGGAAGGTGCGGGCGATACCCAGCCGAGCCCGCCGATGGGGCGGGAGATGGCCGATGTCCTGGCCTTCCAGGCGGACGTCTCCCTGGTTGGCCTTCTGCAGGCCGGTGACGACGTTGAAGAGGGTGGTCTTGCCGGCGCCGTTGGGGCCGATCAGCCCGGTGACCGTCCCCTCGTCGACCGAGAGGTCCACGCCCCGAAGGGCCACCACGCCGCCGAAACGGACCTCAACGCCGGCCACCTCGAGTCGCGCCACGTCTGCCTCCCCCAATACCGCACGACCGGTGGCGGCGCCCCGGCTCCCCGTCCGGCCGGGGCCCGCTGCGCCCGTGCTTGAACGCCACCCCCTGGGTGCGCCAGAGGAACGCTAGCCCCATGGCGATCTTGCGGGAACGCGTTTCAGTTCCAAGGGCTATTTTCAACCCAAAGTGGCCCGATCCACACCTTTTGTGCCCAATGTTGGGCCACTTCTGGCCAACGACCGGCTTGAGTAGCGTGACGGGCTGATGGACCACCCGATGTCCCAGCGGCTGGCCGAGCTGAAAGCGCGGCGCGAGGAGGCCCTGCACGCCGGGCCCCCGCACGCCGTGGAGCGCCACCACGCCCGAGGGAAGATGACCGCCCGGGAGCGCATCGAGTACCTCCTCGACGACGGGTCCTTCCAGGAGCTCGACCTGCTGGCCCGTCACCGGGCGCACGGCATGGGCCTCGACACCAAGCGGCCCTACACCGACGGGGTCATCACCGGCTTCGGCACCGTCGACGGCCGGCGGGTGTGTCTGTTCAGCCAGGACGCCACCGTGTTCGGGGGGTCCCTGGGTGAGGTGTACGGCGAGAAGATCCAGAAGGTCATGGACCTGGCCGAGTCCATCGGGGTGCCGGTGATCGGGCTCAACGACGGTGGCGGCGCCCGCGTGCAGGAAGGGGTGGTCGGCCTGCACTTCTACGGCGGCATCTTCTACCGGAACGTCAAGGCCTCGGGCGTTATCCCCCAGATCAGCGTGATCCTCGGCGCCGCCGCCGGAGGTGCCGTGTACTCGCCGGCGATGACCGACTTCATCTTCATGGTGAACGGCTCGAGTCACATGTTCATCACCGGGCCCGACGTCGTGAAGACGGTGACCGGCGAGGACGTGAGCATCGAGGAGCTCGGCGGGGCCATGAGCCATGCGACCAAGTCGGGGGTGGCCACCTTCGTGGCCCCCGACGAGAAGACGTGCCTCGACGAGGTGCGCTACCTGCTGTCGTTCCTGCCGTCCAACAATCTGGAGGAGCCGCCGGTGATGGAGACCGGCGACGACCCCGATCGGGGGACGCCCGAGCTCGTCGACCTCATGCCGGCCTCGCCCAACCAGCCCTATGACATGAAGAAGGTCATCACCTCGGTGGTGGACGACGGGGACTACTTCGAGGTGTTCCCCCACTGGGCCATGAGCATCACGTGCGGTTTCGCCCGTCTCGATGGACGGCCCGTGGGGATTGTGGGCAACCAGCCCGCCGTGCTGGCCGGGGTGCTCGACATCACCTCGTCCGAGAAGGCGGCTCGCTTCGTGCGGACGTGTGACTCCTTCAACGTGCCGCTCATCACCTTCGTGGACGTGCCCGGGTTCATGCCCGGCACCGACCAGGAGTACGGCGGCATCATCCGCCACGGGGCCAAGCTGCTGTACGCCTACTGCGAGTCGACGGTGCCGCGCATCCAGGTCATCACCCGCAAGGCCTACGGCGGCGCCTACGTCGTCATGAACTCCAAGTCCATCGGCGCCGATCTGGCCTATGCCTGGCCGTCGGCCGAGCTGGCCGTCATGGGTCCGCAGGGTGCGGTCGAGATCGTCTACCGCCGGGAGCTGGCCGAAGCCGCCGACCCGACTGCCCGCCGGGCCGAGCTGGTGGAGGAGTACACCGAGCGCTACGCCAACCCGTACGTGGCCGCCGAGCGCGGCTACGTGGACGACGTCATCGATCCCACCGAAACCCGGCGCGTGCTGGTGAAGGCGCTTCGGGTGCTCATGTCCAAACGCGAGGAGCTGCCCCGCCGCAAGCACGGCAACGTGCCGCTGTGATCCTGTGAACGAGCGGCCGGTGGTGGCGTCGGTACGCCCCGAACCGGAACACGGCGTGCTGGCGGCGATCATCGCCGCCGTGGAGGAGTGCTGGCCCTCACCGCCAGCGCCCTCGGCGGCGAACGCTCCGTCGACCACGGCGACGTGGCGGTTCAGCGGTCGATGGTGGGCCAAGCCGACAGCGGCACGCCGCGAGCGTCCATGGGTCGGCGGCACCCGCTGAGCTTCGAGGGCATCGAGGCGCCGGAACACAAGGCTCCCTCATAGGCGCGACACCACGGCCACAATGCAACGGGACCTCGCCGGTGTCGACCGAAAGGCGTCCGCCGCACCGCCCGTTTTCCGGACAGGCACTTCGGGGCGGGGCGCCTTCCCCACGAGAACAGATCATTGGAGGATGTCGATGCGGAGGCTCTTATTCGTCGCCAGCCTGGTGGCGGGGAGCGTGGCGGTAGCTCCCACGGTGGCCCTGACGAGCGGTCACGGCCCAAGCGGCAGCAACCCGCCCAACACCTACGGACACTGCACCGCCGCCAACAACGGTGACAAGAACGGCTGGACCAAACAGGGCAGCGTGCCGCCTCCGTTCCAGAGCCTGTCGCAGGCCGGCGAGAACACCAACGACGGCAACAACGACACTGAGAGCGGCAGCGACCCCCGCGCCGATGTGCTCCAACAGTGCAGCAACCTCGGCGTCACGCCCGGCGGGCAGGGCCACGGCGCACCGTGATGAGCTGAGCGCATCCAATCGTCCTGACCGATTCGTGTGGAGGGGCCCTTGGGGGCCCCTCCGGCGCGCCCAGGCTCAGCCGACGGGCTGGCGATGCGACTCAGCCAGGGCGAGCAGGTCGTCGACGATGTGGGTGAGCTCGTAGTCCTTGGGCGTGTAGACGGCGGCCACTCCCTTTCCCTTGAGGACCTCGGCGTCCTCGGGGGGGATGATGCCGCCCACCACCACGGGAGCGTCGACGCCGGCGGCGCGTAGGCGATCGACGACCTCGGGCACGAGCTCCAGATGGCTGCCCGACAGGATGGAGATGCCCACCACGTCCACGTCCTCGTCGCGCGCCGCCGCCGCGATCTGGGCCGGGGTGAGGCGAATGCCTTGGTACACGACCTCGAAACCGGCGTCGCGGGCCGCCACAGCGATCTGCTCGGCGCCGTTCGAGTGCCCGTCCAGCCCGGGCTTGGCCACGAGAAGCCGGGGTGGCCCACCCGAGCGCTCGGCCATGGCCCTGGCCCGGGAAACGGTGGCGGCCATCTCGGTGCCGCGATGGCCGACCCCGCCCGACACCCCGGTAGGGGCTCGGTACTCGCCGAACACTTCGCGCAGCGCGCCGGCCCACTCGCCCGTGGTGCCGCCGGCGTGCGCCAGGGCGATGGTGGCGGGCATGACGTTGACGCTCTCGTCGTCACTAGCACGGCGCAACTCGTCGAGGGCGCGGGTCACGGCCTGCTGGTCGCGGCGCGCCCGCCATGCCTGCACGTCGGCGCGCAGCTCGGCCTCCACAGCTGGGTCGACCTTCAAGATCGACGCAGCACCGTCGCCGGCCAACAACGGCGACGGCTCCGTGCCGGTGAAGGAATTCACCCCGACCACCGTGAGCTCCCCGGTCTCTATCCGCCGCACCCGCTCGGCTTGGCTGGCCACCAATCGCGCCTTCAGCTCGTCGACGGCTTCGAAGGCGCCGCCCATGTCGAGCACGTCCTCGAGCTCCGCCCACGCCGCGTCGGCCAGCTCCGTCGTCTTCTTCTCGACCACCGGTGATCCGTCGAAGAGGTCGCCGTACTCGAGCAGGTCGGTCTCGTAGGCCAGGATCTGCTGGACGCGCAGCGACCACTGCTGGTCCCAGGGACGGGGCAGCCCGAGTGCCTCGTTCCACGCCGGCAACTGGATGGCCCGGGCTCGGGAGTCACGCGACAGGATAACGCCGAGGGCCTCGAGCACGATGCGGGGCACGTTGTTCTCAGGCTGTTCCTCGGTGAGCCCCAGCGAGTTGACCTGCACCCCGTAGCGGAAGCGCCGCAGCTTGGGGTCGTCCACGCCGTAGCGCTCGGCAGTGATGCGGTCCCACAGCCGGGTGAAGGCCCGCATCTTGCACGTCTCCTCCACGAAACGGATGCCGGCGTTCACGAAGAACGAGATCCGCCCCACCACGGCCGGCACCTCGTGGGCCTCGACCTTGCCCGAGTCCCGCACCGCGTCGAGCACGCCGATGGCGGTGGCGAGCGCGTAGGCCAGCTCCTGCACCGGTGTGGCCCCCGCTTCCTGGAGGTGGTAACTGCACACGTTGATGGGATTCCACTTGGGGACCTGGCGCACCGTGTAGGCGATGGTGTCCACGATGAGGCGGCGGCTCGGGCCGGGCGGGAAGATGTAGGTGCCGCGTGACAGGTACTCCTTCACGATGTCGTTCTGGATGGTGCCTTGCAGGGCGGCGGGATCGACGCCGGTGTCCTGGGCGTGGGCGACGTACAGCCCGAGCAGCCAGGCGGCAGTGGCGTTGATGGTCATGGACGTGTTCATCTCGCTCACGGGGATGCCGTCGAAGAGCTGCTCCATGTGGCCGAGATGGGCGACGGGCACGCCTACTTTGCCCACCTCGCCGGCAGCCTCGGGGGCATCGGGGTCGTAGCCGGTCTGGGTGGGGAGGTCGAAGGCGATGGACAGGCCGGTCTGACCCTTGGCCAGGTTGGTGCGGTACAGGGTGTTGGATGCGGCCGCCGAGGAATGGCCGGAGTAGGTGCGCATGACCCAGGGCTTGTCCCGCTCGTGCGCTGGCGCCTCGTGCGCCTGGGAGCCCCGGCCGTCGTTCACTGCGCCCACTGCACCATTGTCGCTCGTGGCCGGTCCTCCTCTGACCGGCCGCGCCGAATGCCTGGCTGGCGGCGGTGCTCGCTTCCTGCGAAGGGCGAGCCGACGGCGCTACTTCTTGTGGTAGTCGTAGAAGCCCTTCCCCGACTTCCGCCCCAGCAACTCCGCCGTCACCATGCGGCGCAGCAGCGGGACCGCGGCGTAGTTGGGGTCCCGGAACTCCCCGTACAGGGCGTCGAGGATGGCGAGGCTCGTGTCCAGGCCCACCAGGTCGAGCAGGGCGAAGGGGCCCATGGGGAACCCGCAACCGCCCTTCATGGCCGTGTCGATGTCTTCCCGGGAAGCCACCCCCTGCTCGAGCAGGCGCACGGCGTTGTTCAGGTAGGGGAAGAGCAGCGCGTTCACGATGAAGCCGGCCTGGTCCTTCACCTCCACCGGGCTCTTCCCGCATGCCTCGGCGAAGGCGGTGGCGGCAGCGATCGTGTCGTCGGAGGCGGTGATGGGCCGGACCACCTCCACGAGCGCCATGACCGGGGCCGGGTTGAAGAAGTGGATCCCGCACACCTGCTCGGGCCGGCCCGTCTCCATGGCCAGCTCCACCACGGGCAGGGTGGAGGTGTTGGTGGCCAGGATGGTGCCGTCCTCGCAGATCCGGTCGAGCTCGTTGAAGAGGTGCTTCTTCACGGTCATGTCCTCGACCACCGACTCGATGACCAGGTCGCAGCCGGCCAGCTCGCCGAGGTCGGACACCGCCGTCACCCGCCCCAGCGCCGCGTCCCGGTCGGACTCGGAGAGCTTTTCCTTCTCCACCTGCTTGGCCAGCGACTTCTCCATCCCGGCCAACATCCCGTCCGCCGTGGACTGCGAACGCGACCGCAGCACCACCTCGAAGCCGTGCACGGCCGCCGTCTCGGCGATGCCCGAGCCCATGATCCCCGAACCGACGATTCCCACCCGCTTTGTGGACCTGGCGCTCATGGACATGGTGCTCCCACCCGCTTTTTGGATATTGGGGCGAATGTTACCGACGAGTAAACGAACCCGCCCATTTCGTGTCCCACCCAGGTGCCGAACCCGCCTATCGCCTCGCCGATCCCGTTCCGTGGCCGGACACAGACCTACGCATACCCACCTCCAGCGCCGACGCCTCGGCCCCGTAGTGTGGGCGCCGATGTCGAGCAGGCACGCCGTCGGTCCCCTGGCCCTGGTGGGGGGCGACGAATGGCATCCGGGCTGCGATTTCGACGCCGGGCTGCTCGCCGCCTCGGGCGGCGACGACGTGCTCGTGCTGCCGACCGCCGCTGCCTACGAGCACCCCGAGAAGGCCGTCGACTTCGCCACGGCCTGGTTCGCGTCGCTCGGTGCCACCGTGCGCGGGCTCATGGTGCTCGGCCGTACCGACGCCCAGGACCCCGAGAACGCCGACGTGGTGCGCGCCAGCCGCTTCGTCTACCTGGGCGGCGGGTCCCCCATGCACCTGCGCTCGGTGCTCAAGGCCTCGGCGGTGTGGGAGGC